>Ga0187855_10000728_pt1 | contig 27970 bp, 26 predicted proteins | sample June2016WEW_8_10_2_FD_132969 | JGI IMG/M metagenome (GOLD analysis project Ga0187855, IMG submission 132969) | Peatland microbial communities from SPRUCE experiment site at the Marcell Experimental Forest, Minnesota, USA - June2016WEW_8_10 | ecosystem: Environmental > Terrestrial > Soil >...
CCATGAAGAGCCGCAGATCCCCAATTACGTGGAGCGCAAGAACGAGAACCCGCGCTTGAAGGAAGGCATGGTGCTGGCCATCGAGCCGATGGTCAACGCCGGCAAGCCCGATACGCAGGTTTTGAAGGACAAGTGGACGGCGGTCACCAAGGATGGGTCGTATTCGGCCCATTTCGAGCATTGCGTGGCGGTGACCTCAAACGGCCCTTGGGTGCTGACACGGCCGTGAGCGAGGCCGCGAAGGAAGTGACGGCGACGGTTTTGGAAGAGTTGCCGAGCGCGATGTATCGCGTGGAGCTGGAGAACAAACAGCATGTGCTGGCGCACGCGGTGGGGACGGTGAAACGGAATTTTGTCCGGCTGCTGCCGGGCGATCGCGTGCGGGTGGAGTTATCGCCGCACGACTGGACGCGGGGCAGGATCACCCGCAAGGAAACAGAGGCGCAAACGTAAGAGGGTTGACAGGCGAAAGCGCCTGTCCCACCTCGTGGCAGAGGGTTTGAAGATTGTGGGGCAGGCGCTTTCGCCTGCCAACCGTTAGGAATCGAATATGAAAGTGCGCGCATCAGTCAAGAAGATTTGCGATAAGTGCAAGATCATCCACCGCGAGGGCGTGGTCCGGGTCATCTGCACCAACCCGAAACATAAACAGAGGCAGGGATAGCAGGAGGAAGTTATGGCACGTATCGCCGGAGTGGAAGTTCCGTCCAAAAAGCGGGCCGAGATCGGACTCACTTACATCTATGGGATCGGGCGCGCCCGTTCGCGCTCGCTGCTTTATCGGGCGGGCATCGATTTCGATAAAAAAGTGGCGGATCTGACCGAGGACGAAGTCAACCGCGTCCGCCAGATTCTGGAAGAAGAAGGCGCGGTGGAAGGCGATCTGCGCAAGGAAGTCTCGATGAATATCAAGCGGCACATCGAGATGGGCTCCTACCGCGGGTTGCGGCACCGGCGCGGCCTGCCTGTGCGGGGCCAGCGCACGCACACCAACGCGCGCACCCGCAAGGGACCGCGGCGCGGCACTGTGGCGAATAAGAAGAAGGCGACATCCAAGACGTAGAGGCGTATGGCAAAAGCACCGGCAAAACCGACCAAGAAGAAGAGCTTCAAGAAGAAGGAGAAGCGCGTCGTCCACACGGGCATCGTGCACATCCAGGCGACATTTAACAACACCATCGTGACCATCGCGGATCTGGAAGGGAACGTGGTTTCGTGGTCCAGCGCGGGTTCGCTGGGCTTCCGTGGATCGCGCAAGGGAACGCCTTTCGCCGCGCAGCAGGCCGCCATGACGGCCGCCAATAAAGCGGGCGAGAGCGGGTTGCGCAGCGTGGAGGTGCGGGTCAGCGGTCCCGGCTCGGGCCGCGAATCGGCGGTACGCGCGCTATCCTCGGCAGGCATCGAAGTGCGGCAAATCAAGGATGTCACGCCGATTCCGCACAATGGATGCAGGCCGCCGAAGAAGAGACGAGTGTAAGAAGGTGCTGGGTGTTGGGTGCTAGGTGCTGGCAAACTGTTCGGCCGTTTGCGATGAGTAAGCCAGAACCCAGCACCCAGAACCCAGCCCCCAGTTAGCAAGCAGGAAGAAGGTCGCCAAGACCGTAAACTGCACCTTGAAGGTAGAAAGGTAAGGAGAAGACATTGGCAAGATATATCGGCCCGGTTTGCCGGCTTTGCCGGCGCGAGGGCATGAAGCTGTTCCTGAAAGGCGAGCGCTGCCACACTGAGAAGTGCGCCATCGAGAAGCGCAACTTCGTCCCCGGGCAGCATGGCAAGGACCGCAAGGCCAAACTGGTAGGCTACGGACTGCAATTGCGGGAAAAGCAGAAGGCGCGCCGCATCTACGGCCTGCTGGAAACCCAGTTCCGCAACAACTTCGAGAAAGCGTCGCTCGCCAAGGGCATCACCGGCGATATCATGTTGTCCAACCTGGAGCGCCGCCTGGATAGCGTGATCTACCGTATGGGCTTCGGCACCAGCCGGGCGCAGTCCCGCCAGATCGTGCGTCACGGCCACATACAGGTGAACGGGCGCAAGGTCGACATCCCGTCCTTCATGGTGAAGATCGGCGACGAGGTCGCGGTGAGGGAGAGCAGCAAGAACCACCCGACCATCCTGTCCGCCCGCGATGCCACGGCGCACGCGCCTTCGCCCGGCTGGATGGATGTCGATCGGGAAGCGCTCAAAGGCCGCATCACCGGCCTGCCCAAGCGCGAAGAGCTCGTTCAGATTCAATTGAACGAACAGTTAATCGTGGAATTGTATTCAAAGTAGCGTGGCGCAGGCACTCATGCCTGCCGGCGGGCACTCTTGCCCGCCCAAAAGGAGATTATGTTCAAGGGCTTTCAGAAACCCAAAAGATTAGTAGCCAATACCGAGACACTCACAGAGCGGTATGGCATGTTCACTGCCCAGCCGTTTCAGCGCGGCTTCGGCACGACAATCGGCAACAGCTTGCGGCGCATCCTGCTCAGCTCCATCGAGGGCGCGGCCATTACGGCGGTCCGCATCGATGGTGTAGAGCACGAATTCAGCCCCATCCCGGGGGTGGTCGAGGATGCTACCGACATCATCCTGAACCTGAAGCAGATCCCCTTCAAGATTATGGGCGAAGGCGTCAAGACCGTGCGAATCGCCGTCGATCAGTCAGGCGAAGTGATGAGCGGCCAGATCCAGACCGATCAGGATGTCGAAGTGCTCGACCGCAATCTGCACCTGGCTACCGTCAGCGAAGGCGGCAAGCTGCACGTCGAAATGCGGCTCAAAAGCGGCCGTGGCTACGTCAGCGCCGACAAGAACTTCGACGAAGACCTGGCCCTCGGTTACATCCCCATCGATTCGGTGCACTCGCCGGTGCGCAAGGTGAACTTCGCGGTGGAAGCCGCGCGGCTCGGCCAGATGACCGATTACGACAAGCTCACGCTGGAAGTGTGGACCAACGGCGCGGTTTCGCCGCAGGACGCCATCGGCTACGCCGCTAAGCTGCTGAAGGACCACATGTCCATCTTCATCAACTTCGAGGAGTTGCCGGAGGCCGCCGAGGACGTCACCGAGCACGGCATGGACAAGATGAGCGAGATCCTGAACCGCTCCGTCGAGGAGCTGGAGCTCAGCGTCCGTTCCTACAACTGCCTGAAAAACGCCAACATACAGACCATCGGCGAGCTCGTCCAGAAGACCGAAGCCGAGATGTTGCGCACCAAGAATTTCGGCCGGAAATCGCTCAACGAGATCAAGGAAATTCTGGCGAATATGGGCCTGTCGCTGGGAATGCGCATAGATCCGCACGGCCGCTTGGTATCGCCGCCGCCGCAACCCCCCGGCAGTATGGTTGAAATCGAGGAAGAAGAGCACGGCGATCAGGATATAGGGTAAGCGATGCGACACAGAGTAGCCGGATACAAGCTGAAACGCGATGTGGGGTCCCGCAAGTCGTTGTTGCGGGGCTTGGTCACCAGCGTCATCGAGCGGGAGCGCGTGATCACCACCGTTCCCAAAGCCAAGGCCATCAAGCCGCTGGTGGATCGGATGATCACCTTGGGCAAGAACGACACGTTGCATGCCCGCCGCCAGGCCGCCAGTTTTCTCTACACCCCCGCCTCGGTGAAGAAGCTGTTCGACACGCTGGCCACGCGTTTCGGCCAGCGCAACGGCGGCTACACGCGGATTGTGCGGCTAGGCCCGCGCAAGGGCGATGGCGCCGAACAGGCCATGATCGAGCTGGTAGGCTCCGAGCTGGTGAAGCGCGCCGCCGATCGCGCCAAGCGCCGCGAGGAGCGCGAGCGGGCGGCCAGGGAAGGCCGCGAGCCCGGCGAAGAAGACAACGAAGATAAGAAGTAGCGGTTGGCCAATCGGTTTGGCAGGCGAAAGCGCCAGGTGGGACAGACGCTTTCGTCTGTCAACCCGCATAAATTCTGGATTCATCAGCACATTCCTCTGCAACAAATCCTCCCGTCACCACACCATCATAGAAGTATCCTCATCGGGTAACGAATGAGGATTGGGTTCAGAAGACCGGCCCTTGCCAGAAACGGACGCCGGCCTTCCCGACTCATTTCACAATAATCGAAAGGAGCAAATCGTGGCAGAACAAAAGAATCGCGTGGTACTGGCGGGCAGCGAGCGCTCAACCCGTCCCGGATCTCGCGTGGTGGGGGCGCCGGACCCCAACCAGCAGATTCGCATATCGGTTCTGGTGCGGCCCCGTAAGCCGCTGCAGGACCTGACGTCGGCCAAGGAACTGGGCGCCACCGCGCCCAACAAGCGCCGCTACATGAGTCGCGAAGAGTTCGCCGCCCAATACGGGGCCGATCCTAACGACCTGACCAAGATAGAGGCTTTCGCCCACCAGCATAACCTCACGGTTGTGGAAGCGAACGCGGCCCGGCGCACCGTGGTTCTATCGGGAACCATATCCGCGCTCAGCGCCGCCTTTGGAGTGTATCTCGCCAATTACGAACATCCCGGCGGCGCCTTTCGCGGGCGCACGGGCGCCATCTACATTCCAGCGGATTTGGAGGGAACGATTCAGGGGGTTTTCGGGTTCGACAATCGCCCGCAGGCCCGGCCCCATTTCCGCCGCCGAAAGCCGAAGGAAGGACAGAGCAAGCGGCCGCGAACCGCGCGGGACGCCTCGCAGAGCGGGTACACGCCGCCGCAGGTAGCCCAGCTCTATAATTTCCCTGCCGGAACGGACGGTACCGGCGAGTGCATCGGCATCCTGGAGTTCGGCGGCGGTTACAACACCAACGACCTCAACACCTACTTTCAAAAACTCGGAATGTCCGCCCCCTCCATCACGGCGGTGTCCGTCGATGGCGTCACCAACCAGCCGGATCCTGGCCAGGATAGCCCCGATACCGAGGTCATGCTGGACATTGAAGTGGCTGGGTCCGTCGCACCCGGGGCGAACCTGGTGGTCTACTTTTCCAACTTCACGGAGCAAGGCTGGGTGGATGCCCTTACCACCGCCGTTCACGACAGCGTCCATAAGCCTTCGGTTCTTTCCATCAGTTGGGGCTTCGCCGAGGGCCAGTCGATTTGGTCGGCACAGGCCATACAGGCCGTGAACGAAGCGTTCCAGGCCGCTGCCGCCATGGGTGTCACCGTCTGCTGCGCCGCGGGCGACGATGGATCCAGAGACCAGATCAACGACGGTCTGGCGCACGTCGATTTTCCGGCGGCCAGTGCCTGGGTGCTGGCTTGCGGCGGTACCACGCTGCAGTCTTCCGGAAATAAAATCGTCAGCGAGACAGTCTGGAACGATGGCACGGACGGAGGCGCCACCGGCGGCGGCGTCAGCGATACCATAGCTTTGCCTACCTGGCAGGCCAATGCCAATATTCCGGCCTCCGTGAATCCCGGCGCGCACGTGGGACGCGGCGTTCCCGACGTCGCCGGTAACGCAGATCCGGCCACCGGATTCCAAGTGCTGGCCGATGGACAACAGGGTATTGTTGGTGGAACCAGCGCGGTGGCTCCGCTGTGGGCCGGCTTGATCGCCCGCATCAATCAACAATTGGGGACATCGGCCGGCTTCATCAATCCCCTGCTGTATTCTCAAGTGGCCAAGGCGAACGCTTTCAACGATATCACCACCGGGAATAACGACATCACTGGGGAGATCGGCGGCTACCCGGCGGGCGCCGGTTGGGATGCCTGCACCGGATTGGGCAGCCCCAATGGCGCCGCCATCGCCAACTCGCTGGCTGGCGCATCGGCCGCCGGGGGTAGCAACTAGCTTGCGTTCAGTTGTTTAGATCAAGTCTGCGTATTTGCCACGCTGGCGGCAGGCTGCCTATGGGTGGCCTGCCCGCCGGACGGTCTGTAGGGTACGGTGCCGTGCAGTACTTAACCCTAGTCTCATAAAACCAAATCCCGCCCTTTGAGCTATAGACAATATCGAGTGATCCGCGCTAACATTGCACCATTACTCTAAGGGCATCATTCAGGTGACTCCATGATCGAGATCCTCGTCGGCTTCCTGATCGCTGCCGGTGTAGGTCTGACAGGTGTTGGCGCGGGCTCCCTTTTGGCGCCTGTTCTGATGCTGTTCTTCAAGGTTCCTCCCCCCGAAGCTGTTGGCACGGCCCTGGCTTTTTCGGCCGTCATTAAGCTGACCATCGCGCCAGTCTATATCGTCCGCAAACAGATCCATTATCCGACGTTGTTGCGACTCTGCTGCGGGGGTGTTCCTGGGGTGTTAGCTGGATTCTTTTTAATGGATTTGCTCGATGCGAAACACCACCGGGGGGCGTTGTTTCTGATTATCGGCGGCTTGGTCTCCACCATGGCGGCCTATAATTTATTCCGCACGCTGCACCGGAGCGCCCATTCCCGCGCCATGCGCGACCGCTCCGGATGGCTCCCCCTGATTGCTTTGGGAATCGGCACCGAAGTCGGATTTTCTTCGGCCGGTGCTGGCGCTCTTGGCGGCGTGGCTCTGCTCAACCTGACGCCGCTCACGCCCGCCCGCGTGGTTGGGACCGATGTGATGTTCGGTTTGGCGCTGTCCCTGATCGGCGGCGGCTTCCACCTGTCGGCGGGGCACTACCAGTCCGCCATCCTCATACGGCTCATCATCGGCGGCATGGTAGGCGCGCTGATCGGAGCTAACCTCTTGGCCGTACTGCCCTCCCGGCCGCTCCGCGTGGCCCTATCGGCTTGGTTGACCTTCATGGGTGCCCAGCTTTGCTGGCAGGCATTCGGCTAGCCTTCTGTAATCCTCTCATTCTAAAGTCACAAACATACAAGGGCGGGATTGTCGTGTCTCATACTTGACAAATATACGCTAAGATTTTATTATCGTAATCGGATGAACTTTTTAGCCAGCGTTCATCATCCAATAAACAGCATAGAAAAAGGAGTAAATTTTGAATGTCTATCACCCATACCGATCCACTAGCCGGTCTCCGGCTGTTTGAAGATGCCTTTGCCAGGCTCCTTAGCGAGCCACGTACAGGGCGGCCCTGGTCGCCCGCAGTGGACATCTTTGAAACCGAGGACGACCTCGTCCTCAAAGCAGATGTCCCGGAAGTCGACCTCAAAGACATCGACGTGCGCGTCGAGAACCAAACCCTGACCCTCTCCGGCGAGCGCAAGTTCGAAAAGGAGGACAACAGCAAGGGTTACCATCGCATCGAGCGTAGCTACGGCCAATTCACCCGCAGCTTCTCGCTTCCATCATCCGTCGACACTGAAAAGGTCGCCGCCGAGTACCACAATGGCGTGCTGACGGTGAAGTTGCCCAAGAAAGCCGCCGCCAAACCGCGGCAGGTCAAAATCGACGTTAAACAGTAATCGGGCACACAAATGCCGTGGCTGGTGGTCAGTGGCTGGTGACTGGTGGGCTGGACAAAACCACTAGTTCCGTGAACAAAACCACAAGCCACTAGCCACCATCCGCCAGCCACCGAAATGCCGCGGCTGGTGGTCAGTGGCTGGTGACTGGTGGCCGGACAAAAACCACTAGTTCCGTGAACTATACCACCAGCCACTAGCCACCATCCACCAGCCACCGATTCGGTGGCCACCGCCGCTGTTATCCTAGGAGAAAGTAGGCCCCCTTGATTCGATTTGACAAGTTCACGCAGAAAGCCCAAGAGGCGCTGCAGCAGTCGCAGGAAGTAGCCGGTAAGGCTGAGAGCCAGGTGCTCTATCCGCTGCACCTGTTGGTAGCCCTCTCGCAGGAGCGGGAAGGCATCGTTCGCCCGGTCCTGGAGAAGTGTGGCGTGCAGCCGGATGCCATCGTCTCCGAAGGTGAGCGCTTGCTGCAGGGTATCCCCAAAGTCGGCGGCCCGCCGCAGCCGGGATTCTACGCCTCGCAACCACTCAACGAAGTGCTGGAGCGCGCCTTCGAAGAAGCCGGCCGCTTTAAGGACGAGTTCGTCTCGACGGAACACTTGCTGCTGGCGATCTCCGCCCAAAAACGCGATCCGGCGGCGCAGCTTCTGGAGCGCGCCGGCGCCACGCATGAAGCCATCCTGAAGGCCTTGGTCTCCGTGCGGGGAACGCAGCGGGTCACCGATCCCAATCCCGAAACGAAGTACCAGGCTCTTGAGCGCTATGCGGTCGATCTGACCAAGTCCGCGCGCGACGGCAAGCTCGATCCGGTGATTGGCCGCGAAGACGAGATACGCCGCGTGATGCAGGTGCTCAGCCGCCGCACCAAGAACAATCCTGTGCTGATCGGCGAACCTGGCGTCGGCAAGACAGCCATTGTGGAAGGCCTGGCGCAGCGCATCGTGAAAGGCGACGTGCCCGATCAGTTGCACAACAAGAAGCTGGTCGCGCTCGACCTGGGTTCGATGGTGGCCGGCACGAAGTTTCGCGGCGAGTTCGAAGACCGCCTGAAGGCCGTGCTGAAGGAGATCACCGAATCGAATGGCGAAATCATCTGCTTCATAGACGAGCTGCACACGCTGGTAGGCGCGGGATCCGCCGAAGGCGCCATAGACGCCGCCAACATGCTGAAGCCGGCGCTGGCCCGCGGCGATTTGCGCTGCATCGGCGCCACCACGCTGAACGAATACAAGCGCGTCGAAAAAGACGCCGCATTGGCGCGCCGCTTCCAGACCGTGTTCGTGGGCGAGCCCAGCGTGGACGATACCGTTGCCATTCTGCGCGGGCTGAAGGAGAAGTTCGAGATCCATCACGGTGTGCGCATCAAGGATTCCGCCATCGTGGCGGCCGCATTGCTTTCGCAGCGCTACATAACCGACCGGTTCCTGCCCGATAAAGCCATCGACCTGATCGACGAGGCTGGCGCCGCCCTACGTTTGCAGATCGGCTCCATGCCCATCGAAATCGATCAGAAGGACCGCCGCATCACGCACCTGGAGATCGAGCGGCAGGCGCTAGGTCTCGAGCGCGACGCCGGTTCCAGGGAGCGCCTGCGCCATGTGGAAAGCGAGCTGGAAAAACTTCGCGGCGAAACTGCCACTCTGAAAGAGCGCTGGAACCGCGAGAAAGCCGCCATTCACGGCGTCCGCCATCTCAAGGAAGAGCAGGAACAACTGCGCAAGGACGAAGAGCAGGCTACCCGCCAGGGCGACTGGGAGAAAGCCGCGCAAATCCGCTATGGCCGGCTCGCGCAAATCGAGAAGGACATACAGGCTGCCGAGCGCGACCTGGAGGCCATCAAGGATTCCGCCTTGCTGAAGGAAGAAATCGACGACGAAGATATAGCCCGTATCGTGGCTAAGTCCACGGGCATTCCCGTAACCCGCATGCTGCAGGGTGAGGCGCAGAAGCTGATCCAAATGCCCGACCAGCTCAAAGAACGCGTGGTAGGCCAGGACGAAGCCGTGCGCCTGGTCTCCAACGCCATCCTGCGCAACCGCGCCGGCCTGAGCGATCCGAACCGGCCGATCGGCAGCTTCATTTTTCTGGGACCCACTGGCGTTGGCAAGACCGAGCTAGTGCGCGCGCTGGCCGAATACCTTTTCGACGACGAGAAGGCCATGATCCGCGTGGACATGTCCGAGTACGGGGAGAAGCACTCGGTGGCTCGCATGATCGGTGCGCCGCCCGGATACGTGGGCTATGACGAAGGCGGCCAGCTCACCGAACAGGTGCGCCGCCGGCCATATTCCGTGGTGCTCTTCGATGAAATCGAAAAGGCGCATCCGGACGTTTTCAACTCGATGCTGCAAATTCTGGACGATGGCCGCCTCACCGACGGCCAGGGCCGCACGGTGAGTTTCAAGAACACGGTGATCGTGATGACCTCCAATGTCGGGTCGAGCAGCATGCGCGAAGTCGGGCCAATCGGGTTTTCGGTGCACACCAAAAACACGGCCAACGAAGCCACCCGGACGCGCCTATTGGAAGCGCTGCGCAGCACGTTCCGGCCGGAATTCTTGAACCGTATCGACGACATCATCGTGTTCAATTCGCTGAGCCGGGAACATCTCGCCATGATTATCGACATTCAATTGCGGCGCGTCGGCAAGCTGCTGAAAGACCGCGGCATCCGCCTGGAGCTGACCGAAGCGGCGCGCAACCTGCTCATCAAGGAAGGTTACGATCCGCAATACGGTGCGCGGCCGATGCGGCGTGCCATACAGCGGTTGATCCAGGATCCGCTGGCGCTGAAGCTGCTGAACGGCGATTTCCTGGAAGGCGATACTGTGGAAGTGGACGCCGATCCCGCCACCAACGAGCTTCGTTTCCAGAAGCTCGTGCCGGTGGAGGTATAGGCGTGGCGCAGGCACTCCTGCCTGCCGCGCCGGCACTCTTGCCGGCGCAAGACTGATTCTATGACCACCACCAACACGCTCAAAACCGTCCTGCTCCTCGGCTTGCTCAGCGCGATCCTGCTAGTCGCTGGAGAGGCGCTGGCCGGCCGGAACGGACTCTACATGGGGCTCGGCGTGGCGGCGCTTATGAACTTCGCCGGCTACTTTTTCTCGGATAAGATCGCGCTGGCGTCGTACGGCGCGCAGCCGGTTACCGAGACGGAGAACCCGGAAGTCTACCGACGCGTCGCGCCCATCGTGCAGGGCCTGTGCCAGCGCATGGGTCTACCCATGCCGCGCCTGTGGCTGCTCCCCGAAGAGAGCCCCAACGCCTTCGCCACCGGACGCAATCCGGCGCATGCATCGGTGGCTTTCACGGTGGGCATCCTGAGGCTGATGGACGATCGCGAAATCGAAGGAGTGGTGGCTCACGAGTTGGGCCACGTGCTGCACCGCGATATCCTGATCAGCTCGGTGGCCGCCACCATCGCCGCGGCCATCATGTTCATTTCGCGCATGGCGTTTTGGTTCGGCGGCTCGCGCGACGACGAAGACAGTGGCGGCGGCAACGCCGTCGCCGCCATCCTCATGATGATTCTGGGACCGATCGCAGCGATGCTGATCCAGATGGCTATCTCCCGCTCGCGCGAATATTCCGCCGACGAAGCTTCCGCCAAGTACACCGGCACGCCCCACGAGCTGATCTCCGCGCTGGGCAAGCTCGAGGATTACTCACACCGCATCCCGATGCAGGCCAGCCCGTCGACCGCGCACCTATTCATCATCAAGCCGTTCACCGGGCAGTGGTTCATGCGGCTGTTCTCGACGCACCCATCGACGGAAGATCGCATCGCGCGGCTGGAGCAGATGCGGTAGTCGTCCCACGGCGCAGCCCGCCCTGTGGATGGCCGCCTCCTGCTTGAACTACCAAGGCATCGGGACCTACTACATCTTCTGGAGCCAAGGCTTCAGCGCCACGTCGCAAGGCCCACCCTTGGGGGCCTGGAGCTGGAACTATTACTCCGGGCCTTGGATATTCTCCAACCTTCCGACGGCGTCGATCACTCCCGCAGGCACCCAGCCCATAAATTCCCTGACCGAGCTCGACTGGGCCGTACGCGCCGATAGCACTGTGGTTGCCGTAGTCACGCCGCAGTACGTCGTTGATGGCACACACAGCAACACACCGATGCAGTATGGATGCGTGGCCGTCAACTTTAGCTTGCTGAGTAAGACGAACCCGTTCGCCACGGTCGCGGCGGCCAGCGGCCTGTACCCCTTGGCCACTGTTAGCGACATGGACGTCTCGTCCTCCACCAACGGCCCCTGGGAGCAGTGGGGACCTGCGGGCTGCACCTACGACCCCATGTCCAACACTGGTATAGTCGTCGTCCGCCATTTGCTGGACTCGTACGATTGCTCGAATTTAGTACAATGCCAGCAGTACTCCATCGAAGACACGGGAGTTCTGCCTTAAATGAGGTAACCAATGGAGCGCTTTATAAACAAACTTGCCCTGGTCGCTCTCGGCGCAACACTCTCGCATACGGCGGCTGCGGGCGCTCACTTCGACACCATCTACAGCACGACCGGCGGCTACCCCAACGGAGTCTTTCTGATTCGAGGAACCGTCTACGGCACGCTGGCGACGGGAACCTGCGGGTCGGTCTACGAGCTCCAGCCCCCGGCCAGCGGCGGCACGTCGTGGACGGTCGCCACCTTGTACACGTTCGCGGGCGGCGGGGACGCCCGCGATCCCGGGGTCGGCCTGCACGGCGGCGCGGGGGGGGCGGTCTACGGCCTGGCTTGGGGCGGGGCAAACGATGCCGGGTCGCTTTATGAGCTGCAGCCACCGGGATCGCCGGGTGGCGCGTGGACCGAAAGCGTAGTTTACAGCTTCGACGCCGCCGTGCCGGGTTTCCCCGTAAGCGAACTGGTCGATGGGCCGGAGGGTTCGTTCTATGTTTTTGACAGTGGGGACACGCTGCTGCAGTTGCTGCCCCCGGTGGTTCCGGCCTTGCCCTGGACCGCAGCGCAGTTATGGATTCCTCCGGGGACGCTGGCACCCACGGGCCCTATCGCCGGACCGGACGGATCGTTGTACGGCGCAGGCCAGTTCGGGGGGCAGGCAGGCTACGGCAACGTCTTCCAGGTGAGTCCGCCGGCGAGCCCCGGCGGCTCTTGGGCGTACCAGCAGCTCTACAGCTTTGGCGAGCACGGCTACTAACCGCGGGCCGGATAACCCCAACTCGGTCGCCCTCGCTAGCGACGGCACGATCTACGGTACGACTACGGCACAAGCCCGGCCGCCGGGATCGTGGGGGATGGCGCGGTATACGAGCTGAAACCGCCGGCTTCCAGCGGGGGCGAATGGACTTTCACGGTCCTGAAGAACTTCGGCAAGCAAGTCAATCCCATCGTCCCGCTGGTCATCCAAGGCGGCAACCTGTACGGCGGAATCGCCACAGCCGAGGGCGGCGCCATATTCGAAATCGAGCCGCCCTCCGCTCCCGGCGGGGCATGGACCACGACTTACCTGCACCAGTGGACCGACGGTCAGGTCCCCTTTGGAGGTATCGCGGTTGACAAGGACGGAACCATCTTCGGCACGACCGGTTCTATCTTCTCCTCGCCGCCGTACACTGGCACGATCTTCCGGATCACCGCCAGGTAGCCGTGCCCTCCGAAGCGATCGGCTTTGACCGCGTGAGGGCGAACGATGGGCTCAGCCAACCCGGCGAGGAGGGTACGTCACTGCGCGCGCGGCTATTTTGCTGCGGCCGCCCGCGAACTGCTGGGCGAGGAAGGTTACGATCCGCAATAGGGTGCGCGTCCTGTGCGACGCGCCATCCAGCGGCTGATTCAGGATCCGCTGGCGCTGAAACTGCTTAACGGCGATCCGGATGCGAACGAGCTTCGTTTCCGAAAGTCAGTCGGGCAGGACTCCCGTCCTGCGCGGGTCCTCCACGACCCGCTCCCCGTGGCTTAACTCAAATGACCACGACTAATAACACCATCAAAACGGTCCTCCTCCTGGGCCTGCCAAGCCCAGTGCTACTCTTCGCTGGCGAAACATTCGGCGGCAGAAACGGCCTCTATCTGGGCCTGGGTCTCGCGGTCCCAATGAACTTCTCAGGCTATTTTTTCTCGGATAAGATCGCGCTGGCGTCCAACGGCGCGCAGTCGGTCACCGAGTCGGAAAACTCGGAAGTTTATCGGCGCGTGGCACCCATCGTGCAAGGCTATGCCAGCGCATGGGACTCCCCATGCCGCGCCTGTGGCTGCTGCCCGAAGAGAGTCCCAACGCCTTCGCCACTGGACGCAACCCGCAGCACGCTTCGGTGGCTTTCACGGTTGGCACTCTGCGGCTGATGGACGATCGCGAAATCGAGGGAGTGGTGGCCCACGAGTTAGGCCACGTGCTGCACCGCGATATCCTGATCAGCTCGGTGGCCGCCACCATCGCCGCGGCCATCATGTTCATCTCGCGCATGGCGTTCTGGTTTGGCGGCTCGCGCGACGACGAAGACAGTGGGGGCGGCAACGCCATCGCCGCCGTTCTCATGATGATCCTGGGACCTATCGCGGCCATGCTGATCCAGATGGCTATCTCCCGCTCGCGCGAGTATTCCGCCGACGAAGCTTCCGCCAAGTACACCGGCACGCCGCACGAGCTGATCTCGGCGCTGGGCAAGCTGGAGACTTATTCGCAGCGCATCCCCATGCAAGCCAGTCCCTCGACCGCGCACCTATTCATCATCAAGCCGTTCACCGGACAGTGGTTCATGCGGCTGTTCTCTACGCACCCATCGACGCAAGATCGCATCGCGCGGTTGGAGCAGATGCGGTAGGTGTCGCGCGCTCCCGCGCCCAGGTTCGATTGCCGCAGCACGCCGCCGTGTGTTGTACTGTTGCACATGAAACTCATCCTATGGGGGACCCTGCTGGCCGTGCCCCTGGCCGCGCAGGTGCTCGTCTCGCAGCACGGCATCGAGGTCATCTCGGTCGAGATCAAAGGCAAGCCGTTCACCGAGTTCTTTATCGGACCGGAAAACAACAAGCCTTATTTGCACCCGCTGCGCGCGGCGAGCGGCAAGATCGTGACGCGCGGCTACCCTATGGACGACATCCCGGGCGAAACCCACGACCATCCGCATCATCGCGGCCTGTGGTTCTCGCACGGCGATGTGAACGGGTTCGACTTCTGGGCGAACGAGCAGCGCGGCGGCAAGTTCGGCCGCATCGTGCTGAAGAAGGTCAACGGCGTAACGAGCGGCAAGGAATCGGGCGTGATCGACGCCAGCTTCGAATGGCGCGATCCCGCCGGCAAGCCACTGCTCTCCGAGGCGCGCGTGACGACCTTCTATTCCCAGTCGAAGACACGCATGATCGACTTCGACATCACTTTGACAGCGCTGGAAAAGGTCACCTTCGGCGATACCAAGGAGGGTACATTTGCCCTGCGGCTGGCATCCGCGCTGGAGGAGCCGCGCGCCGATGCTCCCGCGGAGCCGAAGCGGACCGGCCACATGGTGGATTCCGAGGGTAGGGAAGGGGAGAAGCAGATTTGGGGGAAGCGCGCGGCCTGGGTGGATTACTACGGGGTGGTCGAGGGAGAGGCGCTGGGGGTGGCGATCTTCGACCATCCCTCGAATCCCCGCCACCCAACGTATTGGCATGCGCGCGGTTATGGGCTGTTTGCGGCGAACATCTTCGGCCTGCACGATTTCGAACACGATAACGCCAAGAACGGCAGTCTCACGCTGGCGCCCGGCGAGACCCTGCGCTTCCGCTATCGCGTGGTGATCCATCCGGGAGACGTGTACAGTGCGCACATCGCCAAGCTCTACGTGGATTATGCGGGCGGGAGGTAGAGATCGGCCGGAAGACCGCTTGCTGACGGGGGCGGCTCTGATGGGCGGCTCTGACGCGCGGCTCTGATTGGACGGGGCCACAACCGCGAGCGGTTCTCACGTTGTCGGCGGGCGGTAGGGATCGGGCGGGACCGCTTGCTTACGCGCGCGGCTCTGAGGCGTGGCTCTGATTGGTCACGTTGCAGGCGGGCGATAGATCTCGCGCACCATCGGGACGATCGCTTGGGGCACCAGATGCTCCCACGCGAGCCCTGCACGGACGCGCCGGCGAACTTCGCTCGCGGAGATAGCACCTAAATCGTCAGGCATTGCGAGTGTGCGGATGCGGCGCCGCAAATGGGCTGGCGGCTTATACGGTCCCGGGCGGGATGCCACGAGCAGTTGAAAGCCTTCCAGCATACGGTCGATGGCGTGCGGAACGCCGTAGTCCCAAGTCACGAAGCGGTCGGCGGCGTCCCAGCCGCACACCAGTGCAAGTTGTGCATCGGTGCCATACGCGGCGCGGCACTCCTGCGCAATTTCGTGGAAGAGGCCACCCTCGCTGGTGGCGGCGGACAGATGCGGGTGACTGCCGGCCGACACTTGCAGCATGCGAGCGCGTTGGTCAAAATCGGCGTCCGCGTAATTCTTGTGGGGGAAATTGCGAGGCAGAACCAGCACCACTTGGTCCATTTCAGCCAATGCGGCTTCGGCAAGCCCCAGATGGGCGCGCGTTGGCGGGTTGAAGCTTCCTGGAAGAATTCCGAGACGTCCAGGGTTTCCCGCCGCGCGGCTTAAGAACTCCATTGAAGGGAATTGACTCAGTACTGGTGGATCTCGACCACTGGTGGGTACTCTCGCGCGCCGCCTGAAACACAAAGGGCGCAAGATGCTATCTCGCGCCCCTGGTGAATGATGCCGGGATTAAGCGGCGTCTGCCAGCAGTTCGTCAATCGTCTCGGCAGGGGCAATCTCGTGACGGTCTGCCGCTTCCTGGCACCGGATGCAAAAGGCAGCCCACGGCACCGCTTCCAGGCGCTTGGGCTTGATCTCCTCTTCACAGTGCATGCAAATGCCAAAGCTGCCATCATTTACACGGAATAGCGCGGCCCGCACGTTGCGCAGGAGGCTGGCTTCGCGGTCCAGATTGCGGATGGCAAGTTCCCGCTCTCCAGCGAGTTGCACCTCGTCGAGGGCATCCGGCGTCTTCTCGATGACGATTTCGTCCCGGTGGCGAAGCCCGCGGGACAGCTCGGCCTGTTTGGCTTCGAGCATTGCCTTGTATTTGTCGAGTTCGGTCCTGTTCATGATCTTTCTCCTGTCTTTTTTCGTTCTATCTATCGGGCTTTCGTTTGCCGACGAATGAATAGACGAAATTTCACTACAAAAGTTTCATAAAATCTCAGCCTCTTCGGCTCAAGTACGGCCCGTCCACTCAACAAGCTGCCGCACGGGAAACTACTTTAGCAATTCCGATACCAAATTGCAAACGTATACGTTCCAGCCAAAGTACTACATCTAAAGTAATAATTCACATCGGCAAGTCTCGTGGTACGAGCCTTTTGGTTGTCCTATCAGCACGGTAACAAGGTGGCTGGAAGGGACTGCTTTTATCATCAAGACGCTTCAGTTTCGGATGAGTTACGTGGAAGCGTAGAAAACCCGGTCCAGGACTAGCTGTTTAACATTTGGACACCGAGTCTCAGATCCGGCTATTCGGACGGGAGTTCTTTCGCACCGTTCAGCTCGGCGACAAGCTGCTCGATCAGGGCTTTTTGCCCGTAGTCGAAATCGGAGTGCGGCTCAGGGGGCTGATGCGCTTCGAGCCAGGCTTGGAGCAGTTCGGTGATCGGCTTGGCGACGGCCTCTTCGGCCCCGGGCTCGAAGCGCAATGGGATTTCGGACCGCTGAATGGCGGACATCAACAGATCGGCGAATTTCATCGAGTCCCCGCTTTCGAAAGGGCCGGCGCGTGATGATTCACCGGACCGGAGCCATGCCCCAGCCCTGGGTTGGAGCGAATGGCCTGCGTAATATAGTTCTTGGCGCGCGCCACGGCCACGTCGAGGACGGCGCCGCGGGCTAACTCCGCGGTGATGCCCGCGGAATAAGTGCAGCCGGTTCCATGGGTATGCGGCGTGTCGATGTGCGGCGCGGTGAATTCGCGGCACTCCTTGCCATCGAAGAGGACGTCGATGGCGCTGCCCTGCAAGTGGCCGCCTTTGACCAGCGCGGCGCGGGCTCCCAGCTCGCAGAGGCGTTTGGCGGCAGTGCGCATATCCTCGACGGTGCGCACGGGGACGCCGGTCAGTTCCTCGGCTTCCGGGAGGTTCGGACAAATCAGGGAGGCGCGCGGCAGGAGGAGCTCGCGGACCGCGGCCACGGCGTCGGGCGAGATCAGCGGTTGGCCATGCTTGCTGATCATGACGGGATCGACCACCAGCGGGAAATGGAAATCGGCGGCGGCTTCGGCGACGGCCGCGACGATTTCGCGGTTGCCGAGCGCGCCGGTTTTGGCGGCCTGCGGCGGAATGTCTTCGAGGATCGCGCCCAACTGCGCCAGGACCAATTCGGCCGGCACGCAATCGACGCGCTCCATGCGCACGGTGTTCTGGACCGTGAGCAGGGTGATGACGGCTTCGCCATAGACGCCGAACTGATGGAACGTTTTCAGGTCGGCCTGTATGCCGGCGCCTCCGCTGGGATCGGAGCCACCGATGGTGAGGGCGATGGGGAGCATCGTGATTAGTCTAGCAAGGTTGCGGGGAAAGACAACTTAGCCGCCGATGCATGCGGCTGCACGCGGATGAAGCGGCTGGGCGGAGACAGTCTGGCGCTCTTCGAGAGAGAGCTCTTTTTGATTTGCGTTGCGCTGCGTTGCATCGTGTGGCATCTGAGCGGCACGGGACGAGGGACCGATTCGACGAATCGAGCCCATAATATTGATAATAAATAGCTTGCATGCTTAGGGGAACGATTGTATTTCGGGCACCTGGGCGGGATGGCCAGGACGTGTCCACCGATGGGGATGAATGGGCGGATGGCGGCAAGAGCGCCTGCAACGAAGAGATGATTCTCTCGAGTTGCGTAACATAACGTTGCATGGTGTTGCGCCGGGACTTGTGGGCAGACCATAAAATGGCTGAATCTACAGGGATTCGGCTGGGATTGGACTTGCACAGCGGACGGATCGCAGGCGGAACCGCCTGCGCCACCAAGTCGTCTTCCTCATACCCGATTCCAGGATAGAGCGGGGGGGAGTGGGAGCGGGCGCGCGGGAGGGAGTGGTTCGCGATAGGCAGTTTGGTTGCTATAGGTTGCGGGTGCGCAGATTTCCGCAAAGGCGTGTGATCGGGCTATCACTTTGTCAGGTTGAGCAGCACGGTCACACCCCCGCTGGTGTCTGGGGCGACCAGGTCTGGCAGGCCGGCTTTGGGTGATTGGCCGTGGAGATTCTGCATGAGTACTTGGCCTAAGCCCGGACCGGCGCCTACTGCAAATTGCGGTTGGAATGTGCCATCTCCATTGCCAAGAGCAATCCCTATACTCCCGTCCGCTGGCAGCAGGAGGTCGGGGATGCCGTCCCCGTTTACGTCGCCGATTTGAGGCGGGAGGGGATCCGGACCGGGGTAGTAGACCGAGGCCTGACTCAACCTGAAATCTCCCTTTCCGTCGCCCAGGTACACAGCCACGTCGTTACCGCCTTGGACGACCGCGTCAAGGTTCCCGTCCCCGTTCAGGTCGGCCACCATAACCGAATACAACGCGCCGGAGGTCGTAATAGTATCGGTCAGCGTGAAGCCGCCCTGCTGGTTGTTCAGGATCACATACAGCCCGCCATAGACATCCTGGAAATCCACAGCCAATATGTCGGTCCAACCGTCATTATTAAGATCGCCGGCGGCGATCCAATTCAGCCCTTCGGGCGGCGGATTCGTGATGATGGCAACTGGCGATCGAAACGTTCCATCCCCATTCCCCAGCGCCATCTGGTTGTTCGAATCCGCGAAATCCGCCTTTCCATCGTTGTTGAAGTCTGCTAGGACGAAATTGTTCGCCGGCCCAACCGGAATCACACTCGCCGGGCTGAAGGTGCCATCCCCATTGCCCAGATACACTCCTACACCGCCCAGGCTGTCGGCGCCTACCAATATGTCAGGTATGCCGTCCCCGTTCACATCCCCCGTTATGGGGCAGCCCGGACCAGATAGAGGAATAGTCGTGCCCGTGGTGTATGGCGCACTGGCCTTCCCTGTCCCTAGCAGAATGACGATTCCATTCGAGGTGGGTAGCACCAGATCCGGCTTCCCATCGCCATTGAAATCCGCAGCCGCGCCACAGTTGCCGCTGCCGGGCACGGAAGTCCACTCACCGTCCGGGAATTTGCCATTGCCCGCATTGAGCAGCACGGATACCGCGCCAAAAACTCCCGTGATGATGTCCGTGAGGCCATCATTGCGCAAGTCGGCCGCTACGACGTTATTCGGAGTGTCGGGTTCCACCGGATAGGATACGTACGGAGCGAACGTGCCTTTACCCGAGCCGAACGCAACGTAGACCTCACCGTAGCCACTGCACACCAGGTCCGGATTGTTGTCGCGGTTGATGTCGCCGATTGCGATGTGACCGCACGGTATGGAAGCTTCCGCGCGGATGGTGAAGCCGCCTTTGCCGTTGTTCAGAAAAATGGTAACCGGGCTCGTAGCCAGCGCCAGATCGGGATAACCGTCCTGATTGATATCGCCTACTGCAAGAAATTGTGGAACGCTGGGAGCTCGATGATCTACTGGCGCCTGAAAAGTGCCATCGCCGTTGCCGAAAAGCACCAGAAAGCCATGGCCCCCGCCCACGGCAAGGTCAAGGTTTCCGTCTCCGTTGAAGTCGGCAGCCACCACTTGTGCGTATTCCGGAACGCTGGTTAGTGCTGTGAGAACGCCTGGATTGAAGGTGCCGCTGCCAGTACCGATAAACAGCCAAATCCCCTTTTCGCCAGCGATTGCGATATCGGGTATACCGTCGCCGTTGAAGTCGCCAACCAGCGGGTAGCCAAGCGTGTCGTCGACTCCGTACGTAACCGCCTGCTGGAAGGTTCCGTCACCGTTTCCCAAGCAGACCGCCGGTCCGTCAGACAGGACCAAATCGATTATGCCGTCCCCGTTTAGGTCGGCCGGCACGTTCCAGCCGACGACAAAGTTATGTCCCGGCTCCGTTATCGGTCCCGTACGAAAGGTGCCATCTCCGTTTCCCAACAGAGTATAGATTGAAAAGCCGTAGGTCCCGACTACGTCGGGAATGCCGTCGCCGTTCACGTCCGCCACGGATACGAAGCCGCCCGGGCTGTCGCCCGGCTGGCCCGAGGCGTAATCGCGCCGGGCGAAAAACTTCGGCTGCTTCGGAGTTGCAGCACCGACTGCGCCACAGCACAGAATTGCTAGCAATACAGCAGTTCTCATGTGTTTCCCTCTGCCACGCCTTCGGCGGCGGAAAGTTGTTAAAGCTAGTGTTGGCAGGCGAAAGCTCCTGCCCCACCTGCCTACCTACACTGCTTTATGTCAGTGTAGCTCTTCGGGTTTGCGGAGGCTCAGGTTATTTAGCACAGAGCTACTTTGGCGGTACTGGCTAGGCTACTTGACTGCGATGGTGACTCCCGCCGGGCTTTGATATGTTCCTACCGTCAGGACTACTGGCAGGTCGCCGGTTGGGACGAAGCCGCTGGGGATTACTGCGTTGATCTGCATCAGGCCGACGTAGCCGGGTGCGGGGCCGGCATAAAGGAGATTGGCTGGGATGTCAGCCATGGTCAAGGACACGGGGAGCGCGGGCGTGGGGAGAGGCTCTTCGACGGCCTGGCCTGTGACACCGGCGGGCATGGTCTGGCCTGCGCCGGTTGCGTACATCACTACGATAGACCCGCGCGCGGCGGGATTCTGATCCGAGTTAATGGAGCCATCCTGGTTCACCGCTACGACCTCGCTCGCGCCCGCGTTCAGCAGGAACAGCGCGGGATTGGCGGCTGCCAGGGGGACTAATGTGCTCACCACCGTGGCGCTCTGGTAGACGATTTGCAGTTGCGCGGTACTCTGGCCGGCCAGTTCGTAAGGCACCTGCGCGTTGATCTGCTGCGACTGTACGTAGAACAGCGGCGCGGGCGTGCCATTCAGGAGCACCTGCGTGCCACCCAATAGGGTAGGCAGCATACCCGAGGAGTCGAAGGCGCCTGTGACTGCTGTGTCGGGACCTATGCCCTGGCCGAAGATAGAGAAGATTTCGCCTGGAGCGAGAGGTCCGGGTTGCAGGCTGGCGGAGTTGGCGAGCGTTACAGTGATCAGCGGCGGCGGTGTCACAGCCTGACCGGGTGTCAGCTCGCGCACGCGATTGTTGCCAGTGTCCGACACCCATAGATTGCCTAGGCCGTCGAGTGCGAGTCCGGTGGGGTTGTAGAGCGCTATCTGCAGGGCCGCGCCGCCATCGCCGTTGTAGGAAGCAAGGCCGGTGCCGGCGATGGTCGAGATGTTGCCGTCGACGGTCACTATGCGAATGCGGTTGTTCCCGCTATCGGCGATGTAGATATTGCCGTTCAAATCGACGGCCACCGCCGATGGCAAGTTCAGCTCGGCGGCTGGCGCTGCGCCGCCATCGCCGCTGAAGCCGCCGGTTCCGTTGCCAGCGACGGTGGAGATGACGCCCGCGGGCGTGAGCATGCGGACGCGGTGGTTGAGCGTATCGGCAATGTAGAGATTGCCGCCGCTATCCAGCGCCAGGCCGGTTGGGCCGTTCAACTCCAGCAGAAGCGAAGTGCTTCCGTCGCCGTTGTAACCGGCGGTGCCGGTGCCGGCGATGGTAGTGACGTTGCCCGCCGGATCCACCTGGATGACGCGCTGGTGGTTGGTGTCGGCGATGTAGAGATTGCCGGATGGATCGGCGGCCACGCCTTGCGGATGAAAGAGCGGAGTCTCGGCGGCCGGGTCGCCATTGCCTCCGAAACCGCTGGTGAGGCCGTCGCCCGCGGCGGTAACGATCACGCCGGAGGTTTCCATTTCGCGCGCGCGGTTGTTGTAGCTGTCGGCGATGTACAGGTTGCCGGACGTGTCGAAGGCCAGACCCGCGGGAGCGTACAAGCTGGCGGCGGTGGCCTGCAGGCCGTCTCCTGCATACGTCGCTTGGCCGTTGCCTGCCACGGTGGAGATGATGCCGCCGCTCGACATCACCTCGCGCACGCGTTGGTTGCCCTGGTCGGCGATGTAGAGATTGCCTGCGCTATCGAGCGCGACGCCCACAGGGCCGTTGAGAGCCGCGGAGAGTGCGCTACCGCCATCGCCGCTGAAGCCGAAAATGCCGTCGCCAGCGATAGTATTGATGATGCCCGTGGCGGCGGCGACCACGCGCACGCGGTGCACTTCCGATATATAAAGGTCGCCGGCAGAGTCCAGCGTCACATCCACCGGAGTCAGCAGGGCTGTCAGGATGGCCGATCCGCCGTCGCCGGAGGATACGTTGCTTCCGGGCGCGCCTGCGACGCGCGTGAGCGTCCCGCTGGGGCTCAACTGCCAGACGAAGGAATTGATGCTTTCGGGGATGTAGAGATTGCCGGACGAATCGGCGGCGAGACCGGAGAGTTGAATGTACGGCATCGCGAATTTTTGCTGGTTGCAAACGGTGCTGATGTTGCCCGCGAGCACCTTGCGAATGCACAGATTCACGGTGTCGACGATGTATAAGGCACCCGAGGGATCGAGGGCCAGGCCGGCGGGGAAGGCAAGTTGCGCGGATGCCGCGGGTCCGCCATCGCCGCTGTATCCGGCGACGCCCGTCCCGGCGATGGTGGTGATGGTCCCGTCAGGCGCGACGCGGCGCACGCAATTCCCGTTGAACTCGGAGATGTAGAGGTTGCCGGCCGGGTCCACTGCCAAGTTGCGGGGGCCCGACATAGGGGCGGAAGTAGCTGTCCCGCCGTCTCCGCCGCTGCCGCTGGTCCCGGTGCCGGCCACGGTGGTGATGGTGCCGTCGGCGCCGATGCGGCGCACGCGCTGGTTGCCGAAGTCGGCGATGTAGAGGTTGCCGGCGGTGTCGATGGCCAGTCCATAGGGCTGGTTCAATTGGGCGGCTGCGGCGGGTCCGTTATCGCCGCTGTATCCGGGATGGCCGTTGCCGGCGATTGTGCTGATGAGGCCCGCGGCGGTGACTTTGCGGATGCGATTGTTAGCTGCGTCGGCGATATAGAGGTTGCCGCTGGAATCGACGGCGAGACCTTCGGGCTGGGCTAATTGGGCCGTGATAGCCGTGCCGCCATCGCCTACCAAATCGCTGCCTGCCACGGTGGTGAGCTGATAGACGGGGGCGGCGGCGGGCAGGGCAGGGGCGCTCGGTAGCGCGAATAGAAATAGGACTAGTGGGATATCCCGCGTCTGCATGTTTCGTTTAAGGGGTGGGGGCGGGTTGGGGATTTTCTCAATTGTCGGCGTTTAAATATGTAGCGCGAGACGGCGAACTGAAGTGCGCCGCGGCACGCTAAAGCGTGCGCCTCCGCGCGCGCAACTCGTTCTTGCGGATCTTGCCCGTGGCCGTGCGTGGGAGCGCTCCGAACTCGATCTGCCTCGGGCATTTGAAGTGCGCCAGGCGCGCGCGGCAGAATTCGATCAGCTCCTCGACCGTCGCGGTTTGCCCCTCCTTCAGGCCGACGTAGGCTTTTGGCACTTCGCCCCATTTCTCATCCGGCCAGGCGACCACCGCCGCTTCCAGCACGGCGGGATGCTCGTACAACACCTTTTCCACTTCGATTGAAGAGATATTCTCGCCACCCGAGATCACGATGTCTTTTTTGCGGTCGCGTACTTCGATGTATCCGTTGGGATGCACCACCGCCAGGTCGCCCGAGTGAAACCATCCGCCGCGAAACGACTCTTCGGTGGCTTGCAGATTTTTGTAATAGCCGAGCATCACGTTGTTGCCGCGCATGACCACTTCGCCCATGGTGTCGCCATCCGGCGGAATGTCGCGCATGTCGCCATCCACCACGCGCAGATCGGTGCCGGCGACGAGATACGGAACGCCCTGCCTCGCTCGGATTTGTGCGCGCTCCGCGGCCGGCAGCGCGTCCCACTCGGGATGCCACGCGCAGATGGTGTGCGGCCCGTAAGTTTCGGTCAGGCCGTAGGCGTGGGCCAGGTCGGCGCCAATCTCCTCGGCCGCGCGTATGACCGCGGGCGAAGGCGGCGCGCCGGCTGTTACGATCTTGAGGCCACCGGAAAACCGGATGCCGTTGGCCGCGCAGTACTCGGTAAGCGTGCTGACCACCACCGGCGCGCCGCACAAATGCGTCACTCCCTCGGCGCGGATCAGGTCCACGATCTTCCGCGGATCGACCTGCCGCAGGCATACGTGCCGCGCTCCCGCCGCTGTGACTGCCCATGGAAAGCACCAGCCGTTGCAGTGAAACAAAGGCAGCGTCCAGAGGTACACGGAACGGCAGGTCAGGCCGTGTTCCAGCATTTCGCCGAGCGCATTCAGATAAGCGCCGCGGTGTGTGAACATCACGCCCTTTGGAAAGCCGGTGGTTCCGCTGGTGTAGTTGATCGAGACGCAGGCGTCCTCTTCGGGTTCCGGTGCCACGGCTGGAAATTCGCCCTGTGCCAGAAAGCCTTCGTAATCGGAGATTAGGTGAGTGAGGTGTGGCAACTCGCTACGCACCTTCTCGAGCGCTGGCGCAAGCTGCGGGTCCACGAGGGCCACGCGCGCCTCGCAATGGTTCAGGATCCAGGCCAACTCGGCGGCCTGCAAACGCGTGTTCATCATCACCAGCACCGCGCCAGCCAGCATCGCGCCGAACTGCGCCTCCAGCGCCGCCACGGTATTGGGCGCAAGTACCGCAACGCGATCGCCGGGCGCTACGCCCAAAGCGCGCAGGGCGCTGGCTTGCCGGTGTACCCGCTCGTTGAACTCGGCGTAGGTGAAGCGCCGGTCGCCATCCACGACCGCGGTGCGATCGGGGTACACCCAGGCGCTGCGCGCCAGAAAATCCAGCGGTGTCAGAACGGATTTCATACTGGACTGGATTGTACAGCATTCCGCGCGCCGGCCGGTATTCGCTGTGTGACAATGGTCGTATGCCCAGGGTCACCGAACTGACTGTAAACGGAACCCGGCGGCGTATCGACGCGGACCCCGAACGCACCCTGCTGAGCGTGCTGCGTGACGGCCTGGATCTCACCGGAACCAAGTACGGATGCGGCGAGGGCCAGTGTGGCGCTTGCACCGTCCTGCTGGACGGCCAGCCGGTCCGCTCGTGCATCACGCCCGTGAGCGCCGCTGCCGGAAAGCAAATCACCACTATCGAAGGGATACAACACCCGCTGCAGGACGCCTTGCTGGAGGCGGACGCCATGCAGTGCGGTTATTGCACGCCGGGCATGATCGTCTCCGGCGTGGCACTGCTAAAGAAAAACCCGAGGCCCAGCCGGGAAGAGATTGTACGGCACATGAACGGCAATATATGCCGCTGCGGAACGTATCTGCGGATCGTAGCTGCGATCCAGAAGGCGGCCCAATCCCATGCCTGAGCAAATCGAAACTGAGCGCTACGAACTCGCTGCACAGCCGGCTTATCGCTTCGATTTGGATCGCCGCGATTTTATCGGCCTGCTCGGCGGCGGGCTGCTGGTAGTCTTCTCGGCAAGCGCGCAGGAGAGTGGCCGATCCCGGCGGTCTGAAGAACTGCCGCAGGATCTGGATGCCTGGCTGCACATTGGCGAAGACGGCGCGGTGAGTGTCTACACCGGCAAGACTGAAGTCGGTCAGAATATTCGCACCTCGCTGAGCCAGGCGGTTTCGGAAGAGCTTCACTGCCCTATCGGTTCCATCAAGCTGGTGATGGCGGACACCGCTTTGACGCCCTACGACATGGGAACTTTCGGCAGCCGCAGCACCCCTACCATGGCGCCGCAGTTGCGGCGGGCGGCCGCCACAGCGCGCGAGGCGCTGATCGATCTGGCGGCTGAACAGTGGAAGGTTGACCGCGCTAAGCTGACCGTCGCGGATGGCAAGATCGTCAGCGTGGATGGAGGCAAATCGGCCGGCTTCGGCGAATTGGCCAAAGGCCAGAAGCTGACCAAGACCATCGGCCGTGAAGTGACTGTCACGCGTCCGGTGGGGCGATCGGTCGCCAAACTGGCCGCGCGCGATATCGTTACGGGACAGCGGAAGTACTCTTCCGACCTGACGCGTCCCGGAATGATTTACGGCCGCGTGCTGCGTCCGCCCGCATTCGGCGCGAGCTTAGTGAAGCTCGAGACCGAGAGTTTGGCTGGGGTCACCGTGGTCCACGACGGCGATTTTGTAGGCGTCGCGGCCGCGGATTCGCACGCCGCCGCAAATGCCTTGGGCCAGCTCAAAGCTGAGTGGCAACAGGCGCCGCAGCCCTCGGGAGACGAGCTTTACGAATATCTGAAGAAGACCGCCGGTGCGGCGGAGCCCGGCGAAGGGCAGACGCATGGATCAATCGAGGAAGGGCTGGCGGCCGCTGACGTGAAGCTGCACGCCACATACACCGTCGCCTACATCGCGCACGCGCCGCTCGAAACCCGTAACGCGGTTGCCGAGTGGGAGGAAGGCAAGCTCACGGTTTGGACCGGCACGCAGCGTCCGTTCGGCGTGCGGAGCGAGTTGGCTGCGGCCTTCAGCATCCCCGAAGATCGCATACGCGTGATCGTGCCGGACGCCGGCGCGGCATACGGAGGCAAGCACTCGGGCGAGTACGCAGTGGAAGCCGCACGCCTGGCGAAGGCCGTCGGCAAACCGGTCAAGGTGGTCTGGAGCCGCGAAGAAGAATTCACGTGGGCGTATTTCCGCCCGGCCGGAGTTATCGAAGTGTCGAGCGGCGCGCGCCGCGATGGGACCATCACCGCGTGGGATTTCCATAACTACAACTCCGGTGGCTCGGCGATTCAGGGCCTGTACGATATTCCCCATCAACGAAACATGTTCCACCCGGCCAAATCGCCGCTGCGGCAGGGATCTTATCGCGGGCTGGCCGCCACCGCCAATCATTTCGCGCGCGAAAGTCACATTGACGAGCTGGCGCGCGAGCTTAAACTGGATCCGCTGGAATTCCGCTTGAAGAACATCAAGGACGCGCGGCTGCGGGCCGTTTTACAGGCTGCCGCGGACCGCTTCGGATGGGGACACGGCAAAGGCATCGGCATCTCCTGCGGATTCGAAAAGGGCAGCTATATTGCGACGTGCGCCCAGGTGGAGGCCGGCGCTGCCGACCGCATTCGCATTCTGCGCGTGGTCGAGGCGTTCGAGTGCGGCGCGGTAGTCAATCCGAATCATCTGAAGAACCAGATCGAGGGCGCGGTCGCGATGGCCGTGGGCGGCGCGCTGTTCGAGCACATACGCTTCAACGACGGGCGCATCCTGAATCCGCGCTTCTCGCTTTACCGGGTGCCGCGCTTCAGCGATATGCCGGAGATCGAGGCGGTGCTGGTCGACCGTCCGGATCTGCCTTCGGCGGGCGCGGGTGAGACGCCGATCGTGGGTCTGGCGCCGGCGGTTGCCAATGCTATTTTCGATCTGAACGGGACACGGCTGCGGTCGATGCCTTTGCAATCGGCGCGGGACGTAACTACAGCCGCCGGCTAGACGTGGGGCAGGCGCTTTCGCCTGCCAATGGCGAGCGAGGCTCGCCTGCGCCGGCAGGAGTGCCGACGCGGCAGGCTAAGAGCCTGCGCCACGACCTGTACTGTTACTAATTCACTCTGTACTGGTACGATCCTACCGGTCTTGTGCAGCGGCGCGGACCTTACAATCAACTTGTAAGTTATGCATAAGTTGATCACACGCGCCGCCATTTTGGTTTGCTTCGTGCCGTCCTGCCTGCCTCTC
>Ga0187855_10000731_pt1 | contig 27917 bp, 30 predicted proteins | sample June2016WEW_8_10_2_FD_132969 | JGI IMG/M metagenome (GOLD analysis project Ga0187855, IMG submission 132969) | Peatland microbial communities from SPRUCE experiment site at the Marcell Experimental Forest, Minnesota, USA - June2016WEW_8_10 | ecosystem: Environmental > Terrestrial > Soil >...
AAGAGCAATTCTCCCCGGTCAGTCGACCAGATTACCCGTTCAGCCGGGTACGTCCCCGCCACGTACCTTCCCTGATGACTTGCTCCCGGGCCGGCGACCAGACTGCCCACACACCGTGCCCGGAACCCTGTTCCGGGCACGGCACCCGGGTGATCTTCCTGGCCAACACCATGTCCGCCCCTCCCCCGGTTGACTTCCGCAAAGGCCGGACGGGCTTCCAGATTTCTGGAAAATCGTGGATCCGGAGCCCATTCCGGGCTCGGCATAGCCGCACCTGGGTAGGCTTCATTCCAGCGTCAGGATAAAGGCTGGGCAACTGTTACCGGCTACCTCTTCGCTTGAGGGAAGATAACGCTGAGGGAGGCCACATGCACATCGGATCGCTGCTTCTTATCGTCTGGCTGGTCATCGGCGGCTTCGCTGCCTCGCAGCGCGGCGATTACCACGGAACCATGGGTAACTGCAGCAAGGCCAGCACGGCCGCTGTGACGATCCTCGCCGGCCCGCTCAACTACCTGGGCGTGAACCCGCACCTCCACTGCACCGCACCGCAGCCCAGCAATTAGCGCGGCTGCGGACCTGAGGGACCACCCAGCATTGCCGGCGTCTGCACATTCATGAAATTCCATCCGCACCATGAAGTAATCCAGGGGCGATTACTGCCGGTCAATTGACCGGGCCCGGCACCGGTGACGGCCGGGTCACGTACGTGGCTGCCAGCCTGAGGCAGAAGGCCCGTGACCTCAGCCTGACCGCAACCGGGCGGTCAGCTCGATCTCCACGGCGATGTCGACGGGCAACTCCGCCAGCCCGACGGCGCTGCGGGCGTGGCGGCCCGCCTCGCCGAAGACCCCTACGAGGAGGTCGGAGCATCCGTCGATGACCGCGGGGGTCTGGTTGAAGCCAGGCGCGACGTTGACCATCCCGAACACCTTCACGATCCGCTCGATGCGGTCGAGGTCGCCGAGCTCGGCCCGCAACGTGGCGAGGATCGACAGGGCCGTCATCCGGGCCGCCTGCCGCCCCTCCTCCAGCGTGAGGTCCCCGCCCACCTTCCCGCGGATGACGTGCTCGCCGTTGATGGGCCCGTGGCCGCCGACGTAGACGAGGCCGCCGTCCACCACGCATCCGAGGTAGTTGCCCGCGGGCGGGAACACCGGGGGAAGCTCGATGCCCAGTTCCTGAAGCCGCTGATCAATCACGGCAGGAAGCCTACGGCCCCAGCCACGCGGACAGACTGCGAACCCATCTGATTGGGCCGCCCGGCCCAGCCGCCACGATCTGAAGGGCCCTTATCCGGGGCGGGCCGCCGCGGTCAGCGTGGGGCGTGGGCGCCGGTCATCATGGCCGCGAGGTCCTCGGGGTGCAGGAAAGATGCGGGCGGCGGCGGTCCCCAGGCGAACAGGCCCCGCGCGCCCTCGAGGTCTTCAGGGGTCCACAGCTGGTCGTCCACGATGCAGTCCATGTCCGAGTAGTACTCGGAGAAGTTGCCCGCCGGGTCCTTGAGGTACCAGAAGAAGTTGGATCCCGCGTAGTGCCGTCCGAGTCCCCAGACGTGCCGCTCCGGCCGTCCCTCGAGCATCGCGAACGCGCCCCGGCCCACCTCGTCGACGTCGTCCACCTGCCAGGACGTGTGGTGCAGGAAGTTCACCGGCGCGGCCAGCACGAGCACGTTGTGATGGTCGGTGGAGCAGCGCATGAACGCGCCGACCCCGGCGATCCGGTCGCTGATCTTGAAACCGAGGCCGTCGGTGAAGAACGACGTCGAGCGGCCGTGGTCGGTGCTGCCCAGGACGGCGTGACCGAGCTTGCGCGGGCGCACCGGGCCGGGCCGGAAGAAACCCGGGGCCCGGCTGTCCTGGCGCTCCGGCCGTCCGGGGCCGTTGTAATGCTCTGCGGCGGCAGGCTTCTGCTGGATCCGCGGGGCGACGTCGAGGAAGACCCGGGTGCCGGTCACCGGCTCCGCCGCCTGAAGGCTCGTCCCGCTCAGGCTGGCGGGTACGCCGAGGCGCTCAAGACCCGCCGCGGCGCGCGCGAGGTCGTCCGGGTCATCCACGCCGACCCGCAGCTCGACCAGCCGCCGGGTGGGCGCGGGAACGATCCGCAGCTGGCGCCCCGCGTCCGCCGTGCTATACCAGCCGTCACCCTCGGGAGTAAGCCCGAAGTCGGCGTAGTAGGCGCCGGTGTCGGCGGCATTGGGTACGCCCATGGTGACCGACAGCAGTCCGTGCAGGCTCATATGACCTCCTCATCCTCGAGTCAGTGGAACATGCTCAACCCCGCCGCACCAGGCGAGCCTGATTCCGCGCGCTCACGCCGTCTCCTCCGATCGTGTCCGGGCGCATCCCGGGGTCCTGCTCCCCCGCCGGCCCGAGCAGCGTGAACCCGGCCCCCAGCCGGTCATAAAGGGAGGACCCGCCGGGCAGGCACGCGTGCTGCAGCCGCGCGCCCGGCTGCGGGACCTGCTGGCCCGCTTCGGCGAACCGCTCGTCCCGGCCGGTCACCAGCCCGTGGCTCGATCACCACGCAGGGAACGCCGCCCCCGGCCGCCAGGACCGGCGTGTCCCCGGCCACGCGCGCTGCCCGGCATCACCACGAGAGGCATGGTCGGTCACGATGGCCCTGGCTGTAAACGGGTGGTCCCATTTATTGGCACCAGCGGGAGGACGCGCCGTATCCACCACGCCGGGAGCCCCGGATCTGCCCTGACGATGTGGCATGGCGGCTGGCCACGTACCGGGGTACGGACGCTAGGTTGCATCACGCGGCCGGGGCCGCCCCCGGCGCGCGGCCGGGCCCACCGACGTCAGGCGAGGATGCTGTGAAGTTCGGGATCATCTACAACACGGGCCAGCTGGGTGTGGACCCCAGCCGCGTCATCGCCGTGGCCAGGCACGCGGAGGACTGCGGTTTCGAGTCCTTCTACCTGCCCGAGCACATCGCGCTGTACCCCGGCGCCACCCTGGGCGGCCACCCTGTGCCGCCCGATCTCCCCCTCGCCGACCCGCTCAGCACACTCAGCTTCGTGGCGGCCGCGACGCGGCGCATCCTCCTGGGAACCAGCGTCCTGCTGCTGCCGTTTCACCACCCGGTGGTCCTGGCCAAGGAACTGGCCACCATCGACGTGCTGTCCGGGGGCCGCATGCGCCTGCTGACCGTGGGGCTGGGCGTGCTGCCCGGGGAGGCCGAGGCCGTCGGCGTGGACTTCGCGACGCGCGGCCGCCGCGCGGACGAGGCCATCGACGTCCTGCGCCTGCTATGGGCGGGCGGCGCGGAAGGCGTCAGCTTCGAAGGAGAGTTCTTCTCGTTCACCGGCCTGACCAGCTTCCCGAAGCCCCTCGGCGCGGCCACGCTCCCGGTGCACGTGGGCGGGTCGAGCCGCGCCGCGGCCCGCCGCGCCGGCCTGCGGGGCGACGGCTACTTCCCGGGCGGCGGGCTCAGCGCCGCCGGGCGCGCCAGCCAGGTGGAACTCATGCGGGAGACCGCCCGTGAGGCGGGCCGGGACCCCGCCGCACTGGAGTACACCCGCTGGGGGTCGATGGGCATCTCCGCCGCTGATGTCGGGGACCTTGCCGGGCAGGGGGTGACCAGGATGGTCGTGCCGGCGGCGTCGCCGGACCTGGACGAGCAGCTCGGGGAGATGTCCGCGTTCGCCGCACGGCTGGGCCTCGGGTGAGCCTCAGCCGCGCCCCGGCGGGACGGCCAGGGGCCGCGCCGGCGCGCCGCTCCCGGCACCGTTTCCGCACCATAGTTTCCGCAACGAAAACCACGGAGTCCCCATGACTGGGTACCGCGCATCCTTCGACGCCACGGTGACATTCGCCAACGGCGGCGGACTGACCGCCCAGGGCTTCCGGGTGGACGTGCCATCCCCCGACATCGGCGAGGCCGGGATCGCCGCACTGTTCGTGGCCTCACTCGGCCTGCTGATGACGGAGTCCGTCGAGCTGGGCAACGTCGAGATCGTGGCCGAGCCGCACAAGGGCACCCGGGGCGGCCCGTCCGACGCCGCCGGCGGCCCGCCGCGGCGGGCCGGGACGCTGGCGGAGCTGAGCCACGTGATCCGGGCCGGGATGATCACCTATCCCGGGCAGCCCGGGCCGGAGATCACCCCGCACCTGACCCGGGAAGCCTCGCGGGCCCAGTACTCCCCCGGCACCGAGTTCCTGATCGGCCGGATCAGCCTGGTCGGCAACACCGGGACCTACCTGGACTCGCCCTACCACCGCTACCCCAGTGGCGCCGACCTAGCCGCGATGCCACTGGAACGGACCGCCGACCTCCCGGCCGTGGTGGTCCGGGTGATGGGAACGCGACAGCGCGGCATCGACGTCGGTGCGCTGGCCGCGCTCGATGTCCGCGGCGCCGCCGTGCTGCTGCACACCGGCGACGACGCCAGGTTCGGCTCGCCGGCCTACGCGGAGGACGCGCACTTCCTCACCGAGGCCGGGGCCGCCTGGCTGGCCGGGCACGAGGCCGCCCTGGTCGGCATCGACGCGGTCAACATCGACGACATCGCTGACAGGCGGCGCCCGGCGCACTCGCTGCTGCTCGCGGCCGGGATTCCCGTGGTCGAGCACCTGACCGGGCTGGAGCAGCTGCCGCCGGCCGGCGCCTGGTTCACCGCCGCGCCGCTGCGCATCGAGGGATTCGGCACCATCCCGGTCCGCGCGTTCGCACGGCTTCCGGGGTAGGCCACCCGACCAGGGCCGGTCAGTTTGAAGACAGGTAATGGGTTACGGCATCCTCGTCCCATTCCAGACCGTTCCCGGGCACATCAGGCAGAAGCAAGGTTCCGTCGCGGACCTCGAAGGGGCGCGCCAGTACCGGGTCGGCCCAGTCCTGCCACTCCAGCCAGAGCCGGGTCGGGGTGACCCGCAGCAGGTGCGCACTGACCTCCGGGTACAGGTGGGAGGACATGGGCAGGCCGGCCACGTCGGCGACGGCGGCGGCCTGCAGCCAGCCGGTGACCCCGCCGATCCGCATCAGGTCCGGCATGACCAGGTCGCAGGCCTGCGCCGCGATGGCGTCGTGCATGGCCCGCGGGCCGTAGAAGTTCTCGCCCAGCATGACCGGGGTGGTGATGCCGCGGGCGATCCGGGCGTGGCCGTCCAGGTCGTCGTAGCGCAGCGGTTCCTCGATCCAGGTCAGGCCTTCGGCGTCGAGCGCGCGGCAGCGCTCCAGCGCGTCGCCCAGGGCGAGCCCCTGGTTGTAGTCGGCGACCAGGGTGACGTCGTCGCCGACCGCGGCCCGGACCCGGCGGACCGCGTCGAGGTCGTCGGCGGCGCGGTCCCGGCCTACCCGGACCTTCAGCGCGGTGAACCCACCCTCGGCCAGCAGCTCCAGCGCCTCGCCGGCGACCGCGGCGGGCGGGATGAGGCCGAGCCCGTTGCTGTTGTAAGCGGGAACCGGTTCCAGGGTCCCGCCCAGGAGCCGGGCCAGCGGGAGCCCGGCCGCCTGGGCCAGGGCGTCCCACAGCGCGATGTCCAGGCCGGCCACCGCAGCCAGGGCCAGGCCCTGGTAGCCGGCCAGCGCGAACCAGCCCTGGGCCCCGGTGAACGCCTGCCCGGGCGCGGCCGGCTGGCCCCGCAGGCCCTCGCCCAGCTCGCGCAGGACGGTGCGCAGCCCGGCCGCGGCGCTGGCCAGGTACGGCGCCAGGTAGGAGCGGCCGGTGATGCCCTGCTCGGTGGCGACGTCGATGAGCAGCAACGGCCACTGGGCGAAGTGCCCCACCTTGGTGGCCAGGGGCCTGCGGAACGGGACCACCACAAGCCTGACGGTCACGTCGCGCACGGTGAGGTCCGTCTCTGTCCCCATCTGGCCCCCTTGCCAGCGACGGCCCGGGCCCGGGCCTCGTCGTTTCATCCTGCCAACGAACGGCCGGCCGGCCCAGTGCTGCGAGCAGGGCAATCTGCTGTCAGCAGAGCATCTCTGCCGCCAGCAGATTGCCCTGGCCCGCCCGCGCCGGGCGGCCCAGGGTGGATGGTGCGCCCCGGATCCGCGGGCCAGACCGAGAGCAGGGAGATCATGAAGCTTGCCGTTGCTGAAGCCCCCGCGACCACCGTGTCCGTGGATGAGCAGCTGGTCACCCGGCTGCTGTTCCAGCGCATCATCGTCCTCGGCACCGAGGTCGATGACCAGGTGGCCAACCGGCTGTGCGCGCAGCTGCTGCTGCTGTCCGCGGAGGACCCGCGTAACGACATCAGCCTCTACATCAACTCGCCGGGGGGCTCGGTCAGCGCGGGCCTGGCGATCTACGACACGATGCGGCTGATTCCCAACGACGTCAGCACGCTGGCGATGGGGCTGGCCGGCAGCATGGCCCAGTTCCTGCTGTGTGCGGGGACCGCGGGCAAGCGGTTCAGCCTGCCGCACGCCCAGGTGCTGATGCACCAGGGCTCAGCCGGGTTCGGCGGGACCGCCGCTGACATCGAGATCTACGCCGGGCAGCTCGGGCGCACCGGGGCCACGATGATCAGGCTGATCGCGGAGCACACCGGGCAGCCGCTGGAACGGGTGGAGCGCGACAGCCTGCGCGACCGCTGGTTCAGCGCCGAGGAAGCACGGGACTACGGGATCGTCGACCACATCGTGGAGCGCCTCGATGACGTGCGCCCAGCGGTCGCCGGGCGGAAGGCGGGTCTGTGACCATGAGCCAGTACACGATCCCCACCGTGGTGGAGCGGACGCCGGCCGGTGAGCGGGCGTTCGACATCTACTCCCGGCTGCTGTCGGAGCGCATCGTCTTCCTCGGCACCGAGATTGACGACGGGGTAGCCAACGTGATCATGGCCCAGCTGCTGCACCTCGAGGCGGCCAGCCCGGACCTCGAGATCAGCCTCTACATCAACTCTCCCGGTGGCTCGTACAGCGCCCTGACCGCGATCTACGACACGATGCAGTACATCCGCCCGGACGTCGCCACGATCTGCATGGGCCAGGCGTCGTCGGCGGCGGCCGTGCTCCTGGCCGCGGGCGCCCCGGGGCGGCGGGCCGTGCTGCGGCACGCGAAGGTGCTGCTGCACCAGCCGTCGAGCCAGGCTCAGGGCGCGCTTCCCGACCTCGCCGCGGCGGCCAAGGAGGTGGCGAGGACCCGGCGTGACGTCGAGGAGATCCTGAGCCGGCACACCGGCCACCCGGTGGAGAAGATCAGGAGCGACACCGACCGGAACAAGACCTTCAGCGCCCGGGAGGCCGTCGAGTACGGCCTCGCCGACGAGGTCATCACCAGCCGCGAGGCAGACCAGGCGGCCTAGCCGTGAGGCCGGCGGCCAGGCGGCCCGTGGTCAGGCGGCCCGTGGTCAGGCGGCCCGTGGTCAGGCGGCCAGCAGGCACTCGGCGTCACCCGGGGCCCGCAGCGGCGACGGGGCCCGGCCGCCACTCGCGGTGCCCAGCCGGATGATCACGCCGCGGCGGGCGCGATCGGCACCGAGATCATGCGCGACCCCGGCCAGCAGGTCAGACAGGTCGATCCACAGCGCATCGCAGATCGCGGCCAGGACCTCGGAGGATGCTTCCTTGCGCCCGCGCTCGACCTCGGACAGGTACGGCACCGAGACCCGGGCGGCCAGGGACACGTCGGACAGGGTCCGCCCTTGTTCCCTCCGGATCCGGCGCAGCCGCTCGCCGATCATCGTCCGGAGCAGGGGCCTGGAGCCCCGCTCGCCTTCTTCCCGGCTGGTGATGACCGGACCGCCCATCGCCGTCGCCTCCGTGGCTGCGTTCGTGACCCGCTGCCGGGTCCGGGCCAGCCCACCGTACCCAGCCCGGTCCCAGTCCCAGAAGAGTTTTCGCAGCCGGCGTAAGGCAGCCTCTGCCGGGTGGTCCTGGAGATCGATGCTTAGGCGCATGTCCGGCCGGCCGGTGCCCTGGCCGCGTAACCAGCCCCAGGCCCGATGCCGCAGTAGCATCGGCTGGTGGAGTTCAGCCGCGAACTGCGCGACGGGGTGATGTCGGGCGACATCACGGTGTCGTTCCGGCTGTGGCGCCGGCCCAGGGTCAAGGAGGGCGGCCGGTACCCGGCCGGTCCTGCGCAGATCGAGGTGGGCTGCGTGGAACTGGTGCCCTTCGCCTCCATCACCGAGGCGGACGTCCGCCGGTCAGGTGAAAAGGACCTGGAATCCCTCCGCCAGCGGGCTGCCCACGCGGGCCCCATCGCCGACGACACGCTGCTCTACCGGGTGGAGTTCCATCTCACGGAGCCCTGAACGGGCCACCGGAAACGCGGTGGCGCCCTGGATGTCCGCGGAGGTACGGTCCCGCGGGTGGATGAGGACGGTCACTTCGGGGAACGTGCCCATCTCGCCGGGATGCGGCTGCGCGAGCGGTGGGCGGGAGGGGCCCGCGAACCCTTTCACCAGCGAGAGCCGGCACCACGTCTCAATCTGGGACGAACCCGCTTGCTGATCAGAAGTGCGCCGGATGGAAGCGATCATGACCTGCCGGGAGCGCCTGGAGTTCAACGTGGCCCCATTGACCCCCGATCCATGATCGTGGAGCGTTTTGCGCCGCTGGCGGCGCAAAACGCTCCACGCTAACGGCGGGGCCAGCCGGCGAGGGACGCGTTGTCGCGGTGCCTGTCCCGCCAGCGGGCCTCCAGCGGGTGGGCGACTATGCCGTCCGTCTCCACCCCGACCCCGAACTCCGCGTACAGAGCGTCCTTGTACTCGGTGCGCTCCCCCCGCACGATCCGGACCTGGCGCTGAGGCCGCGTAACCGCCAGCGGTGGTCTCGCGACGTGACCGCGCGGGGAACGACGCCATCAGGCATGCAGAACGGACACAACAGCTGCTGAGCAGGCTGTAAATTGCGGGGACGTACCCCGGGAGAAAGATGCCGGGCCCCCCCAAGGGGGAAGCAAACGCTTTCTTGAAGACTCCTTGGGCAACTTTTTAATCATTCCGTGCATCTGTTAGGTATGCGGTCTCCTGCACGGCCGCCCCAGCCAGCGGATACGACCCGGGCATGCGCCGGGTCCGGAAGAAAGGACGGGCCGGCGCGTTGAAGGCTGGAGGAATTGCGCCCGCTAACCGGCAGGATTCCGCCGCCGGGACGCATGCGTGGCTGCTGAAGCCAGGGTCCGCGGCGCGCTCGGTGAGCGTTCATCTGGCGATCCTGATCGCCTTCCTGGCCGCCGGGGTCGCCGTCAACTGGACCCGTGCCGCGTACCTGACCGGCCACGTCCTCCCGACCGGCCGGGACGCCGGCTTGTTCGTCTGGGACTACTGGTGGGTAGCGCGCTCGGTTATCCACCTCAGCAATCCCTGGTCCAGCCACTACCTGGCCGCGCCGGTCGGGGTCCCGCTGGGATTTCACGTGCTGATGCCGCTGCCCGGCCTGCTGATGACGCCGGTCACGATCACCCTGGGCCCCAGTTTCACCTACAACCTGCTGTCCGCGGCCGCGCCCGGCCTGATGTGCTACACGATGTACCGGGCGGCGCGGCTGTGGGTGCCCTCGCAGACCGGCGCGATCGCGGGAGGCGCGTTCTTCGGCCTGTCCACGATGATGACGTGGGACTCCTGGTTTGAGATCCAGCTCGCGCTCGGCGCGATCTTCCTGCCCTTGGCGCTGGAGGCCACGGTGCGGCTGGGACGGCGGCCGAACTGGCGGCAGGCGGTGCTCCTGGGCGTGGTACTCGGGACCCTGCTGCTGACCGACCTGGAATCGTCGATCATGACCGGGATCGTGGTGGTCGCGGCACTGCTGCCCTGGCTGGTCCGCAGCGCGGCCCGCGGCGGGGACCGGGCCTGGGTCAAGGTGCGCCTGGCCGGCCTGGCCGCGGCGGTCACCGCCGTCGTCGCCAGCCCGCAGCTCATTTCCATGGCCCAGCAGGCGATGGCCGGCGACGCGTCAGTGCCGCAGGGTGCTCTCGCGGCGGACTACGCCAACTCCGGTGCGGCCGTGCAGCAGGTATTCGCCCCCTCACCGCGGCTCGGAGTTTTCGGGCTGAAGAGCCTCGCCTCGTACTACTACAGTTCCGGCCCCCATAGCGCCACGTTCGTCGCCTACGGGGTGGTGCTGACCGCCCTGGCCCTGTTTGGCCTGGTCGTCAGCTGGCGGCGGCGTAGTGCCCGGCTGCTCGCCCTGTTCTGGCTCGGCGCCACCTGGCTGGCCATGGGCACCGGGATCCTCATCGGCGACCACCGCTATGTGCCGTTCCCCCGGATATTGCAGGGCGAGCGCCTGTCGATGATCATGCCGTACACGTGGCTGGTGCGGATTGGGCTGTTCTCGTCCTTCCGTGAGGCTGACCGGTTCACCGAACTCGGACTGGTGGCGGCCGCACTGCTCGCCGCCGCCGCCGTGAACTGGCTGCGCTATCACGCCAGGCCGGCGCTGGTCGTCGTACTGGCGCTCGGCATCCTGGAAGCCGGCAGTGTCGGCGCCGGCGCCACCCCCGCCGTCACCGCGACCATCCCGACGGCCCTGCCCGCGCTGGACCGCCCGATCGCCGCCGACCATTCGAGTTCGATCGTCGTCGATGTCCCGCTCGGCGTGCGGAGCGCCGTTCCGCTGCCCGACGAGGGAGCGGCTTTCAACCCCGAGGCCGAGGTACAGGCCACCGCGGACGGCCATCCCCGTGCCGTCGCCTACATATCCCGGCTGCCCGAGTCCATCCTGGCCAAGGTCAAACGGCACCCGTTCTACGGTGACCTGTTCGACGCCCAGCTAAACCCCGGTCTCGTGCACCGCAACCTGCTGGCCAGCCAGGCTCACCCTGCGTGGATTGACGCGGCACGGCTGGACGCGCACCGGATGAACGTCGGCTGGGCGATCGTCTGGACCCACACCCCGGTGATCCTCAGCTACCTCCGGGCGGTCGGCTTCCGGTTCGACTACCGGGCCGACGGCGCGCTCGTCTATCGCCTGGAGCCGCACGCCTGATCATGCGCCGGAGCCGGTGCCGGATGACCGTGCCGGACGTTGAGGAGGCGTCAGGCCGTGGTGTCCCTCTTTACGGAGCCGTTGAGTGGTGCGGGGTCTGCCGCCCCTGCTGGGTGGGTGGCCGTCAGGGCGGCGGGCACAGCGACGGGCAGCGCGGGAGGGACCTGCTCGGCAGCATCGTCTGCCCCGGCGGCATCGTCGGCCGCGGCGGACGCCGTGTCGGTAACGGGACCCACATGGGCCCGGTCGAAGAAACGCAGCAGTTCCACAGGGAACGGCATGACGAGGGTGCTGTTCTTCTCCGCTGCGACCTCGACCACGGTCTGCAGCAGCCGCAGTTGCAAGGCGGCGGGGTCGGCCGCCATGACGGTAGCGGCCTGGGCCAGCTTCTTGGAGGCCTGATACTCGCCGTCGGCCGCGATGATCCGGGCCCGGCGCTCACGCTCGGCTTCAGCCTGCCGTGACATCGAGCGCTTCATGGACTCCGGCAGGGAGATGTCCTTGACCTCGACCCGCTCCACGCGGATGCCCCACGGTCCTTCGGTAGGAGCGTCGATCACGTCCTTGAGCTCGGCGTTGACCTGCTCCCGTTCGGACAGCAACTGGTCCATGTTGCTGCGCCCGGTGACCGACCGCAGCGAGGTCTGGGCGACCTGGGACACCGCGAAGTGGTAATTCTGCACGTTGATGATCGCCTTGAGCGGGTCAACGACCCGGTAGTAGACGACCGCGTCCACCTTCAGAGTGACGTTATCCCGGGTGATGGTCTCCTGCGCGGGCACAGCGGCCACGGCGATCTGCATGTTGACCTTGGTGAGCCGGCAGGTGAACGGGTTGATCCAGGTGAGGCCGGGCTTGCGCACGCCGGGCATGGCCTCGCCGAAGCGGAACACGACACCCTGCTCATATTGGCGGATAATCCTGAAGCCGAACATATCGGCCGTCCCATCCCCGGCACAGAGTGCGCCGGGTCCACGGGGCCGCGGACGGCGCCGGCGTGACTGTCAGCGTTCGGAATGCCCACCGGCCCTGCTCTCATCATCACACATCACCGGGCGTGGACAGACCGCCGATCCCCCTGGCGTCGCGACCCGCGAAGGAGCGGTCAGGCCACCCGGCGCCAGCCAAGGTCCGAGGCCTTCCAGCGGGCGATGGCCTTGTGCTCGCTGACCACCTTGACCTCCCGCAGGTGCAGGCCGGGATCGTGCATGGCCTGCTCGGCGCCGGCCATCCCATCGCCGGGGGACGACTGCGCGATCTCGTGCTTCGCCCCGGACTGCTCGACCAGGACCAGGTTGGCCGGGCGGGGGTCCCCGGTCGCATCAATGTTTACACTCACATCCTTTATGACGCTGGACGGTCTCCCGCTGTTCCCCGGGCGTCGACCGACCTGATCCGGGCGTGCGCGATCCGGGACCGGACGAAGAACACATGACAGGCGCCGGCCAGCCGCTCGTCCACCACGTCGTCCACAGCGATGATCGTGCCCGGCCAGGCCGGAACGGTCAAACGCTGCTGTTGACGCGGCGGCCCTGCCCGGACGGGAAGCCCCGCGGTAACCGCGGGAGCCACGAGCCTGACCCGGCAGGATCTGTCCCCCCGGGGCCACCCGGACGGACACTGCTCGGAAGGTCAAGTACGGGGGGTAGATCAGGAAGGTGGTGCCGCCGTGGTCCGCACCGACTCATTGCCGGGTCAGGCGCAGGCTTCTCCCCCCGGGGTGTCCGGCGGGTTGCCGGTCCTGGGCCACATCGCGGAGTTCATGCGCGTGCCGCTCGACGTCATCGAGCGGGGGTACGCCGAACAGGGCCCCGTGTTCACGTTCAGCCTGGCCGGGCGGCAGGTCGTCACGATGCTGGGGCCGGAGTATCACCGCTTCTTCTTCGCCCAGACCGACGGGCCTCTGTCGATCAGGAAGGCGTACCCGTATTTCGTCCGCATGTTTGATCAGGAGTTCTACTTCTTCGGTGGCCCGGAGGAGTATCTGCGGCAGCGGGCGCTGGTGCTGCCCCGCTTCCAGGGACGGCAGCTGGACAGCTACGTCGCGGTCATGGCCGCGCAGACCCGGCAGCTGATGGACCGCCTCGGCGACAGCGGCGAGTTCGACCTGGTCCAGGAGCTCGGCCCGCTGGTCATGCACATCGCCGCGCATGCGTTCCTGGGGCCCGACATCAGCCAGCGGATCACCGGGTTCTTCGCCGAGTTCCGTCGCTTTTCGGCCGGCATGGACCCGGTCCTCCCCGGCTGGCTGCCGCTGCCGCATCTGCTGCGCAGCAGGCGGGCCCGGGACCGGCTGCGCATCCGGCTCCAGGAGCTCATCGACGAGCGCCGCCGGCAGCCGGCCGACCCGCCGGACTTCCTGCAGACTCTCTGCGAGGCGACCTACAGCGACGGCGGGCGGATACCCGACCTGGTCCGCATCAACCTGATCCTGATGATCATCTGGGCCGGTCACGAGACGACCACGGGGCACGTGAGCTGGGCCCTCATCGACTTGCTGCGCCATCCCCGGGAGCTGGACCGGGTACGCGCGGAACAGCGGGAAGTGCTCGGCGGCGCCCCGCCCGCGAGTATCAGGGAGATCAACGAGATGCGCCTGCTGGACCGGGCCGTGCACGAAACCGAGCGCCTGCATCCGGTCGCGTTCATCCTGGCCCGGATCGCCGATCAGGCGTTCGAGGTGGACGGCTACCGGGTCAGCGAGGGAACGATGATCCTCCTCTCCCCCGCCGTCGCCCACCGGCTGCCCGGCGTGTACCCGGAGCCCGGCGAGTACCGGCCGGACCGTTTCCTGGAGGATCCTCGCGGCATGCGGGACCTTATCGGGTTCGGCGGGGGGATCCACCGATGCCTCGGCGTGCACTTCGCCTACCTGGAGATGAAGGTCATTCTCACGCTGCTGCTCCAGCGTTACCAGCTCGAGCTGGTCGACCCCGACCCGCAGCCCATCCCGGGCCAGAAGACGAAGTGGCCGCAGAGCCCCTGCCGGGTGCGCTATCAGGCCCTGGCCGCGGCCTCCGCCCCGGCCTGAGCCCCGGCTCCAGGGCGCTGGTAGTCGAGGAGCACGACGCCGTTCCCGAAGATACGGGTAGCCGCGAGGCGCAGGCTGATCGCGCTGGTCATGCTGCCGGGAGACTGGAACAACGGCTTGCCCCGGCCGATCAGGATCGGGTGGACGTAGATCCAGTACTCGTCGATCAGGTCGAACTGCCGGAACGCCGCGCCCAGGTCGGCCCCGCCGAGCACCAGGTCCCCGCCGGGCTGCGCCTTGAGCCGGGTCACTTCTTCCGGCACGACCTCGCGCACCACGGTGGTGTTCCAGCCGGCCCGCTCCAGCGTCCTGGAGTAAACGATCTTGGGCATGTCCCGCCAGATGCGGGCGAACTCGGCCACGGCCGCGGGGGCGCCGGGATCAGCGTCGGCCGTCGGCCAGTAGCCGGCCATCAGCTCGTAGGTGACCCGTCCGTCCAGGAATCCGCCCATGGGGCCGAGCCGGTCGTTGAAGTGTGCCGCCAGCTCGTCGCTGATCATGTGCCAGTCGAGCTCGCCGTTCGGTCCCTCGATGAAACCGTCCAGCGACACCGACATCATCGAGATGATCTTCCGCATCACGGCTCCTCTGGGCGGCCGGCCGGGCTCAGCTGTCTGCGTCCCGGGCCGCCTGCTCCAGCAGGCTGCGGTACCCCTCCCACCAGGACTGGTCGCCCGAGGCCATGTTGTCGTTTCCCTGCTGACGCCCGACCGCCCCGTCGATCAGTTCCCGGACGATGTCGGCGTGCCCGGCGTGCCGGTGCGTCTCGGCGACCATGTGGGCCATGATCCGGTGCAGCGTCACCTCGTTCCGGTCCGCGGGCCACCAGGGCACGTGCCCGATCGCGTCCAGCGGCAGCATGTCGATAGTGGTGTCCGAGTGCAGCCACGCGCGGTGGTAGAGGGCGGTGATCTGGTCACGCGACTCGCCGGGGGCCGCCCACATGTCCGCGTTGGGTTCCGCGCCCTCTTCCAGCCAGGGCAGCGGCTCGCCGGACGGCCGGCCGAACGTGTCGCCGAAGTAGCCGAACTCGACGCCGGCCAGGTGCTTGACCAGCCCCAGGAGGTTGGTGCCGGTGGGGGTGAGCGGGCGCCGGATGTCGTAGTCCGAGAGCCCGTCGAGTTTCCACACCAGCGCCTCGCGGCCGGCCTGCAGGTAACCGAGGAGATCTGCTTTCGGGTCCGGTCCGGTCATCCTGGCAGTCTGTCACCTAGCCCCGGCCGCCTGTCTAGGCAATTCCGGTGGCAAGCCGGGTAGAGCGTCTGAGGGAGTGGATCGGCGACGACCCGGCCACGACGTTCAGTTATCAGGGCCGGCTGGTTCAGGCCCGGCCGGCGCGCTCCCGGAGCAGGGCGGCGACCAGGGACCCGGCCTGCGGCGAGCCAAGCCCGGTGGCCATGTCGTAGCCGCGCCCGGCCGGGTAGCAGGGCCGCCTGCGCCGGCCGCCGGACAGGCAGGTGCGGTGGGAGTGCGGCCCGTACCCGGCGAGGTAGTCATTGGTCCCGGCCCTGACATCGGTGAAGGCCCGCGGGTCACGGCGCGCGATGCGGTACAGGCTCGGGGACAGCAGGCCGAGTCGGTGCCCGGTCATCTGCTGGTCGGCCAGGGCGGTCAGCGCCGCCCACAGCGGGGTGGCCAGGCTGGTGCCCCCGGCGGTCATCCAGCGCTTGCCCTTGAACGTCCCGGCCGTGCCGTAGATGAGGTACCCGCGAGTGCCCCTGGTGCCGATCGCGGCCAGCGCCGAGACGTCGGGAACCTCCCGGCAGCCGGTCCCCCGCGGGGCACCGCACCGGGCCCTGCCGGCGTGGCTGGCGCGTGCGAACCCTGCCTGCCAGGACGGCATCCACCACATCCGGGAGATGCCGCCACCGCCGGCCAGGTTGCCCGGATACTTGCGCGGCCGGCCGTGCTGGCCGTTGAAGGGAGCCGGGAACCCCCTCCCCGCCGGGGTCTGGTTCCAGGCGGACTGCACCGGCGGTGAGCCGTAGCGGGTGATGGCCGTCCCACCCACCGCCGTGACGAAGGGCTGGCTGGCGGGGTTGTCGACCTGCAGGCTGTAGGCGACGCGGGCGGGCACCTCCTTGACGTCGGGCAGGCAGTCCTCGGAGCCGGAGTCACCGGCGGCCGCCATCATCGACTGGCCCTGCAGGGCCATCTCCTGGAAGAGCTGCGCCTCGATGCGGACGACGGCCGCCCCGGCCAGGGGCTCGCAGCCACCCCAGGAACTGCTCACGACCTGGGCGCGGTCCTGCTGGGCGATCGCGCCGTAGGTGTCCACGATGGACTGGTCGCCGCCGGACAGGGGTGCCTGGTAGACGAGGATCCTCGCCCGCGGGGCCATGGCCGCGACCACCTCGATGTCCGCGGTGGCCTCTAGCGTGCCGTCTCCCGAGGCCGCCACGCTGGTTCCCCCGTCGACCCGCACCCGGCGGACGGACGGATGCACCCGGTAGCAGCGGCTGTAGGCCCGGATGTCCCGGCTGGCGTAGTCGGCCAGCTCGAACAGGGCCACGGTGACGTGCTGGCCGAAGTCCTGCTGGCGGTAGAGCGGGCTGAACCGGTAGGCGTGAGCCAGCCATGCGGCGGTGTACACGTGCCGGGTGCGGCGGGCGGCGCGGCAGGCCCGCGGCCCTGGGACCGCCCCCGCGGCCAGGTCGGATCCGGGCAGGTACACGGTGCTGAGGCCGATGATGGCGGACACCCGGCGGCGCAGCGAGGCGGGTACCCGCGGGGGACGCCTGTTGAGCAGCGCCGTGCGGCCGTCGGCGAGCCGCAGCCGGTCGATCGTCGTCCGGAACGCCGCCTCGATCCGCGCCACCGGCCCGGTGACGGGCAGCAGCAGGCCATCCCCCAGAGTCGGCCGGGGGGTGAGGCCATGGCCGCGCAGCCAGGTCCGGACCGCGGCGGCGGCGTCCCCCGGCGGCCCGAAGCGGGCCTGGACGCGCCGCGGGCTGAGGAAGTGGCGGAACCGGGCCGAGCCGGGGGTGGAGACCTCGGTGGCCAGCCGCTCGAGGCCGCGGGGGTGGGCGGAGCGCAGCGCCACCGTGATGCGCAGCGTGGCCGATCCGGCCTCCGGGCCGGTGACCGTGGCTCCCGGGGGAATCCGCGGGGCCGCGGCGACCGGGCTCATCGCGGCGGCCCCCGGCGCCGCTGCACGGGCCGGCTGGGGCCGGCTGCCCGCCGAGGCCGCGCTGGCCCCGGCCGGGCCCGCCGCGCCGATCAGCACGGCCGCAGCCAGCCCCGCCGTGTATGCCGGCCACGTCCGCCGCTTCAGCATCCCATGTCCCCCGTGACAGCCCGCCCACGAACATGGGGATGCTAGAAGAGCTAAGCGTGGCGGCCGGCGACCCGACAATCCGCGCGCTTCCTGCTCGATCGCGGGCATGCTGCTCATAGCGATTGCTGGAGGTGTCAGATCATGACCGGCGACACGATGCGCGATCTCATCAAGCCCCTCATCGGCAAGTCCGGGGCCATGTCCATGCTCGTCAGCAGGATCGGGCAGGTCGCCTTCCCGACCACCGAGGACAAGCGGCTGACCGGCGTGGAGGTCCGCCCGGACGGGCTGGTCCGGCTCGAGCGCGAGACCGGGTGGACGGTGATCGACCCCCGTGAGGTGGTCGCCGTGGTGTGGCACGGTGACCGCGGCAACGACACCCCGGGGCAATTCCTTTAACCGCCGCCGTGGTCGGCGACACGCCCGCTGAGCTGCGGTTCCCTTGCCGGTCAGGCGGACCGGGCGACACTGGGGAACACCGAGCACCGCAGGCCTCCGTAAGCCGCACCGGCTCACGGGGGCCAGGAATCCGAGGTGGCACGCCCGTGACGACCGCCCCGCTCGTGGACTGCGCATACCTGCACAGCGCCTTCGGCCCGGGATGCCCGTACTGCTGGCAGCCCGCCGTCCGGGGCGATCAGAAACGGCGCCGGACCCGCGGCCCGGCGGCCGGGGGGCCGGACCGGCCCGGTGAGGGCCGCAGGCTCCGCTATTTCGCCGGGGGCCGGCTCAGCGCGGAGGAGGGGGCCACCCAGCTGGGCATGATGCCCGCGGCCCCCGCCGTCGCGGCCCAGGACCCCGCCGCGCTGGAAAACACCCGCAGGGGATCGGCCGGGACGCCCGCCGCCGAGGGCGAGGGCGAGGCTCACGCCTCCCGCGGGACGGCGCGGTTCAGGTGGGCCAGGCCGTGACGGGAGTGCGTTCGCTGCCGGGCGCCACGGACAGACCGTTAGGGCGTCCAGGGCAGCGTCAGGCTGCGCAGTCCCGCGCTGCTCGGAGGCGGCCAGGTGTGGCCCGTCGCGATCCGGGCAGGGGCGGGGTGTGATCCGGGGGCCGGAATTGAGCCGCCGCAGCGCGGATGCCGGGCGGCGGAGGAGCAGACACCATGGCTATAGCGAGCGTCAACCCCGCTACGGGGGAGACCCTGAAGACCTACGACGAGATGAGCGAGGGCGACGTCGAGCGGTGCCTCGCCGCGGCGGCGGCGGCGCACGCGAGCTACCGCCTGACCAGCTTTGAGGCCCGGGCCGGGTGGATGCGCCGGGCGGCCGGCATTCTCGACGACGAGCAGGACCAGATCGCGGCGATGATGACGGCCGAGATGGGCAAGACGCTGGCGGCGGCCCGGCAGGAGGTGGCCAAGTGTGCCGGGGCCTGCCGTTACTACGCTACGCACGCCTCCGGATTCCTGACCGACGAGGCCGCCGACGCCCGGGCCGTCGGGGCTGAGCGCGCCTACGTGAAATACCAGCCCCTCGGGCCAGTGCTGGCCATCATGCCCTGGAACTTCCCGCTCTGGCAGGCCATGCGGTTCGCCGCCCCCGCCCTGATGGCCGGCAACGTCGGGCTGCTCAAGCACGCCTCGAACGTCCCGCAGACGGCCCTGTTCATGCAGGACCTGTTCGCCCGGGCCGGCTTCCCGGCCGGGACCTTCCAGACCCTGCTGGTGAGCTCCGCGCGGGTCGGGCCGATCCTGCGCGACCGCCGCGTGGTGGCCGCCACCCTCACCGGGTCGGGACCCGCCGGGCAGTCGGTGGCGTCCATCGCAGGCAGCGAGATCAAGAAGGTCGTGCTCGAACTGGGCGGCAGTGACCCGTTCATCGTCATGCCCTCCGCCGACCTGCCCAAGGCAGCCGAGGTGGCCGCCTTCGCCCGCTGCATCAACAATGGCCAGTCGTGCATCGCGGCCAAGCGCTTCATCGCCCACGACACGGTGTACGACGAGTTTGAGCGGCTGTTCGTCGAGCAGATGGCGGCCAAGACCGTCGGGGACCCGATGCTGGACAGCACCGACGTGGGCCCCCTGTCTTCCGAGGAGCAGCGCGACGACGTCGAGAAGCTGGTCGCCGACGCGGTCTCCAAGGGCGCGAGGGCGCTATGCGGGGGCGCCGCGCCCGATGGCCCCGGCTTCTACTATCCGCCGACCGTGCTGGCCGGCATCACCCCTGCCATGCGGGTGTACGGCGAGGAGGTGTTCGGCCCGGTGGCCACCCTCTACCGGGTCGCGGACATCGACGGGGCCATCGAGCTGGCCAACGGCACCGAGTTCGGGCTCGGTGCCAACGCGTGGACCAGCGACGAAGGGGAACGGGAGCGCTTCATCCGCGATCTCGCCGCCGGGATGGTCTTCATCGACGGCAACGTGACCTCCTACCCGGAGCTGCCGTTCGGCGGCGTCAAGACGTCCGGGTACGGACGGGAGCTCTCGTACCACGGCATCCGCGAGTTCTGCAACGTCAAGACGGTCTGGGTCGGCTAGCCCGGGCCCCGGCTGAACGCCTCAGCTCCCGGTTATCTCCCGCGGCGCTGAGCCGTCGCCGCCGGGGCCGATCTGGGCCTTGAGCGCGGCCAGTTCCTTGTCCACCCCCGCGGCGGTCCCGGCGTCGTCGAGTTCCTTCTGGATATCGTCGGTGTCACCCCCGACGTCTTCGAGCACCCCAGACGCCAGCAGCTCATCGACCGCGCCCGCCCGGGCCTGCATCTGGGCGATCTTGTCCTGAGTGCGCTGGAGTTCGGCTCCGGAGTCACCAAAGGTCTGGGAGATCCCCGCTGCGCTCTCGCCGACAGATGTCTCGGCCTGGGCGGCGGTGTACTGCGCCTTCAGGACTTCCTTCTGCGTCCGGAAGTTGTTCACCCTTTTCTGCAGCGCGTCGAGGGTCTGCTCGAGCTTCTGCTCCTCCTGGGTGAGCTGCTCGTGCTGGGGCTCCATGGCGTCGATCTGCTGCTGGGCCGCCGCCTTCCGGGACAGGGCCTCCCGGGCCAGGTCCTCCCGGCCCTGCCCGAGCGCCGCCTTGGCCTGATCCTGGAGGTGGTCCACCGAGTGCTGGAGCTGCTGCTCCTGCAGCTCGATCTGCTTGCGCGACGCGGCGATGGTCACCAGGCCCCGGCGGACCTGGGTGATCTGGTCAAGCATCTGCTCGTACGACAAATCGAGCATCTCGTCAGGCTTCTCGGCGGAGTCGAGCGCCTTATTGGCTTTCGCCGACACGATGTCGTGAGCCCGCTGGAAGAGGGTCATGCCGATCCACTCCTCGTCGATGGTGGGGGCAGCACCACACTGGTTCCGCGGCCGGGCCCGGCCTCCGGGCCGGCGTCAGGTTTCTGGCCAGCGCAGCTATTCATGAGGCTACCGCCCGCCGCCCGGTTCACCGGGGAGCACCCGATGACCCTCATCATCATCGTGGAGCGTTTTGCGCCGCCGACGGCGCAAAACGCTCCACGATGATGGATGGCAGCCGGCCCTGGCTGCGCGCGGGGTCGGCTTAGGCCGCGAGGACGGCGTAGCGGCCCTGGCCGGCCAGGAGGCTGGCGTGGGTGCCGGCCTCGACGATGTGGCCGTGGTCCAGGACGACGATCTGGTCGGCGTCGCGCACGGTCGAGAGCCGGTGGGCGATGGTGATGGTGGTGCGCCCTGCGGCCAGGTTGTCGAAGGCGCGCTGGACGGCCCGCTCGGTCTCGGTGTCCAGGGCGCTGGTGGCCTCGTCCAGCACGAGCACGCGCGGGTCGCGCAGCAGGGTCCGGGCAATGGCCAGGCGCTGCTTCTCGCCACCGGAGAAACGGTGCCCGCGAGAGCCGACCATCGTGTCGTAGCCGTCGGGCAGCCCGGCGATCAGGTCGTGGATCTGCGCGGCCCGGGCGGCGTCCTCGATCTCGGTGTCGGTCGCGTCCGGCTTGGCGTAGCGCAGGTTCTCCCGCACCGTGGTGTGCAGCAGGTAGGTCTCCTGGCTGACCACGCCCACGACGGCAGCGAGGTCGGTGAGCTTCATGTCGCGGATGTCGATGCCGTCGATGCTCACCGCGCCGCGGCTGGGGTCGTAGAGCCGGGCGACCAGCGCCGCGAGGGTGGTCTTGCCCGATCCGGTCTCACCGACCAGGGCCAGCGTGGTGCCGGCCGGAATGTCGAGGTCGATCCCGGTCAGGGCGGGCCGGTCGGCGCCCGGGTAGGTGAAGCTCACGCCGGCGAGCCGGACGTGCCCGGTCATTACCTCCGGGACGATCTCCGCCGGGTGGACGGGGTCGTCCACCTCGACGGGCAGGTCGAGGTACTCGAAGATCCTCGCGAACAGGGCCAGCGAGCTGACCACGGACACGCCGGTGTTGAGCAGGCCGGTCAGCGGCCGGAAGAGGCTGTTCTGCAAGGTGGTGAAGGCGACCAGGGTGCCGATGGTCATCGCGCCCGCGGCGTGCGGCAGGCCGGCGGCGAGGTAGATGACTGCCGGGATCGCCGCGAAGATGATGCTCATCGAGGCCATCCGCCAGCGGCCGGCCAGCTGGGAGCGCAGCTCCAGGTCGATCAGGCGGGCCGAGGAGGCCGTGAACCGCTCGACCAGGGACGGCCCGGTGCCCATCGTCTTGGCCAGATGGACGCCGTTGATCGACAGTCCCTCCTCGACGGTGACGTTGAGGTTGGCCAGTTCACGCTGCTGCTCGGTGGTGATGGCCCGGCGCATGCGGGCCACCTTGCGGCTCAGGTAGATGGACGGCGGCATGACGACCAGCGAGATGAGGGAGAGCTGCCAGGACAGGGCAACCATGGCGACCGCGGTGGCGACCGCGGTGGTGAGGTTCGAGGCGACCGACGTCGCGGTCGAGGTGACCACGGATTCCATGCCGCCGATGTCGTTGGTGATGCGGGACTGCACCTCGCCGGTGCGGGTCCGGGTGAAGAAGGCGACCGACTGCCGCTGCAGGTGCCCGAACACGCTGGTGCGCAGCCCGTGCATGACCTGCTGGCCGACTTTTGTGCTGATCCAGGTCTGGATCACCCCGAAGGCGGAGGTCACGGCGGCGATGCCGATCATGCCGGCGACCAGCAGGATCAGCAGCCGCAGATTCCGGTCCGGGAGGGCGGTGTCGATCACCGCGCGGAGCAGGAACGGTGAGGCCACCCCGACGATGGAGGAGGCGGCGATGATGGCGGTGACGATCGCCATCTGCCACTTGTAAGGGGCGAACAGCCGCCCGATGCGGCGCAGCGACACCTCTCGGGCCTGCGCCTTCTCTTCGGCCGTGACCGTTCTCGCTCCGCGGGACCGGCCGGGGCCGCTGTTCTGCAGGCTGGTGGTCTGGGTGTTGGTGTTGCGGGCGTTGGTGTTGCGGGAGTTCGTGTCTGGTGACGCCAAGTGCTTGCTCTTTTCTGCCGGGGAGGCTCGACTTTCTGCCGGGGGGGCTCGACGCGCCAGGCGGAGCCTCGGATTGAGTATATGCTGAGGTTACCTCAATATGAGGCTACAACGGTAGTCGCTGGTACGCTATTCCCGTGATCCAGGGCAGCGAGACCGCGGGCCGGCCCGGCACCGGCGGTGACCCGGCGGCGGCCCGGCCCGGCACCGGCGGTGACCCGGCCCGTACTGATGAGGCAGGCGGTGACGAGACGCTGGCCGATGCTTTCCTGTCCGTCGGGCGCAAGCTCCGCGAGACGTCCCAGGAGACCCTGGCTCCCTGGGACATCAACCCGTCCCAGTTCCGGGCGCTGCGCGTGCTGAACCATCACGGGGCGATACGCCTGTCCGATCTCTCGGGGCGGCTCCATATCGCCCCGCGCTCGGCCACCGAGGTCGTCGACGCCCTCGAATCCCGGGGACTCGCCGAACGGCGGCCCGATCCCGGCGACCGGCGGGCGACGCTCGTCGAGCTGACCGGGCACGGCACCGGCGTCCTCCGCGCGATCCGTGCGGCCCGGGGCACGGAGGCCGAACGGGTCTTCGACCGGCTGAGCCCGGGCGATCGCGACCACCTCGCCCGCATCCTGCGCGAACTCCAGAATTGATCCGCCCTGCGACGCCATCTGGAAGTGGTACCCCTACCCGTTAGCTGCGGGTCTGGCCCGCCCGGATCATCTCGAGCGCCTGTTGCACGCGCCGCTGCTGGGTCTCTTCCCGCTTCGCTTCCGCGACCCAGCGGGCGTACTCCTTACGGTGGGTGAAGGCCATGCGCTCAAAGGACGCGCTGGCGTCCGGGTCGGCCGCCAGAGCCTCCGCGAGCGCGGCGGGCACGTCGACCTCGCGGGGCGCCACGTCCAGCTCGACAGTTACCTCAACCTCGTCGCCGGCCTCGACGCCCGCACCCTGGCGGACCTCCCGGCTCAGGCCGACCAGGAATTCGCCCTTCATGCGGGCCACGCTGGTCCGCCACGTGTAGCCGTTGACGGTGGCGACTACCGGGAATCGCTTCGGGCCCTCGCCCACCTCCGCAACCTGGTCATCGTCGAGCACCACGGCGGCGGCCGGGCCGCGGGCCTGCAATTGCGTCGTGAACCGGAGGACTCCCATGCGCTCATCCTGCTTCACAGGCACCTGCCAGCACCACCATGGCGCACCGGACGAACGGTTCCGGCCATCCGTGTCAGGTGTTGCTGGCAGTAGGTGTCGTGAGTGAGCGGTCGTCTTCCTCGGTGCGCTCGGGCAGCAGCAACAACGCCCCGGCGAAGAAGCACACCGCACCGATCAGGGTGCCCAGGTTCGAGCGTTCGGCGTTGTGCAACTGGCCGGTGGCCGGGTTGATGTAGCCGGCGACCGCCGATACGCCGAACGCGACGGACCCGATCAGGTTCGCCAAGGTGATCCACCACGCCCAGGATCGCGGCCGCCAGGCGGCCCAGCCGTGGCAGACCTCGAACCAGGCCAGAGCGCTGGCCACCAGGAAGCAGACCGAGCCGACGGCATCCGGCCGCCACACGTGCTGGTGCGCGGCCTGCGCGGTCAGGTCCACCCGCACGGCGTTGCCGGTGCTGATGTTGAAGTAGACAGTCCCGGCCAGCTGGACCGCGGTGGCCCACCAGTCGATCCTGCGTGGCTGGAAGACAAAGAAGCGCCGCCGGGCGGCGTCCGGTGCCTGGGGGCCAGCATCGACGGCTTCGCGGTACGCCAGGAACCCGGCCGCGGTGAAAAACAGCGAGCCGACGAAGAAGGTCACGGCGTCCCCGCGGGTCCCCACGGCGCTGGCGTACCCGGGGACCGCCCCAAGGGCGAACACCAGCGACCCCACCGCGAACAAGACCGCGATCCACCAGCCGCGGGCCCTCGGTGCCCACCAGGTTGAGCCGGCGGCTACGCCCTGCAGGTGCTTACGGTGCCGGCGGGAACCCCACCGGGCCACCGCCCCGTCCGGGCGGACATGATCAACGAAGGTCACAAGAGGGCCGACACCGCCCTCCCGGCCTGCTCGGTCCCGCACGGGCATAACCGTGTCCTCACTGGTCGGCCTGATCTTCGCAGCGGCCGGTATCTAGCGGTCCACCCGTAATGGGTGAGGACGCCCTGGGCCGGGGTCGCGAAGCTGCGGAGAGCCGACGGGACGCGTCCGGCTTGAGGAGGCGCTGGCCGGTGACGGACTTGAGGGAGGCGCTGGCCGGTGACGGAAGAGCCGTTCCGCACGATCGTTGAGCCGTTCCGCATCCACTCGGTAGAGCCGATGCGCCTGACCACCCGGGCGGAGCGTACGGCAGCCCTGGCCGCCGCCGGGTACAACCTTTTCGAGCTGGCGGCGGACGACGTGCTGATCGACCTGCTCACCGACTCAGGAACCGGGGCGATGTCGGCCGAGCAGTGGGCCGGCATCCAGCGGGGCAGCGAAGCTTACGCCGGAGCTCCCTCGTTCTACCGGTTCCGCGAGGCGGTGACGGGCCTGTTCCCGTTCCGGCACGTCTTGCCGACCCATCAGGGCCGGGCTGCCGAGAAGATCCTTTTCACCGTGGTCGGCGGGCCGGGCCGGGTCATCCCGAACAACACCCATTTCGATACGACACGGGCCAATATCGAGTTCACCGGGGCTCAGGCCGTCGACCTGCCCATCCCAGAGGGTCTCCAGCCGGCCCTGCGCCACCCGTTCAAGGGCAACATGGACGTCGCCGCGCTTGAGCGGCTGCTCGCCGAGCGGGCCGCTGTGGTCCCGCTTGTGATGCTGACGGTGACGAACAACTCCGGGGGCGGTCAGCCGGTCAGCATGGCCAACATCCGTGCGGTCCGCGAGGCCTGTGACCGCTTCGGCACGCCACTGTTCCTCGATGCCTGCCGGTTCGCCGAGAATGCCTGGTTCATCAAGTGCCGGGAACCTGGCTACGCGGCCGTCCCCGTGGGTGACATCGTCCGGGAGATGGCCACCCTTGCGGCCGGGATGACCATGTCGGCGAAGAAGGACCCGCTCGCCAACATCGGCGGCTGGCTTGCCCTCAACGACGACAGCCTCGCCGAGCAGTGCCGCAACCTGGAAATCCTCACTGAGGGTTTCCCCACCTACGGCGGGCTCGCCGGCCGTGACCTGGAAGCGATCGCCCAGGGACTGCACGAGAGCATCGACGACGACTATCTGCGCTACCGGATTCGCTCCATCTCCTACCTGGGAGAGGCGCTTGAGTCAGCGGGGATCCCGGTAATGGTCCCCTTCGGGGGCCACGCGGTCTTCATAGATGCGCGCGCCATGCTGGCGCACCTCGATCCGCTCCAGTACCCGGGCCAGTCGCTGGCCTGCGCGCTCTACGAGGAAGGCGGAGTGCGGGCCTGCGAGATCGGAACCGTGATGTTCGGCCTGCGGCCAGACGGCACCGAGACGGCCGCCGCCCTGGACCTCGTCCGCCTCGCGATTCCGCGTCGGACCTATACCCAGAGCCACATGGACTACGTGATCGAGGTCGTCACCCGGGTAGCCGGCCGGGCGGCCAGCCTTCCCGGGATGCGCATCGTGTCCCAGCCAAGACATCTGCGGCATTTCACCGCGCGGTTCACGCCGCTTCCCTAACCGGCGGGTAACATTGTCCCAGGACATGTCGGGACGGCTCACGTGCCGGGTCACGGGTCCCCGCGCCCCAGGCCGTTCTCTTGACAGTGCCGCCGGACGCGGCATGGGATGGGCGGGAACGTACCGCCGGACTCAAGGAACGTACCGCCGGGCTCAAGGGACGTGCCGCCGGACTCAAGGGAGAGGAGCCGGCGATGACCAACCTGGCCGGGATTGTGCGGGCGCAGGCAGCCCAGGCAGGGCAGGGAGAGCGGTCGGCCTTGCGGCAGGGCGGGCGGGGTCTGACCTACGCGGAGCTCGAGCGGGGCAGCGGCCAGGCCGTGGCCCTGCTGCGCGAGGCCGGCATCGGGCCCGGCGACCGGGTCGCGCTCATGATGCCGAACGTCCTGGCGTTCCCGCTGCTCTTCTACGGCGCCCTGGCCACCGGGGCCGTGGTCGTCCCGATGAACCCGCTGCTGAAGAGCCGGGAAGTCGCGCATTATCTCGGTGACTCAGGCGCCTCGGTCATCGTCGCGTGGGACGCGGCGGCCGACGAGGCGGCCAAGGGAGCCGCTGACCGGGGTGTTCAGGTCATCCGGGTCACCGAGCCTAACGCCCAGACCCTGCTCGGCGGCCGGACGCCACTGGCGGACTGGGCTGAGCGGGCGGACGACGATGACGCCGTCATCCTGTACACGTCGGGGACGACCGGGCTCCCGAAGGGTGCCGAGCTGACTCACGCGAACCTGCTCCGGAACGCCGAGGTGACCGCGGCGACGCTGATTGGCACCAGCCCGGGAGACGTGGTCATGGGGTGCCTGCCGCTGTTCCACTCTTTCGGCCTGACCTGCGGCCTGAACGCGGCGGTCCTCAGCGGCGCCTGCCTGACCCTGATGCCCCGGTTCGACCCAGGGGCGGCCCTGGACATGATCAGCGAGGAGAAGGTGACCGTCTTCGAGGGCGTGCCGACGATGTACTCGGCGCTGCTGAATCACCCGTCCCGCGCCACGGCCGACGTCTCCTCGCTGCGGCTGTGCGTGTCAGGCGGCGCCGCCCTCCCGGTCGAGATTCTGCGCGGTTTCGAGAAGGCCTTCGGCTGCCCGATCCTGGAGGGCTACGGGCTGTCCGAGACGTCCCCGGTGGCGTCGTTCAACCATCCGGACCGTCCCCGCAAGGCGGGGTCGATCGGCACCCCGGTGGCCGGCGTGCAGATGCGCGTCGTGGACGACTCCGGGGCCACGGTGGGGCCCGGGGAGGTCGGCGAGGTTGCGATCCGCGGGCACAACGTCATGAAGGGCTACTGGGGGAACCCGGACGCCACCGCGGCGGCGATCCCGGACGGCTGGTTCCGCACCGGTGATCTGGCCCGGGTGGACGAGGACGGTTACTTCTTCATCGTCGACCGGAAGAAGGAGCTGATCATCCGGGGCGGGTACAACGTCTACCCGCGGGAGATCGAAGAGGCGCTGTACGAGCACCCGGGTGTGGCCGAGGTCGCGGTCGTGGGGATCCCGGATGAGTCGCTGGGCGAGGAGGTCGGCGCCGCCGTGGCTCTCAAGCCCGGCGCCAGCGCCACTCCCGGTGAGCTGAGGGCGTTCGCCAGGGAACGGGTCGCCGCCTACAAGTACCCGCGGCAGGTCTGGCTGGTTGAACAGCTGCCCAAGGGGCCGACCGGCAAGATCCTGCGGCGTGAGGTGCACCCGCCCGCCGGGGGCAGCGGGCCCCCCGGGGACAGCGCGGCGGCCCCGGACGAGGCACCTGCCGGGGGGTAGCGCGGATGCCGGTGGC
>Ga0187855_10000732_pt1 | contig 27895 bp, 16 predicted proteins | sample June2016WEW_8_10_2_FD_132969 | JGI IMG/M metagenome (GOLD analysis project Ga0187855, IMG submission 132969) | Peatland microbial communities from SPRUCE experiment site at the Marcell Experimental Forest, Minnesota, USA - June2016WEW_8_10 | ecosystem: Environmental > Terrestrial > Soil >...
CCTTCACCCCTTTTAGCGCAACGAAGGATGGACGGACGCGTCCGTCCATCCTTCCCTTCCACGATTGCGCGTAACGCATTGATTATAAGGTAGTTAGCGCGATTCTTGAGCAATCCCGCATACGTGCAACCTATTGAAAAATAAGCGATTACGTCGTACGTCGAGAGGCGTGAAATGAAAAAAGCGCCGATTGACGGCGCTTGGACGAAATTCTCAATAGACGAAGTATAGCATGGACCCGGGAAAAGTCAAGGACAAAAGTGGGTTTGTTGGTTGTTGGATAAAAACAGCGAGACGCAGCCGGTGGCCAGGGATGGCTCGTAGGTCACATCTTCCCGAGGTGGGCACAGCGGTACTGTGCCCCTACGGGGCGTTGCGTGCGCGACGAACCATTTGTTGTTGGGGGAGGTAGGTGCTGATAGGGGCTAAATTTCGGCGCCGGCGGGCAGTATGTTGCCGCGATCGGTCTCGCGTTCGGCAGCTGCGGACCCGTTTGCGCCGATCGCCAGGTTCCACAGGCCGCGGACGGTCGAGAATTGATTCGGGTCGGCCACCGAGAGATCGATCTTGGTAGCCAGCTTGGTCTCGATGTGCACGATCAGATCAAGAAAATCGAACGAATCGAGCAGCCCGGATCCCAGCAGTTCGGTGTCGGCAGAAATCTGCAAATTCGCTGAAAACTGTTTGTTCGCCCGAAGCCAACTGGTGAGCAATTCGATGAATTGATCTTGAGTCATCTGTTTTTGCATGTCCTGTATTTGAGGATCTCGCGAGTCGGGGGTGTCGCGAATCGCTCCAGCTTTTACAATACGATCGTCGCCTCTTCGCGGGCAGCCTCTTCCTGTCGCAAACACGAAAGAACCAGCTCCACTCGATTGGAGACGCCCAGCTTGTCAAAAACGCGGAACAAATAATTTTTCACGGTGTGCTCGGTCAGACCCAGCTCGCCGGCAATCTCGCGGTTCGACATCCCTTCCACCGCCAGCCGGACAACGTCCGCTTCGCGCTTGGTCATGCGGTTTTCGACCGTCGGATCGACCTTGCGCTGCTTTGGAGCTCGCGTGAATTCGTTCAGCACGTAACGCAGTTCCGTCGCGTTGGCCCAAATCTGTCCCTGCGATAAGGCATCCACGGACTTGCAGAGCATCTCGAACGGGCTCTTCCTGCAGAATACGCCGTCGGCGCCGAAGCGAAACGCCTCAATCACCAATTCCTTATCGGACGAACCCATGGCCAGCAAAATCCGCGTTTCCGGATTGGCGCGCCGAACCTCCGGCAACATCCTCAGGCCCGCCAGTGGTCCGTCTTCCAGGTTGTCACTGATGATAGCGACGGTCGGCTTGTGTTCCTGAATCAGCGCCAAAATCTCCGACGTCTTTGAGCCGCAGGCGACCACCTGAAACCGCTCGGGCACCGCGAGAAACGCCATCTTCAGCAGATCGCAGTACATCTTGCTGGCCTCGGAGATCAGCACAGTCGTGCGGGTTCCAACGCGTAGGATTTGTTCGCTGGTTTGCGATGTCATGACGATAGGGGCCTCAATAGACTGCTTTCAGAGGCCAGAGACAGGATAGGAACCCCAACCAGCGAACGAAACTCTCGGTGATTCCGCGCGGCTAGCCGGTCCCTAGTACTGCGGGGTACTGGAGAGCATGTTCGGTGCCAAAATGAACCAATGCGGGTAGCATCGTAACTCATTGAAATATATGGCATTTAGACTACCACGCTGTCCGGCAAGCGTTTCGCGACCCTTTTGTGTCTCCTTGTAAGGACACCTGGGTTCCGCAAGTGTGCAAATCTCAAGGCCTTAGCGTGGCTCATTCACAGTCACCTTTCGGCTACGTGGCGCGATCATTCAAAGACGTATCAGCAGCAGGAAGGAGGGGGACGTCCCGCTTCAGCGGATTCTATAGTCGCTAGTATTAGAGAGTCCGGCGCGCTCTGGAGCAATACAGCGTACCATTTAGACCTTACGCCTTCGCAGGGTATTTGAGCGATAACCTCCCTATTTTGCGGAGCTCACGGCTGTTATTGGCTGCATCCGTAGAAAAACATCTCATTCGCTCGGTAGAATTGTGGCGATGCAGCAAACGATACAAGTTCTCCGGAAACCAGCGGCGGGTTCCTGGAATTGCTCCAAAATAGGTAGGCATCCAAATTGCATCTTGGACCTGGCTACGGCGTTAGCTGCCCTCCGGGGTGTGCTTTCCCGGCGACCAGAAAGCGGAGACACCGGATCATGGCGAAAGTGTTGGGCATCAGTGGGTTCCAGAATTCCATTCCCTTCAAGAAGGCCCACTGGCCCGGCCTGGAAGAACGCGAGTATCGCATTTCGCAGGGACACGACTCCGCGGCAGTCTTACTCATCGATGGCGAAGTCGTAGCGGGCGCCGCGGAAGAACGCTTCAGCCGCAAGAAACACACCGGCGACTTCCCGATCGGCGCGATTCAGTATTGTCTGGACGCCGCGGGAATCAAGGCGGGAGACGTCGACGAGATCGCCCACGGCTTTGATTACTCGCCCTACCGCGCCGCGTTTCTTCTCGATTCCACCAGCGCCGAGCAATATAACCAAGTCTTTTCGCGAGAGAAATTGCTGGCGCAAGTGAACCAGCACCTTCCGGGTTTTCCCGCGCAAAAAGTTCACCAGGTCAATCATCACCTCGCACACGCCGCCAGCGCCTATTACACATCCGGATGGGACGAATGCCTGGTCGTGGTCATCGACGGAATGGGCGAAGCTCACAGCGCCACGGCCTATCACGCTCACGGCAATCAAATCGACAAATTGCAGGAAATCACCGCGAAAGATTCCATCGGCATTTTGTACTCGGTGATCACACTGCACCTGGGTTTCGATTTCAATTCCGACGAATACAAAATCATGGGCCTGGCGCCTTACGGAAATCCCGCGCGGTATCGCCATTTCTTCGAGCAAGCAGTCGAACTCCTCGACAATGGCACCATCAAGATTCCCATCCTGAGGCTGAACGAGCAACGCGAAGACCGCGAGACTTACGGAGCGACGCGCCGGTACCTGGAAGAGCACCTGATCCCGCAGCGCACACCAGATTCGGAAATCACCGACGGCCATCGCGATGTCGCCGCGGCCCTTCAGGAGTGCCTGGACAAGATCATGCTGCACATCTGCGGGCATTTCGGCCGTACGACTGGATTGCGACGCCTGGCGATGGCGGGTGGCGTGGCCCTTAACTGCACTGCGAACGGCCGCCTGCTTCAATCGGGAATCTTCGACGAGATCTATGTGCAACCGGCTGCGGGCGACGATGGCACGGCATTGGGCGCCGCGCTGTGGCGCGGCTCGCGCAACGGTGGCGTGCGCAACTACCGCTTCCCGGTCCCCTTCTACGGTCCCGCCGCCACACCGTCCGAGATTGAAGCGGCCATCAAAGAGACCGGGGACCGCATCGAGGTCACCCGCTTCGCCAATCTTCAGGAAGCTTGCGCCGAAGCTGCCAAGCTCATCAAAGACGGTCGCGTTCTCGGCTGGTATCGAGGCCGCATGGAATTCGGCCCTCGTGCGCTGGGTCACCGCAGCATACTGGCCGATCCCGGCCATGCTGAAATGCGCGACCGCATCAACGCCATGGTGAAAATGCGCGAAGCTTTCCGGCCCTTCGCCCCTGCCGTTTCTCTCGAACAAGTTCAGGACTGGTTCGAGGTTCCCCGCGGCATGGAATTGCCGTACATGATCATGACCGCCGACGTGCGCCCTCAGTTCCGGGCCCAGTTGCCCGCCATCACCCACGTGAACGGCTCCGCTCGCGTCCAAACCGTGTCGGCGAAAGACAACTGCGAATTCCATGAACTTCTCAAAGCCGTCGGCAAGACCACCGGCCGCGAGATGGTCCTGAACACCAGCTTCAACGTAAAAGGCCAGCCCATCGTGAACACGCCGCGCGAAGCCATCGACACCTTCCTGGGCACCGGTATCGAATACCTGTTCCTAGAAAACACTCTGGTACGCCGCGCTTCCTCTAAGTAATGGGATTCGCTGTGGTGCGTTAGTGAAAAGCGAACGCTAGCGATCAAGCAAACTCGGAAAGCAAATTGGCCCGCCGTTGGAAAAACGGCGGGCCAATTGCGATTCTAATCGTTCAATCAGTTTACGGTCAGCGACACCGTTGCAGAGCCTGTTAATTTTCCGGATGTACCGGTCACCGTCAGAGTGCTGGTTCCCATGGGAGTTCCACCTGTCGGAGTGTGATGACCGCCGCTGCATCCGGCAAGCGCCAGGAATGCGGCCATCGCGGCGGCCATGCCCAGGCGGACTGCGAATCTCTGCTGTCGAGCCAAGAACAGCAGGAGCGAAAACGCCAGAAGAATCGGGACAGTTCGCCAGAGGAACAGGGGCGGATCAGGCGTCGTGGATGGTGGCGTCACAACAGACGGGGCCGTGGTGGCGACTGTTACCGTGGCACTAACGGGAGTAACGCCATCGGTCGGAGTCACGGAGGTAGGTGCAGCGGTGCATGTCGAATTCGCCGGCGCACCGGTGCACGCCAGCGCCACTGCCTGATTGAAGCCTCCCGCAGGCGTAACGGTGACCTTAAACGTGCCGCTGGCGCCCTGGGCGACCGCCAGCGTAGTCGGCGACGCGGTAACCGTAAAACTAGCCGCAACGGTGCTCGTGCCGGTGCCTGTCAGCGTTACCGTCTGAGGGCTCGATGGGGCCCCATCCGTAATAACCAGGTTGGCGGTCTCAGCAGCTGCAACGGACGGGTTAAACACGACGTTGATCGTGCAAGAACTACTCGCCGCGATGCTCGAACCGCACGTAGTGGTGGCTGTGAAATCCGTGTTGGCTGCGGCGGGTGAGCCTCCGGAAACGATCGCGCTAGTAAACGCGATCGCGGCGGTGGAACCGTTCGTCAGCGTAACCATTCTAGGAGCCGTCGCGGTGCCGACCGGCTGAGAGCCGAAGGCCAAGCTCGTGGGAGCAACGGTCAGCGCAACGTTCGTTCCCGTTCCGCTTAGCGTTACCGTCTGCGGGCTGCTCGAATCCCCATCGGCGATAACTAAGTTTGCGGCCTCAACCGCGGCAACGGAGGGCGTAAAGACGACGTTGATCGTGCAAGAAGCGCCGGCGGCAATGCTCGTTCCGCAGGTATTCGACGGTGAAGAAAAATCCGTGTCCGCCGCCGCGGGTGAGCCTCCCGTGACAGTGACGCTCGTAAACGCGATTGCCGTAATATTGTTGTTTGTCAGCGTCACCGTTTGCGCGGGTGTCGTTGTGCCCACTAGCTGAGGCCCGAACGTCAAGCTCGTCGGAGACACCGCCAATGTCGGCAGGAAAGTCAGCTCGGCGACAAACGCGTCTGAAGGGCCGTTCAGCGCCGGCTGGAAAGCCCCAGGATTTGGCGCCACGGGAAAGGTGCTGGCCGAAGAGAATGTTTGACCAGTGATATAGCCGTAGTCAGTGGCCGGATTCAAGGTTATGCCGTTGACTTCATCGGCGCCGCCTGTTCCGTCACCCCCAAAATAGGTCGAGTACACGAGATCCGCAGCACCGTGTCCACCCGGGTTCAGTTTGGTGACGTAGCCTTCTCCCGAGGAGCCTGTCGCCGGAGTTGGTTCAAGCGCACCCGGAGTCACCGGGAAATCAGCGCCCTGCGTTTCGCCACCCACGTACGCGTTTCCCGTAGCGTCAGCGGCAATGCAGAATGCCGTGTTCGTTTGCGATCCACCCAGGAACGTCGAATACTTGAGGCCAGCACTTCCGTTCATACTCGTGTCTAACAGCGTGATAAAGGCAACGCTGTTCGCGTTGCCGGTGGTCTGAAACGCCCCCGTTGTGGTGGGAAACATCAGGGAGGATGTCGAACCGGTCAGATATGTGACGTTGGAAGGCCCAACAGCGATGGCGTCACCGAAATCGGCAGCCTCGCCTCCCAAATAGCTTGAATAGAGCAGGGATGCCGCGCCGGATTGCGTAGTGTCGAACCGGGCGACAAACACGGTGCCTGCGGCTACGGCTGCAGGCGCGGTAGTTTGAAACGCCGTCCTAACGGCCGGGAAGCTCACGGAGGCAGTGGTCGTTGGGAAGTTTGTGGAGGAGGTGCTCCCCACGATGTAAGTGTTACCCGTAGAGTCCTCGGCAACGCCTAAAGCCTCGTCGCCATAACCGGGGCCAGCGGAGTCGGCCCCATTGCCGCTCAAATAGGAGGAATAAATCAGCGACGCGCTTCCCGATAGGGTGGTGTTCAGTTTGCTGACGAATGCGGTCCCACTCGTACTACTGGGATCGGGCGTGGTCTGAAATGCGGATGCAGTAACTGGAAAGTTTGCCAAAGCGGTTCCTGGCTGCGATCCGGTCAGCCCGACGACGTAGACTGCGCCGGTACTGTCCGTAGCGATACCGTTTCCGAATTCGGTGATATTTGCGCCTCCCTGCGTTCCGCCGAGATACGACGAGTACACTAGCGAGGCTGCGCCCGAAGCGGCGGGATTGATTTCAAAGACGAAGCTGGTTCCGTTGGTATTTCCTGCGTTTGGACCCGGTTTCAAAGCATTCGTGGTGGTTGGAAAATCGGTCGAATCGGTCTCTCCCGTCACATAAATATTTCCGGTGCTGTCGTAGGCGACGCTAAGCCCGAAGTCCCCACCGCTCCCTCCCACATACGACGAATAGAGTTGATGCGTACCGGTGGGATCCATCTGGGTCACGAAAACGAGGCCGTTTGCGTTGCTGGTCAACGGACCGGGTGTAAACGCGCCGGAGGTCGTCGGAAATTGCAGCGATGTCGTCGAACCTGCGACCGCGGCATCACCCAGCGAATCTAGCGCGATGGCCAAGCCCGTATCGTCGCTCTCCCCGCCGAGGTACGTCGAATAAATCAGCACGGGATCAACAACCAGCGGCTCGCTCCGGTCGTAATTGGATACCGCAAAGGTCACGCGATGATTCCCGGAAATGGTGTAATTGCCCGCGATTTCTCGGCGCTCGCCGTGAATCTGCTGGTACACCACCGGCTTCTGCAGTTCCACCTCACCGCCACTAATGCTCGCCAGCAAGTCGCCGCGAGCATTTAGTCGCAACTTCCGTGCGCCTTCCACGTTCAAGGCGATCGCTTTCGGATCAGCTCCCGGCGCTACGATGAAGTCGTACTCTAGTCGCCGCTGATTGCCATAAAAGACCAGGTCAACGCCCGGATAAACTCCCGCATACTTCACGCGCGCATAAGAGGAGACATTCGTTCGCCAGTTTGCGGGGTCTTGGCCGAGGAAGTAGTCCACTCTGCCCGGCAACCGATCCATCCCCGCGATCTTGATGTCTGGGTTGGCATTGGCCAGCCGCATGCGCAGCACGGCGGTTTTTGCAGCCTTGCGGGCTTCGCGCCTCGCCCGGAAAAAGGCCATCCGGTGTGTCGCGGAAAGATCAAGAGGGCGGACCGGATGCAGTGCCAGCACCGCCTCATCAGGCGTCAAGAAAAGTTCGTATCCGCTGCCATGAGAAACGAAACGAACATCGCGCGCGGTTTGCCCTTGATTCTCTTCAAATCGCAGCGGCAAGTTAGCATACCCGGCAGCGGCTGCTTGGCGCGCGGCTTTTTCGCTGGAGACCTTGGCAGACCCGCTCCTGCTCGATGAGCGCTCGGAGAGCGATCCGAACCAGCGCCTTGCGCTCGGACTGGAGGAAACAAAACACACGACGGAAGCGAGGACAGCGAAAACGGAATACAAAGCGATCCGAGCCGTGCGGGACTTCGTCTGCATGGGGACTGCCCTCCTGGATGCTCGAGCGCGGCTGGCCCACAGGACGTGTCGAACGGAAGACTAGAAGACTGGTCTTGCGAGTACCGAGGCCCAGGGCTTGGGTGCGAGGGCGCAGTACGAAGTCTGCCGGTCAACAGCAACCGTTGAGTTACCAGTGCGAGGATTACACGTGCAAAAAGATGCTAGCACACTGTTCCAAGATGGGAAGGTTTGTTGCCCATTTTGTGCGTATTACGATCGATTTTGTTCCTGATTAGACAACGGTACAGACGCAATGTCTGAAATCTAGACAGGTCTCTATGCGTTTTGCGTCTCGAAGTCAGCACGAATAACACGGCAGAGGTCCTCAATTCGATTGGGATCGTCGCTGGGATGGACTATCCGGACTGGAATGCTGGAGGCCAAACGGCCAAGGACCGCGAATTCCGTGGCGCGCATATCGCGGTCAAGCAAGTTCGTCGCGTACGTATTGGGCACCAGGGACAACAACGCTTCGGAACTCGAGATAGCGTTCACTTCAGGACCAACTGCTGAGAGCCGCGCTCCAAGAATGTACACGGCGTCGAGAGGAAGCATTCGGTTTTCAAAGCGGGTTCCATCCTGACCGAGTGCGAGCCGCCGTTTGTCCCAATCGTGAACCAAGCGTGGGAGTGCGTCAGCGGAGCCGTAGAGCATCTTCACGGATTCCGGCCAAAGACAAAGGTGCGGGTACGCGGGTAAGACGAAGAACCGTCCTTCCCGTTCGATGAGCCCGACGATGTCGTCGGAAACGACTGCTTGACCCAAGCGTGCGAACGCAGCCGCAGTCGTCGATTTCCCAGCGCCTGCCGCGCCCACGAAAGCCACGCAGCGGTTCGCAAACGCCACGGCACTCGCGTGCAGGCAAACGACTCCTCGCAACCGCAGTACGAATCCGAGGACGGGCCCTAACAGATACGAGGTGGCATTCTCCAGTGACAATTGGTCAGGCCAAGTGGCCCAGACGATGCTTCCCTTTCGATCCAGCCAAAATTCGGTGGCGTCACTGTAGACGAAATGCAAGAAATCGCCCTGAAGGGTCTCCCAAACACGCAGCGCGGGACGTCCGAGATCGTCGGTATAGACACTGACGTAAGTCAGTTTCTTCGAATGACGCTCGGACTGTGGAAGGAGATCGATATCCGGAGCAACTCCCAAGCGAAGTTGGATTTCCGGATGCGCAACGGCGGAATTCCACAGAGGCAGACCTGGAATGGGTAGATTGGAACTGAGCGACAATCCAAAAAGCGAGTAATGAAACTCTTCCACGATAGGCGGTCAAACTCTAAGCGTTCGTTCTGTTGTGAGTCGGGCCTGTGGGGTGGGCGTCTGGTTGGCCAGCGTGTCCCTGGGAGAGAGTTATCTCTCGCACGGTCCCGTAAACCGTAACTTTGGGTGGAGCATAAGCCTTCTTGGGCTTCCGTACCACAGCTTTATCCATTACCAGCTCTCCACACACAATTTACTTCGGCGGGGCTCCGAATAGACTGTAGCCAAAAGTTGAGGCAGTGTGGCCGGGTACCAAGAATCACCTGCTCAGATAACATACTAGCATGCAACTTCGGAAGCGCTCCACGATTGATATACCGGTCCAATTCTTCCTGCGGCGGCGTTCGATTGACCCAGCTGATGTCATCCCGCCGAAAATGCGCTAACAGAGGAGCGCCGTGAAATGGAGTCTTTGGTCGGATCCGCACGCTTTCGGGCAGTTTGTCCGCCATCGCTCTACGCAGCAATGACTTTTGGAAAAAACATGGGAATGGAGGAAGTGCGAGCAGATAGTTGACGAGCCGGAGATCGAGGAAGGGATAGCGGACATCGACTGGGTGGCGCGTGACGCCGGCATTTTCATTTTCGAACATGCTGGTCCAGTGCGGCAATCCAAGCGACGCGTGCGCTTTTGGTCGAACCGGATGCCGCACGACCGGCATGCGCAGCTCGCTGCATTCACGCCAGCGGTCTTTGAGATTAAGACGTTTGGCGAAATCGGGCGCGATCCATGCGGGAAACGAATCGGCGGCAGAGTCCATCCCGAATGATGCCGCCAAGCGTACGCGGATACCTCGCCAAGGAAATGGCCTCACCCAAAGATATTGAAGCCCTTCGGCGGCGAGGCGCGTCCATTCTTTGCGGCGCCTCAGTTCTTGCACGTAGGGCCACATCTGGAAGTACATCAGATTGTCGTTTCCCTCGCCGGAAAACAAGACGCGGCATTCTTTTGCAACGATGCCGAACTGGTGGAATAGCGCGCCGAAAAATGGATTGTCGGGCGGCCCCGGCAGCCTGCAGCTTGGGTCGTCCGGCCACACAAACGGCCGCAAGTGATCCAGGGCGACGCGACGATTCGGTAGGCCGAGAAATTTGGCGACGGCGGCGGCATAATCGATTTCGCGATCAGGAATCAGCGATTCATAGACAGCCGTATAGGTCCGAAGGTCGGGAATGCCGCGGTTGTTGGCAGAAAGATCTTTCGCGGTCGCGGCCAGCGAGGTCGAATCCAACCCGCCGCTGAGGAGGATACCGACGCGATCGGTGCGCAAACGGTCTCGCACCGCAGCTTGCAATAGAGTCCAAAAATGCTCGATGTATTCTTCGTCGCTCCGGTAACGGATGCGGCCATTCGTTGGCGGCGCCCAGTATCGCCGCATCGCGAGACCGTCGCGCGACACGGTCAAGCAGTGGGCAGGGGGTAAACGCTGTATGTCGTGGAACGAAGTGGAAGCTTCATCGTAGTTGAGTCCGAACAACAGAAAATCAGCGACGGCGCGATCGTTAAGCTCGCCCGAAACATCCGGATGCGCTCTTAGGCAATTAAGCGTATTGCTGAAGAGAAAAAGATTAACCAGCTGCGCGTAATAGAGCGGCTTGATGCCGAAATGATCCCGAGCGCAAAACAATCTTTTCGCGCGCGAGTCCCAGATCGCAAACGCAAAGTCGCCGCGGAGATGGTCAACGCAGTTCTCGCCCCACCGGTCGTAACTTCGGAGGATCAGTTCGCTATCTGGGGCTGAATCGATTTCTCGCCCAAAACCACACAGTTGCGCGACTAACTCGGCCCGTTCGTCGAGCCGCGCGTCCGCAGTCAACCACAACCGGCCATCCGGGCTTGCGGGCTGCTTCTCATCACGCGATTCCGGGGTCGTCTGCAGCAGAGCGTGGCCCAACCCGACCGCACCGTCCTGCCACACTACATCCGCGTCCGGCCCGCGATACGACATGAACTCGGTGAGAGTTCGCAAGAGCGCCAGATCAACGGGCGCGCCGTCTCGATGGAACATGCCGACTATGCCGCTCAACGAATCCGCGCCTCCTCGGGAAGCCCGGATCGCGGATCACGGGCAGCCGTTAGAATGCTACTTGCTCGCGGTTCCGTTTCAAAATGGCCTGCCTTGCGGCTACCTTACAGATTTGGTATTACGTCGAGTTATGGCGGCGGAATCGACGCCGTGGAAACAGCTCCGTCAGCGCTGCAACACCCACAGCGAGAGTGAGTCCTTTTCCCGTACAGGAACGAACAGCCGCTGCGTCTTGCGATCAAGCGTCATCGTCTTCGAGCCTTGTATGGTGGGGATCACTTCCAAAGCCGTGTATTTGTCGGCGGAGTCTTGATGAAATGCAAAAACATTTCCATCGCCAGTGGAATTGAAGACCACCTTCGCAACGGGATCGAAGGCCGATGCGTCCACCTTCTCGCCAATGGGATACGTGGCGACCACCTTCCCATTGTCGGCGTCGAGCACCGCCATCACCTTGCTTCGGCAGCCCAGGAAGAGCCGCCGATTCTGCGCGTCCATCGCGAGGCTGGAGGGGGCCTTGCACGGAGCGACTTGCCAGCGATCCTTTACCTCTAGCCTCCTGGTATCAATGCGAAGCAGCTCGCTCTTGTCCTCCAGGTTTACGTAGACGTTTGCGTTTCCGTCCGCGACCGTAAACTCCGGGCCGCCTCCCAAATCGAGCGTACCTATCACACGGTTGTCCTTCGCTGCGATGGCCGTGGAGCTTCCACTGTCGCCGTTCATCGCAAATACGCGTTTCGAGGAAGGGTCGTACACGATCGCATCGGGCTTCTTTCCGACTTTCACTTCGCCGACCTTTGCCAGCGTCCTGAGATCGAAGACGATCACAGCATCCATCTGCCCCGCGGTAATGAAGCCGCGGCCAAATTCCGGCGCCACCGCAATTCCGTGAACTCCCGACAAATCCGGTATGTTGCCAACGATCTCAAGAGTGTCGGCATCTAGCACGACAACCTGCGTCGCGTGCGAAACGTACAACCGGCGCGCCGCCTCGTCCACGGTCAAATAGTCCCAGCCTCCAATGCCCGGCAGCGTGATTTTCCTGAAGACGTGGTAGCCCGTGGCGTTCGCGCCCAGGCTTGCGAGACCGAACACTACTGCTAGGATGATTCTTACGCGATTCATCGTTCCCTTCCTCCGGCTGTGAACGGAAGCGCTCGAAATTGGCATCGAGTCGCTCCTCACATCCCTTTCGCCCCGGATCAATGACAGCTGCCACTGCCGGAATCCGTGAACGTCTTCCCAGCCTCAGGAATGAATTGCCAATCGTAAGCGCCGACCCGCAAGGTTAGCTTCAGCACGCCGAAGGTGTCGGCGTTTCGGACTTCGCTGTTGGCGTGAGGCGCGCTGAACGGACGATGGTTCTTTCCGCCCGTCCCCACGACAAATTCGCGAATGCCGTGCTCGGCGTCCGCTCCGCCTGCCGGATTCTGCGGCGCAAATCGCTCGTAGTCGTGATCGTGCCCGTTTACAACCACGTCTGCATGGGCCTCATACAGCGCCTGCCAAAAAGCCCTGAACTCCGCGGCGTCCCCATGCGCGCCGCCGGAACTAAAAAGCGGCTTGTGAAAATAGGCCAGCGTGCACGCCGCATGGTGACTGGCGAGATCCGACCTCAGCCACTGCTCTTCCTTCGAGCCGGCCTCACAACCCCCGATCGCGGCGCACTCACTATTCAGCACGATGACATGCCACGCGCCTAGTTCGTAACTGAAGTAACCCTTCGCCGCATCTCCGGCTGCCGGGCCGAAATAGCTGAAATAGTATGTGGCGCCGGTGGAGTGAAACTCGTGGTTCCCGACCGCGGGGCGTGTGCGCGCTTTCACTCGGCCCCACGTCTTGTCGTAGCACGCGAAATTCGCTTGCGTGCCGTCCGGGTAGGCCAAGTCGCCCACCGCCATCACCGTGCCTGGGATCGCCTCCAGAAGCTTCGCTGTAGCCTCCGCACCGGACAAATTCGTACAATCCGCGATGTCGCCCGCTCCGACAAGGACGGCAGCCTCACCATTTGGCGTGGAAGCAGGAGCGCCGTTAGCGGCGCGCAGGGATACTCGAGCCATCATCAGCGCTGCCAAGAGGGCCAGGAAACCCGCAAGTTTCGTCTTCATCAAAGCCCGCCTTCCTAACGAAACCGACAGCAACTGCGAATGCGAGTGGGGATCGGCAGATGGAAATCGCTGGGAGTCTTTCAGCCCAAGAATCCGAGAAGGGCCGGAGCGCTCGACACGGGGGTGGTTCGCGCTCCGGCATCGGTGGCTTGCTACTCGTGGAGAAAACCTCCACGAACTCGTCTATTTTTCGTGCGTAGGCGACCAGCGCATGCCCATCGCGATGGTCGGCCCGTAGTATTCGCGCTGCACCAAGTACTGCTGCTGGCCGTTGTAAAACCCAAATACTTCGTTGGTGAGGTTTTGTCCGTAGGCAATGACCGTAAACCCGTACCTCAGCCGGAAGCTTCCTTGCACGTCGAGCTGAAAGTGGGCGTAGAGATAATTGTCCCCGTCCGGGCCGCGAAGGCCACCAGGCGTCGGCGTCGAACCTCCGGTGCCGTCCTGATATTGATAGGCGTAGATGCTGGCCCCGTTGTAGGTCATGCCCACGCGAATGGAAAACCGTCCACGATCGAACGTGGGGCTGATGTTAAACATGTTCGGCGCCTGTCGCAGGAGTCTGGGGCTGTCGGAACGCCCGGGCAGGCCGCTCGCCTGGGAATCCGTGTAAGCATAGTTGGCGCTGAGGCCCAAACCGCCAAGTACTCCCGGCAGCGAGGTGAAATGCTGCAGGTAGGCAACCTCGGCGCCCGCCAGCCAGCCGCTTCCGGCATTGACGGGTTGCGTGACCAGCCATGTTCCCGTCGGGTAGAAGGAGTTGGTCGGGTCCGGGCTGTAATTCTGCTGCAAGAAGGATTGCGTCACGATCGGCAGGTATAACTGTTTGTAGAAGAAGCCTCCCTGAATCATGCCGAAGGGCTTGAGATAATGCTCCACTAGAACATCGTAGTTGTTGGCCTTTTCCGCCTTGAGGCCGGGATTCCCCAAGGAAGCCAAGAGCGGTGCCTGGTTCAGAGTCACGGAGAGCGACTGCGCGATGTCTTGGGGATCCGGGCGGGACAGCGCTCGGCTATAAACCACTCGCAGATCGGTATCGTGTCCCAGGTCGTATCGTACGGAGGCGCTCGGGAGCAAGTTGATGTAGGAACCGCTCTGTTGGAACGACAGCGTGTTAGCCTGAATGTCAAAGCCGAGCGTATTCAGATTGGTTCCTTCGACGCGTAAGCCACCGACTATGCGAAATCTCCCGAAATCGATGGTGTCCATCGCGTAGCCGGCCGATACCTTTTCCACCAAATCGAAATTCCCCGGGTTCGCGCCGACGGTGCCGGGTACGAGTGTGAAGGCCGACGAATTCGCGTTGAGATAATTGATGACCTTGGTCCAATCGGTGGTCGGCCCGAACTTGTAGTTGTTGAAGTAGTAGTCGTTGTTCACCACCGGCCCGATAAATTGCGTCATCGGCACCGAGCCGTTGGGCGTGTATTCCGGTGTATAGGAATCATCGAACTTGTGCGCGTTGCGGAATTTCCCTCCAATCTCGATCGTGGAAAGGTGGGACCCGAGGTGGTAGCGCTTCGCGTACGCCCCGGTAAACTGCAGGTTCAGCTGAGGCGATTTCCCGAAAGAAGTCGTGATGTCCTCCAAATCGTAATTCGTGGGCGCATAGGCTTCTGTAAAGCAGCTTGGAGTCCACTGCGGAATAAATTGTTTCGTCGTGAGCGCGGGACTGAATTGGCAGGTGCTGCCGTTCGGATAGAGAGTGTTATACGTGGCATTGGTTGCGAAATCCGCGCCTTCGTTACCCCCGGATTTGAGCTGCTCCGACCGAGAAACCGAAACATCCCAAGTGAACCAGGAGCTTGTGAAATCGCGCTTACCGCCTAGGAGAATGCTTCCGATGTTGAATATCGGGACACGGTTGGACTCGCTGAAAGCAGGCACGCCGGTGCACGGCGCCGCGGTCACTCCGCCGCTTGTAGGGCACCCGTTGCTATTGTCGAGCCCAATTCCAGTGGTGTTGTCGGTCAGCGTATAGACCCATTTGTCGCCATAATCGTGGAAACTGGAGTAAATTCCCCGAATGTAGATGCTGGAATTTTCGGAGAATTTGTAGTCGGCGCTGCCGGTGAGTCCCCAACGGCTGCGCTTGTAGCTGTATTCGCGAATGTCCTGGGTATCGAAATAGCGTTCACTGGTGCCATCGGCGAATGTCGCCACGTCGGGAACGGGCTCGATATCATCGATGCCGCGGCCGTTCCAGTCATAGGATCCCCCAAACAAAACGCCAAAGCGCTTGTCCTGCCCAAAACGCTGCCCGACGGTTCCCGATGTTTGCACAAGGTTGCGATTACTCTGGATCAGACTGGTACCGCCGCCGCCAGCGAAGGAAAGTGTAGGGCGCTCTCCGGCGGTCTTGGTGACGATATTTACGGAACCCCCGATGCCGTCGCCATCCATATTCGCCTGCAGGGTCTTGTTGACTTCCACGGATTCAACGAGATCGGCGGGCATAGCATCGAATTTGATTTCACGGACGCCGGGCTCTGGCGAAGGCACATTGACGCCATCAATCGTGGCATTGGTGAGACGCGGCTCGAGGCTACGCACCTGTATATACTTGCCCTCGCCTTCGTCTCGCTCCAAGGTAACGCCAGGCAATCGCCCCACGGCGTCGGCAATGTTAGCGTTGGGGAGACTCGTAATTACCTCTTCTGGAGTTACCTGCAGAATATTGTCGGCGGTGCGCTCGCGATTGATGGCTTCGGCTTCGCCGTGTTCCGCTGTGACCACAACCTGTTCGTTTTGCGCCGCCACTTTAAGCCCTACATCGACACGCAGCGTTTGTGCGGCAGTAACGGTGACGTTTTTCGAGAAATTGGCGAAACCCACGTATGACACGCTGACGGTGTAGTCGCCCGGCGCCAAGTCCGTAATGCTGAATTCGCCCTGATCGTTGGTTGCCGCTGTGACGCCCGAAGGCTGAAGCACGATCTTGGCGCCTTGCAGTGCGCCGCCGGAGTCATCTACGACTCGGCCGTTGATTGCCCCTTTGCTGCTCTGCGCCAGCACCGCGCCAACGAGGATGGTGCTCAACAACATCGCGAAGACGACGGCCAGGATTTTGCTCTTTGTTGCTCTGCAACTCATAGGTAGACCCTCTCTGCTTCAATTTCGAGAAAATGTGCTGAAGACCAAGCCTCGAAACGAAAATCACCGCTTTTTGGTTGACCTTTTCGTTGCTGACATTTAGCAGGGACACTGCGAACGCGCGATGAATGCAGATCAAAGGAGTGTTAAAATGAGCCTGAAAATCTTTCAGGTTCGCGACGCCGTGGCGGGCATCTCATTCAAATCATTGGCATTGTGCTGTTCGCTCGAAATCGGAAGACCTATGCGAAACGCGGAACCCACGCCAATTTCGCTTTCCGCAGTGATCGTTCCACCGTGCATTTCCGCGATCCACCGCGCAATCGCCAAGCCTAACCCCGCCCCACGCGTTTCGCGCGAACGCGTCGAATCGGCGCGCACAAAGCGCTCAAAAATCGAAGGGAGATCCTGTTCCGATATCCCAATACCTGTGTCGCGCACGGTAATTCTGGCTTGCTCGCCTTCCTGCGACAGCTCGATCTCGCATCGTCCGCCGGACGGCGTGTACTTCACCGCATTGTCCACCAGAATCAGAAGAAGCCGGTCGATCGCAATCGCGTCCGCTTCCACCCATACGGGTTCCGTTGGCGTGTGCGCCGTGACCTGCAACGTCTTTTCGGCAGACAGTACTTCGGCTCGCTCCTTCGCTTTGCGGACATAGTTGCTCAGATCGACTGTCCGCATATCCATGCTGACGGCACCGACGTCCGCCCTCGCGAGCGTCAAGAGATTCTCGAGGAGTTCCGATGTCTCGACCGCAGTCTCCAGAACCTTCGACAGCGCCGCCCGATACTCGCTGTCCGTGCGCCGTCTTCGCAAAGCGATCTCCGCCGTGGCGCGGACTACCGCCACCGGTGTCCGCAGATCGTGTGACGCGTCCGCCGTGAACTGCTTGATGCGCGCAACCGACTTCTCGATCCGCTCCAGCATGGCATTCAGGGTTTCGGTCAAGGCCCGCAATTCATCCTGCGCCCTCGGCAGTTCCAGCCGGCGCGAAAGGTTCTGCACTCCGATCGATTTTGCGGTCTCGATGATGCGATTCACGGGCGCCAAAGACCTTCCGCTCAGCCAGTAGCCCAGCAAGGAAGCGAGCAACACCAGCACCGGAAGAGTTTCTTTTTCAATCAGCCGGAAATGATCCAGCGCTTGGTCGAAAGGTTCCGTGGGCACTGCGGCATGGATCTCGTACCACTTGCCGGCGACCTGAATTTTCTGGAGCGCGATGCGATACTGGAAGGAGTCAAGATTCGTGGTAAAGAAGGTTATGTTGCGATTTTGAACCGCAGGCAGAGGTGCTTTTGCCAGCGTGAAGCGCGGCGATCGAAAGATCCAGTCTCCATTTTCGTCAGCTACCTCGAACAGCGCGCCGTTCGCCCATAAGTCCGAAAGCTCACGAAGTTCGTGGCGAATTTTGTCGTTCCCGCCCTCCGCCTTGCTTTGCAGGAGCCGCTGGATAGTCTCCAGATTTGTCCGTGAGGCGTCGTTAACGGTAGCTTCAATACTGCGACGGAAACCTATATCGCTGATCCAGAAGAAAACCGCAAACGACAACGCCAGAACAACGCAATATAGCGCCGTGAGACGCGCCCGGATTGTGACGTTGAACCTCAGTTCAAAGCTCCTACCGAATACCCGAATCCTCGATGCGTCTGAATCAATTTTGTTCGAGGTCCGTCGTCTAGTTTCCGTCGCAGTAACCGGATGAACGCATCGATCGTGTTTTCACCGATGTCGCGGCGGTTTCCCCAGAGTGTTTCCGATATAGCATGACGCGATACGATCACCCCTTGGTTCCGGACGAGCAGCTCCAACAGCCGGAATTCCGTCAGCGAGAGGTGAATCTCCCGCCCGCCACGAAACGTGCGGTACGTCGTGGCATCCAAAACTACGTCTTCCACTTCGAGCACATTTTTCGGTCTCTCTGCCCGTCGCCGTCCCAACGCTCGTACTCGCGCCAGTAGCTCCACAAACGAAAATGGCTTCGTCATGTAGTCGTCGGCGCCGGCATCCAGGCCCCTCACGATATCGGGTAGAGCGTCGCGCGCCGTAAGCATCAGCACCGGAACTTGTTCCCTGCGCAGACGCAACTGCCTGGCCACTTCCAGTCCATTCATCCCGGGCAGCATGACATCGAGTAAAATGACATCGAAATCGCCGTCGCTCGACAGGGCTAAAGCTGCCCGGCCGTCTCGCGCAAGGTCCACTTCGTGCGCTTCCTCCCGAAGCCCGCGGACCAACAGCTCCGCCATCTCCGCATCGTCTTCAACGACCAAAACGTTCATGGACGATTTCCTAGGCGGATTCTAGGTCAAGCTTTATGAACATCGTGTGAATCGGGTGTTACGGCGAGGTTTGTTCTAGGAGGCAGCACTCTTTCTCGATTGCAGAAAAAACTCAATTGCCGGCGTGAAAATCAGTGACAAAACCATGGAGCTCAACAGCCCGCCGATAACCGCGATGGCCAGCGGCTGTAACATTTGCGAGCCCGCGCCAATGGCGAAGGCCAGCGGCAACATTCCGGCGATCGTCGCGAGTGCGGTCATCACGATAGGCCGCAATCTTCGCCGTCCGGCTTGCACGAGCGCGTCTTGCAGCGAGGAACCCACGGCCCGAAAACGATCCTCTGCGTCGAGCAACAAGATACCGTTCTTGGCCACGATTCCGACCACCATGATCATGCCCATGAATGACGCTACATTAAACGTGGTCCGCGTGATCAGTAATGCGAAGAACGTCCCGAAGGTGGAAAGTAATGCGGAAGCGAGAATGGCCAATGGCGCCGAAAACGTCCGAAACTCGAACAGTAGCACGACAAAAAGCAAAAGCAGCGCCAGCACGAGCACCAGCGAAAGATCGCGAAACGAGCGCTGCTGTTCCTGGTAGGTGCCTCCGTACTCAATGCGGATCGACGAAGGCAAGTGCAAATCGTTCACCACCTTCTTTACTCCCGCGATTCCCTTCCCAAGATCAACTCCTTCGAGTCGCCCAGTCACCTCAATCAATCTCTGCAGATTTTCGCGCGTGATTTCCGTCTGTCCGGGGTCCGAAGCCATCGCCGCCAAGGATCCCAGCGTTGCGGACTTTCCCGAGGCGCTCGTCAGCAGCGTATTATTCATGCGGTCCAGCGAAGACCGATTCGCCTCGGGAAACCGGACGCGAATTGGATACACGCGATCATTCAGCACCATGGGTGTTGCCGCCGGCGCTCCTTCCAGAATCGCAGCCGCATCCAGGCCTACTTCTTCGGGTGTGAAGCCCGCGCGCGCAGCCACCGTCGGATTCACCTGAAATGTCACCGCGGGGCCGCTGATCGTATTCTCAATTCCGTTCAGCACGTCCACCACGCCGAGCACCTTCTGAATGGCTTCCGCGACACGCGGCGCGCTCTGCGCCAATACTTTCGGATCCTGGCAAAACATCTTGATCACGATAGGTTCCGGCTCGTTCGTCAAATCGCCGATCATGTCCTGCAACACCTGCACAAATTCCACTTTCGCGGCGGGCTCACTCTGTTCCACCTGCGCTCGGACGTCGTCCATGATGTCGTCGATATCGCGACTTCGTTTGCGTTTCAATTTCACGGTGAAGTCACCGCGATTCGCCTCGGTCACCGCAGCCAGTCCGAGCTGCAGCCCCGTTCGCCGCGACGTGTTCTCCACTTCGGGAACCGAGCGGAGAATCTGTTCGATGTGACTCAGAATCCGACCGGACTCCGCCAAAGAGCTTCCCGGGGGCGTGTAGTAATCCAGGATGAATCCGCCTTCATCCATCGCCGGCAGTAGATCGGTGCCGAGAAATCGGTAGCAACCATACGACAGCAGCACGATGACCACCGAGCTTGCCACCAGGACCCACGGTCGGTGCAACACTCCCGTCAACAAGCGAGTGTAAAACTCCACGATCCGGCCGAAGAAACCCGACGGTTCCGCCTCTTTGTCCGCAAGAAGCTCTGCTTCGAGTAATTCTTCACTTTCAGGCGGGGTTTCCTGCTTCGGCTCGCCCTTCGTCGTGGCCGATGCCACCTTGCGCATCACAAAATATTGGCTCAGCGTCGGCGTCCAGGTGAGCGCCAGCAGCAACGAACTGAACAAAGACACTGTCATGGTCACCGCTAGCGCGCGAAAAAACGCGCCGGTCACACCGGTGATGGCAATCAGCGGGAGAAAAACCACGATTGGCGTCACCGTCGAACCGATCAGCGGCACCGTCATCTCGTGCAGCGCGCTCTGAATCGCTTGCAAGCGATCCTCTCCTGCGTCCCGGTGCAGCACGATGTTCTCCAAGACCACGATAGCGTCGTCGATCGCCAGCCCCACCGCCGCAGCGAGTCCTCCCAGGGTCATCAAATTGAAGCTTTGCCCGGTCAACTTCAAAACGATGAACGTCAGGAACAGCGTGGCGGGAATCACTAGCGCGGCGACCACCGACGTTCCCCAATCGCGCAAAAACAAGACGAGAATCGCCGACGACAACAACAATCCCAAGAGCACTGCATCGCGCACGCTGGCAATCGAATCGTGCACGATCGTCGACTGATCGTAGAAGGTTTCAAGGTGTATTCCCGGCGGAAGCGACGCTCTCAGCTCCTCAATCTGCGCATGCACCTCGTCAGCCACGGCCACGGTGTTGCTGTAAGGCTGCCGGTCCACGCTGATCAGCACCGCAGGCTTTCCATCCGCCGTCACGATCGTATACACAGGTTGCACCGCGGCGTCGACCTTCGCAATATCTCCCACGCGCACCGGCAGGCCCGCCGCCGTCGTCTTCACCACAACTTGCGCAATTTCCTCCGGCGAATGCACCTGCCCGCTCACGAGTCCCAGCACAAGTTGATGGTCGTGCTCGATCAATCCAGGCGAATCGATAAGGTTGGTGCGCCGGATCGCCTCCAGCAAATCCGTCACCGTCACGCCGGACGACAACAATTGCGCCGGCTCGGGCGTAACCTGAAACTCCGGCACGCGCCCGCCTTGCACCAGCACTGTCGAGACGCCATCGAGCCGGTTCAGGCGCGGCTTGATGTCGTACGTCGCGATTTCCCACAATTTCGTCTGCGGCACAGTTTCCGACGTCAAGCTGTATCCAATGATAGGAAACGTCGCGAAGGTCAGCCGGTGCGTCTCAATTTTTGCCGTCTGCGGAAGTTCGCTTTCCGCGCGCGCCACCGCCGCATCCACAAACTGCAACGTCTGCACCATGTTGACGTTCCAGTTGAAAAACAAATCCACTTCCGCGGACCCACGGCTGGTGATCGACTTCACCTTTTGCAGTCCAGGCACGCTGTTCACCGCTTCTTCGAGTGGACGCGTGATCGTCACCAGCATCTGATCGATGGGCATCACACCGTTGTCCACGCCGATCACGATTCGCGGGAAATCGGTGCTCGGGAATACCGACACGGGAATGGAAAATGCGAGGTAAATCCCAACCAAGACCAGGCTGACCGTCAAAAACAAAATGGGCCGTGACAGCCGCTGAAACCACGGAACCTTGTTTTCGCTTCCTGCGGATGACTGGTTCCCGGCACCACCCGCGTGCGAATGCGGCGGCATCGAGCTCACTCCTTACCCGATTTGTCAGCATGCGAAGTATCAGGCTTTGCCGAATCGTCGGCCGCGCCGGCCTTGTCGTCGCCGGCGGCTTCCTTCGACGGCGCAGCTGCTTGCAATCTGATTTGCGTTTTGTCGGGCAATCCGTAGCCGCCCGAATCAATGACCTTCTCGCCGGGGTCCAACCCACTCACGACTTGAACGCGATCGCCATTCCGTACGCCCAGCTTCACGATTTTCTGGTGTGCGTGCTCGTCCGAACCGGCGACCATGACGCAATCCGCGCCCTCCGCGGTTTGAAACACCGCCGATGCCGGCACCACCAGCGCGTCCTTCACCGTTTTCGCCACCATCGAAACCTGCGCCGTCATCCCTGGCTTCAATCGCGGATCTGGCTTTGAAACTTCCACCCACACCTCAATCGTCGTGCTGCCCGGATCGAGCGCCGGGCTCACCAGGCTCACCCGGCCGCGAATGGGATCGTCCACTCCTGCAGCCCGTACTTCCGCGAGATCCCCCACCTTCAATGACGCCGCTTCCACCCGCGAAATATGCGCTTTGGCGATCAACTTCGAGAGATCCATCAATGTCATCAGCGGTTGATTTGCCGCCGCGAGTTCTCCGGCATATTGTGGCCGATCCGTCACCACGCCATCGATGGGGCTGCGAATCTCCGAATAGCTCAACGCCGCCGTCGAACCCATGAGTTTTCCCTTCGCGGCCGCCAGTTGTCCCTTCGCCGACTTCAACGCTTGCTGCTCGCCCAGCCGCTTCAAATCCCCAAGTTGTCGCTCGGCAACATCGGATTGTGTCTTCGCCTGCGCCAAAGCCACCTGCGCGGAGTCCAAATCACGCCGCGGCAGCGCGCCCTGCTGAAACAACTCCTTCCTGCTGTCATAGACTTTTTGCGCCGCTTCGTAGCCTGTCTTCGCAGCGGCCGCGTCCAGTTCCGCTTTCTGCATCTCTTGCGGCACTCCCGCTTCGACCGTCGTCGCGTAACCTGCCTCCGCTTGCTCGAATTCTCCTTTGCTCTGCTCCGCCGCTGCGGCGAGATCGACGTTTTCTAAAATCGCCAGCAGCTGGCCTTTGTGTACCTTGCTACCCCGCTGCACCAGGAATTCTCGAATCGTGGAGGTAATCTTCGGCGTGATCACTGACTGTTGCACCGGGTAGACCACAGCCTCGGCCGACACAACCTCCGAGATCTCCGCACGTTCCGCGGTAGCCGCCTCCACCGCGACGACCGGTTCCTTCTCCTTCTCATCTGCGCCGCAACCTACCGTGGTCGCTCCCCAAAGCAACGCAAGTGCGGCGACCAGCGCTCCGACCGGCACGCCTGTCGCCCGGACGCCTCGCCCTCGAGCAAGATTCGCACGAAACCTCATTGCGTCTTCAACACTCCTGTCAAAGTTTGCAAGGCCGCCAGCGCCACCTGATACCGTACCGCTCCATCCTGATAGGCCGCGTTCGCCTGCGCATTCACGGTCTGCGCATCGCTCACTTCCAGGATGGTCCCCTCCGAATTCTGGTAACGCAGCACCGCTAATCGAAGGCTCTCGGCCGCCAATTCCACCGAGCGTTGCAGCCCAGCCAATTCGTTCAGCGAAGCTTCCGCCTCTGCGTAGCGCGATTGAATTTCCGCCAACAATTTCCGCTGCGCCAAAGATAATTCGCGCTTGGCCTGTGCTTTTCGCAACTCCGCCTGCCGCACCCGGCTCTGCGTGGCCCCCCAATTCCAAATGGGAATGCTCACGGTTGCCACCGCCGACGACCCAAGGTTGTTCACGCTGTCGGTCCTGGTTGCGAAGCGCGCCGCATCAATCCCGTAAAAATAATCGACGCTCAGTGACGGCAAGTACCCAGCCCGTTCGCCGCTCACTTCCGCGTTCGACACCTGTACCGCCGCTAATGCCGCGCGCACCTCCGGATTACCCCGCGCCGCTTGCTCCTGAAATTCCGGAAGAGGCGGAAGTGCAATGTCCCGGTGCAAATGATCGGTGAGTTCGAAATCGTCGCGCAGATTCGTAAACACCAGCACCGCGAAATCCAGACGCGCGTTTACCACTGCCAGTTGCGCCTCCCTCAATTGCCGCCGCCGGTCGTTGGCCAGCAACTCCGCCTTGATCTCATCCGCATGCGCCACCTCACCGCCTTTTTCCAAATCCTGCGTCAACTTGAGGAATTTTTCTCCTTCATCGGCCGCCCGCGCCGCAGCATCTAGTTTTTCTCTGGCAGCCTCCACCCCGTAATAGCTCTGCACCACGGTCACAACCAATCCGCGCGATGCAATCTCTGCTCGCGCCCGAGCCACGGCGGCAGCGGCCGACGCCCGCCGGTAATTCATCACCGTCGCAACGTCCAAAGACTCGTGGACGTTCCCCTGGCTGATATATTCGTGCACCGCGTCGTTGGCAATGAAGACCACTCCGACGGGCCCGCGGTTTGCTTGCGTATAAATCTCGCTGTTGTTGTAGGCCACGCCAGGGAGCAATCCGTCTCGCGCCTGAACGCGATCTTCCCTCGCGATGCCAACATCCGTCTGCGCAGATTGATACTGCGGATCGTTGCGCCGCGCGCGTTCGATGGCATCCTCCAGGCTCAGCCGTTCCACATTCGCCTTCGCCCGGCTATCCGACGCGTTCGGCGGCGCACCTTGCTGGGCATGGCATGGCACAACCGTGACAATCACGGCCGCAAAAACGTACCCAGCCGATGCGATGAGAACGCCCTGTTTCACCAATCGATCGAAAGACCAGTGCAGTTTTTCAGGCAGGCGCATAGCTCCAGTTCCGAGCCTATGCATGGAAAGTTAAACGGAAGGTTAACCGCGAGAAATGGGCAAAGAGGCCGAAAACACGCTGCCGTTCGCATCCGATTGCGTCAATTCCAGGCTGCCCTGGTGAGCCTCCGCGATCCATCGCGCAATCGACAATCCCAGTCCCGCGCCACCCTTGTCGCCGTCCTCGTGGGACCTGGCCATGTCCACGCGAAAAAAGCGATCGAAAATGCGCGCTTGCAGTTCGCCGGGAATCCCGGTGCCGGTGTCCGACACGGTCATTGCATAGCGACCATCGGCAACACCGCATGCCACCGTCACCTTCCCCCCGCGCGGCGTGTACTTAATGGCGTTGCCGACCAGGTTCATCACCATCCGCCGCAACAGGCCCTCGTCGCCAAGAAACAGGCATTCCTCGCCAGGTTCGCACGTCAGCGCGATCTCTTTCTCCAGCGCGAGCGCCCGTGCGGAGCGGACCACCTCCGCGACAAGTTCATCCAAATAGAATTCACGCTTCACCAACGGATGCTGGCCGGCATCCGCGCGCGCCAGCGTGAACAGATCTTCCACGATTTGCGACAGCCTTCTGGCTTCCGCCCTTACAATGGCTAGCGATTCCCGGTACTCCTCCTGCGACCTCGCCTCTCGCGACAACGACACTTCCGCTTCGCCCCGCAAAATCGCCACCGGCGTCCGCAATTCGTGCGAAGCGTCCGCCATAAACCGGTGCTGCTGCTCGAACGAAGCATCCAGCCGATTCAGCAACTCGTTGAAGGACTTCGCCAAGTGCCCAAGCTCGTCGCTCTCATTCCGAATCTTCAGCCGTTCGTGCAGGTTCGAAGCGCTGATTTTGCCCGCTTGCGTGCTCATCGCCACTACCGGAGCCAAACTTTTCTTTGCCAGAAAATATCCGCCGGCCGTAGCAAGGAGTACCGCGAAGGGTATGACGACCGCAAACATCTCCACGATTCCCTGGAACATTCTGTGTTGCCGATGCAGCGATTGCAAAACCACCAGCGTGAATTCCTGACTGCCTACGGCGAAACGTCGCACCACGCCGCGATATCCGTCCCGTCCTCCCTTCACATTTCCAAACGCACGTGTGCCCTGCCCCGCCAACGCCACAAAACTTTGGAACGGCGCGGAAGTGAATATGGCTCGACGGAATTCCCTTCGAACGCCGTCGTTATCGGCAGAGTCTTCCGAAGTGATGACGATATTGCCGCTGGGGTCGAGAACCGCAAACGCGACGTCGCGAAACCGATGCTCCGCGATGGCTTCTTTCGTAGCCTGCACCAGTCCGGGCAAAGTGGTGTCGCTTTCCATCTCCGCATCCACGGTAGTCAGGAACGCGTCGGCTTGTTCCGACAAATTACTGTCCGTGCTTTGCGCCGCGTTCCGCGCCAGCAACAGATACATCGCGCCTGCCAGCGCCAGGAGCACCAAAGCGAGCGCCGCGGAATACCACACAGTCAGCCGGACGCGCACCGAATCAAACACGGTCTTTGCCCGGCAATCCAGCGGATCTCGGCGGTGCACTTCGCGACACGTCCTGCTTGCCATTTTCCACCCGATTCGCTTCCGAAGCGTCGCCCAGGATATAGCCCGCCCCGCGTCGCGTCTGCAGCAAGGGTGTCGCGCGTCCCAAATCGATCTTCCGCCGCAGGCGATTGACATAGACCTCAATCAAATTGGAAAACGGATCGAATGTCTCCTCCCACACGTGCTCGGCAATTTCCGCGCGCCCCACCACCCGGCCCACGTTCCGCGCGAGGTATTCCAGCAGCGCATACTCCTTGGTCGTCATGGGAACATCCGTGCCAGCTCGCGAAACTCTCCGCGCCGCGGTATCCAACACCAGGTCCGACACCGCAATCCGCGCAGGGCGCAACTCACCGGAACGCCGCAACAGCGCCCGCAACCGCGCCAGCAACTCGCGAAACTCAAAAGGTTTTGTAAGGTAATCGTCCGCGCCGAAATCGAGCCCCGCGATGCGGTCCTCGACGGCATCCTTCGCCGTAAGCATCAATATCGGAATCTTCTGTCCAGCCGCACGCAATTCCCGGCACACCGCAAATCCATCCCGCCCCGGAATCATCACATCCAACACAATCAGATCGTAGGTATTGATCTCCGCCTGATACAACGCATCATCGCCGTTCGAAGCAACATCCACGGCGTAGCCCTGCTCGCGCAACCCCTTAGCCACAAATCGCGCAATCCGCGCATCATCCTCCACCAGCAGCAATCTCATCCCGGCATCATAAGCCAACCCCACCGAATCCCGCCCGGTTCTTTCCCCGCAATCAGCGCGTTATGCGGCACTTTGTAGGGGCGCAGGACTCCTGTGCCCAGCTTGCCCAGGCCGACACACCCCGCAACTCGTCGCATTTCCCTTGGCCGCCCTACACCTTCACCGTCCCACCCGTCCTACCCGCCTCATAAATCGCCATCATGATCCGCAAATCCCGCAAACCCTCTTCCCCCGGCGTCAGCGTCTCCTTATTCTCCATAACGCACCCCGACATATGATCCATCTCCAACGCAAAATGATCGCGCATCGGCAACTGCACCTCTTCCAAGACATTATTGCGATGCACTCGCATCCGCAGCCCGCTATAAATGGTGGCGGGCTCAAGCTCTACCCAGCCATCCGTCCCCACCACGCGGTACCGATTCTGCGAGTCGTATCCATAGCTCGACGAGCAATTCGCCAGAATCCCGCTGGGAAATCGCAGCTGAAAATTGATCGTCTCTTCCACCTCCTTAAATCGCGGATCACCCGGAGTCGTGTACGTCATCGCGGTCAACTCGGTCGGTTCTTCCCCGGTCAAATATCGTGACGCGTTCAACGCATAGATCCCGATATCCATCAGCGATCCCCCGCCCGCCAGTTCCTTGTTCAGCCGCCACTGCTTGGGATCACCGATATTGAATCCGTGCTCCGAGACGATCACTTTCGTCCGCCCCAGTTCGCCCGACCGCGCCATTCGAATCGCCTCCAGGTTGTAAGGCTCGTACCGGCAGCGGTACGCCACCATCAATTTCCGCCCAGCCTTCCGCCCCGCATCGATCATCTGCTGGCATTCCTGCGGCGTCCGCGCCATCGGCTTCTCGCTCAAGACATGTTTGCCAGCCTGCAATCCGCGCACGGTATATTCCGCGTGCATCCCATTTGGCAGCACGATGTAAATCACATCCACTTCCGCGTTGTCCCGAATCGAATCGTAGTTCTGGTAGTTGTAGATGTTCTTGGGATTGACGCCATACCGCAGCGCCAGCTTGTTTGCCTTGTCGGGATGCCCGCTAACGAAAGCC
>Ga0187855_10000735_pt1 | contig 27857 bp, 27 predicted proteins | sample June2016WEW_8_10_2_FD_132969 | JGI IMG/M metagenome (GOLD analysis project Ga0187855, IMG submission 132969) | Peatland microbial communities from SPRUCE experiment site at the Marcell Experimental Forest, Minnesota, USA - June2016WEW_8_10 | ecosystem: Environmental > Terrestrial > Soil >...
AAGGAGCGCCGAGGAGATACGAGCAAACGTGTCACCGTTCTCTATTGTTACCCGGCATCCGTGCCACCTGCGGTAATTGAGCGGCCATTTGTGATCCTCGCTGCACAGGCCCAACGGGACGGTGTCGCGCATGATGTTCGTTCATTGTCCGAAGGGAGCTGTTCCGGAATCGATTTTGCAACGACGAAGTCGGACGACGAAATTCGCGCGTATGGACAGCAGTTCATTGAGAAGAGGCTCCAGGAGTACGACTTTCATCCTGACGCATGGGGTCCGATTATCATTCGCGATCCTCAGGCCACCAAGGAACGCATCGCGGAAGTAGCTAACAACCGGTATTCGTATCGGCAACTGGATGATTTCACCGATCTGATCCAACGCACTCTGCAACGTGTACCCGAGGTAGCGAAAGTCCAGCGCGCCGGCGTTCTGCCCGAAGAGATCTATCTGGAGTACTCGGACGCGCGGCTGGCAGCATTGAAATTGCAGCCCACGAAGATCAAAGACATCCTGAACGCGCGGAATGTGACGGCTCCAGGTGGAATCGTCCAGACCCAATCGCGAAACGTCCTGGTTGACGCAACCGCCGAGTTCAAAAGCACGAAAGATATTGGCAACGTGCTCCTGGCATCGTCGCCCACTGGAGCACCGCTTTATTTGCGCGATCTTGTGGACATATCGCGTGCATATCAGACGCCCACCCGGTACCTGAACTACATGGTCTCTCGCGAGCCGAACGGAAGCTGGCATCGTAACCGTGCCATCACCCTGGCGGTGCAAATGCGATCGGGAGAACAGATCTTCAAATTCGGGGCGGCGGTAGACAAGGCTCTAGCCAACGTGCGCCCGCAACTGCCTGCCGACCTTATTGTGGCTCGCACGTCGGACCAGCCGCGGCAAGTAAAGGAACTTGTCAGTCTGTTGATGGGTAGTCTCTATGAGGCCATTGTTCTCGTCGTGATCGTCGCGCTGATCGGTTTCTGGGACTGGCGTGCGGCTATGCTGATGGCCGCCTCCATCCCCCTGACGCTGGCGATGTCCTTCGGTATCGTTCACGTTCTTGGTATTGACATTCAACAAGTTTCCATCGCGACACTGATCATCGCTCTCGGCCTGTTGGTAGATATGCCCGTCGTAGCAGGGGATGCGATCAAGCGCGAGTTGGGCTCCGGCTCCCCGCGCGAACTCGCATCCTGGCTTGGACCGACCAAACTGGCGAAAGCGATTGTATTCGCCACCATCACGAACATCGTCGCGTATCTCCCGTTCTTGATGCTGACCGGCGATACAGGCTTTTTCCTCTACAGCCTGCCAGTTGTGATGACGTGCACGCTGATCGCCTCCGTCATTGTTTCGTTCACCTTTATGCCGTTGATTGCGTACTACATGATCAAACCGCCCAAGCATCTGGAACCGCCCATGTCCGAGCGACGACAGCACGGCTTCCCGGCGCTCTACTATCGGGTAGGTGACTTCGCGCTCAGACATCGTTGGGGTACGTTCGGAGCCTCCCTCATCGTTCTGGTGTTGGGCGGAGTGTTTTTCTCGATGCTGAAGCCACAGTTCTTCCCCAAGGACCTCTCCTACCTGTCGTACGTGGATGTCTGGCTTCCGCCCGATGCCCCGCTGGGTGCGACGGACACGGTCACACAACGAGCAGAAACTGTCATTCGGCAAGAAGCAGAACGATTTGGAAACGAACATCATCACAAAGATGTTCTAAAGTCGCTGACGACATTTGTCGGCGGCGGCGGCCCTAGATTCTGGTTCTCGGTCGACCCCGAGCGACAACAGCTCAACTATGCGCAGATCCTCGTCGAGGTTTCCGACAAGCACTTCACCAACGAGTTCGTTGGGCCGCTGCAGACGGCGCTGAGCCGCGAAGTCCCGGGTGCCCGGGTCGATGTGCGGCAACTCGAGACTGGCAAGCCGGTCGGCATTCCCGTCTCTATTCGAATTTCAGGTCCCGAGATGGAAGTTCTGCACCGTCTCTCTGGCGATCTCCAGACAATCTTTCGCGCCCAGCCAAATGCGACCCGGGTACGAGACGACTGGGGCGAACCTGCCATGAATGTCCGGCTGAAGGTTGACCCCGATCGCGCCAACCTTTCCGGGATCACGAATCTGGATATAGCCCTCTCATCTGCCGCGGCGCAGAGTGGATTACCGGTCTCAACTTACCGGGAAGCTGACAAACAAATCCCCATTGCTGTTCGTTTGCGGATGGAGGACCGTGCCGGACTATCTGACGTTCAAAATGCGTACGTCTACTCTTTGTCCAGCAATCAGCACGTACCTCTGAGGCAGGTATCGAACGTTACGACGGAGATGGCAGTATCGAAAATCAAGCGCCGCAATCAATTTAGGACGGTTACGGTATCCGCGTTCCCGATCCCGGGTGTTTTACCGTCTCAAGTGCTCACGCCGCTGCTGCCGAAAATCAAGGAGTTCCAGAAGAACCTGCCTCCCGGCTATTTCCTCGAGATCGGAGGCGAATACGACGAACAGCAGAAAGGTTTTAAGGAACTCAGCGTGGTCATGGCGATTTCCGTACTGCTGATCTACATTGCGTTAGTTGTGCAGTTCCGAAGTGCCGTCAAGCCACTTCTCGTGTTCGCTGCAATCCCCTACGGAATGACAGGAGCCCTCGCGGGACTGGTGGTCATGGGACAACCCTTCGGATTTATGGGGTTCCTGGGAGTCGCGAGTCTGGTCGGCGTAATCGTCAGTCACGTCATCGTGCTCTTCGACTTCATCGAAGAAGCACACGAAAGAGGAGAGCCCTTGCGGGAAGCATTACTCGATGCCGGCATCGTGCGATTGCGGCCCGTGATGATCACGGTGGGCGCGACTGTGCTTGGACTCGTGCCGCTGGCCATGCACGGTGGGCCGCTCTGGGAGCCGCTCTGCTATGCCCAAATTGGTGGCCTCACGATTGCAACCTTTGTGACGCTGCTGCTTGTGCCGGTGCTGTACTCGATCTTTGTGTTGGATCTTAAGTTGATTAAGTGGGAGACTCCGGCAGCAGCAGAGCGAACGCCAGCAGTCGAGCCTACGACACCAGCTTTTCATTACTCTCATTAGCCATGAATATCGATTACTGATAAGGAGATCATCATGATTACTTGCACCAGCGCCGCCAGCCTATTCTCAGAACTGAAAACCAGAATTGATACTCGCCAAGCACAGATAGGCGTAATAGGTCTCGGCTATGTGGGCTTGCCGCTTGTTCAGCTCTACACGGAAGCGAACTTCCGAGTAACCGGTTTTGACATCGATCAACATAAGGTCGCAACTCTCAACTCCGGTGGATCCTATATCTATCGAATTCCACCTACAGAGATCCAGGCAGCACGTTCACGAGGTTTCAGGGCGACTGCAGACTTTTCGAGCCTGACAGACATGGACGCCATCATTATCTGTGTACCCACTCCTCTGGACGAATATCGAGAGCCTGATCTCAGTTTCATTACCAATACCTCCCGCGCCATAGCGCCCCATTTGCGTGCCGGTCAATTGGTGGTCCTCGAGAGCACGACCTATCCAGGAACTACCGAGGAAGTACTTGTTCCAATATTGGAGGCAGGCAACGGCTGTGGTTTGAAGGCAGCCCGCGACGCAACGGCTAACGCAGCGAATGAATTTTTTGTTGCCTTTTCTCCGGAACGAGAGGACCCGGGCAATCAGACCGTCGCGCGTTGTGACATCCCGAAAGTCGTCGGAGGCCTGAATTCCCACGCCTCAGAGCTGGCCGCGGCGCTTTATGGAACAATCTTCAACCGAACCGTCCCAGTGTCCTCGCCGGCCGTCGCCGAGATGACCAAGCTGCTGGAAAACATTTATCGCTGCGTAAACATCGCCCTGGTCAATGAATTAAAGCTTTTGGCATTGCGCATGGGATTGGACATTTGGGAGGTCATTGAGGCCGCCTCCACCAAGCCATTCGGCTTTCAACCCTTCTATCCCGGCCCGGGCCTGGGCGGACACTGCATCCCTGTCGACCCGTACTATCTGTCATGGAAGGCGAAGGCGTGGGATTTCCGGACGCGCTTCATCGAACTGGCTGGAGAGATCAACAGTGCCATGCCCTATCATGTGGTCTCATCTGTGAGCAGAGCTCTGAGTCAGCAACGGAAGGTTCTCAACGGTGCCAAAGTGCTGGTGCTGGGTGTGGCCTACAAGAAAGACATCGATGATCTGCGCGAGTCTCCGGCCCTGACCATTATTGAGCTGCTGCAGAAAGACGGTGCTCAAGTCAGCTACAACGATCCCTATTTTCCTTTTATCGACAAAGGGCGCAAATACGATCTCCAGATGAAATGCACGCCCGTGGAGGACATCGACAAATATGACTGTGTGCTTATCGTCACCGACCACTCGGATTATGATTACGTTTGGATCGCGGAGCACGCATCCTTGGTGGTGGATACGCGCAACGCGACGAGAGGCATTCAGGGCGATAACATTGTGCGCTGTTAAAGGATCGCTTCCGAAGAGAACGAGGCGGCGTCGCTCACAACTCTATCATTTGTGTCCCCGGGAAAATGAGTGAAACAAGTGTGCCGCGAAACCTATAACTAAGAGGGGCAATCTCGAAAATGACGTTGCTTCAACAAGCTGGTGCCGCCGTTCTTCTCGTATTGATTACGCTATCTCTGCAGTGTGGCGGCGCCGCTGCGCTCATTATTTGGATAAGAAGCATTCCACGAGAGACCCACAAGGTGCGGGTGTTTCGCTGCGCCGCGCTCGTCATGCAAACTACGGTTGCGGTCATCGTTCTGCACGGAATCGTTATTCTATTGTGGGCGGGTTGCTATCGCTGGCTTTGCCTTCCGTCCTGGGAATCTGCGTTTTACTTTTCGGCGAGCAGCTATGCGACAGTTGGATATGGAGATGTGGTCCTTCCGGCGAAATGGCGGCTGTTGGGCCCGCTCGAAAGTATGGTCGGCATGCTGATGTCCGGAGTATCCATTGGACTTCTGTTCGCGGCGGTTACTCATCTGGTCGACGGCGCCTCACGCTCTCGCCTACCACTTCACCCCGAACCCGCGAATCCGGATCAAATCGGCTTGCGACAGAGGCGACACAGTTAATTGCGTGGGCCTCGGTCGAATGTCTAGATTCCCTGAAGGATAATTCACAGTCAGTACGGGGGTGCCGGCATGACAAACCACGTCATATACCGTGGTCCAATTTAAGTGCGATAGCACTCCGGTGTGAGCGGAATAATGCAACCCCATAATGATTAGGTCGGCCCCCAGCCTTTCAGCAGTTTCGAGGATCCGCTCACTGACCGGCCGCCCTGATTTGAATTCCGCGTACAACTCAGGTCGCAGGTCGAGTCCGGCATTGTCGGCCAGTTCTGTCAAGCGCTGGAAGGTTCTTACGCGCGCATCCGCTTGGCAGTTCCTCAACCCTTCGTCAGTGTGTGACGGCGCGGCTGGCACGATATTGAGAAAAGCGATTTTGGCTCCGAACTGATCAGCAGCCGCAATGGCTTGCGGCAAGCCGTGGAGAGATGCGGGTCCGAAGTCTGTCGCGAACAGAAATGTAGGGTGCGTGGAGGATGTTCCAAACCAGGGGCGGCCATCGGAGTGCGGCCCAATGGTCAAGACCGGACAATATGCATGACGGAAGATCTGTTCCGCAATGGAGCCGAAGAACACCTTGCCTATGCCGTGTCGTCCGTGTGTGCCAACGACGAGGAGATCAGCGCTCTCTTGTCGGATGATCTCTCGCAGTTCCGGCCACAGTTCACCTTGCCGAATGATGAATTTGTGTTGAATGCCAGTTAGAGCCCCGGTTTGAATCAGCGAGTCCTCCAAATCCGCGGCCTCGCGCGATACTGCCTCTTCACAGGCAGCAACTGCACCAGGACCTGCCATCGTCAGACCCAGGGAGGACACCACGTGCGCCAAGCAAAACTTCGACTCATAGAACCGAGCGAGTGCCAGAGAATAGCGCAGCGCCTTTTCAGAAGCCTCAGAGAAATCCGTTGCTATCAATATCGACCGTGGTTTCAGAGCCGCTGCGATGAGTGACATGCTGGATTAAACGCAACTCTTGCCGTCCTAAGAACCGTCGGATGAGGTGCGGGCGACTTGATCCGTAACCGCTTGGGGAGAGCTGGGATCAAGTGCAGCGCACCCCTACTTCACCGACGGGCTTTGCGTGCGCACATGAACTTCTACAGTTTGCATGCAATGTGCCAATCGATACCGAACGGTATGTCTTTGTATCGCCATAGTGTCTGCAATCTTTGTCCTTAAAACCTCTGCCCAGATTGAGGCACTGCCCAAGGCAGGGCATGCCAGGCGCAGATCAGGTGCGTGGGATCTATGCAAAATCACGTGTTAAGGAGGGGCCGATTGGCAAGCTATCTGCACTGCTAGTTCTGGAAGCACGTCCATCGACAGATGAAGATCCTCGTTCTCAACTCTGGTTCGAGCAGCCAGAAGGCATGCCTGTACGAAATTGGCGACGCTCTACCGGAGAGCCCCCCTTTGCCGCTGTGGGAGGGCCGCATCGAGTGGAATGGCGATACGGCAGCGATTACAGTCAGGAATTCGAAAGGAATAGCCAGGAAGGAGAAGCTAAAGAATCTGTCATGTGAGCTGGTGCTGAAACATCTGCTGGCCACGCTATGGTGCGGTGAAAGGCGCAGCATTGCTTCCGCGGCTGAGATCAATGCCGTGGGTCACCGTGTGGTCCACGGTGGTCCCCGTTTCCACGATCCCATTCTGATCAGTAACTACGTGTATTCGACTCTTGCCGGACTGTCCCAGTTTGCTCCGCTGCACATTCAATCGGAGCTCCAGGGGATGAAGACTATCGCGGATCTTCTGGGAGACGTGCCCCAGGTCGCGGTTTTCGACACCGGCTTTCATCGCCGGATGCCACTGGTGGCGCAGACGTATCCCGGTCCGTATGAGTGGTTCGAACAGGGAATCCGCCGATACGGCTTCCATGGAATCAACCATCAGTACTGTTCGACCCGCGCGGCTCGCCTGATTGCAAAGGACCTGAAGTCACTCAAAATTGTAAGTTGTCATCTCGGCAACGGGTGCTCAGTCACGGGCATTCGAGCTGGCCGCAGCGTGGAGACAACGATGGGTTTCACGCCGTTGGACGGACTCATGATGGGCACGCGCTCGGGTTCGGTTGACCCGGGAATCCTGATCTTCCTCATGAGAAAGTATGGGCTTGATGCCGACCAGATCGACGACATGTTGAATAAAAAATCGGGTCTGCTCGGCATTTCTGGTCTATCAGGCGATATGCGCGACGTTTTGGCTGGCATGCACGCAGGAAATGAGAGAGCGAAATTGGCATTCGATCTTTACACTCATGGTTTGCGCATAGCTATCGGGGGAATGGCAGCTGTTTTGGAAGGCCTGGATGTTTTGGTATTTACGGCTGGAGTGGGTGAGAATTCGCCAGAGGTGCGCGCTGCCACGTGCAAAGGGCTAGATTTTCTCGGCGTCACAATCAACCTAAACCGGAATAAGGAGCGTTTGCTCGATGCAGATATATCGAGCCCTGATTCCCGCGTGAAGGTCCTCGTAATTCGGGCAGCAGAGGACTGGGCTATCGCGGGAGAGTGTTGGAAGCTCTGCCGTTGCCTAATTGCGCCATGATACGACCTTGACGAAGAACAGATCTGGTCAGTTCTGAGGATTTTATCAGGTGACCGCACGATCGCCCAATTGGGATGGTGACATTGGAGAGTGGAAGGATGTCATCAATGCCCACATTGAGGCAGTGCCCTGGGCAGGGCATGCCCAATCCAGGTTAGCTCCTGGGAAATAAGCGAAATTAACGCTTTTAGCGGACATCCCGATTGGCAATCCATCTGCTGTTCCTCAATGTCCAGGTACGTAAATCGACTGGAAATGGGGAGAGCGACATGGGAGCCGGTAACTCAGTTATTGAATGTGCGCTGATGGAGATCCAGCCGACGCACAAACCGAAGAAGGCGGGGAGATGGAGAAGGATCCTCAAGCTGGCGCGCGAGGGCGGTACCGCGCCCAGACTACAGTCTCTTATTCAGCTCTCTCTCCGATTTTTCGCAGCTCTGCTGGGCCTTGGTCTACTGGGCTACTTGGTCTTTCGAAGCGGCCCGGGGGCCGTTTGGAAACAACTGCAGGCAGTCGGCTGGGGATTCGCTCTCGTTATCCTTTTGGGAGGGCTCGCACACTTGGCCAAGACATGCGCCTGGAGACGGGCGTTTACCTGCGATATCAGCGGCCTTTCCTGGTCCCGTAGCTTCGTCGCGCAATTGATCTCGGACGGGATCGGACAATTTGGTGTCGCTGGAAAGGTGGTTGGCGAGGGGACCCGCATATCGCTGTTGGGTCGCGCAGTGCCAGTATCAAGTGCACTGTCCGCCGGTGCGATTGACGGAGGATTGCATATGTTCACCGCCGTGCTCGTCACTGTTTCAGGAATCACCGCCACCTTACTGCTTGCCCCGCTTTCTGGCACGTGGCGAGTCTACGCAGTGCTGCTCGTTGCTGTGCTCATATCAGCGGTGATCTTGGCAGCTGTGTCTGTTAGAAACCGGTGGCAGTTGGTGGCCCATGCAACCCGGGCGATTGGCCGATTGCCTCGGCTTCATACGTGGGTCAGCGGCAAACAGCCGATCATTGACTCGGCGGAAGACAACCTCCTGAGCTTTCGTGATGAAGCGCCGGCCGCGTTCTGGGCAACATTGATCTTCAATCTCCTATGGCACATGCTGGCAGTCCTGGAGGTCTACATCATTCTGCGATTTATGGGAGCAAGAGTCGCCGTAGGCGGCGCTTTCATCGTGGAAGCGCTGACCAAGGTGATCAACCTCGTGGGCGCGTTCAACCCGGGCAACTTCGGGACCTATGAAGGTGGAAACATGCTGATTGCCAAGATCTTTGGCGTAACGGGCACTGCTGGATTGACGCTGGCATTGTGCCGACGTGCGCGCACCGTCTTCTGGGCAGCGCTTGGAGCCATGTGCATGATCGTTATGAAGAAGGCCGAGGCGCCGAGCAGAAATCAAAAGGGAAATTCCGGATTGGGTATGGACGGGCGGTTGAAACCTTTAGTGGAGAAACGGCAATGCTGAGGAAACTCCTTCAGATAGTGTCTTTGATGGCGTGTCTGACTCCGGCCTGGGGCAAATCAACTTCGGAATTGTCCTTCATCCGACAGCCCAGCACGGTGTCCATCGTAGGACCCGGAACTGTTTTGTCCGTTCACCTTTTAAACTTACCCTTCATCAAGCCGCGCTACGCGGTCAAGTACAAGACGGACGGCGGAGAACTGATCGAAGTGTGGACTCCTGGGAAGGACGTTTTGGTGCTGGAAGGGATGCACGGAATACTGACCTACTCCACCCATCCCGAGAAGATCCTTAGCTTTCGAGTGGTGGAGCAAAAGTTAACAAAGTAGCGAACATGTTGTGCCTCCCACGGGCGCGTTAACCGTCATCGCACTGTCCGCCCACACTGGCATAACATCAAATAGAAATTCGCTAATCTGTCGTCTGTCAGTTCTTGTCCTGCATCACCTACAAGCTCGCGTATTCGGTAGCGTCTTAATTTAACCTAAGCCGCTACCTATCATTCCCATACATTCCAAGGTACGCTTGCCCTTCTCTCGCTCCTTTGACCGGAAGCACACGCAACAGGTTCAATAACGTGATTCTGCCATGAGCCTACCGCAGAGTCAGATCTAAAGTTCGTTCGGTGACCAGATGAGGTCCGCGTGCCCATCACCGGGCACGGTATTGTCGTCGGGTACCAGGTTTATTGCAGAACCACAACATAAGAAATGATTTGATTCCGAGATGAGTTCGGCAAGTGGCGTGCCTATATCATCTCGTGCAACTGCTTCTCGTCCTTTCGAGGAGCCGTTCACAAGGAAGGTGCCGAGCGCACTGCGCCGCTGCGCCCGCGAATGACACGAAGCAAGCGGCTTAGGAGTTCAGTCAATGATGAAGAATTCTGCATTACTAGCGGTTATGTTCGCGATGCTCGCATTTTGCCCTCTTGGCCGTGCTCAAGATCAGGTGCCGAATATTGACTCCACCATCGCAGTAGTGAGGGCCAATATGCAGGCAGACAGGACTACCCTCATCACAATAGGAATGAATTTCAACGACAAAGATGGCGCGGCATTCTGGCCGATCTATCAGCAATACGAGTACGAACGATCCAGGCTGGATGATCGTCGCGCTGCCGTCATAAAGCAGTACACCCAGAAGTTCCGGAACGTGACCGACGCCGACGCCAAAGCGATGGCAGACCAAATGTTTGACTGCGAATCTCGTCTGGCTGAGTTGAAGAAGAAGTATTACAAGAAGTTCAACAAGGTGCTTCCGGCCCTTACAGTGACGAAGTTCTTCCAGTTGGAGCGTCGCATCGATTTGATGATGGATATGCAAGTCGAAGCCTCCCTTCCTCCGCTCACCCAGGCGCAATACACCGTGCCGGGAAGTAGCGTGGCAGAACCGCCTCAGCAATGAGGCACGCTCTAGTTCGAGCGCGACTTTGATCCGGGGACTAGTCGATGTTCCACATGATGAAGCATAGGCCGGTGATGTTCGGGGCAGTGCTGTTGATGGTGGCCATGGCAATGGCGCAATCGCAGCGCGAGAGAGAGGCGTTGTCCGTGCAAGGCTACCAAGGACAGGCAAATGTCATTCGATACCAGGGGCGCGTGTTCGTGGATGCGCAAGAGCTTGCGCAAATCACAAACGGGTCGCTGAGCTTTGAAAAGAACAGAATTATTCTGACGCTGCCTGGTCCGGACGGTTCATCGTCAAGCGACGAAGCTCACACATCAGGCTTCTCGCGCCCTTTCATAAAGGCGGCGATCGAGGCGATGGCGTCGATCAGAGAGTGGGGCGGAATGCTTATGGTGACCGTGCAGGATGGATACCCAGTTGGAAACACCATGGCAGGAAACACGATCATCGCGTACCAGGAGCGAGCTGCCGAAAGTGTCTCATTAGCCTCAGCGGCGGCATCGACTGACTCTGACTACCGCGGGCTCGAGTTACTGAGGAGCGAGTTCAACAATTTACAAGCTTGGGCTGACGGATACGTCAAAGCTCGGAATTCCCTGAGCGCGGCAAACCTCACAATCTCTGAAGGCGCACTCAAGAACGATGAGGAGGCCCAAAAGATCGTCCGTTGCGGTCAATTCTTGGCGCAGATGTTTTCCGGTGGTGCGTTCCAGGATGATGCGGCGTGTCATTAGATGGAGAGGCTGCTATTTTGATATGAATGTTATCGTTCAGTTCGTTGTGAGGCATGGCTACTCTATCCTCTTCGCTGCGGTGTTCGCACGGCAGATAGGCTTGCCGGTACCGGCGCCTATGTTTCTGCTTGCGGCCGGGGCGCTCGCGGCCACCGGGAAGTTGGGCCTCGTCCCCGCGCTCGGTTTGGCTATCACCGCATGTGCGCTGGCTGACTGGGTGTGGTACGAGGCGGGCCGGGAGTGGGGCGACAAGGTTGTGCACTTCATTCATCGCCTCACGCCAGATCCTGACGCTCACGATCACCGGGCAAAAAGGACCTTTGCCAAGTATGGGCCTCCGCTTCTCGTGCTGGCCAAGTTCGTCCCGGGACTGGACGCGGTAGCGCCTCCCCTGGCCGGGACATCGGGCACCAGCCGAATGCTCTTCCTGGCCTTTGAAACTCTTGGTGCCAGCCTCTGGTCAACCGCCTATACCGGAATCGGATATGTCTTCAGCCATGACCTGGACCGCGCGGCTGCCTACGTCGGCAGAGCAGGAACGGTTTTGGCAGGCCTTGCGTTGGCTGCACTGTCTATTTTCGGCGCCCACAAGCTGGTTCAATGGCATCGCTACACGCGTGAGTCTCGATTTGTGCGCGCACAACAGCCAATCCCATGAGATGTGGAGGCTCCGTGGCCAATCCCTGCCAGGATCATCGAAGGACTAGAAAATGGCGATTGACATTACGCCCAGCGACTGCGTAGCTGAGGCACCGTCCGTACCAGCCGTTGGACCCGAGAAACGGTCCCGGTGGGCACAAACAGAAGGAACTCCGCTACCATTGGGTGCCACCTGGATAGAAGAGGAGCAGGCATTCAACTTTGCTGTGTGCGCTGAACATGCTGACCGTTTGAAGCTGTTCCTGTATTCCTCTCACGATTTTGCAAACCCGATCCTGACGTTCGGGTTTGATTCCCTTCGTAACAAGTCAGGACGGGTTTGGCACTGCAGGATCCCGCTCAATCAAGCCCGCGGTGCCCGCTATTACGCATACTCGGTGTCAGGACAGGCCGTGGCGGGGCTGCGCGGTTTTGACCATGAAAAGATTCTCCTCGACCCCTATGCCAAAGGAGTTTTCTTTCCGCCGGGATTTGATCGCAAGCTGGCTATGAAACCAGGCCTTAATCATGAAAAGGCGCCGCTGGGAGTATTGCCTCGGCCTCGGACTGCTTTCGATTGGGCGGGAGATATTCCGCCTCGGCCCGAATCAGACGCGATCATCTACGAACTTCACTTGAAGGGGTTCACCCGGAATCCCAATTCCGGCGTGCATCCGTCGCGAGCCGGAACCTATGTCGGCTTGATCGAAAAGATCCCGTATCTGAAAGACCTTGGAATCACGGTGGTCGAACTGATGCCCATGTTTCAGCGCGACCCTCATGAAGGCGACTATTGGGGCTATATGCCTTTGAACTTCTTCGCGCCTCATGCGCAGTATGCATCGGGTGTTGATAAGAATGAGCAACATCTTGAGTTCAAGAATATGGTCAAGGCTCTTCACAAAGCCGGAATCGCCGTGGTGCTCGACGTTGTTTACAACCACACGTGCGAAGGCGATCACCTCGGCCCCACCTATAGCTTCAAGGGTTTCGACCCCTCGGGCTATTACATGCAGTCCTCCGACCCGATCAGTCCATACGCCAACTATTCGGGCACCGGGAACACATTGAATTTCAGCCAGGCGCACGTGCGAAAAATGGTCATGGACAGCCTGCGGTATTGGAAGAACGAGATGCACATCGATGGTTTCCGCTTCGATCTGGCATCGGTGTTTAGCCGTAACGCCGACGGATCGCTCAACTGGGGAGATGCTCCGATTTTCAGTGAAATTGCCGCGGACCCCGAGCTGGGCCGGTTGGCGTTGATCGCGGAGCCTTGGGACGTCGGCGGCTATCAGCTCGGACGTGGATTTCCGGGCACGACCTGGCTGCAATGGAACGCGCGTTATCGCGACGATGTCCGCCGTTTTGTGAGGGGCGACGCGGGGATGGTCCCGGACCTTATGCGTCGTATCTACGGCAGCGACGACTTGTTTCCGGACAGCCGCGAGCATGCCTATCATGCCTTCCAGACCGTCAACTATATCGATTGCCACGACGGCTTCACGCTCTACGACCTGGTTTCTTACAATCAGAAACACAACTGGAAAAACGGTCATGACAATCAAGACGGTATGAACGCGAATTACAGTTGGAACTGCGGACACGAAGGAGACGAGGCCGCGCCAGCAGAGGTTCTGGCACTTCGCCGGAAACAGGCTAAGAACTTCTTCTGCCTCCTCATGCTCTCGAACGGCATCCCGATGTTCCGCGCTGGTGACGAGTTCATGAACACCCAATTCGGAAACAATAATCCCTACAATCAAGACAACGGAATCAGCTGGCTGGACTGGAGTCAGCTCGAGGCGAATCAGGACATATTCCGGTTCTTCAAAGGCATGATTGCGTTCCGGAAGTCTCATCCTTCTTTGTGTCGCAGCAGATTCTGGCGCGAGAACATTTCCTGGTACGGTGTGGGACGCAGGGTTGACCTGACGCCAGATTCCCGGAGCTTGGCGTTTTGTCTGCATGGCGCGTCGCAGGACGATGACGATATCTACGTGATGATCAATGCCTATTGGCAAGGGCTGCAGTTCCAAATCCAGGAGGGTACGCCTCAAGATTGGGTCAAAATCGTGGACACCGACCTCCCTAGTCCCGACGATTTCTCGGAGTCTGGTTTGCCGCTGCAGCAGCCGAGTTATGAAGTAGGCCCCCGATCCATTGTTGTTTTAGTTCGAACTAAGTAAGGAGTGACCAATGTCAAAGAAGCGCATAGGCATACTCACTGGAGGCGGCGATGTCCCCGGACTGAACTCTGTAATCAAATCGGTGGTCTATCGCGGCGCGGAAATCGGATGTGAAGTAATCGGCATTCGCCGAGGCTGGGAAGGATTGACGCACGTCGATCTGAATGACCCGGCCAGCAGGGAGCATTACATCCTGCCCCTGAACCGCGAAAACACGCGCACTATCGATCGCACAGGCGGAACCTTCTTGCACAGCTCACGCACAAATCCAAGCAAAATGAAGAATCTGCCTCCCGTTCTGCAAGGTCATAAGTTCGAAGCGAAAGAGTCAACCAAGAAAGGCGTGACCAGCACCGTCTACGATGTGACCCCGGCGGTCATGAAGAACATCGAGACGCTCGGCCTCGACTACCTGATCGCGATTGGCGGCGACGACACCTTGAGCTACGCCGCGGAACTCGATCGCAAAGGCATGAAAGTGATAGCGGTGCCGAAGACGATGGATAATGACGTCCGCAACACTGAATACTGCATCGGTTTCGCAACCGCGATCACCCGTGCCATGGACGCCATCGATCGCCAGCGCACCACTGTGGGCTCGCACGAGCGCATTGGTATCTTCCGCGTGTTTGGCCGCGATGCCGGTTACACCGCACTTTACATCGCGTACGTAACCGCGGTGCGCTGCTGCATTCCGGAGTACAAAGTCGATCTCAAACACCTGATAGACGTGCTCATCAATGACAAGCGCAACAACCCGAGCAACTACTCGCTGGTAATCCTATCCGAAGGCGCCGAATGGCAGGGCTACATGGTGAAGGAATACGGTGAGCCTGATGCGTTCGGCCATCGCAAAAAGATGAGCGTCGCCGAGGATTTGAGTGATGAAATCAAGCGGACAACCGGCGAAGAGACCGTCGTCAGCGATCTTACTTACGACCTGCGATCGGGCAGTCCCGACTTCATCGATCGCCTCGTGGCATTTACGTTTGCGGGTATGGCCATGGATGCGCTGGAAGAAGACAAGTCAGGGCTGATGACCGCAATCAACGAAGGCCGCTACGCGATGGTGTCGATTCCTGATCCGAAGCTGGGCCCACGCAAGGTGGACATCGCCTCGATGTACAACACCGAGCGCTACCGACCGAGGTACGACCACAAGCTCGGTCTGCCTATTTTCCTCACACGACCGTAGTGAGCGGTGAGATATGATCTGTTGTGGCTCGCCGAGTGCTGGCTTCATTGTCCCAGGGAAGCAAGAATGAAGACCAGCTCCGCTTTGAGAGTGCTGGCTGTTGCTGTGATGGCATGCTGCTTTCTTCCGTTCTGCCCTGGACCCGCCGCACGAGATTTGCGAATGGAACACAGCCTTACCGGTTGTAGGCGGAACGGATCGCGCTGGGGCGCGGTCGGTAGTCGTGCTGACTGCAGGGTGAGGAGTGATTGGCAATTCCTCTGTAAATTCGTTTCTTTTATCATCTCCGAGTGAGCAGGATCACGGTCTGTTGGTCTTTTTGGGGTACACTACCCCCATCGAAACGGGTAGCATTACTGTCTGATGCTGTTCCGGATGCGAAGGTGGGGAAAATGGCTTCTCGCCGACGGCTTCTGCTTCGGGTTAGCTGGCCCCGCACGACGATTGCGGCCGCATTAGCCTGTCATCTCACTTGCATATGGTTGCTGGCAGGCTCGGCTCACGCCCTCGATCCGAACAAACGTATCACCCAGTACATTCACACCTCCTGGCGGACGCGAGATGGTTCCGGGGGGAGCGCGTATGGTATTGCGCAAACGTCGGACGGTTTTCTCTGGTTCACATCCGGCGACATGATGACGTTCGACGGGCTTCGCTTTACCTCCTGGGATGGACCTCCGAATGGCGGTTCGATCACGAAAGGTGCTGGCTTCGGCCAGATAGTGCAGGTCTTCGGCGACCACGCAGGTGGGCTCTGGGTATCCGGGTTACACGGGATCGTTCACCTGATGGGTCGGGTGGTCACTTCTCAGTTCGACTTGGAAGGGATTCGGACTCTTCAGAACTTTAGTGAAGATAATGACGGATCGATTTGGGTCGTGCGAGGCAACAACAGTATTTCCGACCTACCCCTATGCCACGTTACCGGCCGTACGGTGAAGTGCTTCGGAAAGGCTGATGGAATACCAATTTCCCCAGTCAACTCTTTATTGGCTGACGGGAAAGGCGGGTTTTGGCTGGGAGGACAGACGGCCGTTGTCCATTGGCATAACGGCGTCTCGGAGACGTACCCGATCGAACCGCTGAAATCCAACGTAGGACAACCGGGGATCGCGGGTCTGGCGCGTGGTCCCGATGGTTCCCTCTGGGTCGGCATTCTCCCTCCCGGGCCCGGGCGAGGGCTGGGACGATTGATAAATGGGGCGTTCCAACCATTTGTGACGCCCAGCTTCGATGGCAGCAAACTCGCGGTCCACAGCATGACCTTCGATGGCGACGGCAATCTCTGGGTCGGTACCTATGGCATGGGAATTTTTCGGATTCACGGAAGCATCGCAGACCACTTTGGACGAACTGAAGGCTTGTCCAGCGATACCGTGCAAGCTCTCTTTGAGGACAGAGAAGGAATTCTATGGGCTGCGACACCGGACGGGATAGACAAGTTTCGTGATCCGCCGGTTGCCAGCTTCTCGACCTTAGAGGGCTTGGGGAACGGTTTACCGAACGGAGTTCTAGCCAGCAGAGATGGCACAGTCTGGATCGCGAACGTTGGCTCCCTGGATCACATCGAGAAGAACGGCACCGTCTCCTCCATTCGCACCCGGGATGGCCTTCCGGGTAGTCGAGTCGCCTCCATGCTCGAAGACCGCGCCGGAAACCTGTGGGTGGGAGTGGATGACGGACTTTATATGTTCAAGAATGGGCGGTTCCGCCGTCTGGCCGAACCGAATCACCAGCCGCTCGGGCTTGTGGTTGGGATGGTAGAGGACATTGACGGCGATATTTGGGCAGAGTGTGCCAGTAAGCCGCCAAAGCTGGTTCGTATCCGCGATTTCCAGGTCCGTGAAGCGTTCCCTGCGCCGCAAGTTCCGACGGGCCGTACCCTCGCGCCGGATCCGCAGGGAGGGATTTGGATAGGCACTCTGAAGGGTGACCTTGCGCTATTCCGCCGTAGCGCTCTGCAGACATTCCCGCTCAACACAAAGGGAGATCCGTTCATTCATCAGATCATCCCGAATGCAGACGGCTCCGTGCTTGCCGGTTCCGCCGACGGGCTGGTCGGCTTGCGGAACGGCAAGGTGCAACGACTGACAACGAGAAACGGCCTGCCCTGCAACTTCGTGACTTCTTTTGTTGAGGACAGGGAGAAACGTTGGTGGCTTTACACCGATTGTGGCATCGTCGAGTTACCAGATTCCGAGCTCCAACGGTGGTGGACCAATCCGGACGTGGTGGTGCAGACTCGCGTTTACGGCGAATTGGATGGAGCCAGGGCAGGACGACCGAATTTCAACTCTGCGGCATACTCTTCGGATGGACGCGCATGGTTTGCGCAGGGAAACCTCGTACAGATGGTGGACCCGTCCAGACTCTCGCAAAAAGCGCTACCTGCAATGACATACATTCAGTCGTTCATCGTTGACCGAAAGGAATTCGCAGCAACTGATAAGCTTAAGCTTTCGCCCCACCCGCGGGACGTACAGATTGATTACACGTCGCCCGAGTTTCTGGTTCCACAGAAAGTGAAGTTTCGCTACCGGCTAGATGGATATGACCGTGACTGGCACGAGGCCGGCACGCGTCGGCAGGCTTTCTACACGGACTTGCCTCCCGGGAAATTTTCCTTTCGTGTGATCGCATGCAATAGTGACGGCATCTGGAACGATAGTGCCGCGAAGCTGGATTTCTACGTCGCTCCGGCGTACTACCAGACGAACTGGTTCCGCGCCCTTTGCGCGGTCTTCTTGCTGGCACTGCTGTGGGCGGCGTACCAGTTGCGCGTCCGGCAATTGCATAAGCAGTTCGACATGACGCTGGAGGCTCGCGTCGGTGAGAGAACTCGGATTGCGCGTGACCTGCACGACACACTTCTGCAGAGTTTTCACGGGCTGGTGTTCCGTTTCCAGGCGGTGCGCAACATGCTTCCGAATCGCCCCGAGGAAGCAACTCAGGCTCTGGATACCGCATTAATTCGGGCCGAGCAAGCACTGGACGAAAGCCGGCACTCGATTCAGGGGTTACGTGCCAACCTGTCCGCTGAAAACGACCTCGATCAAATGTTGATAACAACCGGTCAGGAACTGGCTTCTTCCAACCACGCCGAGGACGGCTCACCCCGCTTCGAGGTGATCGTGGAAGGCGAGCGCCGCGGCCTGCCTCCGCTGATCAAGGATGAAATCGGTCGAATCGCGCGAGAACTGCTCCGGAATGCCTTCCGGCACGCACGCGCGCATGAGATTGAGGTCGAGATACGATATGAGAACGACGTTTTCCGCCTGATTGTGCGGGATGATGGAAAGGGTATGGACCCAAAGATACTAAAAGATGGTGGGCGTGCCGGGCACTGGGGGCTGCCAGGTGTTCAGGAACGCGCGCGTGGAATTGGAGCTCGATTGGAATTCTTGAGCGAAGCTGGAGTGGGTACAGAAGTTCGATTGACGCTGCCCGCGGCTATCGCTTACGAAAGGCCGCGGAATGGCGATCGATTTAGTCTGTTCCGCAAACGGAGGATTCATGAGCAGCAGTCCTAGTTTGATTCGAGTCCTCACCGTTGATGATCACGCCCTCCTGCGCGAAGGGATCGCGGCCCTGGTCAATGCTGAGTCAGACATGGAGTTGGTAGCAGAGGCCTCAGACGGAGAGGAAGCCATCAAACAATTTCGACGGCACCGTCCGGACGTGACTCTGATGGATCTTCAAATGCCGAATTTGAACGGTATCGAAGCAATCAGCCGCATCAGGAACGAATTCCCGAACGCCAAGGTCATAGTCCTATCGACTTATTCCGGGGATGTTCAGGTCCTGCGCGCCATCAAAGCGGGTGCTCGGGGATACATCCTGAAGGGACACGTGCAGAGAGAACTGTTGGACGCGATCCGCAGTGTCCATGCCGGGCACAAGCGAATACCGCCTGAAATCGCGGCGGAGCTGGCTGAGCACGCTGCCGAGGATGAGCTGAGCTCGCGCGAAATAGATGTGCTTCGCTTGATCGCCGCTGGCAATGCCAATAAGCTAATCGCCGACAAGCTCTCCATTGAGGAAACGACCGTCAAGAGCCATATCTCGAGCATACTCTCGAAGCTGGGCGCCAATGATCGGACCCATGCTGTGACGATAGGACTACAGCGCGGGATCATCGAACTGGGCATCCCTCAAAAGTATGACTCGTAAGTCCTCCTTTATACCGTTTCAACATCTTCCAGGTATCCACTAGCATGGGATCAGCAACGGAGAATACTCTGCAACGTCTGTTTTCCACATTCGCGGAGGGCTGGCCAGGCCTTGGTCTCTTGCTTCAACGGGTCCTGACGAGTGCGGTGCTGCTTTATTTCGCGGGCACCCATCTCCTGGAAACGAGTAGCTTGGCGCCGAGCCTTCCACATCTGATGGCGGCTGTCGCCGGAGTGCTTCTGCTCTTTGGCCTGTGGACACCATTAGCAGGAACCGCGATCGCCATGGTCGAGGTCTGGATATTCTTGGCGCGGTCAGGGAATCCCCTGATCGCCATCATGCTAGTTAGCCTGGGTGCCACCGCCGCGATGATCGGACCCGGAGTTTGGTCGATCGATGCCCAACTGTACGGACGGAAGCACATCGAACCTTCAAGGCAATAAGACCAATTCCAAACCCTCCAAAAGTATAAATGCTCCCTCTCCGGGAAGTACAAGCCTGCGCCTGCACCATATACCGAGACCACAATTGTCCGATTTGCCGATGTAAACGGACGCAGGTTATTCCAGACTCATCTCGTAAACAAGCCTCACTTGAACGGAGGTAGCGTTATGGAAGACGGCACATCAATCCGCGTTCGCATCGACGATGAGGGTTACACGCACATCACAGTGACTCAATGGAATGAGGACGGACGGGAGATCGTATATCGCGAGGATGAAGATTTTCAGTGTTCGGAGCCGCAATTTTGAAGCCGATTTCAGCCCGGCCCACAGAGGTTAAGGAGATTTGTCATGGCAAAAGTGATTGAGTTTTACATACCGAAGAACTTTCGGAAACCGTTAAGGACGGCGGCTCAGCCGCAACTCGGAAAAATCATCGAGTTTTGCCTACAGACGAAGAGATCAGCTTAGCTGCTATCCAGCTTTTGCGGATTGAGAGGAAATATGACATTCATTCCCACACAAACCGGCTTTATGCGTCTGGAGGATTCCGAAAGACTGTTACGCGCCATCTTCCCAAATTATCCCAGCCTGGAACCGTGCCATCCGGCAGCACATCTGGAACCGATTCCCAGGGCAGCAAGGACTACTGGAGCGAAAAGAGGATTTCTCTCTGCTAGTCACTTTGTTCGTATAAGAGTTCGCAAAGCACTGCAAGTGTAAAGGTTCGGAGGAGACTATGGGGTGCGCGACTATTGATTTCACAGACCTCGGAGACCTCGCAGCAACAAGCCTTGTCAAGGTGAGCGGGCTCGGAGACCAGCAGCTTCATCTCAAACCAGAAATCAGCTCTGAGTACAGCTTCGAAGGCATTGTCGGCAAGAGCGCAGCCCTGCAGAAAGTCCTGGAACAAGTCGAGATCGTTGCGCCGACCGACTCCACCGTCCTGCTTCACGGAGAGACAGGAACCGGCAAGGAGTTGATTGCACGTGCGATCCACAACCTCAGCTCTCGGCGCGAACGTTCTTATGTGCGAATGAATTGCGCTGCCATTCCCTCGGGACTGCTGGAAAGCGAACTGTTCGGACACGAAAAAGGGGCCTTCACTGGGGCTCTAATGCAAAGAAAGGGTCGATTCGAGTTGGCGGACGGAGGCTCGCTGTTTCTGGATGAGATCGGCGACATCAGCCTGGAACTCCAGCCGAAACTATTGCGTGCCATCCAGGAGCAGGAGTTCGAGCGGCTGGGAAGCTCCAAGACCATCCGCGTGAACGTGCGGCTCATTGCCGCGACCCATCGCGACCTTCCAGCGATGATTCGGGACCAGAAGTTCCGCGAGGATCTTTTCTATCGATTCAACGTCTTCCCGATTGAGATCCCGCCGCTTCGCGAACGACGCGAAGACATTCCGCTGCTGGTGAACTACTTTGTGTCGAAGGTATCCACACGGATGCGAAGGCAGATTACTTCGATACCAAGGCACGCAATGGAGATCCTGACAAACTCTCCGTGGAAGGGGAATATCAGGGAATTGGCTAACTTCATCGAACGCGCGGTCATTCTCACACGTGGTGAGGAGCTAGAGGTGCCGGTGAACGAGCTTGCCACCTCATCCGAGACCATTGTTGCCGTTGGAACGCCCTCTACGTTTCGACAAGCGGAATCCTCTGTAATCATCAACGCTCTGAGAGCCTCCTCAGGACGAATAGCAGGCAAGGGGGGAGCCGCCGAACGGCTGGGATTGAAGCGTACGACGCTGCAAAACAAGATTCGCCGCTTGGGCATCGCAAAGGCGACCTACGGCTACTAGGTGCTTTCATGTCTGCGCAGTGCACTCGCTTCTAGCAATTTACGGAAGCGAGTTTCCCAGAGTAGCGTTAGACATCCCTTGAAGCGCGATAAACCAGTGGGGGGCAAAGGCAATGAGCGAGAAGAAAGACAGAGAACGAGTGACCGCCGAAATCACACTTTCGCATCTTATGCGTCTGGGGCACGAACAGGGCTGCCCTGTGAGCCGAGAACAGGCTCTCGCATTTCTCAACCAGGAGGGGCGAGCGTTCGAGATGTGGAAGCACATGATGCAGGCGGCCGAGGAGTTCATCGCAGGCAGCTTGTTTCAGCATTCCTTCAGCCCCGGAGGACACAACGGATTCTCGTCTCGGCCTGGGCCTGGGCGGTCGAATCAGCACCGCCGCGCGCTAGCGACATTCCGTGGTCAACTGCTCCGATATTCCAAGAAATGTGCAGGCAAGGTAGGCTCAGCGTTGCTGTGGCTCGTTAAATGGAATTCCAGAACAGGTTGTCTCAACGGTGCGGGTGATAGTCGCCCTTAGTGATCCCGAGCCGTCTCATCTTGTTCTGCAGGGTCGTACGTTTAAGACCGAGGCGTTCGGCCGCTCCGCCGTGACCCGAGATTTGCCCGGACGTCGCCTTCAATGCATCGAGGATGAATTTCCGCTCGGCTTCATGGAAGGTAGAGGCCGGACTAGAAACGTTGTGAGAATGAGAGGCTTGGAACTCGGCGATTGGCACTTCTAGTTCTTCGCCGTGCGAAAGTATGACTGCGCGCTCGATGATGTTGGCCAATTCCCTGACGTTGCCTTTCCAGGGAGAGTTCGTCAGGACCTCCATCGCTTGCTTGGGGATGGACTTGATCTCTTTCCGCATTCTCCTCGATAGCTTGGCAACGAAATAGTTCACCAGCAGTGGAATGTCCTCGCGCCGTTCGCGCAACGGTGGGATCTCAATCGGGAAAACGCTGAGGCGATAAAAAAGATCCTCCCGAAAACTGCCCTGTCGAATCATCTTGTGGAGGTCCCGATGGGACGCGGCGATCAGCCGCACGTCAACCTGCATTGTTCTTGTGCTTCCTAGCCGTTCGAATTCCTGCTCCTGCACAGCACGCAGCAATTTTGGCTGTAATTCGAGGTTGATGTCGCCGATCTCGTCCAGAAATAGCGAGCCTCTGTCGGCGAGTTCGAATCTGCCTTTCTTTTGCATGAGAGCGCCAGTAAAGGCCCCCTTTTCATGTCCAAATAGTTCACTCTCCAGCAACCCGGAGGGAATAGCCGCGCAGTTTAGTCTCACAAACGTACGCTGGCGCCTGGAACTGAGATTGTGAATGGCGCGTGCAATCAGCTCCTTGCCGGTACCAGTTTCCCCGTGAAGCAAAACTGTTGAATCCGTGGGCGCAACGATGGTCACTTGCTCGAGTACTTTTTGGAAGGCCGAACTTCTGCCTACAATGTCCTCGAAGTTGTATTCTGAGCTGATTTCCGATTCCAGATATGCTCGTTGGTCTTCCAGATGATCTCGCGATGCGCTCAGCCGCCCATAGGCCAATGCATTGTCGATGGCCAGAGATATCTGACTGCTGACCTGAGAGAGCAAATCCAGATCTGCCTGGGTGAAGCTGTTCTCTTTCCGACTCCCGACCACCATGGCCCCGATCGGACCACTTGCGCCAACCAGTGGCAGTACCGTAACTGAGGCGATGGACTCCGCTTGGAGCATTTGCGCGACTACCGGTGGCATCTTGTCGGAAGGTGTCAGCACCCTCGGCTGGCGGGCTCGCAACCGCTCCAGGTCTCCCTTCGCGACATGCACCGGGATATCGCTCATGAAGCCGCGGCTGGTGGGAAAATCCAGTACTACCACGTTCAAGCGATCAGAACGATGCTCGAATAGCATGAAGCTGGTGAAATCATTTGCGAAGTGTTTGCGGATCGACGCCGATGCGGCCCGGAAGAGATCGTTGATATCGAGAATCGTTACGACGTGGTTGTTGATCTCCAACAGAAGACTAAGACGATCGCGCTCGCGTGTTAGATCACGCTGATATGCTTCCACCGAAGTTATGGCTAGGGCGTTCTCCAGCGCAACCGCAACATGTCCGGCAATAGAACGCATGAGTTCGACATCAGCGGGACTAAATTCAAGTCTCTCTTGCCTGACGAAAACCAAAGCCCCGAGTTTTGTTCGCGGGGTTGAAATTGGAAAGATGTATGCGCTCTGCGCTTGATTAAATCGGGAGGCGAGTTCGGGATAGGCTGCGAGCTCCTGCCTTACGTCGGGAACGAATACCGGGACCTGGTCTTTAAGCGCGCGTCCGAGCCCCGTGCCCGCGTACATGATTTCTGTACCGACCTCGATCGCCGAATCGTCGTGACTGCGCTCGAAGGCACGCAGTGCCAGGCGTTGGCCAGAAGGATCAAACAAGAGCAGCGCGATATCGTCGAATGAAACTACGTTGGACAACAGGGTAGCGAGGCTGTGGAGAACCGCATCGACCGTGGGCTGCGCCCCGACGGCGCCAGAAATCTTTAGGAGCACACGGTATCTTGTTAGGTCACCACTGATGGCAACATCATCTTGGTCGGTCGTCAATTTCGCACTCATGCAATCGTTATGTTTGGTAGTTCTCTAACGGGGCGCGCCCGAATCTGGTCGCCAGTTTGCATAATCTCTCGGCTACTTCGGACGTACTCGCATAGCTAAAGTGCTCCTGCGCTTGTTCGATAAGGACGTTGTACAGCAACCGAGTTTCGTCATCGTTGAGTTCGATAATCATGAGATCCTCGCTAAAATTGGGTTGCGTGCGAAGCGTCGCGATTCTCCTCCACTGCCTTCACGTGGCCTTCGTGAAGCCATGTCATAGCATGACAATTGGCGCCGAGCACTGCCGCGTGGGACACGTTCAGGCGTAAAGCGCAATCTTGAATCGACGATCTGATTGCAACTCTGAGTACCAGGACTGCCCGGCACAGCGGATCCAATTCCGCAATCAGTTTTTGGGCGTCGGCTCCAAGAATGAGGTCGAGACTGGCCGCGCGTTCTTCAGCATCGCCTTGCGATAAGTGCTCGACATGTGGGCATCGTCGATCCTTGTACGCGACTTCATAGATGCGAGTCGCCTCCGTTCCGTGTGATATCGCATTGGCAATGGTCGCAGCCTTGGCCCACTCGAAAAGCCAATCGCGGAAAGGACTGTTTCCTTGAAGTGTCATCTCACAAGCTTGGACAACTGCCTGTTCCGCCGTTGCTTGGTCGCCAGTGATCAAGAACGCAAGCCCACCCAGAACATTTCTTTGATCCTGGAAGCAGGCCACGATTTCCGCCGGCGATGCATAATTGCGGGGATCGACTGCCGCTGTGCTCGAGTGAAACCAGGACATGATTCTCCTCTTTCTATGCTGCCCTCAAATGGCCTCAACTGGATGGGAAGGCCTAATTGAGGACCTCTCCTTGTTATTCCTATGCCGTCGCTTGCGTCGCTCGGCCGTCCTCTGCATAGGCGATAAACGCAGCCGGTCGCATACCGCAATTGCATAGACACTGCCGGCGACAAACAGTGCGCCGACACTAGCCAACCACTTCAGCAACTGTTCGCCCACGGAATCGATATAGCTCACCTCGGTGAGGTCGACGATCAAACCCTTAGGCAGTACGTCCTTTGTGACTAGGCACCTGGCCTGCTCTGCCCGATCAGCGACGAGTTTGCCTTCCAACTTCAGGGTCGGACCACTCGCTAACCACCGGATTTCTGCACGAAACATTGGCTTGATCCTCGAAACGCCTGTCGTGCTCTCCCTAATACCCGTTGGAGCGCACGTTTTGTGCCAATGCTGCTGCTGCTATGTGACTGATGTAATTGCCTCGAGGTGGAGACTGGTTCGTCCGAATTGCCGCAATGCGGTCATTGTCCGCATGCGGGCAGGGGCCCTTGGGGTAGAGCCTGCCCTTTGGAAGAACAACATCGAGGAGTATTACGCGACTTCGAGGGGCCTCTCAAATGCAACTGCTAGCGCTGGTGAATGCCCCACCTATTTAGGAAGGTTTTGACTTCGTTCAACAGATCCGTCTCAAACGATTGGCCGTTTGCCCGATTCAAGAAAACGTAGATACTTACCCACACCGCCGAGCGATTGCCTAAAGCAGGCAAACAGATAATTGAGTTTGAGTGAGAGTCGATGTTGTAGGTGAGGGAATTTCGGCTGAGGCTGAGCTCGCCAGGCATGAGGTCCGCGATCACGAGCAATACCGACCTCACATGGCGGCAGCTAGGGCATGCGGGATCGACGTGGTTGAGATCGGACGTATGAGAACCAATCAATTCCACTTCAAAGCCGACCAGAAGGCGCTCGCCATGTGCCTGTTCAAATTGCGGCCAAAATTGCCAAAATACACCGTATTTGGTTACGAGAGATTGCACCCTTGAGTTCAACGCCGGTGTTACCATTGTGCACCTGTCCACAAAATTGCAAATAGCTTGCCACTCGTTTTTCGACTCGTAACGGCTACTCACAGGATTTGATACTTGTCGCAGTTCGCTCAGGCCTTGGCGAGCTTCGGTGCAGGAGAGATTCTGCAAGGCGGCGAATGTCGCCGTCATGATCGTCGAGCGCCGAAACGAGCTCCTGGTACGCGGCCACGTTCCGTTTGGTGCGCCACTCCAAATGGCAAGCAAATAAGTACAAGGCGTCGCGATGTCCGATGTTCTCCGAAATGTCAGTCAAGTCGATCCTGTTGTTGTCGACTGACTCAACCGGAAGACATTTCAAAGCCGGCACCCTCCTTGGCCGTTCCTAGTAGTGTTTACCAGCGCCGAATACGTCCGCGACCGCGCTGCTGAGCGCATCAACCACGACAAGTACGTTCCTTGGTTCATGCTCTTTTTCCATCTCAGGCAATTCGAAACCGGGTCAAGACAGGAGCGAGTGGCAGGCGGTGCTCAATCGACATGGTCTCAAGTGAATATGCAAACTTCGCACCGCAGTCACAGCACACCCGGTAGGTCTCGCTTTGCAGTGTGAACACACGGCTGAGGTGAACGTGGTGACACCCAAAAAGGAAATCAAGGATAGCTAGGAGGATCGCCATAAACTCTCCTTTGTGAGTTTCCTGCTTATTTTGATCGCGTGATCCCTTGCCAACGTCGAACAGTTCGCTCTCCGGTAGATGGATTGGCTCAAGAAACAAGTCCGACTCCCTTAATACGGAACTAAATTCAACCGTGTGTACTGCAGGGCACTAACCACTTCGGTCATCTCGCTAACCCCTTGGTTCTTGGTGCAATCCCTACATCCAGACCGCCCGCTGTCGTGACCGTTCGAGGGCACTGCCCCAATGTGGGCACCAATCTCCAGCCCGTTGCTCATCCATACTCCCGCAATTCAGTGATTTGCCGTGCTACGTCTTTGGCGAGCTAAATGCCTTAATCGGGTGCGATGCATCGATGGCTGAACTGCTTCGAACGGCAATTCCGGCAGAGCTACCGCGGCATGAGAGGGTCAAGTAGGAGCGAAGGAGTCAATATGTACGTCACAAAAGCAGTCAATGGCGTCCCCGCGATCCAGCGCGATGGACAAAGTGTGTTGCGTGTCTGCGACCAAGATTGGGAGTTTGCAGACTGGCTATGCGCGCTCCTCAACGAACTGGGCCACAAGTCCGAATTGTTGCTGAACGAGCAGGCCTGGGAATGGCTCAATGCGAATCGCGCCTTCAGAAGGGCGGCACAGCATGCCTGATATCAAGACAGCCCCCACGATTTCTGTTGTTGTTCCTTTTCATAACGAGGAACCTAATGTCATCGAACTGTATGGCCGGCTGCAAGGCGTCATGGAGGAGCTCGGTCGCAGTTACCAGTTCGTCTTTGTCGATGATGGCAGCAGGGATCTTACTTACAAGCTGCTGAAGGAACTCGCCGAAATCGATCCTCATGTAGTCGCCGTTCGGCTGCGTCGAAACTTCGGCCAGACCGCAGCGCTGGCTGCAGGGTTCGCGCACAGCACTGGCGAATATGTGATCGCTATGGATGGCGACCTTCAGCATGACCCCGCCGAAATTCCCGCCTTCCTGGAGAAGATCGAAGAGGGCTACGACATCGTGAGTGGGTGGCGCAGCCACCGCATCGACAATTTGTTGCTGCGGAAGATCCCTTCCCGCTGTGCCAATTGGCTGATGGCCAAGCTCAGCGGGGTCGAC
>Ga0187855_10000737_pt1 | contig 27816 bp, 27 predicted proteins | sample June2016WEW_8_10_2_FD_132969 | JGI IMG/M metagenome (GOLD analysis project Ga0187855, IMG submission 132969) | Peatland microbial communities from SPRUCE experiment site at the Marcell Experimental Forest, Minnesota, USA - June2016WEW_8_10 | ecosystem: Environmental > Terrestrial > Soil >...
AATCGTGTAGGTCTGGCCGTTTGCCGCCTTCACCAGGACCTTCGGATTCTTGAATTCCGGAATGTACCTGGAGACGGGATCGTCGAGGAGGAAGCGCCCGTCTTCGTAAAGCATCATCACGGCCAGGCTGGTGAGGGGCTTGGTCATGGAGCAGATGCGGAAGATCGCGTCGGTTTGCATCGGTTTGGCCGCCTCGCGGTCCGCCATACCTTGGGCTTTGAGCCAGACCACACTGCCGCGGCGCGCCACCAGGGTGACGGCGCCCGCGATTTTCTTGTCCGCGATGCTTTGTTGGACGGCGGCTGCGATGCGCTCCAGCCGCTGGGAAGAGAGACCGACCGATTCCGGACTGGCTACGGGTAGCTCCTGCGCTCGCGCCACAAAGGCGGCTAGCATGCAGGCAGCGACACAATAGGTGGGGATACGCCGTGAGGGTTGATTCATGGGTTGGAGTATACCGCTAAAAAGTCCGGCGCAGATACGCGGAGATCAGGATGACGATCAAACCGGAAATGGCGGCTCCTGCGAATAGCCGGCCGCGATGTTCCGGGTTCTTCGTCACCAGCACGATACCCACCGCGAAGACGTGCGCCACGAGCAGCAGCTTGATGGTCAGCATGAGGTAGTAGAGCGTGTTGTGTCCGGGGTTAGTCAGCAGGTTATAGCCGCCGGAGACCAGCAGCGCGGCGATGGCGCCGAAGACCAGGGGACGGTAGAGCGCGGCGGTCCTATCCGTGAGGGCTTTGCGCGCGTCCGCCGCCAGCGCGCCGGCCGCCGGGACCATCACGAGCCAGCCATAGAGCATGCCGCCGATCAGCGTGGCGACGGACGCGATGTGCAACCAGCGCATGAGAATGCCGAGGGCTTCGAACATGCCTTGAGTATACAATCGACTTTATGGTGCATGAGATTCTGGTGGTGGGCCCGCTGCAGTGCAACTGCTCGATTTTCGGCGATGAGCAATCGGGCGACGCGCTGGTGATCGATCCGGGCGACAACATTCCCGAGATCGAGCGGGTGGTGGCGCGGCATGGCCTGCAGGTGAAAGCGATCGTAGTGACGCACGCGCACATCGACCATATCGGCGGAGCGCACAAGCTGCATGCGGCTACGGGAGCGCCGGTCTACATGAACGAGAACGACGACAAGCTGCAGGACATGATGGATCTGCAAGCTTCATGGCTGGGTGTGCGCACGCCAGAGCGGACGGCGATCGACAGCCCGGCGCGCGATGGCGATGTCGTGCGCGCGGCGGGCGCGGAGTTCCACGTGCTGCATACGCCCGGGCACACACCGGGAAGCATCAGCCTGTGGCTGCCGTCGCAGAAGAAGCTGGTGGCCGGCGATACGCTGTTCCGGGACAGTATAGGGCGGACGGATTTGCCGTTCGGCGATGGCGAGCAGATCCTGCGTTCGATTCACGATAAGTATTTCGAACTGCCGGATGAAACGGTGGTGGTGCCCGGACATGGCCCGGTGACTACGCTGGGACGCGAGAAACAGCTCAATTATTTCCTGCAGGGATTGTAGCCGCGGATGGACGCCGATGAAACACGGATAAACTCACGTGGCCGGTTTGGGAGGAGCGCGAGTTCGCGGCTTTGTGCGTTACGGGCACGGCGTGGCCGCGAGAACCCCACGGTCACGTTGGAGATAGGGATTGTAGCCGCGGATGAACGCCGATGAACACGGATAAGCTCAAGTGGCCGGTTTGGGAGGAGCGCGAGTTCGCAGCCTTTGTGCATCGCGCGCACGGCGTGGCGGCGATGAACGGCACGGTCACGTTGGAGATAGGGATTGTAGCCGCGGATGAACGCCGATGAACACGGATAAACTCAAGTGGCCGGTTTGGGAGGAGCGCGAGTTCGCGGCCTTTGTGCGTTACGGGCGCGCGGCGTGGCGGCGATGAACGGCACGGGCATGTTGGAGATAGGGATTGTAGCCGCGGATGAACGCCGATGAACACGGATAGATTCAAGTGGCCGGTTTCGGGGGAGCGCGAGCTGGAGCTGCTGCGCGAGGTGCTGGAGAGCGGGCGCTGGGGCGGGCATAGCGAGTTCGTCGCGCGGCTGGAGCGCGAGTTCGCGGCCTTTGTGCATTGCGCGCACGGCGTGGCGGCGATGAACGGCACGGTCACGTTGGAGATGGCGTTGTGGGCGGCGGGCGTGGGGCCGGGCGATGAAGTGATCATACCGGCGATTTCGTTCGTCTCGACGGCCATGGCGGTTTCGCGCGTAGGGGCCACGCCGGTGTTCGTGGATATCGAGCCGCTGAGCTTCAACATGGATCCGGAGCGCGCCGCGGCGGCCGTGACGGCGCGGACGAGGGCGCTGATCCCCGTGCATTTCGGCGGCGCGATGGCCGATATGGACCGCCTTCTGCCGCTGGCCGCGGAGCATTCGCTCGTGGTGATCGAAGATGCGGCGCATGCGCACGGCTCGGAGTGGAATGGCCGACGGGCAGGCAGCCTGGGCCTGGCGGGATCGTTCAGCTTTCAGAATTCGAAGGTCATGACGGCGGGCGAGGGAGGCATGCTCACCAGCAACGACGCGGGATTCGCCGAGCGCGCGTGGTCGATTATGGACCAGGGGCGGCAGCCGGGCGGCGGCTGGTTTTACCACTACGTGCTGGGCAGCAACTATCGCATGACTGGCCTGCAGGCGGCGGTGCTGCTGGCGCAGCTCGAGCGTCTGCAGGAGCAGATCTGCCGGCGGACGCGCAACGCGGCGCTACTGCGCACGGAGTTGGCGGACGTGCCAGGGCTCGCGCTGCAAGCGGTCCCTAGGCAGCAAAACGCCAACTCGTGGTATCTGCTGCTGGGACGCATCGACGCCGCGCGCGGAGGGCGGACGCGGGACGAATTTCATCGCGAGCTGACAGGGCAGGGCGTGCCGTGCACTCCTTTCTATCCGCATACGCTGTATGGGAATCCGCTATATCGGCAGGGCGGGTGCCGCGTGGACCCGTGCCCGGTGGCGGAGGCCTGTATCGGGGACGCTTTCTGGCTGCCGCACCGCGCGCTGCTGGGCGATGAAGAGACTACGCGGGAGGTAGCGGCGGCGGTGCGGCGTGCGTGCGGAGGGTGAGGGTGGGATAGACGGATGCGACACTTCGGAAAAATTTTCAGAAGTGTTTCATTTGTGTGGAAGTTATTGCATCCGTGGGGGATAGTGTTCGCCGACCCAAGGCACGGGCGTTGCATAACGTTTCATTTTGTTTCATTTTCGCGATCCTTAGCATTCAGGGCGTCCTGATAGCGCATGCCCTTGTAGTCGGCTTCCAGGCAGGCAAAACTGCGCAAGAATTCTTCCTCATTCGGTTCGAGAACCGGCTCCGGGAGGTTCCAGCCGGGCTTGGGGAACTGCGGCCGGTTGAGGATGACCATGGCGATTCGGAAACGGACCGCAGGCGGCGTATTGGGATCGTCGAGGAGCGTGCCGAGGGTGGCCAGGGCGTGCACGGTGTAGTCCTTGAGTTGGTCGCGCAGGGTGAGGATGTAATCGGCGCGGGCCTGCTCGACCGCGGCTGCAAACGCTTCCTGAGTTTTGAGCCAGCGGTAAATTGTGACGCGGTTGAGACCGGCGGCCTGCGCGGCGGCCGTAAAGGTGGTGCCCTGTGCCAGGGCCAGGACGATTTTCACCTGATCGGGTGTGAGGGATGCAAATTGAGAATCGAGTTGAGGAGTCATATGGCGATCTAACAGTAGCATGGGGGGGTGCGGCGGCTGGGAAGACAGAGTGGGGGGTGCTTTTGTTTTCAGGGGGATGTGGGCGGAGGGATCGTTGTGACTGGGATTGGCACGCGGTCGAGGTCAGATTCAGGGAGGCGGGTAACTGCCCAGCCAATGCGTTTCTAGCCGGTCTTACACAGTTACACGGATACTGTGTTAATGAAGAACATAACGCTCAGGGGTTATCTTAACGCGATCTGCCGCTGACCTGCAGCCGGTCGCCCAACCTGCAAAGTAGCCGACGGCAACCGCTCCTCAAGCGTCGCCGTTCCGGCACCCCTGCTATGCCCGGCACCCCTGCTATATTAATCGAGGCGGAGGCCCGGTGTTCAAGTTCGCGGTGATTGAACTGTTGGCGGTATGGGCCGTTTGGTTCTATCCGTTTCTGCGCCACCGGTTCACGGGCCCGAAGCGCGAATCCAACGTGATGGCGCCGCGCGGCACGTGGGGCCTCGTTCTGCAAACGGCGGGCATGTTAATTGCCTGGGTCTGGATACCGCACTCGCCCGAGCCGTCTTTGGCGCGCATGGCTGCCTCCATGATTCTCGGGCCGCTGGCGGTGGTGCTTGGCTGGTTGTGCGTTCGGCACCTTGGAAGACAGCTCCGCATCCTGGCGGGCCTTTACCCGGACCACGAGCTCATCCGCACCGGACCCTACGGCATGGTGCGGCATCCGGTCTACCTGTCTATGTTCATGCTGATGCTGGCGACCGGCCTGCTTCTGACACGGTGGCCGCTATTGTTATTGGCGGTCGCGCTGTTTATCGCCGGTACCGAGATACGCATCAGCGCCGAGGAAGGCCTGCTACGCGAGCGGTTCGGCAAAGAGTTCGAAGACTACACGCGGAAAGTGCCCGCGTATCTGCCGTTCATACGTTGAAGCGGCTCAGACCCTCGGCGAGCGCGAGCGCCCCATACAGCACGCTATCGTCGCCCAGCGCGGCCGGCACCACGTCGATGCGCGCGCCGGACCAGTCCGTAATCCGCTGCCGCAGCTCCGCACGTAGCGGCTCGAAGAGGCGATCGCCCGCTTTGCTAATCCCGCCGCCGATCACGATGCGCGCCGGGTTCAACAACATGATACAGGCCTTCAAACCCAGCGCCAGATCCACAACATAGCGGCCGACGAAGACGGCATCCTCCATCAACTCCTGCGCGGTCTTGCCGTGATCGCGCGCCAGCCATAGCCCGCCACACATGCGTTCGAAACAGCCATAAGCGCCGCACAGGCATTCCGGGCCATCCGGCCGGATGGTCAGATGTCCGATCTCGCCGCCGTAGGAATCCGCGCCGCGCCAGATACGGCCGTCTTCGTATATGCCGCCGCCGATGCCCGTGGAAAGCGTCATGTAAAACAGCGGCGAGCAGCCGCGCCCCGCGCCGAAGCGGGCCTCGCCCAGCGCGCCCACATTGGCATCGTTATCCATTAGGGCCGGCACGCCGAGGAGGCCTTCGACCCAATCCGTCAGCCGGAAATCGCGCCATCCGCCGACGTGCGTGGAGAGCGCGACGCGCTGCTCTTTGAAGATGACCGGCCCGCCGAAGCCGATGCCGCAACGGTCGAACGGCATTTCGCCCTGCCACGCGCGGGCGATCGAGGAAATCTGGTCGAGCATCCAGTCGCGTCCACCCGCCGCATCCGTCCGGCGGGATTCGCGGCGCTCCATACGCTCTGCGTCGAAGATCGCGATGGAAAACTTGGTGCCGCCGATATCAATCGCCAGCGTTCGCGGCATAAGCTGCCAGGACCTCTTCCGGAGAGGCGGTACCGGTTCCTTTCTTCATGATCGTAATGGAAGCCACCAAGTTGCCGAAGCGCGCGGCGTCCGCGGCTTCTGCCCCGGCACGCAGCGCCAACGCCGCGCCCGCCGCGAAGCTATCGCCCGCGCCGCAGATATCCACCGGCTTCGGCACGGGCCTGGAGCGCACCCACGTTTCACCAGCCTCGCCGACAACCAACACGCCATCGGCTCCGTGTGTGACGAACATCAGGCGGGATTGCACGTGGCGCAGCAGGGCGGCGAAGTCCACGCGCCCGAACAATTCCCGGCAGGCGCTCTCGGCCTCCTGTTGATTGGGCTTGACGATGACGTTGCGGAAAAGCTGAATGCGCGCGCGGGAATCGGCGAAGAAGACGCGCTCGGGATACTGCGGCGCCAGCTCGGCCAGCAGCTCGCGGACCGCGGGCGTGACGACGCCGCCCTGGTTGGTCTCCGCCTGGTCGGAGATCATGATCACGTCGAACGACTCCACCGCCATCTGCAAGTTGTCGAGGATCTGGCGTTCCGCTTCGCGCGGCAACGGCGCGGTGTTGATGAAATCCAGGCGCGCCTGGTCTTCGACGCCGGTGCGCGCGTTGATCACCTTGGTGTAGGTGAAAGTCTGTATAGCGGGCGTATACACGCACAGCTCCGACGAGATGCCGCGCGCGCGGAGCGCTTGCGAGAGTTCGGCGCCGAAGCCATCCTGCCCTATCGCCCCGAGCACCGCCACTTCGCCCACGCCGAGCGCGGCGAGATTGTTTGCTACCGTGCCGCCGGCGCCCGGCGTGACCTCGGTGCGCACCACGGCGATGCGCGGGATGCCGGTCTCGCGCGAAGGCTCCGACGCCGAAGGATCGTAAGTGCACCAGCGGTCCAGGCAGATATCGCCCACCACCAGCGCGGAGAGCTTCGGAAAGGCCGCCAGGATTTCCGCCGGGGTCATGCGCGTTCTAGAATAGCGCGGCGCAAGGCGGGCAGGGTCGCGCGATGATCGCCGCAGAAATAGAAGCTGGCGCCGCCCTCGGCCACCGTGCGCACCAGCATGGTTTTGTGTGGACGGAAATAGTAGCCCGGATCGGTTTTGGGCAACTCGCGGTGTATGTCGCCGCGAATTGGCACCAGGTCGAAGACGGCGGTGGCGAAATCCCGGATCGCGCGCCCTTCCTGGTGGGCCACGTTGCGGGCCATGGCCAGCGCCTTCAGGTAAACTTCCGGCGCCATGATGGCGGACCCGAAGCTCAGCAGCACGCCGCCTTCGAGCCGCTCAACCGTATGCGCGAAGATTAGAAAATCGCGGTAGCTCGCTGCGCCGAAAGCCGCGCCGTCGCAGTTGGGATGCTCATGCAAAATGTCATAACCAATGCCCACGTGGACCGTGACCGGCACGTTGCAGCGGTAGGCCGCCGCCAGCACGCTCAACTCTTTGTATGGGTAGCCGCTCTCCGCGATGCGCCGGCCGGCATTCTCGCCCAGTCCCAGGCCGCTCGCCGCCGCTTCCCGCACCCAGTCGTTCAGCTCGCCGGTCTCGCGCCACAGGCCGAATTCGCCGGAGCCGATGTAGCGCGCCACGCTTTCGGTGGTGGCGCCGATGCGCGCCAGTTCGTAATCGTGGATGACGCCCGCGCCATTCATGGCGATATGGTCGATAAAGCCGCGCTCCGCCAGGTCGACGATCTGCCGGCTCACGCCCGCGCGAAGGACGTGCGCGCCCATCATGAGGATGCGCGCTGCGCCACGCTCGCGGGCACGCACCATGCGCTCCGCGACTTGCGCCAACTGCGGATGCGCAAACGGCTCCGCGATTTCCTCCAGCGCCAGCCACCGCCGGGCATCCAGATCGTTGACGCGCTCGCCCAGCGGCTTGATGCGCAACCGCGACCGGTCAAACGTCGGGTACTTACTCATAACATCTGGAGCTGAGAAAACCAGCAGGCGCAGATGCACGCAGATGCACGCAGATATCTGGCATGCGGCACGATGCGCAAACGCCGGCTCCAGCCAACCTCTTCAAAAGCATATCGGCGTGTATCGGCGGTTCCAGTCTTACCGCCCATTCGGAAACAGCGCGTGCAGCAACTCGTCGCGCTCGAGGAAGTTGGCGACGATGAAATCCGCGCCCACGCCCGCCAGGCGCCCGCGCTTCCACTCGTCGACGGTGCGGCACTCCGGCTCTGCCGTAGCCACGCCTACCGCCACGCCGCCGACCTCCTTGATGTTCTCGATTTCAACGTAGCCATCGCCGAAGCCCAGGAATTCCGTGCCATGGAACTCCGAAGCCGCGATCAGCCGCTGGATCAGAATCTTCTTCGAGAAGCTCTTGTAATCGTCCAGCGCGCCATACACGCGGCCGTCGAAGTAGCGCGCCATATCCAGCAATTCGGCTTCTTCGCGCATGTACTGCTGGTCCGTGCCGCTGGCTAGATAGAGGCGCAGGCCGCGCTCCTTCAGCGCTTCCACCAGCGCGCGCGCCCCCGGCACCAGGTACTTTTCCGGCGAAGCCTCCCCGCGGCGCAGCTCTTCCAGGCGGTGGCGGATACGCGCGTGCAACAGATCGAGATACATCTTTTTGTATTCAAGCGCATCGAGCGGCGTGCCGCCGCGCTTGGCGATCTCCTCGGCGAAGGCGATCATCTGGTACATGGTCTGCTTGCCGGTGAGCCGCCAGACGAACTCCTCGACTACCGCGCGCAACTCGGCTTCCGATTCCCCGGTCTTCAGATCCAGCAGGATCTCGACCATCATGGGGACCATCACCTCCATCCAGCCGGAGCGGATCACCGAGATGGTGCCATCGAAATCAAAGAGACAAACCCGGGCGTTTTTGGCGGAAACGCCCGGGCGAAGCTGTTCGATCATTTTTAACTATTGTGACATGCCGGGCATTGCGTGGGCATCCAACGGAGCAGTTGGCGGAAACATCACCCTCGATTGCCTGTAGGATAGAACCTGCAAGCCGCGCCATTTTTCCGGCAGATTGCGCAATGGAACCGCGAGGGTGGGCGGTTTTGCCTGGCGGTTGCCGCCTCCCATTCTAATTCGGGTTACCCTGCACGGATCCCTTCTGTCATGGGAAGGGAGAGTGCCCAACTGTTCCGCCACAACGTGCTGTTGTGCACGAATCTGGAATGATTCGCTCGCTGCGTCCGAGTCTTCTCGTATACTGCGGTGTTTGCAGTATCTACAGGGGTGTTAGGAATGCATCGTCAATTCCTGCCAATCGGTCTGTTCGTGTCCCTCTGTGTCCCCGCGTTTGCCACCGTTCAGATTGTCTCCATGTTGCCGTCGCTTGTTCCCCCCCGGTCCATCGGCTCGTCGATCGTCTGGACCGTAAGTGCGACGGACACCAGCCCTGGTCCCCTGACTTTCCAGTTCAACGTAGCGCACTCTGATGGATCCCTGACTCTGGCAAAGGACTTCAACGTAGGTACGCTGGCTGCGGGTGTCTGGACTTCCCTTCCTTTCGTGTGGGTGCCCACGTCGGTTGAAGGTACTTACCGGATCCAGGTGGTCGTCAAGGACTTCGCAACCGGCGAAACAGCCTCGCAGACCGTTCAGTACCAGGTAAATCCGCTGGTAACCGGCAATGCGCCGGTGGTAGTCCCGACGGCGAACCCGCTGGTCGCATTATTCAGCGCGCCTTCTTGTGCCTCGGGAAGCAGCATGCGGGTCGTCTTTCAAATTGCCGACAAGAAAACGCCCGCAAGCGCCACGACTATGGTAAGCTGCCATCCTCCCTACACCATGACTTTTGAAATAGCCGGCATGTACCCCAATTCTATTTACGAGATGTCGGCTGAAACGGCTACCGGCAGCCAGTTAGTCAACGGGCCGGTTACTACGTTCACCACGGGTGCTCTTCCTGCGGATATCAGTTTCCCTGAGTTCGGGCCCACCATTCAGATCGGGCCGCAAACCGACACCAGTGACCCCATAATCCTCCACAATCTTTTTACGTTTGGCGAGGAAACTACTTACCCTGACGTGGCGACAGACTTAGTCGGCAGAATCCTCTGGTATTACTATCCTAATGATACGACTCACATCAATGTCCTGACGCGTCCTTTGCAGAACGGTGGATTCCTCTCGATCGAGGACGACCCGGCCTGGAATCCGGCGGCGACCAAGGAGCAGCTCCTGCGGCGGATCGATTTGGCCGGCAATGTCGTGCGGGAGACCAACACTGGCGCGATTCAACAGCAATTGCTTGCATTAGGCGCGGCCAACGGTGGTCCGTGCAACGTTTTTCCCAGCCCGCCGCCGGTTGGCTCGGCCTGCCTGGGGGGTTTTCACCATGACGCCATCCAAACGCTGCCCAACGGGTACACGGCCGTCCTGGCCGATATCGAAAAGATATTTCCCGCTGGGATCCAGGGCGACACCAGCGGTCTTCCGGTTGACGTCATCGGCGATATGATCGTCATCTTGGACGACAATTGGCAAGTGGTGTGGTATTTTGATTCCTTCCAGCACGCCGGCGGCGGAAATCAATTGTTCCTCGACCGGCCAGCAGTGCTCGGAGAAACATGCGTCGCCGACCAGAAGGGTTGCCCGCCGATCTTCCTCCTGGGCCCTGGCATCGCCCCCTTGGCGCACGACTGGCTGCACGGCAACAGCCTGTATTACTGGCCTCAGGATCACGATATCGTGTTCTCGATGCGAAACCAGGACTGGGTCGTCAAGATCGACTACAACGACGGCGCCGGCACCAGAGACATTCTCTGGCGCATGGGGGTCGATGGCGACTTCATGTTCAAGAACCCGGATACCGATCCCTGGCCCTGGTTCTCGCACCAACACGACGCCGGCATGGAGAACGCAGGCCAGGGGCCTCTGACGATATTCGATAACGGCAACACGCGAGTCTCTCCGCCGCCGCTTGGCTTGGGCAGCGGCAACAGCCGCGGCATGGCTCTTACCGTCGATGAACAGACGATGCAGGTCACGCCCGTACTGAGCGTCGATCTGGGAGTCTATTCCCAGGCCATGGGAAGCGCCCAATTGCTTTCCGATGGCGACTATTTCTTTCTGCCCGCGCTCGTGCTTTTATCGAGCAGCCACGTCGCCTCCTTCTCCATCGAAATCTATCCCACTTCCGGCACCATCACCGGCACCCAGGTCCTGAATCTGGAGGGTCCGGAGCAATATCGCGCCTGGCAGATGCTCAGCCTGTACGGCGTCCCCATTACATAGCCGGCCCCTTCCTTGATCTTCTCCGCCGCCCTACGCCCACGAGCCCGTCAAGGACGCGACCGGCCGGAAAGGGGCGGTTCATCCCTTTCCGGCTTGTAAGGGACGGCCCGCAGCGGAGAGCCATCCTTGAGCAGGACTCTAGCCACCGTGTCAGCGCCTATCCACGAACGCCCCAAGCTGCAGGCGAAGCACTGTTCTTGCACCCCGTCGAGTTAACCGTGAATGCACGCATGTAATCATGCTGACATGATTGCTTACAAAAGGGAGGTGGCGAATCGGATCTTGAAAATCATATCTTAACGTGTCATGTTAACATCTGGAAGAAGACGAGCTTGACCTTCTGCTTTCCCTAGACGGCTCAGATTTCGAGATGGCTCCGGGGGTGGTGGTGGAGTTTAGCGCCCGGCGCACGGAGATGTCGCCGGAGCGTCCTCATGGCATCAGCTACGCATTCGTGCTGCGCCAGAAGGATGGGGGCGGCCGTGGGTGCGATTCGACAACACCCACGCTGTTGACAAAGGCCGAGGGTATCGGCGCAAGCGCGCCGCTTACGATCACTGGCACCGAACAGAGAAGGATAAAGGCCGCCCCTACGACTTTACGACGGCCGTTCAGTTACTCGATGATTTTTGGAATGAGGTAAGGAGGACGCTTGATGAAAAAGGAATCCCAAACGACCTATAAGGTCGGGTCACTGCGTGAATTTGCCGAATGGACCAAAAGTGTTGTGCGCGATCGCAAGAGGGCGCAGGGCGTGCCAAAAAAGTGGTTCGACAGCGAGGAAACAGCGGCGCGAGCCGCGACCGACCAGGTGTCGGCCGAGACTATGGTGAAGCTGCTGTCTCCTGGCAATCTCGCTGTGCTGGAAGCGATTCGCCACCACAAACCTGCGTCCATGCGGGAGCTTGCTACGCTGACCGGGCGGAAGGAGGCCAGCCTTTCGCGCACTCTAAAGCGCTTTGCCGAACTCGGGATTGTGTCCTTTCAGGACGGCCCACACCGCACGCGCGTGCCGGCGCTCATTGCGCGCCGAGTGCATCTTGAGATCGACCTCACGGGTCACCGTAGCGCTGTTGCGGTGGACGCCCAGCGCTGATGTTAGGCGGTATCATGCAAGCATGTAATCATGCTGCAATGATTGCCTATAAGACAAAAGTTCGAGGCCCACGGCGGCGGGCAAGGGGTACGTTAGCGTGGTCGGCTACTCCGTCGCAGGTTGACCCGCTACAATCACGATGGCAACGATTATGCCAATGACGGTGCCACGGATGAAGACAACCCACTTAGACCGTTCGCCCGATCAGCCGGCGGGACACGATAGTGGGGTGGGAAATCTTGTCCGCAGCCATCGCCACTGAAAACCGGCCGCAGCCGCGATTGCCTGCCCCACGTTGGCGCGCCCGCCGCGTCCTGCTATGGTGAGGAAGGGAGGAAAATGTGAGCACACGCCGCCAGTTCGTCGCTCAATTCGTGGCCGCCGCCAGCGCCGCTTCCGCCGCTGCCCAGGCGAATAATCGCGTCCGCTTCGGACTTATCGGAGCCGGCGCCCGCGGCACGGAGATTCTACGCGCCGCGCTCAGTTGTCCCAATGTCGAAGCCGGGGCCGTCTCCGATCTTTACACGCGCCGGCTGGAGGAAGCCAAGCGTCTCGTGCCCAATGCCGCGATGCACCAGGACTATCGCCGCCTGCTCGACGACAAGTCCATCGACGCGGTTCTGATTGCCGCGCCGCATCATCAACACGCCCTCATCTTTGTCCCTGCGATCGAAGCCGGCAAGGATATCTACGTGGAGAAAACCATGGCGTTCAACGTGGACCACGCCCGCCGTATGAAGAAGGCATACTCCGGCTCCGGCCGCATCGTCCAGGTCGGGTCGCAGGCTACTAGCGGGCCCGCCGTCGCCCAAGTCAACCAGCTCTACAACGCCGATCGCATGGGAAAAGTCACCGCTATCCACACGCATCACTATCGGAACGCGCCCTATGGCGGGTGGAAGCGTCCGATTCCGCAGGACTGCGATTTGCAGCATGTGGCGTGGACGGCATTCGAAGGCGAAGTGCCGCATCGGGACTTCGATCCCAAACGCTTCATCAACTGGCGCTTCTTCTGGGACTACTCCGGCGGGAACGTCTTCGAGAACATGGTCCACCAGGTGATCTTCTGGCATAAGATGTTGGAACTCGACGTTCCGCGTACGGTAACTATGGCCGGTGGCAACTATCTCTCGCCGGATATGGAAGTCCCCGATACTTACGACGTCGCCATGGACCATGGGAAGCTGCTTTTTTCCTGGAATTCCATGTTCGGCAACCGATACTACGGAGAGAACACCGACTTGGTGTTGGGAACCAAAGGCACGATTTTGCGTTACGAAGATGAACAGGTCGCCTTCGAGCCGCAGGAAAAGGAGGGATCGGCGCGCGGGAGTGTCAAAGGCGCCGGCACCGGTATCGGAGATGAACAACTCACTCAACTGCACATGAACAACTTCTTCGACTGTGTACGCAGCCGCAAGCAGCCGAACTGTCCGTTTGAGCTTGGGCTAAGCTCGGCCATCGCCTGCCGCATGGCGATCACGTCTTACCGCCTGGGCCGGGCCGTGCGGTGGGACAGCGAGCGGGAACAGATCGTCTGACGCGTGCAGATATTTACAGAAGTTTCGGCGAACTAAAGTTCGCCGCGGCACGCTGAAGCGTGCGCCACGCAACGATAGCTAACGTGGCGCGTCCACCGTCGCATAAGGGGTCAGCCTGGGCGGACGCGCATCAGGTTCCAGCAGCCACACGGTCCGATCGGGATAATAACGGCGCAGCTTGTCATTCTCGGCCGGACCGAGGTCGCGCGCCCAGACCACTCGCGCCCCATCGATATCCGCGGCGTTGTAAACCCATTCATCCTGGAAGATGTGTCGCGGCCAGTATCGCACGAAGACCAACTGCCTGCCGGGGGCCTGCGCAAGCTGGTTGTTAATCACAGTGCGCCGTTCGGGACTCCGTTGATGGACCGTTTCCCAAGTCTCGTATTGCCTCATAGCCAGCGACCATTCGTCATTCTCAAACAGATGCAGGCCGTACCAGAACGTAAACTGCACGATGCATAGGAAGACAATGATCCGGGCGGCCTGCTGACCGGCCTGGTACTCCCCGATGGTTATCCGGCTAAGTTGTTGAAGTCCAGTCACACTTACTAGAACAAACAGACACGTCGCCGCGGCCATGTAGTGAAACTGGAAAGCCGGAAAGAAATTAACACCAAGACCGAGGATTATCAGACAAAGAACCACCCAGACGAACCGATACTCGCGCATAGCCCACAGAAAGGCCGGGAGCGCCAGGTAGAGCGGCGACAGGAAGAAGAAGCGGTAGAAGCGCGCACGGTATTCCAGGCGTAGCAGATAACTTCCGATCGTTTCCGCGTGGTCCCCGCGGAACGAGAGTTGCATTTTGTAGTCAAGCTCTTGTTCCCGGGTTAGCTCATGATGCGGCACAGGATTAGCTTGAAACGTGAGCGCCGCGGGCACACCGTACTGATACTGGCTCAGGCCATAGGGCAGCGTCGTCCAGCTTCCCGTGACCGCTTTGTTCTGGAGCAACGTAATGCCGATCACCGGAAGCACTGTCAAAACCACAGCTATAGCCGGGCGCACTAAGGCTTTCAACGCACCGCCCTTACGCCGAGCGGGTAAGAAGTAGAGCACGACGCCGAGGAGCAGAAAAATGGACTCATACGGGCGAGTGAGTAAGTTTATCGCCAGGCCAATGCCGAGCAACACAGCATCGCGGAGGCGTCCGCTTTGGCGTATCCTTGGCAGCGCGCCAAATACCAGGCACCCCCCCGCCGCTGGTAGTGCGCCACCCCAATAGTCGTTCATCCACTGGTTGAGGGGGCCGAATTCGATTACCGCGAGCAGTCCTCCCACGAGCGCCCAGCCGGGGGTAGTCCAGCCCCGCAGCATCCAATAGCACAGCGAACAGAGCGCTGCCACCGTCAGGAGCACTCCGGCCCACGGAAGGCCGAAGAGAACCCACCCGGCCGCCAGCGCCAAACCTTGGCCGATCGGATAGATGGAGCTGTAAGTCGGCTGCTGCAAAACAAAGAACGTTTCGAAGAACTGCGGCATCGGATGCGCGGGATTCGCCAGGCGGAAATGCCGCAGCGTATCGGCAACCAACAGGTGACTGAACTCGTCATATATATCCGGCGATGGGACCGGATGGTGCGGCAGCAGCAATAGGCGCAGCGCGACCGGCAGGACCGCGAGCAGCAACATCGACCAGCCGGTCCTTTCCGCAAGCCGCCGGGCGTAGGATTCCAGCCAGGGGCGCCACGCCAGCACAAGAACGAGGAGCAGAAGAGCCAGCGCGAGTTCGAAGTAGTCGCTCGCGCCAAAGCCAACCGGATCGGGGAGGGACAGAAAAGGCTGGGAAAGCCAGAGACACATGCCGGCGTCGACTTACACGATAACAGATCAGGAGCGCATGGCGCGCGCCGCCAACTATTTCGCCTGGCAGAGCCGCCTGGTCGCGCCGGAGTTGGGGCAGCGGGTCGTCGAGGTGGGCTGCGGTGTCGGGAACTTCACCAAGATGCTGCTCGACCGCGAAGCCGTCATCGCCCTGGATGTGGAGCCTGCCTGCATCGCGCTCCTGCGGGAACGCTATCCGAATCAGCCGAACCTGCACGCGCTCGTTTGCGATCCGTCGAGCGACGCGTTCGCGGACCTGGCGCGCTTCCGCCCGGGCTCCTGCGTCTGCCTGAACGTCTTGGAGCATATCGAGGACGATCGTCAAGCGCTGCGCGCGATGGCATCCGTACTCGTCCCCGGTGGAACGATCGTGCTGCTTGTCCCGGCATTTCAGGCTCTCTATGGACCCATCGACAGGAACCTCGGCCACCACCGGCGCTACAGCCGCCAATCGCTAACCAGGCTAGCCCAGGCAGCCGGCCTGGAGATCGGGAAGCTCCATTACATAAACGCAATCGGGTTCTTCGCTTGGTGGATGAACGCGCACGTATTCCGGCGCGAGGCGCAATCGGAAAGGCAAATCGACATCTTCGACCGGTGCGTGGTCCCCTGGATGTCGCGCGTGGAATCGCTGGCGGCGCCTCCATTCGGCCAGTCGCTTTTCGCGGTGCTGCGCAAACCATGAAGGTCTCGATCCTCATTCCGGTCTACAACGAATTCCGCACCTTCAGCCAGGTTCTCGAGCGTGTATGCCGGGCGCCGTTGCCCGCGGGCTGCTCCAAAGAAATCATCGTAATCGACGATGGATCGACTGACGGAACCACGGAGATGCTCGCCGCATACACTCCCTCCGGACCGATTGCCGTGCATCGCACCATCGGTCACTCTGGCAAGGGCGCCGCGATCCGCACCGGAATCGGGCTGGCGTCGGGCGACATCGTGCTGATTCAGGATGGCGACCTCGAATACGATCCGAACGATTACGCGCGCATTCTGGAACCCATCGTGAGAGGCCAGGCGGATATCGTCTACGGTTCCCGATTTCTCGGCAAACCGGCGGCGATGGCGGCGCGGAATCGCATCGCCAATCGCATCCTGACCGCGGTGGCCAACCTGCTGTACGCCGCGCGGCTTACCGACGAGGCCACGGCCTACAAGGCGTTCCGCACACCGGTTCTCCGCCAGATCCACCTGGTCTGCCGCCGTTTCGAGTTCTGCCCGGAAGTGACCGCCAAGGCGCGGCGCCTGGGTTACCGCATCCGGGAGGTCCCCGTCAGCTACAATGCGCGGGGCATCGCGGAGGGCAAGAAGATTCGCGCCCGCGACGGTTTTGAAGCTCTGTGGACGTTGGTGAAATATCGCGTCCTGCCGCTCAGTTGCGCTCGGGAAAGCGCCGCGCCCAGACCTTAGGAGTGGTTCCGAATGTCCGGCGAAACATCTCCACGAAGGCGCTGGGCTGCCGGTACCCGATCTCGAAAGCGGCTTGCTTGACGGAACTGCCCCCCACCAGCAGTTCCACCGCCTTCATCAAGCGGGCCTGCCTGCGCCATGTTTCGAAGTCCGCGCCGACCTCCCTTCGGAACACCCTCTCGATAGTCCGTACACTGGCGCCCACGCCGGCGCACAGCGCGCGCAACGAGGGAGCGTTCGCCTGGTTGGCGATCAACGCCTGGGCTACGCCGAGCGCGCGGCAATCCTGGGGCAGCTTCAGGAACGTGGGAATCGGAGAGGCCTTTTCGAGGTGAGAGACCAGCAAGTCCCGCAGCGCGCAGTGCAACCGGTTTCTATTCCTGAGTTGTCCGGCGCGGACTGCCTCGACGATCAACTCGCGCAGCAACGGAGTGACGTGCAGCACGGTGCACGCCGGCGGCAACCGCGGAGCGGCCCCCCGCCGCAAATAAAGCGTGCGCATCGAGACGGCGCCGGGCATGCGAATGCGGTGCATGGTGCGCGCCGGAATCCAGATGGCAAATTGCGGAGGGATTAGCCAAAAGCTCTGGCCCACGCTCACCTCCATGACACCGCGCGTGGCATAGATCACTTGGTCCGCGCCGTGGGCGTGTTCCGGCACCTGGAATCCGGGGGGATATTCATATGCCAGCGTGGAAACGGAGACGCCCGGCCGGGGGTCGTAGTCGGTGATGAAGCCTTGTCGCATGAGAGATATATTATGGCGCATTGCGGGCTTTACGACTCCGCAGCGAGTGGGGGAGACTATCCTCATGAGCACTCCATCGGGACTGGGTTCGGCCAAGATCGTAGCGTTCGCCGCCGTGCACGACCGCGACCTCGCACGCAAGTTCTATCGCGATACATTGGGTCTGACGCTGTTGGGAGAGGATCGCTTCGCAATGATCTTCGACGCCAACGGGACGACGTTGCGCCTCACGCCCGTGGCCGAGTGGACGCCACCGCAATTCACGGTGCTGGGCTGGGAGGTCACGGATGTCGAAACCGCGGTGAAGAATCTGACGAGCGCCGGCGTGCAATTCGAACGCTATCCGTGGATGAACAAGGGCCCTGACGACCTTCCCATCTGGACTTCGCCGAGCGGCCCTGAGGTCAGCCCCGCGCATGCCGGCGCCCGGGTGGCGTGGTTCAAAGATCCCGACGGCAACGTATTGAGCGTTGCGCAACACAGATCGTAGTGTCGTGGCGCAAGCTTCATCCTTGCTGCGGCGAGCTTCAGCTCGGCGTTTGGCCTCAGGTAGCGGATGTCGAAACCGCGGCGAAGGATCTCACGAGCGCCGCGAGCGCTATCCGTGGATGAACAAGGGCCGGGACCCGAGGTGACCCCCGCGCACGCAGACGGCGAGCTGAAGCTCGCCGCGGCAAGCTGAAGCTTGCGCCACGACGCTCAAAAGCTGTACCGCAACGCCACCAGCGCGTGCGAATTGCGGCGGTACTGCCCCAGAAAATCCGACGCATCGCCGCGGATGAGTGTGTAGCCCGCGGTGGCGCGCCAGTGCTGCCCGAAGGCCTGCGAGTATTGGAGTTGCGCCCACGCGCCGCCGCCATTCTGACGGATGGCGGTTTCCAGGGACACGCTACGATTCGTATCGATGGTGTAGCCTGCGTGGCCGAGAAACGCGCGGGCCAAGCCGCGGTCGGGCGCAAACTGCAGACCAGGGCGATACAAGGTGACAGCCTCTCCGGCGTATCCGCCGATGAAGAACCATTCGCCAGCCTGCTTCTCCACCTGCGCCACGAACAAGGCGTACTCGTCTTCCGTCTTTGTCGTAGATGTGAAGTAGGCCGCCTCGACTTTCACCGTGACCCCTTTCAGCGGAACTGCCGCGTCTGCGCCATACATGCGCATCTGGGGATAGAACCGCTGGACGTCCACGGTCAACGGCGCCTGCGGTTCCAACTGAAAGTTGAACAGCGGCAGATTATTGTGGCCGTCGTAGAACGAGAGGGAATATTCGGCGACGCGGCCGATGTGGTTCCAGCGCGCGCCGAACTGCGAGCCGCCCGGAAATGCCGGCGCTTGTTCGTGCAACGACACGCCTTCGGGTACGATGCTCCAACGTTGGTCGAGCAGGGGCACGCGGCTAGGTGTGAACAGCGGGCACCAGACCAGCTCGATGGTGTTGGATTGCCCGCCATAGGTCAGCCGCGCCGCGGTTACGGCCAGAAAATCGGCATCGACGACGGTGAGGAAGTCTTGGGGCGCGAAGCGGTCAGTCGGATTGAGCAGGTCGGCCTTGCCCCAGCGGATGAACTGCTTGCCCAGCTCCACGGTAAGCTTCTTTTTGGAATAGGTCGCGCTCAGTTGCCGCACCGCGAAGGATGGGCGCCTGCGCTCGCGATCGTCCCACGAAAGTTCCCAGTCCCGATCCACCTGGCCGTGCGTGTCCGCGCGCGCGTCGAAGCCTCCCGCGAACTGCCAGTCGGAGGATAACTTGTAGAATGCCTCGTAGCGGAATAGGGCCTCGCCGATGGCCTGGCCGCTGTCGTCCGGCGCCGTTTGCGGGTAGCCGATAAAGTCGGTTTCCAGGAATCCGCGCTGCGTGAAAGTCTGGCTCCATGCCGAAGCGCTAAGCGCTAGCACCAAGAACCCAACACGTGGCGCACGCTTCGGCGTCCCGCCGTTGGCTTCAGCCCACGGTTCTACAGAGCGAGCTGAAGCTCGCTCCAGCACGCTGAAGCGTGCGCCACGTCTCACGGCTGCCGCCGTAACGCCTGCACCGTGAAGTCGTCGTCCTTCATGGGCACGTTGTAGTGCACGTTTTCCAGCTTCAGGATGGTGCGGCTGTCGCGCCGCAAGTCCGCCATCTCCAGCAGGCGCGCCGTCCATATCCCTTGAATCTTTTCGATCTCCTTCTCTTGCAAGCGCCGCACCAGGGTGTCCTTCACGTAGTTTTCGTACTGCACCGGGACATAATTATCCTTGCGGATCCAGACGCGCGACGAAGTGTACTGCGAGCTCTTGGTCTGCCTGGGTTTCGATTCGATTTTCCAGCACGGGGCGCCGTCGAGGGACTCCTCGCCCAGCATGCGGAAATCGAACTGACCGACGTCGCGCTCCTCCAGGTCTTCGAAGCTGAAATCGGTGCCGAAGAATCGCGTGGAGCGGTCCTGCTGCGCGATGCGCCGGTCCCGCCCGATGGCCGGCGTCCACATCCACTGATCCGAGGAGCGATCCGGATGATTCAGCACCAGCAGCGCCACGCCCTTTACCTCGGCCGGAGCGGTGAAGCGGATGATCGCTTTGCTGTTGCCATAGGAGCCCAGCCGATCCGACTGCCAGCTCTTTTTGGAGACTTTATTGTGGGCGCCGATTACTTCGAGGACGCCTTCGTAGTGCTGCGAATCGGCGCGCCCGCGGCGTTGGGATTCTTCGACGATTTGGCGCGCGTCCTGGGCGGAGAGGGAGGGAGGAAAAAATAAGAGGCTCGCTATGCTCGCTATTGCGCCGGCAGGAGTGCCGGCGCGGCAGGCATGAGTGCCTGCGCCACGCCACCTATTCATATTCCAGCGCCTCCACCAGGGAGCTGCGCACCGCGCTCTCCGCCGGAAACAAGGCCGAGGCGAACGCCGCACCCAGAATCACGGGCACGAGCAGCAGAACAATGCCATAGGGAAACATGTAGTCCAGCCTTATCCCGGCGAAGCTGCGCCGCGACAGATCGACGTTATAAAACAAGTTCACCGCGCCGGCGGCGACGCCCAGGATAAGCCCGATTGCGCCGATGGCCACCGCCTCCATCCAGATGGTATGGCGGATCTGGTTGCGCAACCCGCCGACCGCGCGCAGCACGCCCAACTCGCGCCGGCGGTCCGCAATTGAAACCGTCAGCGTATTGACGATGCCCAGAATCGCCACCAGCACGGCCACAAAGAGCTGCACGTAGGTCATGCCGAACCATTGGTCGGTGATCTTCATGACCCAGTCGCGGAGTTCCTTGTTGAAGAGCACGAACAAGCGGCGTTCGTGCGTGAAGCGTTCCAGAATCCGGGTCTTGACATCCGCGGCATGGGCGCCTTTTGAAAGGTAGATGCGAAAGATATCCACCGAGTCGTCCTTCCACAGCCGGCGGTAGACCGCGCGGTCGACGAAGATCGTGCCCAACTGGTTCGAGTAATCCTGCAGAATGCCGGCGACCGGCAGCCGCAGCACGCCCGCCGGCGCTGGAATCTCCAGCATGTCGCCCATCTTCAGCTTCTGCAACTCGGCGAGGTTGTCGGAAATGATCAGGCCTTTCTGCTCCGCCGCGGCGCGGTACATTTCGTCGAAATCGCCGGCCGTCACCCGCTGTCCGCGTGTGTGCCGCGCAATGCTCGCCGAATCTATGGCTACCAGCAAGATTGTGCTTCCACGAAAAGCGACGCGCGCTATATGTACCGGCTGCACCTCGCCGACACCCGGAATCCGACGGAGGCCATCCAGCATGCTGTCGGGAAAGTGAAAGGTCCGCGCCGACACGGTTTCCGAAGTCGACACGAAGAGATCGGGATTGAAGGTGCTATCCAGCCATCCGCGGATCTCCGTATAGCTGGCCCGCGCGAGGCCGCCCAAGCCGACCACCAGCGCCAGCGACAGCATCAGCGCCGCCACGGTGGCGGACGTGCGCCGCGGCGATTGAATGAGGCTGTCCGCGGCCAGCGCGCCTTCTACCGGCCGCAGCAATTTCAGGGGTCCGCGCAACAAGCGGGAAAGGTACAGGGAAAGTGCGGGCGTCAGCAGCAGCATCGCCAGCATCGCCAGCGAATATCCGGAATAAAACGCCACGTTGGATTTGCCAAATAGAAGGCAGCCCGCGGCTATGGCAATCGCCCCTAAAGCCGCCGCGCGCCGCCTGCGGTTCTCGCCGGCGGAGAGCACCTGGTAGCGTCCCTTCTGCAGCGCCTTGACCGGGTCCACGCGGGCTGCGTTGCGCGCCGGCAGAAACGCCGCGATCATGCTGGTCGACACGCCCACCACAGCAGCCGTCACGAGCAGCCAGGGTTGCACCAGCACGCGGTCCGCATTCGACGAGAGTCCAAACACGCTGTCCATCATGCTGTTGGCGTTGGCTGCCATGGTGCGCGCCATCAGCAATCCGAAGACGATCCCCACCGCGGAACCGGCCAGGCCTGCGATGGCGCTCTCGCCCAGAAACAGCGCGCGGATCTGGCCGCGGGTGGCCCCCAGCGCGCGCAAAATGCCGATTTCGGCGCGCCGCTGCGTCACGGCAATCGCGAATGAATTATAGATAATGAACATGCCGATGAACAGCGCGAACAGGCTCGCGACGTTCATGGTCGTGGTGTAGACACCCATCAGCGATTCGAAATGCTGGCCGCGGCTGGAGGGCTGCTCGACTTCGAAGCCCGGCCCCAGCACCCTGCGCAGCGAGGCTTGCGCCTGTTGCAGCGTGACGCCCTCTTTCAGGCCGATATCGATGCGGTCGAAGCGTCGACCCATGCCGAAGACTTTTTGTGCGGCGTATATATCCATGATCGCCAGGTTGCCGCCAAATGCCGAAGTCATCCCGCCGGAGCGCAGAATGCCGCGCACGGTGAACTGCTTGGGACCCTCCATGGTCTGCATGGGCAGTTTGCTGCCGCTCGAAAGACCGTTACGCGAGGCGAATTCGCGGGTCAGGATCAGCGAATCCGGCTGCGCCAGAAACACCAGCGGATCGTCGATGATGTCTTCGTCGCCGCCTTCCAGATCGTAGTCGCGCAAGCTGCGGTCGCCAGTCATATCCACGGCCAGGATCAGCAGCTTACCTTGGCCTTTGATGCCGCTATCGACCACCTGCTCGATGACCGGCGCCGCCGCGCGCACCTCCGGAGCGCTCTCCACGCGCTCCAACACCTCTTCCGGAAAACCGCTGTCGCCGGCGGAAACCTGAAGCTGCGTCTTGCCCGCGATGCGGTCCACGGTCTGGTTGAAGGCCTCGAGCACGCTCTGGTTGGCCGTGTACATAGCCACGAGCAGCGCCACGCCCAGCACAATGCCGCCGATGGTGAGCAGCCAGCGCACCAGGTGCTTCCGGGCGTAAGGCCAACTGATCAGCCGCAGCAGGATCACCGCCGCACATCCCCCTCTATTCGCCCGTCGCGCAAAGTCACCATGCGCGGACAGCTCTGCGCGACTCCGGCGTCGTGAGTCACAATCAGAACGGTGGCGCCCAGGCGCTCGTGCAGATCGCGAATCAGATTCAGAATCTCCGCGCCGGTGTGGCTGTCCAGATTTCCGGTAGGCTCATCGGCGAGCAGGATCGGCGGATAGAACGCCAGCGCCCGCGCGATGGCCACGCGCTGCCGTTCGCCGCCGGAAAGCTCGTCGGGCAGATGATCCAGGCGGTGGCCGAGCTGCACCAGGTCCAGCAACTCGCGCGCGCGCTCCGCCGTCTTCTTTTTCGGCATGCCTTTCAAATGCAGCGGCAGCGCCACATTTTCCAGGCAGTTCAGACTCGGCAGCAGGTTGAAGAACTGGAAGATGAAGCCGATCTTATCGCGGCGCAAGCGCGTCAAGTCATCGTCGGAGAGGCTCGCCAGAGCCCGCCCGTCGATCCGGATCTCGCCGGCGCTGGGGCAATCCAGGCCGCCGATCAAGTTTAGCAGCGTGGATTTGCCCGACCCGGAAGGCCCCACCAAGGAGAGCATTTCCCCGCGCGCGACATGCAGGTCGATTCCCTCGAGAGCCGTGACCTTGCGCTTCCCATCAAAGCTTTTGGCGACGCCATTCAGCAGAATCACAACTGGAATCCCGCCGCTTCAATTGCTTCGCGCCTGGAGATTTTCATCGAACTTTTAGAGTACCAAAGGCGGAATATTGTGCCTATCCATCCCTCTGGATCGGCGCTGTTTTTTCTAGATTCTCCATGCTACCGCAGCCCGGGGTTCTGGGGAGCAGTTTCCCCCCATCCAACGGTGCCTTTGGGACAACAACCTGCTGGTGTATGTAGCGCGTCCCGTCGACGCCAGAGACGAGGCGGTTACAGCTAATTCAACGGCCGACCAACTCGTGCTGGACCACTGGGAGCGCTTCGCGAGCCCGTTCCATCTCAAATTCGATCTGATCCTCGGGAACCGGCGTTTCCAGGATTACCGGAATATCTTCGGGAATCATACCCCCGACTTCTTGAAACGCGAGAATCGAAGCGTATGAGAGTGGATCATGTTTGCTCCGGGTGTTCACTTCGCTGACATGGACCTGGCGCAGTCGATCCCTGAAGCGCTTGAGCATGAGGTACGCTTCCGTCATGGTACTGTCGATCTGCCGGGCATGACCGATATCGAAGCAAAAGGCTGCCTCTGGAAGTCGATCGAAGACGCTTTCGAGTTCAGAAACAGTCCTGCCGATAGGTTTGCGTTTGTCCATGTTCTCGACGTACAGCATCTTTCCCAGCGAGCGCCACGGCGCATACTCGTGAATAGCATCAGGATGCAGAATGACTGGCCAGCCGCGGGCGCACACTCCGTATAGGAGGCCGACAATCTTTTCCTCGTCATCCCTAGGGAACTGGCTCGGCGCGTGAAGGGAGATGTACTCAAATTGCGAGAGGTCCAATTCATCCAACGCCTCCACCATAGGGCGCAATTCATTTTGTCGCAGGGCCGAGAGCTCGATGGCGCTTACGGCTTTGTGATGAAGCATCGCGATACCCCTTCGAAAGTCCGCATAGGCCAAGGCTCCGGAAGAAAAGCCAATTCGTCGCATTAGAAAACCGGGTAGTGGGCTACTTTGGATTTTCCCGTGCCTTCTGCTGATTGGTCTTGTCGCTCATTTGGCTACGGGCATGTCGGTAGGGAGGGGCTTTAATCCAACGAAGATTACGATGTCCAAAACGCCCATGTCCTTATACCTCAGGACGGGGGCATATATTTCGGCCGCGCGCAAGGTACGTTGGAGCGAGCGCAATACCCGCTCATTTACCCTGAAGGCATCTCCTGTACGTATCTGCACTCCGACTGGAAGTGGTCCGCTGAGTAGATTGGCTACGGGATCTGCTGCTTTTAACCCGGCAACATTAAGCGCGCTTCGTATGGCATCTGCATATAGGCCTCCCTCTAGGTCTCCGGCGATATATTCCATTCCTACGTTTAACCAAATCAATTCTTGTGGCCGTGCCTTGCGAATAGCTTCGGCCTGTGGCATAGACAGACTCCGCCACTCTAACCGTTGTTCAATAGCTATACGGGCTGTCGCTTCATCCTCCGCTCGTTTTACGATCCTAGCGGCCTGTTTTCGTAACACTGCTGCTTCCCGTTCGTTTTTGCCAGCCCGCTCGTTTGCTTTACCGGCATTTTGGTCTGCAAGCCCGGCCCGCTCGTCCGCTTCACTGGCCCGCTCGATAGCAGAGCCAGCCGCCTTGAATGTTTGTCCTAATTGTTTATCGGCATCCGCTGTCTCTTCAGCGGTTAGGTCGGTAGCTATTCGGTGTGCAGATAACTCTATAGCTAGGCCGACTATCAACACTGCGACTGATAATTTAGCGAGTGACCGATACTTACGGGCGTGTTCTTCCGTCCACTCCGCAAAGGTTTCTCCGATCACTCCTACGATTACCAATACAGTAGCGACATCACCAGACCAATCCCAAAAGTATCGGAGAGTCCAAAAGCTGCTCGATAACCAAGCCCAGATTATCAATAGTGACGCTAGATACAGGAATATTCTTACAGGGAGCGATGAAAGAAGGTTTAGTATTACGTTCGTGGCCCTAATCGCGTTAGTTGTGATTCGCTTAATCAGGGACAATAAAAAAAGCCGCACTATGCTGCTTTCTCCGTCCGTTCTTCCGCTTCCCACGCGGCAACTAGGTCATTTACATCCCATAACCGATCCGTCACACCAGCGGCCATCGCAGGCGTCGTGCGGAGGGTGCGATGAACCTTGATGAAGTTATAGGCGAAGTAAGTTAGAGCAACGGATGCAATATGGTTCTCAATCTTCTTAGAGAATGCGTTAGTCAGTCTTGTGAACCGGCGTGCAGTCATCCGCACGCTGAGATTGTGTCTCTCGATATAGCTAGTGTTGATGTGCTCCGGATCAGGGTTACCGATGATAGCGTGACTCTCGCAGCCGATGCAAACGGCGGGACTGTACCGCTTCTCAAGCTCTTCCGGCAGGCCGTAAATCTTCACCAGTTGCGCATAGTCGATATCGCCCGCAAACGCCTTATCAACCGCCTTGACGTACATCTTAAGGCCATCGCTGGTAAGTTGGATGCGATTCGACAGACGGCTGGCAAGGTCTTCGATGAAGTCACGGGCGCTTGCCGGGTCTCGTTTGCCAATCAGCCAGCAGGGCACCAGCTTGGTATCGGCATCAATCGCGGCCCAAAGCCATGCATCGCCCGCGCCTGGATTCTTCTCCGCAATCTCCGAGGTAACGTTCTTCTGCTTCGCGTAGCAGAACGACCAGCATTCATCAACCTGAATCCGTTCGCACTTGAGATTCTGAAAAATCCGGTTCTGGTAGTTAGCGCAGAACGAGCCGACTTCAAAGACCAGTCGCATGACGGTCTTTTTCGCCACGCCGGTTATACGGACGGTCGAGCGGACGGAGTCGCCTTCGATCAGGCAGCTAATCACTGCGGCGCGCTGTTCAGAAGTGAGCCTGTTCATACTTATAGTATGCCAGACGGCTCACGCATTGTCAAGACTTTTGAAAAAGATTCTGCAAAAAAGTTATGGTTCGATCAGGACGCCTTGCGATTGGCCCAGCGCGCTTTAGCTGCTTTACGAGCACTTCTGCGGCGTTGTTCTGGCGTCATGCTCTCAGCACGGCGCTTACCCCCGATTTTCCCTCCTTCACGCCCAAGCTCCGATAGGATTTGGGACCTGAGGGACCTGACGGGCTGTTCCGGTTCCACAGTGGTCGGAAGGTCTCCCAATAATCTGTGGACGGCCATGAAACCGGCCTGCACTTCATCTTCTGGTTCTCTGCCTGACGGCTTTCGCATACGCCTCCAGCCTTGCACGTTTCGACGGGTGGCGTCAAGCCTGTGGAAAACCAAAGTAGCCCACTACCGAAAACCCCGTAATTCTTCGTTAGCTCAAACAGACCCGATTTCCGATCAAAGAACAGATCCAACAGGCCTTCGCGGAACTGATGGCTGAGTTTCCGGGCATCTTGAAACACCGCATCGGATTCATACGCGTCAGCCTCAAGACTTGCGAGACGCTTGCGCGAGTCGCCGTCCGCTAGGATACCGAGGAATCCATCATAGGCATCGAGGAGCTTGCGGCCCGTCTCATTCAGATGGTCGAAGTGAAGCAAGGCACTGGCAAGAATTTCGCGCGGCGTTTGGCGCAACTGCCGGCGGAGGCAGTCGACACACTCGGCCGCCCCATTCGGACCGGGGGAGTCGGGAGCCCGCTTTACGTCACCGAATCCAAGTTCACAGCCAAAGCACGTCAGGAGACCAGACACATAAAGCAACTTTCGCGACATGCGCAGCTTGATATTCCGAATGGCCGCGCCCTCTCCGAATCGTGTCCTCTGCTTGTAGGCGAAATCGACTGCCATCGTCCACCAGTATCGTGCGAAGTCGTTCAAGAGGAATCGAGGCACGTGGTACGGTCCGGACTGCTGGACGAATCCACGGTCCTCGAATATGTAACGACGCAGGATATTCGTGACGACCCGCTCATAAGCTTCCGGTCGTCCAACGATGTTTGACTCCAGCAAAAGCAGAATGCGCCGGGTAGTGTTGCGATTAGTGTCGTCTTCGCCACCGATTTGCTGTACCAGTTCGTGGCTGAAAGCCAGGTTTCCGAACGCCCCCTCCCTGCCGGGAGGCTTGGATGTGCTGCTCACGATCTGGTCGATCTTGCGCGCGAGTTCGAGATGCTTCGGGTCGGCAAAGCCGTCGACGAGGAGGGTCCAATCAACGTCGCTGCCTTCCGTGAATTCGTCCCGCGCCAGGGAGCCAAAGACAACGATGCTTGTGTCCTCAGAATCAATACGCCGAAGCGAGAATTTCAATTCCTCCCGCTTTGCCTGTGAACGAGACCGTGCGCCGTTGATGTGGCGCCAGCTTGCACCAAGGCGGTTCTCCAGTTGGGTCAGCCGTGAAGGGGATGATTCCATAAGGGATTCTACTATCATGCGCCTTTTCTTCGTTGTTCTGCAGTTGGCGTGAGACGGGCACTGGCTTCGCGGGGGCGACTGGCGCGCTTGAACTGCGGAGGGAACCCTATCGCCGAGCGCACCCGCGAACATCT
>Ga0187855_10000738_pt1 | contig 27804 bp, 24 predicted proteins | sample June2016WEW_8_10_2_FD_132969 | JGI IMG/M metagenome (GOLD analysis project Ga0187855, IMG submission 132969) | Peatland microbial communities from SPRUCE experiment site at the Marcell Experimental Forest, Minnesota, USA - June2016WEW_8_10 | ecosystem: Environmental > Terrestrial > Soil >...
GCGCTCAGCGCCGTGCAGGCCCCAGACTTCCGGCGCAGGGCGAACCTGTAAGAGCGGCGGAATCTCCGCAGCCGGGCGGCCTGTGATGACTACAACGCGCGTACGTCCCTCCTCTTGAATGCGCGTCAGCAACTCGCTCACACCCGCCCAGGGCCGGGCCTGGTAGCGGTCCACTCTGAACGGCGCGAGCGTCCCATCATAGTCCAGGAGCAACAATGGGTTGCGCGCCGCTGCGAAAGCGCCGAAAAAATCGTCCAATCGGGTTTTTTCTTTGTTCGTCAAATGCTTCCGCACTCAAGCCGTTTGCTTCGCCGCCGGGGTCTCGGTTGCCGTATCGTCGAGAGGCGGTATCCGGCTCGCGTCGAAACTTTGGAGGCGCACTTCGCGCAAGTCACCCAGAGCCTTCGCCGCCCATAAGTAGATGTTGTATTCCATCACCTGGCGTCTCATTCGGCGCATCCGTTCGCGTCGCTCCTCGGGACTCATCTCCAAACCGCGATAGATCGCCTCAGACACTCCAGCGATATCGTAGGGATTCACCAGCAGCGCATCGCGCAACTCGACGGCCGCACCGGTGAACTTGCTGAGCACCAGCACGCCATCCTCGTCATCGCGTGCCGCCACGAACTCTTTGGCCACGAGATTCATCCCGTCGTGCAGGGAAGTAACCAGGCAAAGATCGGCCGCCTGGTACCATCGGCGTACCTCGTCGTGGTTTTGTTGCTCCTCAATGAGAACGATCGGCTTCCAGTGCGCCGTTTGATAGAGCGCGTTGATTCGCTGGGTCGTTTCCTCGACGCGAACGCCGAGCGCTGCGTAACTGGGAATGCGGGTTCGGCTCGGCGCGGCGATTTGCACCATGGTCAGCCGCTCCCTGTACCAGGGGTGGTCCTCAAAAAACTGCCCGAGCGCTTCGAGTCGCTCTACAATGCCTTTGGTGTAATCCAGTCGGTCAACGCCAAGCGCCAGCCGCTCAGCGCGCACGCCGAATCTGCTCAACAGCCGTTCCCGTTCATCGGCGCGCTCCCGCTCGAGATGCTTGCCGACCGGCGCCGACGCCGACCGTGATATTCCGTCGAAAGCAACGCTCACCGGGTAGGGTCTCACCAGGCTAGTGTGGCCATGGCGTCGCACCGTCATGTGCTCGCGATCAGTGCGCGATTCCACTACACGGTCGACAGTTGCGAGGAAATTATTGCAGTGCAGCGGAATGTGAAAGCCGATGACGTCCGCACCAAGCAATCCATCCAACAATTCCGCCTGCCAGGGGCAGATTCCGAACGCCTCCGGATTGGGCCAGGGGATGTGCCAGAAGATCGCCACGCGCGCATCGGGTCGCGCCTTCTTGACAAGTTGCGGAACCAGGGCGAGATGGTAGTCCTGCACAAACACTACCGGCTCTTCGCTGCCCCGCATCTCCTCCAAGAGTGCGTCCGCGAATTTCTGGTTCACGTTCTGGTAGCACTCCCAATCGCTGGCGCGGAAGATAGGCCGCGTGTGCGCAATGTGACACAGCGGCCAGAGTCCTTCGTTGGAAAATCCCTCGTAATATCGCTCCTCCTCCTCCTCGGTGAGCCAAACCCGCCGCAACGTATAACGCGGTTCGTCGGGCGGCACGCGCAGCCGGTCGAATTCGTCGACCACCGTGGAGTCGGCATCGCCGCTGCCGCTCGCTACCCACACCCCGTCACACGCACGGAGAACCGGCTCAAGGGCCGTTACCAGCCCGCTGGGAGGCACTACACACGCGACTTCTCGTCCGCGCCGGACGTGCATGTACGGTTCGCGGTTCGAAACCACGAAGATTCGGCTCGATCCGGAATGGTTTTGAATGTGTACAGCAAGTCGCTCCGCGGTCCACAGGTGATCCCCCGCCTCTCGGAGCCGGGCTTCGGCGGCGGCGGCGGCTCGCGCCGCCTTCAGGCTCTCCGCCATCGTCTCTACCTCGCGTGCCAAGGGAGAAAACAGCCCGAAATCCGGACTGACCGGCCCTTCGGTCTTCTCTTCGTGCCCTGTGCGAAGTTTGCGCAACCGTTCGGCAAAGCGGCTCATGGGGCGGAGCAGGAACCACCGAACCATCGCGATGGTGATGCCGACGATTAGAATCACCAGGGCCACAACGCGCCAGAAGCTCCGGCGCCAAACCGCGACACCTTCGGTTCTGATGTAGCCGGCATCGACCACAATCGCCACGGCGCCTTCCAACTGGCTCCCGTTGTGAATGGGTAATGCCTCTTCCAGCCACTGCCAATTATTGGCATGGCTGAATACGTCTACCTGGGCACCCTTCTGCAGCGCTTTCATGATCGCGCTGGGGGTCAGTGCGCTCATCACTTCAGGGGGACCACTGCCGGCCATCAATTCGCCGCGTGTGTCATAGACCGCCAACCCCAAGGCACCGGTTCCGGACTTGAGCAACGCTGTCAGTCCCGGAAGAGATGCAGGATCTCCGGCGGCCAGAGCATTCTCGACGTCTGGCTCGATGCTCCGGCCCATCCATGTCGTTCGCCGCTCCAGGTCCTCGCGCAAGGTATGCCGGTGGGCCAGGACATCGAAATATGTGAAGGCAACAGAGACGAGAATGACGCCAGCGATCAGAGCGAGGATCAGCCGCACGCGAAAAAGATGCATCAATCCTCCAGATACAAGTTTGGATGCATGCGGGGCCAATCCAGAGACGCCCAAAACGTGCCTGGATTCTTCCACTGCCGGCTTCTTATTGAGAGACAACGACTTGCGGTCTCCATAAGTCTCTATTCCTCCATCGCATCACCTGCTCGCCGGCTTGATCCACGGGGAAACAAGTTCAGCGCTCAGATTCCGTGTGCCTGCAGTGCATGCGCTATTCTGTCCAATAATGAAAGCAAAGGCTCCGCTCTCCAGGCCGGCACCTCATGGCGTTTAGCGCGATCGATCGTACTGCCAAACAAATCGTGCTCACCGTCCAGGAATACTCCCTGTTTGCCGGGCGCGCAATGTCCAATCTCTTTCGCCCGCCCATCTACTGGACTGACTTCCTCATTCAGTCCGATATCATCGGGTTCGGGTCGGTTCCCATCGTCATCCTGTCGGGCTTTTTTACCGGAGGCGTGCTTGCCCTGCAATCGTCCGCAACCCTTTCGGCGTTTGGCGCCGCCGCCGTCACCGGCCAGTTCGTAAGCATCACCATGATCCGGGAACTCGGCGCTGTTCTCACCGGTATTATGGTTTCCGGCCGGAATGCCTCTTCCATTGCCAGCGAGCTCGGATCCATGGTGGTTACCGAGCAGATTGACGCGATGCGCGCCCTCGGCGTCGATCCCATGCGCAAGCTCGTCACCCCACGTATCTTTGCCAGCATCCACATGCTCCTTCTGCTCACCATTGTTGCCGATGCCTGTGGCATCGCCGGCGGCGCCGCTGTCACCGTCTTCCTGAACCACCAGAACGGCACCCAGTACTTTCACCAGGCATATGAACACCTCCGTTATCCCGACATTATTCAGGGGCTCGTCAAGCCGCTTTTCTTCGGCTACATTCTCGGTTCGATCGGCTGCTTCTATGGAATGAGAACCACAGGGGGAACTGAAGGCGTCGGCCGCTCCACCATTCAAGCGGTGGTCACCTCGTCGGTGCTCATCATTTTTGTCGACTTTCTCATCACCCACGTCCTGCTCAGCATCTTCGCCTGATGACCCACGCCCCCTCTGCCGTGCCTTTGTCCCAGGCTTCGCCTCCCGATGCCCGCCCGGTCGTTTCCTTCAACGACATTTCCGTCGCATTCGAAGGACCACCAGTGCTCAAAGAAATCTCCTTCTCGGTAGCGCCGGCCGAGACACGAATTCTTCTTGGACCAGCAGGTGTGGGCAAAAGCGTGCTGCTCAAAACCATCGTTGGCCTGGTTCGTCCTCAGCACGGGAGGGTCGAACTCTTTGGCGAAGATATTACCCACATGCCCGAGGAAAACCTCTTCCCATTGCGTGCCCGCACAGGATTTGTCTTTCAGGAAGGAGCCCTCTTCGATTCGCTCTCCGTGCGCGACAATGTTGCCTATCAACTTATCCAGGAGCGCGTTCCCGATGGCGAAGTCGACGCCCGTGTGATAGAGGCATTGAAGTTTGTTGGCCTGGAGCAAACCTTCAACCTCAATCCCTCGGCCCTTTCAGGCGGCATGAGGAGGCGCGTGGCCATCGCCCGCGCGCTTATTCATCATCCCGAATTGATTCTTTACGATTCGCCCACGGGCGGGCTCGACCCGGTCACTTCGAACACCATCATCGAACTCATCGTGAAGCAGCGCGATGTTCATGCAACCCCGGCTCTATTGGTAACCCATCGTCTCCAGGACGCCTTCACGCTTTGCGATCATCGGTTCGATCCCGAGCAAGACCGTATGGTCCCGCTTCCTCCAGGCCAACTTAACCCCAACACCACCTTCCTCATGCTCGAGGACGGCGGCTTGATTTTCGACGGTTCCCTTGACCAGATCCTTCACAGCCAGAACAAGTTTGTCCGCGAATTCTTCGAGTGATACGGATCTTCGCCATCGCACCGCCCGCCAGACTTCTGTGAGGCTACAATCTCATCCGTGACGAGTCTTTTCGATCTCTACAAGATTGGAGTGGGCCCCTCAAGTTCGCACACCATGGGTCCCATGCGTGCCGCCCGCCGGTTTGCCCGGGAACTTGCTTCGCCTGTCCTGCGGCGCGTGGCACGCGTTCAAGTCGACCTATACGGATCGCTGGCTCTGACGGGAATGGGCCACGCGACCGATCGCGCCATCTTGCTTGGTCTGGAGGGCAATGAGCCCGCAGCAATTGACCCCGCAACCGTTGCGTCGAGCGTCGCCGGCATCCGGGCATCGAAACGCATCCGCCTGGCCGGGACGCACCCGATTGCATTCGAAGAGCCGCGCGATCTGCTCTTTCATCGAGACCAGATGTTTCCACCCGGCGCGCACACTCGGCACCCCAACGGCCTCCGGCTCACCGCATTCGATTCCGCCGGCGCAGATCTCAGCCAACGCACGTTCTTTTCCATTGGCGGAGGGTTTATCGCAGAAGACGGAGAAGCCGAAAAAGCCGGGGGCAAACCGGAAACGCAGATTCCGTATCCCTTTCACAGTGCAGCAGAACTGCTTGATGTAGCTCAGTCGCAATCTCTCACCATCGATGGCGTCATGCTGGCCAACGAGTGCGCGCGGATGCAGACTCTCGAACCCGGTTTGGCGGTTGAAGAGGTTGAACAGAAAGTCCGCTCCGGGATCGAGAGAATCTGGCAGACGATGCAGGCGTGCGTGGAGCGCGGCATCTTAGAGGAAGGGATTCTTCCTGGAGGACTCAATGTCCGCCGCCGTGCACACCGGCTCTCCGAACGGCTCATGTCCAGGGATTCAGGTAGCGCTCAGGGAGATCCACTTGCACCTCTCGACTGGGTGACCGTGTATGCGATGGCGGTCAACGAGGAGAACGCCGCCGGCGGACGCGTGGTCACAGCGCCCACCAACGGAGCCGCCGGTGTGATTCCAGCCGTTGCTCTCTACTATCGGAACTTCATTCCAAATTCGTCGGGCGATGGCATCATTCGCTTCTTCCTGACTTCGGCAGCGATCGGCGCCCTCTACAAGGAAAACGCATCGATCAGCGGTGCGGAAGTGGGATGCCAAGGCGAAGTCGGTGTGGCTTGCTCCATGGCAGCGGGGGGTCTTACCGCGGCTCTTGGCGGGAATAACGGCCAAGTGGAACATGCCGCGGAGATTGCAATGGAACACAATCTGGGGATGACCTGCGATCCCATCGGAGGCCTCGTACAGATTCCCTGCATCGAGCGCAACGCAATGGGAGGCGTGAAGGCGGTGCAGGCGTCGCGCCTCGCTCTGAATGAGCCGGAGGAGCACAAAGTCTCACTCGATCAGGTCATCCGCACGATGTACCTCACCGGTCTCGACATGCAATCGCGCTATAAGGAAACCAGTCTTGCCGGACTTGCGCTGAATGTGATTGAGTGCTAAGTGCAGAAACGGAACGGGCGCGTATTGCATTCTTCAGCGCGATTCTGCAGCGTACATGTCATCGAGTACGATCCGTGAGCGATGGGATTGTCGTCGCGCTCCCAATTTTGCCTCCGGCATCGTCTCGACGGTCGGTTTGCTGTGAAACCGTTGTTGATCTTTTTTTCACTCTCGTGTCGTTTTTCTCTTGACATCGATGTTGTATGAATCTATACATTTTTCAACTGCAATTTAATTTGCAGAACTCGATGCAACCCATCGAAAAGGGAGAATAGGCAAATGGCAACCAAGAAAGCAGCCAAGAAACCGGCCAAGAAGGCCGCAAAGAAGACCGCCAAGAAGGCCGCGAAGAAAAAGTAGCGGACGGACAACCCAAAAGGCAACACTCAAGGGGAACGCTCAAAAGCGTTCCCCTTGGTGTTTTGGGCGAAAGACTTCAAGGTCTTCTCGAGGAAAAACAGGAAGTGGCTACATGGTCCCGAATAGCCGCATGAATCAAGGCGATTTCGACAATCTCCCTCTCGCCCGGCAATTCGATTGCATACACTCTTCTAAGCAACAATCAGGACACGCCAGATGACGCGCCGCCGTTGGATTGCCGAACATTGGGACGAGGCTACCGCAACCATCGTAGGCGGCCAGGCCGAACACCTCGCGCGTGTTTTGCGCGCACGGCCTGGAATGGGAGCCGACGTTGTCGCGGGCGGCCGCGTCTTTCACGCCCAAGTCGCGGCCGTCACTCTGAACGGAGACAAGAGCGAGGTTCGCTTCAATCTCGTAGCGGAGGTTCAAGCCGACCCCGCGCTGCCCGTTACGTTGGTACTCGCCATCTACAAGTTCGATCGCATGGAGTGGACGCTCGAGAAAGCGACCGAACTTGGCGTTGCAGCCATCGTCCCCGTCATCGCGCGCAGGACTGAGATGCATTTGGCGCAGGCAGCAGAAAAGCGCGCGGAGCGCTGGCGGCGGATCGTTCACGAGGCGGCCCAGCAGGCGCGCCGCTCAGATGTGCCTCTGGTTCACGCCCCCGAATCGCTCGCTGCGCGTGTGCGTGCCGCGTCCGCCCCCGCCTCCGCACTGTCGACGCGCATCGTGCTCGCCGAGCAGGAGCGCACGACCACGCTGCGTTCCGCGGTTGACGAAGCGATCAGAGCCGCCGGGAAAGAAATGCCTGCGCTCGAAATCGCCGTCGGCCCGGAAGGCGGATGGGCCCCAGAGGAAGAGGCCCTCTTCGACGCCAACGGCTGGCGGGCCGTGTCGCTTGGCCCTCGCATCTTGCGCGCCGAAACCGCCGCCATCGCCGCTCTGGCCGTGATCGCATCCAGCCTGGAATGACTTTTCCGTTTGGGTTGGGGCAAAATCCCACTCAACGCGCCACTCACTGTGGAAAAGCAGGAGCAAATCCTTTATGCCGGCATTTAGAAATGTGCGTAGCGAATCAGCAACCCCGCAAGGGCTGCGCCGCTCAATTCACCGACAATCGGAATCCACGCATAGCCCCAGTTCGATCCCCCTTTGCCGGGAATCGGGAGAATTGCGTGAACCAGCCGCGGTCCGAGGTCGCGCGCGGGGTTGATGGCATATCCCGTTGTTCCGCCGAGCGAAAGTCCGATGCCCCACACCAGGCTGGCCACCAACCACGGGCCCAATCCGGCTGCTGGGCCGTTGGCCGCCACGCCGCGCGAAAAGATCGCTGCCGCTACGACCACCAGCATCGCCGTTCCCACCATTTCGCTGAAGATGTTGGCCAACGGGCTGCGCACCGCCGCATTGGTGCAGAAAACTCCCAGCTTGGCCGCTGGGTCGGAGGTGAGGCGCCAGTGCGGGGCATAGTGCAGAGCCACTAGCGCCGCACCGCACATCGCACCGAGCATCTGCGCCGACCAGAAATTGATCAGTTGTCCATAGTTCCCACTCGTTACTGCGACAGCCATTGTGATCGCCGGATTCAGGTTGGCCCCTGGGCTCCCGAATGCCTGTGCGACCAACACGCCGCAAAGAACCGCCAGCGCCCAGCCCGTCGTTATCACCATCCAACCGGAATCCGCCGCATACGACTTGCGCAGCGTCACGCCTGCACACACGCCGTCGCCAAGCAGCACCAGGACGAGCGTGCCCATGAACTCTCCAAACCAGACAGAATGCATCTAAGCTTCCTCATGAGACTCCTTCCGATCCTGTGCGCGCCGGCCAAGTTCGCCGCGCATCCACATCGCCAGAAGGAGGATTTGCGGAACCCAAGCATTCTCACCCGCCGAGCCATTGTTCGCCAAGCGCCGGCAGAGTTGGTAGTTAAAATGAAGGACGTTGTGACGAAATCGATACGGCAGGCGCGCCTCTCTGATGCGCGCGAACTTGCAGAAATGTGCGCGCTGCTTTGGCCTGAGGGTTCGTTCGAGGAGCACCTGCGCGAGGTAGAGGAGAAAATTACCTGCGGAAGATCGGGAACGCTCCCCGTCGGTCTTTTCGTTGCCGAAGACCCGAATCGTTCTCTCGCGGGCTTTATTGAGATCGGACTCCGCTCCCATGCCGACGGCTGCGATGTTACCCAACCCGTCGGCTACATCGAAGGTTGGTATGTCCGCGAGCCGCTCCGCGGCGCGGGCATTGGCCGAAAGCTGACGCAGGCCGCCGAGGAGTGGTGCCAGGAACAGGGCTGTACCGAGATCGCCTCCGACGCCCTCATCGATAATCTTCTCTCTCAACTAGCTCATTCCGCGCTGGGCTTTGAAGTCGTCGACCGGTGCGTCCACTACAGAAAGAGCTTGCGAAGCTTTGCGGAGGGTGAGCGATGACGCAGGCAATCTTTGTCGGCCTTTCGACCATCGATGTGGTTTACGGTGTGGATGAGTTTCCCGCGCCGAATACCAAGGTAGCCGCGCGAAGCCAGGAGGTCTTTGTTGGCGGGCCGGCGACCAACGCATCGATCACCTTTGCTCATTTGGGCGGGAAGGCCTCGCTGGTCACCGCCGTGGGGCGCCATCCGCTTGCGCATATGATGCGAGAAGAGCTTCAGAAGCATTCAATCAGGCTCGTCGATCTGAACCCAAATTTCGACGAAGTTCCAGTCATCTCATCGGTCTCTGTCGACCGCAAAGGTCATCGCAACGTCGTCTCGGCGAATGCCAGCCGCGTGCAAGCGCCCCCTGCCGAGGTCGACGCCAATCTTTGCCGCGAGGCGCGCATCGTCATGGTCGACGGACATTATATGGAGGCATGCCGGGCTTGGGCCCAGGCAGCAAGCGCCCACAAGATCCCCGTCGTTTTCGACGGCGGGAGTTGGAAAGAGGAAACAGACGATCTTCTCAAGAGTGTCCACACCGCAATCTGTTCTGCCGATTTCCATCCGCCCAGCTGCAAGTCGCGCAACAACGTCGTCGAGTACCTGAAGAGTTCCGGCGTCACGAGCATCGCCATTACCGACGGCGCCAATCCGATCCAGTTTTCCTCTGGGACCACGTCGGGAACTCTGCGCGTTCCTCCTGTTGACGTGGTCGACACCATGGGCGCCGGAGACGTTTTTCATGGCGCTTACTGCTACTTCGTGTCCACTGGGTGCGGCTTCGTCGAGGCACTGGCAGAAGCTGCCGCCGTGGCCGCAGAATCCTGTCGCTATCGCGGACCCCGCGAATGGATGAAGGCCGCCCCTGCGGCGAGTCCGGCGCTGCCCGCCTGAACCCGTCGCGGACGGCCATCCTTATCACGGATTGGGAGTCGGAACAGTCACCTCATATTTCGTCCAGTGGCTGATCAACTCAGTGACCACGATGTGCCCGACGCGATACGCGGCTTCGAGCGACGGCAGGTACGCAGCGTAGGCGCCGACTCGTTGCTTTGCCAGGCTCTCTGGGGCAGTCAGTCCCTGTGGCTGGCGGTCATAATTGCTCACCGTGCGCAGAACCATCACGCGATTCAGGTCCACCCGGCCGGCTCGCGCCAGATCGGTGAGCGACCGCAGCGTCCCCGAATCTTCCATAGCCGTTGTCATCAACACGCCCTTGCCGCCAGTGAAATACTCGACCCACTCCGAGGCCCATGCATCCATCAGCTTGCCGTGCCAATAGGTCGACGAAGAAATCTCATCGCCCAATGTCACGAACGGAGGTCTTTGCGCGGCCTCGCCGTCAAAATGGCTGCGAATCTCCTTCAATTTGTCCGAGTCGTCGAGCGGCGTTGTCCGTGTCAGGTTGAAAGCCCACTCCGCCAGGCTGGGGTTCAGCCCAAACACTTGCCCATCCAGAGGCTCCGCGGGCGATTCGAAAGGCGTTTTCTTCCGCAGCGGCAAATAACCGGTTGGCCAATCCGGCGGAATTTCTCGAGCATCGATTTCGTATCCAAGATCGCCATCGACGACCCAACGCGCCCACGCCGCCGATCCCAGCGAGATCCGGTCTGGAGATCCTCCCGCGATGCCGGCAATCAGCCAATAGGCGTGGCTGAAATCGAACCGAGGATCCAACCCTACTGCCATGATTGTGGCCGCGGCGCGCGCAGTTCCCTGGCCGGTGAGGATGGCCATTTCGCCCTCATCGTTCATTCGCGCCCCGTGATACGCCGCGGGCATCTCGAAGACTCGGTTCAGATGGTCGCGCTCCACCCAGTACTGCAACTCGCCAGGCTGGTCGCCAGTGTCGGCGCCCACCTCGAACATGGCCACGACCACTACCTTCACCGGCACGGGGCGCTGCCTGCCCATCGCCGTTCCGGCAGAAGCAGCGAGCAGGAGAAGGCACCAGTGAAGTCGATTGCTCCGCGTCATTGATTGCGATACTAACCGAGCGTGACCATCGGGAAGAAAAATCACTGCGGACTCTCGTTGCTGCGCGCTACCATGGACAGCATCGGGAGGGCGTGGGTGTGCGCAGGACAATCGGAGCGTTTCTTGGCGTGGCGGGCGCGTTGGCCGTGGTGACGGGGGCGACGGCGCAAACCGCCCAACAAAGACCCCCTGGTCACTGGGCCATCGTGGTGCACGGCGGCGCCGGCGACATCGAACGCGCTAAATTGGGCGCGCAGGGCGATGCGAACTATCGCGCGGCTCTCGCCCAGGTCGTCGAAGCGGGCGCCAAGGTTCTCGACCGCGGCGGCTCTTCGCTCGACGCCGTGGAAGCGGCCATCCGTGTTCTCGAAGACAACCCACTCTTCAACGCAGCGCGAGGAGCGGTATTCACCGCGGCGGGCAAAACGGAGCTCGACGCCGCCATCATGGACGGCGCGACGATGCATGCCGGCGCCGTGGCCGATGTGACGCACACCCGCTATCCGATCACTTTGGCGCGGGCCGTGATGGAGAAGACTCCATACGTTTTTCTGGTGGGCTCGGGAGCCGATTCCTACTCTGCTCAGGCCGGCATGGAGCAGGTGAGCGCGAGTTACTTCTTTACGGAGAGCCGATGGCAGTCGCTGGTCAAGCAACTCACGAAAGAGGGCAAGCCTGTGCCACCGCGCCCCGAAGGCGCGCCTCCGCCGGGCGAGGTTGTGCCGACAGCGCAGTTAGAGGAAGCGGCCGATACACACCGCTACGGCACTGTCGGCGTGGTTGCGCTCGACCGTCAGGGCAACGTCGCTGCCGGTACGTCGACCGGCGGATTGCAGGGCAAGATGCCGGGGCGCGTCGGAGACTCGCCGATCATCGGCGCCGGCACCTACGCCTCGAATCAATCCTGCGCCGTCTCGGGCACCGGCGTCGGCGAGTATTTTATTCGATATACTGTGGCCCGTGAAATCTGCGCCCTCGTTCAATACAAAGGAATGGCCTTGCAGCAAGCTGCCGACGAAGTCATTCAAAAGAAGCTGGCTCCCATTCACGGAGATGGTGGCGTGATTGCCATCGCCCCCGACGGCCAGCTTGGCTGGAGCTTTAACACCCCCGGCATGTTCCGCGCTCGGCAGGTTGAAGGCGGAAAGATCGAGGTCCACATCTATAACGACGAGCCATGAAGAATAAGCAGGAGTAATCTTGCGCCCGCGGGGCCGGTTTGCGACACTCAGTCCAATGAGAGCTTCTTCTGATGACCGAAGTTGAGCAGTACACGCGAGACAAGTCGAGCGAGGAAAAAGGCATTCGCAGTCTCAAGAAATCTGAACTTGCGACGCCGTTTTTCATTTTGTCGGGGTTCGGCGCAGGATATGTCAGCGCAATGACAGGCGTGGCCGCGGCCTACGATTCGCACAGTCATTCGCTTTGGGGAATTGTGTCCCATTACTCATTGGGCCTGATCTTCTTGCCGTGCTTTCTCATCGCGCTGCTTCGCAGCCGCTGGGCTTCGATACCTCTGTGGGTGTGTGGTCTGCTGATAATCGTGCTCAGCTATTTCCACACATCAACGACAACCAATGGAATCGGTACCCTTCAGCCGGGCTTGGGAATATTCCTCACGCCGGCTCTGGCCGAGGTCGCTCGCTACCTCCGGGCCAGACAATCGAAAACTTAAGCGCGATCTCGGGACGAGACCCCGGCGTTCTGGCGAATCATCTCTTCTATGGCTCTCGAATTCACCACCTCGTACATCAAGGACGCGCTCGCCGTCTTCACCCAATACAAGCGGCTCGCTGAAAGCGCCATGCAGGAGGTCACTGACGATCAGCTTTTCACTGTCCTCGATTCCGAAGCCAATTCCATCGCGATCATCGTGAAGCATATGGCGGGAAATATGCGCTCCCGGTGGACAGATTTTCTGACCAGCGATGGCGAAAAGCCCGATCGCAATCGCGACTGCGAGTTTGTCGAGCCGGCGGCTACTCGCACGGCGCTGCTGGCCGAATGGGAAAACGGTTGGGCGTGCGTCTTCTCCGCGCTCGAACCGCTCATCGACGCGGATCTCGGCCGCACCATCACAATTCGTGGCGAAGCGCATTCCGTGATGCAAGCCATGAACCGCCAAATAGCGCATTACTCCTATCACGTCGGCCAAATCGTGCTTTTGGCAAAACATTTCGCAGGCGATCGCTGGCAATCGCTCAGCATCCCGCGAAACCGGTCGGCCGAGTTCAATCGCCGAGTCGCTGCCGGAGTGGCCAGCCAGCGCTAAGTGCTGACCAGAGACGAGTCGCTTCTTGCGTGAGGCCGTTACGCGACGCCCTGTAGAATGTTGCGCATGGAGACCATCCAATACAATCTGCCGCAAAGCCGCATTCCGCGGGCCTGGTACAACTTCCTTCCTGAATTGCCAAAGCCATTGGCGCCGGTGCTGCACCCAGGCACGCTGCAACCCATTGGTCCCGCCGATCTGGCTCCGCTGTTTCCCATGGCCCTCATCATGCAGGAGGTCAGCGCGGAGAGTCAGATCGAGATTCCTGAAGAAGTGCGGCAGATTTACGCGCAATGGCGTCCCACGCCGCTGATTCGCGCCCGCCGGCTTGAGAAGGCGCTGGATACACCGGCGCGAATTTACTACAAATACGAGGGCGTCAGCCCTGCCGGCTCGCACAAGCTCAATACCGCCGTCCCCCAGGCCTACTACAACAAGCAGGAAGGCGTTACCCATCTTTCCACTGAAACCGGAGCCGGGCAGTGGGGCTCCGCGCTCTCGATGGCCTGCGCTTTCCTCGGGCTCGAATGCAAGGTCTTCATGGTGCGCGTAAGCTACGACCAGAAGCCCTACCGGCGTGCTCTGATGGAAGCATTTGGCGCTTCGGTCATCGCCAGCCCCAGCACGGAGACGGAATCAGGCCGCGCCATCCTGGCAGAGCATCCCCGCTCGAACGGCTCGCTTGGTATCGCCATTTCCGAGGCTGTTGAAGTCGCCGCCAAAGATCCGCAAACCAAATACGCGCTGGGCAGCGTACTGAATCACGTTCTCCTCCACCAGACCGTCATCGGCCAGGAAGCGATCGAGCAGATTTCTCTCGCCGGCGACGAACCTGACGTCATCATCGGATGCACGGGCGGCGGATCGAACTTCGCCGGCCTGGTTATGCCGTTTCTGGGCAGGAAGCTCAAGGGCAAGGGGAGCGCCCGCATTGTGGCTGTCGAGCCGGCAGCCTGTCCCAGCCTGACGAAAGGCAGCTTCGCTTACGACTTCGGCGATACCGGCCATCTGACGCCGCTCGTCAAGATGCACACGCTGGGCAGCACATTTATGCCTCCTGGAATTCATGCCGGCGGTCTGCGTTATCACGGCATGGCGCCTCTGGTTTCGCATGTTATCGACCTGGGTCTTGCCGATGCAGTTACCGTGCAGCAGTTGGACGCGTTTGCTGCCGGTATCCAATTCGCGCGCGCTGAAGGTATCGTGCCTGCGCCAGAAGCCAATCACGCGGTCGCAGAAACCATCCGCCAGGCACTTGAAGCCAAGGCCGAAGGCAAGGCGCGCACCATCCTCTTCAACCTCAGCGGCCACGGCCACTTCGATATGCAGTCTTACATCGACTACCAGGCCGGCAAGCTTGAAAACTATGACTATCCGGCCGAAGAGATCGCCATGGCGCTGGCCGGTCTGCCTGCAGTCCCGTAAGACGACCGTACTTTGGTTTTGTCCTGTCTTTTCCGTCACCCATCCCTTCGCCTCGGACCTGCGTCCAAGTGGAAAGCGGAAGCTCGTGTCATTCGGGCTCAGCGCAATTTCTTCGAGGCGGCCTTTATGCAAATGAAAAATGTCTTACTGATATGGGTCTTCATCTTCATGTTCACGGCGATGAGCAGTGAACGAGCTTACGCGCAAACCAGCCTTGCCCTAAGCGTCTATGGGGCATTCAGCGGCGCGACCCTTGGCAATGGAGTTCAACAGAGCCCTTCCAATTCTGCAGGCGGGTTATTTGAGCTCCGCCACATCTCCAATCCGCTCGTTGGATGGGAAGCGACGTACGCATATAACCGCGCGAACCAGGTGTATAGCCCGACGGCCTGCCCTGTAGCAGTCCCGAGTTGCAGCCTGCCGGCAGCGATCTCTGCCAACGCTCACGAAATCACCGGCGACTGGGTTCCGTCAGTTCGCATCGGAAGAATCAGGCCGTTCGCCGTGCTCGGTATCGGCGCCTTGTTCAACGAACCTGCAAGTGGTCAGGCCAACGCCACCAGTTCCAACAAGCCGGTTTATGTCTACGGCGCCGGTCTCGATTGGCGCCTGATCCCGCATATAGGTCTGCGCTTGCAATATCGCGGCAATCTCTACCAGGCGCCCGACGTGACAAAACTCTACACATCCACCCAAAAATTCACGCACACGGCTGAGCCGGTTCTGGGTGCATACTTTCGTTTCTGATGATGTGATCGGTAAATTCGGCTGCCTGCGGTTGCGCGATTCCCGGCCTGGGGGCTGTTACCGGTTGGTGACTAACATGAAGGGGTCGGGCGCAACATGGCAGATCTGTCCATCCGCAACCTTCCACTTCGAGCCGTCACTCCATTCCACAGCAAGCAAGTCGATGCGTTCCACCGCGCTCATTCCTGGAACCCACAGGTCCGCAACAGAAGCTCCGTGCGGTCCCGCCACAAATGAAATATGGAATGACCACACTGCATCGGGCGATCCTCTGCCTGCTGCCAACGCCTCGGCGACGTGTCCTTTTGGTGTAATCCCGCGGATGGCCAGGATTGCGCTCTCAATTTGCTTTTGATTCGGGGTCGTGAGTGAAAGAGACAGCCACTGACCCATCCCTTTGGGATGCGCATTGTCCGTTTTCACCAGGCTACCGTCAGACAGATGCTTCGCTTCCATCAAGACTGGGCAGGGGGTTAGAACAGGGCACCCTCGCTGATCCGGGCCCGCGATACAGAAAACGCCGTGCGAGGCGGGCGTCTCCATTTGCCAGTTGGCGCTTGGGGGAGGAGTGGCGTCGTTGGAGGCGCCTAGCGGTCTTGAGTGCTGATCCTGGCTTTGGGCGATGAGAACGCCTGCGCTGGCGAGGACAACAAGAAATATGATGTAGTTTCGTTTCATAGTATCTCCCCATCTCATCCACACCAACAAAATACTCCCAATCCCAAGGCCCATCCAACCAAGCTTCGCGCCCAAGCGAGCCTTCTCACGCGAAGGCCCCGGCCTGGGTATTTTGAACCCCTTCTGTGATACCGTGGCACTACGCTGTCCTTTGCCTCGGCCGGGTGTGCCTCGACGCGGGCTCGAGGAAGGCGATGGACGGTAAGTGGTTGCACTGCATAGACATCGGGGACTGCGAATCGAACCAAACGAATGCACCAGCAGCCGGAATCACTCTCGCCTACGCTTACCGTGAACCCGCTTTCGCCCTCCGGATCGGAGCAGGTCGCGGCTTCGGACTCGGTACCCGCACCGCAGGCGTCTGATCCGCATCCCCATCGGGTCCCCAGATGGCTCGAACGCACCGAGTTATTTCTCCGAGTGATGCTGCGCATGTATATCGGGCTGGCCGTTTGCTACGCGCCATGGTCGCACGCGTTTTGGGATCAGAATCCCATCTTTCTCAGTTTTCCGGCGCTGACCGGCTTTCTTAGCAGTGGGGCCGTCCGCGGCGCTGTTTCCGGGCTGGGCCTTTTGAACTTGTGGATCGCGTTTCAAGACGCCGTTCGACATCGGGATGGTTGAACCATGCAGGACAGCGAACAAGGGAACAAGCCACCCCAGCGAGCAAAGACCACTCGCCGGGGGCCCCGGCGGGGAACGAAGCAACAGGAAATCGAGGGATTGAAGACGCCTACTGAATCTCCTCAGGCCGCGGCTCCTGCAGCAGCTCTACGCGCCGTGATCCCCGGCAACGGAACACCTCCGCCGCTGGAAAAGGCGCCGTTGGCGTATGAGGATACGGCTTTCCTCAACAGCGCCGACGGCCGTCCCATCCGCATCGTCTCCGAGTATCTGGAGCCGCTTTCGCGCTTCCGCCGCGAGCAGATTCAAGACACCGTTGTGTTCTTCGGTTCGGCGCGTTTTCGCGGCCGCGAAGCGGCCGATCACGACCTCGAGCTTCTGGAGAATACCGGATCCACACGCCCGGCTCCCAGCGAGGAGCAGCCTGCCAAAGTCCCTGAGATCGTGGCCGGTAAAGCCACCGACTTGCAACTCAAGCGCGCCGTGGCCGCGGTCGAAATGGCGCGTTACTACGAGGACGCGCGCCGCCTCGCCCAGTTGCTCACCAAGTGGGCAATGTCGATTCCCTCGCGCAAACATCGCTTCGTGGTCACATCTGGTGGCGGGCCCGGCATTATGGAGGCGGCGAATCGCGGCGCCTACGAAGCAGGCGGAAAAACCATTGGCATGAATATTCTGTTGCCTTTTGAGCAGATGCCGAACCCGTATATCACGCCGTCACTTAACTTCGAGTTCCACTACTTTTTCATGCGCAAGCTCTGGTTCGCCTATCTGGCCAAAGCGCTAGTCGTCTTTCCCGGCGGCTTCGGCACCCTCGATGAAATGTTTGAGATCCTCACCCTTGCCCAGACGCAGAAGGTGAATAAGAAGATCACCGTCGTCATCTATGGTCCGGAGTATTGGAAAAAGGTCTTCGACCTTGAAGTCCTGGTGGACACGGGTGCCATTTCACCCAAAGATCTCGAACTCTTCCAATATGCCGATACGCCTGAACAGGCTTTCGAGCTTCTTCGCGACGGGCTCACTCTGAACTATCTTTCAGCTGAAGCTGCCACAGCACCACCTTCAACGCTGCGGGCGAGCGATGAAGAGACGAGGGGAAACTGGAACCTCGATGATTTCCTTGGGCCCGAACTTGCCAAGACACGAAAATGAAGCTGAGCCCAGGCGGCCTAAGCAACCCGGCGGTGTGCACAACGTGGGCAGGGTCTCAATTGTGTTAAATTTGAGAGAGCGGCGATGAATTTCTGGCCAATTCGCACGATTTGGGCCGGAAGATGCTGCAGTTCCCCCGGTTGATCCACCTTTGGCACAACGCCGTAAGGCCTTCATAAGTGCCTCGAAAATATTCGCAAATCCCCGAAGTGGTCGGTCATTTTTCGTAACTTCTTTGATTCCATTAGTGCATCAATTGAAGTGCAATTTGCTTGGCCTTAACCCGATATTTACGGCGCCAAATGAATACTAGTTGTGGAAATTTCTTTAGGCTCGGAGATCTAGAAGGAGCGCACATGCCCAGTTCCCCCATTTCGTACCTGTGGAGCGACAAGGACGTACCTCGAGGGTTCCGAACCGGTGTTTCGTTGCACAGCCATACCAACCAGTCTCGCGAGACCCTCGACTTCCTCGCCAACTTCGGCAATCAGTTTCCAGTGATGCGCCCCCTGATTTCGCGGATGGAGCGGAGGGCCGAGCAGAATCACGGCATGCATGTCGACTATTCGGCAAGCTACTGGACGCCGCCGATGACTCCTAAGCTGGCCTTCGACCTCGAGACCCGCCAGATCGAAAAGCAGAATCTGCAGGCTATGGTTTCCCTCACCGACCATGACAGTATCAAGGCGCCCATGCTGCTCCGCACAGTGCCCAGTGCGCGGCAGATTCCCGTATCGGTGGAGTGGAGCGCGCCCTATGGGGGCATGCAGTCGTTCCACCTCGGTGTGCACAACCTGCCCAGCGCCCGCGCGACAGAATGGATGGCGGAACTCGAAAGCTACACCGCCCATCCCACCGATGCACGCCTGACCGAAATTCTCGTTGCCCTCGACCGTGAGCCCAACGTGCTGGTGGTCTTCAACCACCCCATGTGGGATCTGTACCTTATCGGCAAGGAAAAGCATCAATTTCTGGTCAACGAGTTTCTGCAGAAAAACGGCGCTTATCTTCACGCTCTTGAACTAAACGGGTTGCGCGGTTGGGACGAGAACCGCGCCGTGCGTCGCCTGGCTGAAAAATGGAACATGCTGCTTATCTCCGGCGGCGACCGCCACGGCGTTGAGCCCAACGCCAACATCAATCTGACCAACGCTACCTCCTTTACAGAGTTTGTCCACGAAGTGCGAAAGCAGAGGAAAAGCCATGTGCTCTTCATGCCGCAGTATGCTGAGCCTTGGAAGCATCGCATTCTGCAATCGACCATCGATGCCATCCGCTACTATCCCGAATTTCCAATCGGTTCGCGGACTTGGGACGAGCGCGTCTACCACCCCGACCGCAATGGCGTACCTCGACCGCTAAGCCAGCTTTGGCCCGACGGGTCGGCCCCTTACTTTATGACGGTGATCATCGCCATGGTGCAATTGATGGGCCGCGGACTCGTCTCCGGTGGCTTGCGTTTTGCATGGAACGAATCGCATCAGTTAGCCCTTGCGCTCGGTGAGCACGAGAGCTGACGGAGGTCCAGCGGCTGAGTCGGCTGCGCTCGCTGAGTTCAATTATCCCCGGATGCCGTCCACAGCCAACACGAAAGCTTTACTCGCTTCGCTGGCTGCGTCCATGCCGCTAACCCAGCTAGCCCCGCTAAAGAATGACTGCATCCCTGCCGCGCGTGGCTTATTTCCCCGACTCCTTCCACGAGGTGAACGGGGTCGCCCACACCAGCCGGAATTTCGAGGCCTTCGCTCGCCGCCGCAACCTGCCCTTTCTTTGCGTCCGCGCCGGGACGCGCACCCAGGCGGTTACCGAAGACGGCAATGTCTGGACCCTTGAGCTACCTCGCAGCTTTCTCTCCTTTGCCCTGGAAAAGGACCTTCGTTTCGACCCTGCCTACCTTCGCCACGTACCGCTGATTGGGGAAGCGCTGGAGCGATTCCGTCCCGACCTGATCCATATCACTGGCCCGAGCGAAATCGGCATCCTTGGAGCGTGGCTTTCCCAGCATCGACGTTTGCCGCTTGCTGCCAGTTGGCACACCAACGTGCACGAGTATGCCGCGCGCCGGTCCGACTGGTTTCTGCGCCTGCTGCCCAAGCATCAATCCGCAGCCACCGGGCAGAAGATTGAAGATCTGGCGATGGCCTCGGTAGCAAGGTTCTACTCCATCGCCCAAGTCTTGTTCGCGCCCAATCCTGAGCTCTGCGCGCTTCTCGAACGCTCGACGGGCCGCCCTTGTCATCTGATGCCGCGTGGCGTTGATGCCGAACTCTTTCATCCCGCCCGGCGCACGCGACCTCACGGCGAATCCGAGCAGGTGCTCGGGTTTGTCGGGCGCTTTTCCATTGAGAAGAATGTTGCCCTGCTGGCGCAGGTTCAGCAGGCTCTCGACCAAAACCAGGAAAAATTCCGTTTCATGATGGTCGGCCACGGTGGAGAAGAACCCTGGCTGCGTGAGCGATTGCCTCGGGCGGAGTTCACCGGTGTCTTGCGTGGCGAAGCGCTGTCTCGCGCTTACGCGAATATGGATTTGTTCGTTTTTCCCTCGCACACAGACACTTTCGGCAACGTCGTGCTTGAGGCTCTGGCCAGCGGAGTGCCGGCCATTGTCACTCCCGACGGCGGCCCGCGCACCATTGTTCGCGATGGCGAAACCGGCCGAATCGTTCCCGACGATCAGTTTGCCTCGGCCGTTTCGACCCTTCTGGCCAATCCCGCCGAACACAACCGGATGCGCCATGCGGCTCGCAATTACGCCGTTACCGCGAGTTGGGACTCGGTGTTCGAAGGCGTTTATGCGGGGTATGAGGAAATGAAGCCTGTTGCTAAACGCAACAGGCGAGTGTGGTGAGTCTGCGCCTTGACGGCAGATGAATGCCAAAAAGGCGCAGACAGGACCAGCTCCACAATTCGGACGCCCACCCCGATGGAGACTTGGTCAATGTGGCTGGACGCTCATCCCATTTCGCACGTCCAGCGCAAATGGCTTCTCCTTGTCCGTTTGCATCTCCCAGCCTGTCCCGCGCAGGACGCTATCTTCAACGCGCAGAATCGTCACGCCTTCGTCGGAAAGCTTCCCCGACTCCCACGCCTGCCCCTCGCGGCCCCACGCCAGAATCGAGTGGTGACCGGCGAAGAGCAGCAACTCCTGCTCGACAACCGGAAGAATCTTCATCACCGGCCGGTAGTGAATCATGGTGAATCTCTCCGGCGCAGTCGTATCGATCAGGTACGCATATCCTCCGGCAACCGCACAGATTTTTTCTGGTCTTGGAGTCGACCATACGCCTGTCGGCGCCATTGGATCGCGAAACCCCAGAGCGCACGTGGCGAGAAAGGCCGGAGCCTCTGCACCGGGCCGGATCAGCACCTCCAGAGCGCCGCGCTCCACCTCCTCAACCTCGCGCGGATACACAAAATGCCGCGACGGCAAGATGATTGGCCGTGTCGCAAGCATCTCGGCCCTCCACGCGTGAGGAAAGCTGAGATCGATCGTAGGGATTGGAACCGAGTCGCTCACGGCTTCGCCTTGTAGTTCAGAATCCACCGCAATTGTTCGTCCGTGTCGGGGATCCGGGAGCCACGCGCGGCTTGGATCGCCGCCAGGGCATCCGCTGCCTTCCATCCAAGATGGATGAGCGTGCAGGCCGCAACCGTCGGCGCCCTTCCAATGCTTCCCCTGCAGTGCAGGCCGATTCGCTCTCCCGTGCACAGCCGCCGGGCGAGTCCCGCGCAGAAAGCGCGAAAACTCTTCACGTCTGCCGGCACATGAACGTCGCGAATCGGATAGGAAAGAAATTCCAGTTCGACTTCTTCGGCCAGCTTTTGTTCGTCGCCGAGCCCAAGCCAGACGGCCTCGACCGGTTCAAGCATCGATACCAGGGTGTCGACGCCGCCCCTCTTGATCTCGCGCAGGTCGTCTGGGAGCCATGGATCGCCGCGCGGGCAGAGCACAATCGCCAGATTGATTGCGGGATCTCCATTGATCCAGAAAACCTCGTCCACGCTTTCGGCTCCTCCACCAATCCGATGATAGATGGCGGGCAACAACGGTCTCTGTATACGGCATCCGACGCAATAGAGTGTGCATGATGGTTCGTGCCAGAGCTGGGAAGCTGCCTCCCACCCATTTCGGAGATGCGAAAATAGAACCAACGTCCGGTTTGATGCTCAAATCCCTCCGGCGCAAGAGGCCTCGCCAAAATGCTGCGCGTTCTGTCGACCCATATCGTCCTCAACCATCGATTGCATCCCGGGCTCCTGGAGCATGCGCAACGCGCCGGGGCGCAGGGCATAGAGGTTTTTGCCGCGCGCCAGCATTTTGATTACACCAGCCGTGAGCATGTAGCCGAGCTCGCCGAGTGGTTTCGTTCCAATTCTCTCGAGGCCTTCTCCATGCACGCGCCTCTTTATCCCGATCGAGAGATGGGCCGCGCCGGCGCTCCGCCGGTCAACGTCATTCATCCTGAAAAAGCGCGCCGCATCGACGCCATGGACGAGATCAAGCGCGCGCTTGAGTCCGCCGAGCTGATCCCGTTCCGCAATGCAGTGATTCACCTGGGCGAACGCGACGATACCTGGTCACCCCGCACCATAGAACTCGCGTTGACGGCTCTCGAACACCTGGGCGCCTTCGCTCGCCCGCTCGGTGTTCGCTTGCTCGTAGAAAACCTGCTCAGCGAACCGACAACTCCCGAGCATCTGGTCACCGTTCTCGAGATGGGGCACCTGGATAATGTGGGAGTCTGTCTCGACCTGGGGCATGCCAACATCACGGTAGGCACTGCGGCGGCCATTTCGACCCTCGGCAAACGCATTGTCTCGGTTCACGTTCATGACAACCAAGGGGCCAGGGACCAGCATTTGTGGCCCGGCGATGGCACGATCGACTGGAGTGCAACCACCAAGTCGCTGAAGGCGCTCGCGACACCTCCCGCCACAGTTCTCGAGATCAGTTACTCCTTGCCCGACACGCCATCCGATCAGGCGGCGCGAATCGAGAAATCGTTCGCATTGTTTGGCTAAGTTTGGCCGTTGACCACGCGGCTCCACTTAGTGGCCTGAGCCGGCCGGCCGTGGCGTTGGAGGCTTTGTCTTACAGTTGCGTGGCAACGACACGGAACGCGAGCAGCGGATGGGCTGTTCGGCGGGTTGCAGGGCAATTCCCCAGCCATTCACCAGCAAAGCGCCGTCCACCGAACCCAACCCGGTCGCCAGATTGTAAGTCGCGCCGTTCGCCGTGAAACCAATCACGCCCGGAACGCTGTTGTTACCCGATTGAGTCGCGTGGAACGGATTCTGATCCGCGCTTGCCAGGGAATACAGCCTGGAATTCGCACTCCCTTGCCCCTCACCATGCTGCTTCTCGATCACCAGGGCCATCAAGCCGGCAAACTCCGGCGCTGCCACTGAGGTCCCCGACATAATCCAGGGCGTTCCATGGATCACGGCCACCGATCCGTCATGATCTGCGGCAGCCAACGCAATGTCAGGCACGGCTCTCATGCCGTTGGAAGCGTCGGTTCCGCTCACGCCTGTCTGCCATGCCGGCTGGGCGTAGACTGCGCTCGTTCCGCCGCCTGAGGCCCACAGACCGGCCCCGCCATTGGCAGCACTTTCGTTCCATGCCACCTCGGGGATGTATCCAAGTGCAGACCCATAATTCGCGGAGTTCTGTGCCGACCAGTACTGTGCGGGATTGGCGCTCTCGTCGAATTCCGTTCCACCAACGCAGGTGGCATACGGAGAACTGCAGAGGCCATTCACCGCGGCCTGGGAACCTGCGGCGTTGGCAGCGGCCGAGCAGCCGGCAGCGCCAGAGTCGCCTGACGCGACAAAAACGCTCATTCCTTCGCTGGCTGCCTGCTCCCAAAGGTCGTTGTAGAAGACAAGCTCCGCGGCGCCCATCTCCGGTTCGCAACTGGCGTAGCTCACGCTGACCACCGGCGCGGTCGCATGGTTCACAATGTATGCCGCAGCCAGATCCACGCCGTCGGTTGTCGCCGTCGAGCCGGCGACCACGAGATTAATTTTGGCCGCAGGTGCAACTGCCCCGCTCCACTCCACGTCGAGCGTTGACTCGGCCTGATCGTTCGCCACGAGTCCGGGATTCGCACCGTCTATGGTTACCACTGGCGCATTCGCCGGCAGACCTGCGATCGAACGAAACGTCGCAACGTCAGACTGCTCGATGTTGCTGCGCCCGGCAATTGCGATGGAGCTTTCGCCTCCCGCAATCCCCTCGGAGTACAAGGGATTCAAATCGTAGATCGCCGCGAAATCGGCCGGAAAGAGATAGTGCGTGCGGCCCGCCGAGTACGCGGGTTCGGCATCCATCGCTCGCCTCATCCTTATTTCTGCGTTGCGCCGAAAGTCGTGCAGCGAGACCACGCCGCCGACCAGCCCCCCGAGCGCCACCGGAACTTGTGGATCCTGCGCATTGGCGATGTGCATCGCGCCGTTTACGCGATAGCGATGGATTTCAGTGTGAAAGGCGTCGAAGATGTCACCGGCGGTTCCGGAAAACACGATCAGCCTTCGCCCTGCCGGGACTGCATCGATCGCGAATCCATGGGCCGTAAGCCAGGCAGCCACCTGGGCAAGATCCTGCTCGCTGGTTCCGAAGCGTGCGCCGAATTCCGCCGGAGTCAGCCACTGGTGATACTCGGGCGAAGCTGGATCCTGCTGCACCTCGACCAAGGCATCCAGACCGGCCTTCTGCACGGGAGAGGGCGCGAGCACCAGCAGCATCCGCTCCAGGCGCTGGTCTGCACTCACTGCGCCGGCGTCAAACTCCGCGCGCGCCAGTGGATGCACATTGCCTTCGAGCGTCACCACCTGCGTCTCATCGATCGGTCTGGCGCCGCGGATTGCCGGCGTCTGCGCCAAGGCGCAAGGGGCCGCTGCCGTGAGCGCAAGCGCTCCGACGAAGGAGAATTTATGAACCACTTGGAGCGATCTCTCTTTCGAGACCGGGAAACGGGAGCGGCACGCTGTGCGAAAAAGCGGCTCTTCGAATCGTGTGGGGTCGCCGCTGCCGACCGATTCCGCGATCTGAGTTGTTTCTAATGTAGAGCGGATTTGAAAAACTTTAGTTGTTGGGCAAGGATTTTGGCGCCGCGCAGTCACCAAAGTTGGCGGTTACTGTCGCAAATTGAGACAAGAGCTGCGCTCCGATACAGGGCCTGTGCTAGCATTCGGACGAAAATCTTCTAAGAAATTACACGGAGATAGATGATGGACCGATATACGCGCAGAGCAGTACTTCAGGCGGGCGTTGTTGCGGCTTCGGCGACTGCGCTTGCGCCGCGCCTCTTCAGTGAGGCCATGGGAGGGCTCAACAGCGAGGCGAAATCATGGACTCTCAGCAATGGCCTGGTGGAGAGAACGGTCGCCTTCGATCCAGGGGGCGGCCTTTCGACGCGGAAAATCACGCATCTTGGAGCGCACTTCGATCTCGTGAATGAGGTCGCGAGCCGAGAGAACATGGGCCAGGAGTTCAGCTTCGAATGCAATGGGAAGCACTGTGCGGGCGCCAGCGGCGATTTTGAGCTGGTGTCGGGGGACTCTGCCGAAACCCCTGGAGGCCGTTCGCTGACCGCACGGCTGCGGCACAAGGCACTGCCGCTTGAAGTCACCGTCGTTTATCGCGTATACGCAGGTCACGCGGCGCTGCGCAAGCACCTTATCGTCCGCAACACGGGGCGCGACCCGCTGCGCCTCTCCCACATGGCAATCGAAGCGCTGGTGGTGAGCACAGGGCCAGCGAGCGAGACGACGCTGCTAGCGGAGTATGGGGCGCTGCCGCGCGAGACCTTTTACACGGGGCGATCGGAGGACGCGTGCCTGCTGGCGACCAACAGCCGGACGGGAAACGGCCTTGCACTCATGAACGAGGTTCCGGGCTATCTGAAGCGCACTGAAGTACAAGGCTTCTACGACCCGCGCCACATGAATATCGGCGTCATGTACGACACCGATCTGATGCCATTTGAGCGCGCGCTTGCGCCGGGTGAGGAGTTCTCGACGGCAGACGCGTCGCTCATTCTTTACCGCAAGGGCGATGGCTTCAACGACCCACACTGGGCCCTCCCGCGATACACAGCACAGGTGCTCGAGCGCAGGATCGACCGCGCTGGGCCGCCATGGATATTCAACACATGGGAGCCGCTGCAGCGCGGCATCAGCCAGGAGATCGCCATGGAGATGGTTGAGGCAGCGGGCACGATGGGGATCGACATCTTCACCATCGACGACGGATGGCAGCAGGACTACGGCGAAAACGAAGTGAACCGTACCGCTTTTCCCGGCGGGCTCGAACCGATTCTGCAGGCGGTTGAAGCGAGGGGCATGCGGCTGGGTCTGTGGGCTCCGCTAGCCGCGATCGGCGTTGCGACAGCTGTCTATCGCGATCACCCCGAATGGGCTGCACTGGACCAGGAGGGCCAGCCGAAGTTTACGGGTACCGCGGCGGGACAGAAGGCGGTCATGTGCATGGCATCGGACTATCGCGCGGCGGCTGCGGCGCGCGTCATCGATGTGATCGAGCGTTTCCGGCTGGCGTACGTCAAGCTCGACCTGACGACGATCTTCAACGCGTATGGAGAGGCGCCGGGATGCTGGGCCCATAACCACCTGCACGGTTCATGGGCCGAGTCGCTGGTGAGGATCTATGAAGGCATTCGGTATGTAACGGCGCGAGTTTACGAGAAGCATCCTGACGTGCTGCTCGACCTGACGTTCGAGCTTTGGGGCCAGAAGCACATCATCGACGCGGGCCTGCTGGCGTCGGGAGACCTCGACTGGCTGAGCAATGTGGGCGACACCAGCGAGCAGTCGGCTGGACCGATTCAGGCTCGGCAACTGCTTTACCAGCGTGCGATTTCGATGCCGGTGGAGGCAATGCTGATCGGAAATCTGCAGGCCGATACGCAACCGATCGCGGAGCGATTCGCAACCGCAATCGGATCGGCGCCGGTCCTGCTGGGCGATATAAGGAAACTGAGCGCTGAAGATCGGCGGTGGTACGGCGAAAAAGCCTCGTGGTTCAAGAAGCTGCGCAACAAGGCCGCGCTGAGCGAGAGCTTCTTCCCGCTCGGCAGTTGGCAGCAGCCGACTGCAACGCAGTGGGATGGGTTTGCCCGGTTTGCCTCTTCGGGCGCGGGAATTGTAGTGCTCTTCGCCAACGAGTCCGATGTGAAAGATGTCCTGGTTCAACTGCCGCTGCTGCCCGCAAAGCAGTATTCGCTGCGCTCTGTCATGACCGAGAAAGACCTGACGCCGCGCGGTGGCGCGGACTGGACGCACGGAGTCGCGTTCCGGTTTGAGAGTGGCCAGAAAGTTGAGATTGTGGAGGTTTCGGCGAGTTAGCTGGGATGGTGTGCCCGAAGTTCGCTGGATGGTGGGCTTCAAACTGCAGGTCCTTGGACTCCGTTTGGCCGAAATCGGCCAAACTCCACTCAGGGTGACCGCACTATTTATGTTGCGAGCTTCGCTTACAGAACGCTAGCAGATTCTCGGCAACTGCTCGCCGATCATCGTGGGGATTACGCGATTCGCGCCCATCGCGGTGCGCGCCACCAGCATGCCCTTGTGTTCCGCGGTCAGGTGGCCGATGCGCGCTGCCTCCCGGCCCAGCGGGTGGGCCTCCAGGACTTCCAGCACACGATGCGCAGCCTCAGGCGCAACGAAGAATACAGCCTTGCCTTCATTGGCTACGTAGACCGGATCGAGACCGAGCAAATCGCACGCCGACTGCACTTCAAACCTCACCGGCAGCTTGGTTTCGTCGATCACCACGCCGACATTCGAGGCCTGCGCGATCTCATTCAGTGTAGAGGCGAGCCCACCGCGCGTAGGATCGCGCATGGCATGGACTGCCGTTCCAACTGCTTCCAACACCTCGGCGATCATCCCGTTCAGCGCGGCGCAGTCACTGCGTATGGGGCTCTCGAACGCGAGGCCCTCGCGCACGCTCATGATCGCCATGCCGTGGTCGCCTATCGTTCCAGACACAATCACCGTGTCACCCGGTTGCGCGCGTCGCGGGCCGAGGGCTATCCCGGCGCGCAGCAAACCCACGCCCGCAGTGGTGATGTAGCAGCCATCGCCGTGGCCGCGCTCCACAACCTTGGTATCGCCGGTAACGATCTGCACGCC
>Ga0187855_10000739_pt1 | contig 27783 bp, 21 predicted proteins | sample June2016WEW_8_10_2_FD_132969 | JGI IMG/M metagenome (GOLD analysis project Ga0187855, IMG submission 132969) | Peatland microbial communities from SPRUCE experiment site at the Marcell Experimental Forest, Minnesota, USA - June2016WEW_8_10 | ecosystem: Environmental > Terrestrial > Soil >...
ATAGGCGCCGCGTCAAAGCCGGTTAGTTCTGCCGCCCAACGATCGTGCGAAAAATCATCCATGTCGACATGGACGCGTTCTATGCGTCGGTCGAGCAGCGTGACGATCCGCAACTGCGTGGCAAGCCCGTGGTTGTCGCCTGGAAAGGCAACCGCTCCGTCGTCTGCGCAGCGTCGTACGAGGCCAGGAGGTTCGGGGTTCGTTCAGCGATGCCGGCAGTGCGTGCTGAACGCTTGTGTCCTGAGGCAATATTCGTCGCGCCGGATTTTACACGGTACCGGGCTGTCTCTCGCAGTGTGGGGGAGATCTTCAAACGCCACACTGACCTCATCGAGCCACTGTCGCTCGACGAAGCGTATCTCGATGTCACAGGGAACAAGACGAGCCTGCCAACCGCCACCTTGGTGGCCCGCACAATTCGTGACCAAATCCGCCAGGAGTTGAGTTTGACTGCATCTGCAGGCGTGGCGCCTAACAAATTCCTGGCAAAACTCGCTTCTGATTGGCGCAAACCGGATGGGCTCTTTGTTATCCAGCCCGAGGATATCGATTCGTTTCTCCTGCCGCTTCCGGTCGGACGCCTGCCGGGAGTCGGCAAAGTTACAGGAGACAAGCTGGCGAAGCTTGGAATACAGACTGTAGGTGATTTGCGAAAATTGGAATTGTTCCTGCTCGAAGAGCACTTCGGCCGGTATGGTCTCCGCCTGCACGAACTCGCCCGCGGTGTCGACGACAGTGCAGTCGTCCCGGACCGGCCCACGAAATCGATCTCTGTCGAGGACACTTTTGAGCAAGACGTTCTTTTGACGGAAACCGAGCCCATGATCCGGCATCTGGCGGAAAAGCTTTGGTCTGCATCGCGCAAGGAATCACGCCTGGCACGCACAGTGGTCCTCAAACTGAAGACAAGCGCATTTAAGATCCTCACGCGCAGTCATACGCCAGATTTTCCTCCTTCTTCCTGCGAGGAATTGACGGACATTGTCTTGAAGTTGCGAGAAAAAGTGGACCTTGGTCCGAATGAGCGTTATCGACTGGTTGGTGTCGGTCTGAGCAACTTTCGAGAGGCCGAGAAAACGGCCGCGCAGCCACCTCTTTTCGAGTGACGGGCAGTGGCATTTCGGTTGTGTAGAAACCGTGTACGGGCGAGATACCCTGTCATCGCTTTCCTGCGGCGATGCCCAGCAGTGTGTGTCGCCTGATCTCCAAGACAGGCGAGGGGACACACAGTCATCGCAAGGATGCCGCTTCTCAATCGTTTGCTCAACTCCTACGACAAGACCGTCAATATCGCGCCTTTGGGACGTATTTCAGTATTTTAGACCGCTGCCCTGTCACCGATCTCGACCTTCACATCCTTATTAGTCACGGAAGCCTTCCGAGAAAACGAATTGTGGATTCGAGCTTGGCCAGCCCACCCGGTACCTGCCCCCTTGTCCTCTCCTAGTAGATCCCGCAGCTAAAGGCTTCGATGGTGAGCATCACCGAAGTGATTGAATCCGCGTTGGTCAGGGCTGTGCGTACGACTCTGGTCGTATCCAACACCCCAGCTTAACTAGGGCTCCGTACTCACAGGGCGCCCTTGTTGGCGATGTTACGAGAATGACGGTGTGAGCAATTGTGAACAGTTTCCTGAGCCGAAGTGTTGAAAATTGTTTTGAAGGTGAACCATGTCTGCGGCGGTTTCTCCGACACTCCAAAGCGCAGTCGTCCTTTGTATCGACGATAACGAGGACGTGCTGGAATGTGAGAAATCGTTCCTCGAAAGCTTTGGCTATACCGTTCTGACCGCTGCAAGCGGGGGCAAGGGATTGGAACTGGCTTCCAAGTACTGGGTTGACGTTGTAATCCTGGACTACTTTATGCCCGAAATGAACGGGCAAGAGGTTGTCATCGCAATGAGGCGGCTCAAGCCGCTAGCGCCAATCATCTTGCTCACTGGCGGAGCGGATATTCCGGCGCAAACTCTGAACTTGGTTGACGCCCTCATAGCCAAGGATTGTTTGGCCAGCCAGTTGTTGCCCACAATCGCGCAATTGTACGGATGCGAATCGACTTCTCCGCATTCTTGTGACGCATGAGGAGGAGTCGCTTATGAAGACCGTGTAGGGCAAGCGTATGTGAGGAATCGAGTCGATAATGGAGGCTATACCCATGAAATTAATAGGAGTGATCAGCACAGCAGTTCTGTCTTTGGCGATCGGAGTCGCAGTTCCGGTGTTCGCACAGGACCATGAGCAGGAAGAACAGAAAGCTAAGCCTGCCCAGGATGAGAAAAAGGCGCAACCCGAGAAGTCAGCAAAACAAGAGGAAAAACCTGCGGCGCAGCAGGAGAAGAACGCCAAGCCGGAAGAGAGAAATGCTCAGCAGGAGAAGAACATCAAGCCAAAAGAGAAGAACGCACAGCAGGCTAAGCCCGCAGAGCCGATGCAGCGCGCCGGTAATAACGGTGGTGGCCGTATTCCCGAAGACCGTTACCGGGCCAATTTTGGACAGGAACACAGGTTTCGTGTCAGCCAAGGCGATTACAATAATCGCCGCTTCCAGTACGGTGGCTACTGGTTTGGATTTGAGGGCGCGTGGCCAAGCAACTGGCTCTACACGCAAGACGTTTATGTTGTCGAAATTAACGGCGTGTATTACCTGTGCAACCCGATGTATCCTGGCGTTAACGTTGTGCTCAGCGTCACAGAATAGTGGCCATCCGGTGTGGTCAGAAGCACAACTAGCTTAACTTTATCGGCGCGGGTCTACATCCCGGCTCGCGCGGTTTCAGGTGCGTGGTCTGTATAATCAGTCTGAGGTTGTCGTGGAGAAGGCGGAAAGAAGAGACATTGCGGTTCGTTCAGTATCATGGGGGCGCTTGGCGCTCGTCAGCGTTGTCATGTTTTCTCTCGTCCTTACGCTGGCGACACGAACTTTCCGCGGTACAACTCCCCACTCTATAGCGGTTCAGTCCGACTCGCCACAGGCTATGCGGCAGCACATGGATCGCGATGCGGTTCGTTGGGCCGCTCCAGTGGCCAAGATGGTGGTGTCGCAGGCTCCCACGTTCTATCCTCGTGTGGCGCCAGCCGGCCCGCCGCTTCCGACTCTCCTTCTCGAAGAAAATCTCTATAATCGACCGCCTCCCTTCTGCTGACCTTTGTTTCCTCCTTTCTTAAGAAAACCTGCTTCGATTGAACTTCAACTCATTGTTCATCGAGGTGACATGGCCCTGGCACAACTGGAGCCTAGCCCGATGACTTCGAAGATCTGAGTCTGGTGGAAGCTGTGATATGGCTCGATGTACTCGCTTCGGGTGCGGTGGATGGGATGACTTTCGCTCGCTTCCGCTGCTGCGCGCGAGTTTCATCCCCCGCTCCTGGTTTTTCGTTCTTGTGGGAGTGAGGATTTCCTTACCACTCGCCGGCGTGCAGATTTGGAGCAACAAATGACGCTGCAACGCAGACATATCGTGATTGGAGCGGTTGTAGCCCTAACCGTTGCTATTTCGATCGCGCTGATGATGAAGCGTTCGCTTGGTGACGTGAATGGCGACGGAGCCGACAAACCAGCGCAAAGGCTCGCGCCGGTGGTATTGGCCGCACGTGCTCCACTCGAAAACGTCATCATTCTTACGGGCGAATTCCGTCCCTTCCAGCAGGTCGATGTTCACGCCAAGGTAGCCGGCTACATCCGCCATATTTTTGTGGATGTGGGGGACAAGGTTCGGGCAGGGCAGGAACTGGCCATTTTAGAGGTTCCCGAACTGAACGCGCAGGTCATGGGCGCAAAATCGGATATCGGTCGCAGTCAAGATGCGACTCGCCGCGCTCAAAGCGAGATCGAGCGGGCGGAGTCCACGCACAGTGCTTACCACGCAGCCTATACGCGGCTTAAGCAGGCGTCAGAGGAGCGGCCGGGTTTGGTCGCCGAGCAGGAACTGGACGATTCGATGGCAAAAGATAAAGAGACCGAGGCACAGATCAATAGCGCTCGGGCGGCTCTGGCTGAATCGCAAAACCAGCTTGGGATGGCGCAAGCCACGCTTGATCGCCTTTCGGCGTTGCAGGCTTATTCGCACATCACGGCTCCTTTCGCCGGCGTGGTCACCAAACGGTATGTCGACACCGGCGCCTTAATCTCAGCCGGAACCTCATCTGAGACGCAATCGCAGCCCGTGGTGCAACTCGCGGAGTGGTCCCTGTTTCGGTTGGAGATTCCAGTTCCCGAATCCGCTGTGCCGATGATCCATTTGGGCAGCATAGTGCAGGTCCATGTTCTCGATTTGAATCGAGACTTCCAGGGTCGCGTGTCCCGCTTCGCTGACGCACTCAATGACGAGACCCGAACCATGCACACCGAGATTGACGTGGAGAATCCGCAAGACACTCTGACCGCAGGCATGTACGCGGAGGTGATGCTTGCGTTGCAGGGAAAAAAAGGCGCGCTCACGGTTCCCGTCCAGGCCGTGGTTCAGGAAAGCAACGAGCATTACGTGCTGGCTCTCGACGATCAGAATCGCGTGCAGAAGCGGAACGTTGCGTTAGGAGAGCAAACCTCCACCACCGTGGAGATCGTTCACGGTCTTTCAGAAAAGGATCGAGTGATCAGCGCCGGTCAGTCCGACTACGCGATCGGCGAGGTGGTGACGCCCAAGTTGGAGTCAGCGCCCACAGGTGCCAGCGAAGGCCAGACGGGAGAGCGAAAGTAATGCCGAGATTCGCTCTGAAGAACCCGTTCTTCGTGATCATGCTTTGTCTGGTAATCGCCGTGGTCGGCGTGACGACGGTGGCTCGGATGCCGGTGGATTTGTTCCCGCAGATCAAGATTCCGGTAGTCGTGGTTGCGACCTTCTACTCGGGAATGCCGCCGGAGCAGGTCGAGGCCGACATCACCGACACATTCGAGCGTTTCTTTACCCTGGGCAGCAACATCGACCACATCGAGTCGCGCTCTCTTACGGGCGTGAGCCTGATTAAGATTTACTTCAAGCCGGGCAGCGATGCCAATGCGGCTCTCAGCAATATCGCTAACCTGGCGATGGCGGACCTTCGGCGTCTGCCTCCAGGAACATTGCCACCGGTGGTACTCAAGTTCGATGCTTCGAGCCTTCCGGTTTGTTTGGTAACGCTGAAAGGGGAAGGCCTCAACGAAACTCGGCTGAAGGATCTGGCGCAATTCCAGGTTCGCAACCAGATTGCGAACGTATCCGGCGCTTCTGTGCCGCAGCCTTTTGGCGGGCGTTATCGCCAGATCATGGTTTATGTGGACCCGGTCAAGCTGGAGGCGCACCAGCTTAGCCTGATGGACGTGGTTCACGCGGTGAATGATTCCAACCTGATTCTTCCCGCTGGGGATGTCCGGATCGGTCCCAGAGATTACAACATCTATGCCAATGCGCAATTGCCCGACGTAGATGAGATTAACCGTATACCGCTGAAGACCGTGGGCAACGCGTCGGTGATGGTTGCCGATGTAGGTGAGGCCAAGGACTCAGGCGCGATTCAAACCAACATCGTCCGTATCGACGGACAGCAATCGGTTTACATCCCTGTCCTAAAGCAAGGCGGCGACAGCAACACCATCACGATTGTGAATGGAATCAAAGCGGCGACAAAAGACCTTTTGGACATTCCGAAATCGCTTAAGACGGCGGTTGTTTTTGACCAATCCATCTTTGTCAAGAGCGCCATCAAGAATGTGATGAAGGAAGGCGGAATTGGACTGCTGCTGACGGGCATCATGATTCTCATTTTTCTGGGCAGCCCCCGAGCCACGGTTGCTGTGCTGCTCTCGATTCCTCTTTCCGCTTTAGTGTGTTTTTTGCTCATGAATGCCATGGGTGGGTCGATCAACGTGATGCTCTTGAGCGGTTTGGCGCTGGCTTTTTCCCGCCTGATTGACGACTCGGTGGTGGTGCTGGAAAACATTTTTCGTTACATGGAAATCGGCGAAGCTCCAGGAGTGGCCGCGGAAAAGGGAGGGATGGAAGTCTCGCTGGCAGTGCTGGCGGCCACATCTACTACCTCGATCGTGTTTTTCCCCGTAACGTTGTTCTATGGCGTCAGCCGCTATTTGTTTATCGACCTCGCTCTGGGTGTAGTCCTGTCTATTTTTGCCTCGTATGTCTTTGCCATGACGGTGGTGCCGCTCTATTGCGCGCACTTCCTCCATGTAGAGGACGTCGAGAAAGAGATTAAAGGCGAGTCAGAGAACAAGCCCGCTTCGCGATCGCTTTTTCGCAGGTTCATTGATCGGTTTAATGAGCGCTTTCAGAAGCTCTTGGATATTTACGAACGTTGGGTGACTCGTGCTCTGGCCCGGCCGGGAAGAACCGTGGCGTGGATTGCCGGTGGCATAGCCCTGGTGGTGGCGGGAATTTTCCCTTTCGTGGGGACAGCCTACTTTCCTCGCACCGATCCGGGCCAGTTCGTGATCAACGTCAAGGCTCCGAGCGGCTCCCGTCTGGAGGTCACAAATCAATACATCGCGCGCCTCGAGAACGATATTCGCCAAGTGATTGGCCCCCACGACCTGGGAATAATCGTCTCCAATATCGGGATAACTCCCGACCTCTCCGCCATGTACACCAGCAACTCGTCCATGGATACGGCATTTGTCCTGGTGAGCTTGAAAGAAGACCACAAGATAGGCAGCTATGAATACATGGGGCGCGTTCGTCGCAAACTGTCCGAGGATTTGCCGGAACTGGATACATATTTTCAGGCGGGTGGATTGGTCGATGCGGTAATCAACCTGGGATTACCGGCGCCTATCGATGTCCAAGTGAGAGGCAACGATCTCGACGGCGCTTATAAAGTGGCGGCGAACATCGCCAAACAGATCCGAAGCCGCAAGGGCGTGAGTAGCGTGCTGATTCCCCAAAATCTTCTTTATCCCGGACTGCAGCTGAACATCGATCGCGAACGCGCCAGCCTGATTGGTCTCACACCCAAGCAGGTGGTAGACAATGTAATCACCGCCCTGACTTCCAACGGCATGATTGAGCCCAGCTACTGGATCGACCCCAAGACGGGCAACAACTACATGCTCACCGTGCAGTACTTCGATAAGCAGATTGAGAACATGAGCATGGAGGATTTCAAACAAATCCCTCTACGTGCTCCGAATATCAAGAACTACACGCCCCTGCAATCCGTGGCCGACATAACGACGATGAACACCCCGACCGAAGTCGACCATTATCAGCTGCAGCGCGTCATCGACATCTATGTGATGCCCGCGGGCGAGGCCTTAGGTGGAACCAATCGCGAAGTCCACGACATCGTCAGCCATCTGACGTTACCGGAAAACATCCGGGTCGAAGTGCTCGGATCGGTCGTAGGCATGGAGGAATCGTTCAAGCGCTTTTCCATCGGTCTGGTGCTGGCTATTGTGCTGGTCTACCTGGTTCTGATGGCGCAATTCGCTTCTTTCATCGACCCGCTCATCATTCTGGTTGCGATTCCTCCAGGATTGTCGGGAGTCGTGTTGATTCTTTGGCTGACCCACAGCACCTTCAACATCATGTCGCTGATGGGCGTGATCATGATGACTGGAATCGTCGTTTCCAACAGCATCTTGATCGTCGAGTTTGCGCGGCAGCTGCGCAAGGAGGACTTCGCGCTGCAGGAGGCGCTGGTGCGGGCGTGCAAGATCAGGCTGCGCCCGATTCTCATGACCTCGCTCGCGACTTTGTTGGGGATGCTGCCAATGGCGCTGGGTCTGGAGACGGGCAGCGAGCAATACGCGCCTCTAGCGCGCGCCGTGATCGGTGGTCTCGCGGTTTCGGTGGTCGTTACCGTTTTCCTCGTACCCGCGGTTTATTTGATGGTTCACGGCAAGGATGAGGATAAGAAGAACGAGAAAAAGGAGGAACAGCCGGCATGACATGGAGACTGGTATTTCTGTTGGGCGCTCTCGCGCTCTCAACCCACACGCTCTCAATGCGAGGCCTGGCGCAGTCGCTACCGCTCGTGCAGGGCTCGCCTTCCTCGAATGTGATACGGCTCAGCGTGAAGGACGCGGAGGCGCTGGCGGTGAAGAACAATCCGGCAATCTCTGTCGCCCGGCTGACTGCATTGGCTTCAGGGCAGGTGACGCGGGAAGTGCGTTCGAATCTCTGGCCACAAGCCTACGCCAACCTGACGGCAGTCGATGCCCGCGGAAATAGCCGCATCACCGCTGGAGTGTTGAATAATCCCAGCGTCTACACGCGAGCCGCGGGCGGCGCCACGGTCAGCCAACTCGTCACCGACTTCGGGCACACCACGAACCTGGTAGCCGGCGCTCGCCTTCAGGCACGAGCCGACGAACAGAGCGCGGCCGCTACGAAACAGGATGTTTTGTTGGCCGTGGACCAAGCCTTTTACAACAGCCTCCAGACGCACGCTGTGCTGCAGGTAGCGGAGCAGACCGTAGCCTCGCGCCAGTTGTTATCGGACCAGGTTTCCGCTCTCACCAAAAGCAAATTAAGGTCAGACCTGGACTTGAGCTTTGCCAACGTGAACCTGGCGCAGGCGAAGCTTCTCTACCTGGACGCGCTAAACAATGACAAGGCTTCCATGGCGGCCCTTTCGGCGATTCTGGGATATCCCACTCTTGAAGCATTCGAGCTTGTCAACGATACGGAGCCGTTGGCCCCACCGCCAGCCGAGGTGGATCCGTTGATCGCCGAAGCGTTTGCCAAGCGCCCCGAGATTCTTGCCCTGGAGTTTCAGTCGGAGTCTGAGGAAAAGCTGCACAGGGCGGAGCGTGACCAGATGTATCCCGCGATCAGTGCTCTCGGGGCCTTTGGAGATTCTCCTGTTCGCGATGATGTCATTTATGGACCTTACGCCGCCGTGGGAGTGAACGTGGAGATTCCGCTCTTTAACGGTTTTCTCTTTTCAGCGAAGTCCCGCGAAGCGGATTTGCGCGCCCAGGCTACGCGGCAACGTCTGATGGACCTTCGAAACCGGATCTCGCGAGATGTACGCACGAGCTGGCTGGCGGCAAGCACGGCATTCGACCGCGTGAATGTGAGTGAGCAGTTGTTGGCGCAGGCGAACCAGGCGCTTGATCTTGCCCAGACACGATACAAGCTGGGCCTCAGTTCGATTGTAGAACTCAGCCAGGCACAGCTACAGCAGACCCAGGCCGAGATCGGAAATGCTCAAGCCGGATATGAATACCGGTTGGCCCTGTCGGTTCTGCGCTACCAGACTTCAGGTCTGTAAGTCGGGTCGCAAGTGCGCATTGCGCGCGGATGCGACGATTCTGGACGGGGCGTCGGCAAACCGGACCTATATCCTGGAGCCCAGCCACCAGGACAGTCAGATCGACTCACCATTTTCGACTCGACCCAGATACATTGAACCGGTTGTGTGCATCTCCATGCTACCCGCATCCGACGCCAGCGTGTTGTGCGGGACTGCTGTGACGAATCCGGCAGCCTAGGGCGACCAAGTCTTATTCCCTTGGACTTCGCGTGTTGCAGTCCAGATCGTACGCGTTCGCGAATCAGGTCTCTTTCGAACTCCGCGATACTGGCAAAGATGCCGAACACAAGACGCCCGTTCGCCGTGGAAGCATCGACGCCCTCATGCAATGAGATGAACTGATGCCCTATTCGTGGAACTCGCAGAGCGCGTTGACCAGTTGCCGCAGGCTCCTGGCGAATCAGTCGTAGCGATAGACCACAACTGCGTCGACCTGACGCCGGCGACAAGCCACCAGAGCTTATCTAAGGAAGGACGACGGTCCTTGGACCCGGACACCTTGTCCGCGAACTCTTCCACGATCTCACCATCCACGGCGTTGGCAGTCCTCGCGGAGTTCAGCGGTCTGCACTTCCGGATAGCGTGCTGACGCGAACGTAAAGGGCGACTCGGATTTGTTTCATAAACCCTCCCGAAAAGTATGCGATTGGACGTTGAGATCAAAGCACTTGTAGGCGCGCATTTCTCGTTGCAGAAATATTTGTTTTTGAAACGAGTGAGTTGAGTTTGGCGATGTCATAGCGCACGCAGGAACGTGGCTCCGCAGGCAGGCAAAGGTCCTGTAGCGGCGATAAGTTGGAAACACGGGCGATATCCACTGCCACACTCTCGGAGTGCGCCTCGCTAACACGACCAAGGCGGTCGGCTTACCCTCGTGGCTTGCATTCGTCAGGCGTTGGTCCAGCCACCTTTGTCCGCACTGCTACCTGCTCGCCCCTGCCGTATGTTGGCGGTCCGCCGCGCTGCACCTTCGCAGGTTTCGGCGCCATGTGGTTCCGAGCGCTCAAGTCATCGTGCATGAGGTCCACAGCATGCTGCGTGGGCTGAAGAAAGCCGATGTGAAACATTCCCGGATATCCCTGCTCTGGAGTCATTCGCTTGTCGTACATCAGTGTCAGCAGAAAGCCCTCGGCATTCCGCAGCGCAGATGGTTTATCGGTGCGTTCCTCTATGAGCTGAAAACCAAACACTGAGCAGAAGAACTTCGTCAGTGCAGGAACGTTGTAGGTGGTGAGGTTGGTGTGATTCATCGTTGCCATTACGATCTCCGTTTAAAGAAAGTTCCATCGCGTGGCTTGTCACGGGTTCAGACCGGAACGCACCACGCGACAGGCAGTAGTGCCGTGGCACTACCGCTATCGCCGTGGGTGTCTTCTCCGCTGTGATGCAAGAGTTTGACTAGACTGCGGATTGGCCGCAGCGAGCCGTGCTTGCCAATACGGCTCTGCGTTTTTCCTCAGCTATTGGGTGTTGCCCAGTCTTCCTCGGTTGCAGGTTTTTGCTCGCGGCTGGGGTCGGCTGATTGGCGCACTCTCGGATACAGACCGGCTCGTCGGAAGATTAGCTGGCGAGGCCGTCATCGCTCTCGCGAATTCTGAAAGACTCAGGAGGCGGGTTCGAGTCCCGTCGCTCCGCGATTTCTTTGCTGCCAGCGACATCCTCGGTGATCTCTCACGGCCGATATTCAGCCGCACTCCCTTATGCTGCGGGTGCAGTTTCCTTTCGCAATAGTTCTCTTTCTCGCAGCCAGGTGAAGATCACGGGAGTCACAATCAGCACATGCAGCAGAGAGCTGACCATGCCTCCGAGTACGGGGGTGGCGAGCGGCTTCATCACTTCGGCCCCGGTGCGTGTAGACCACATGATGGGTAACAGGCCCGCGACAACCGTGGATACGGTCATGATTTTGGGACGCAAACGCAGCAGGGCGCCTTCCATCACCGCTTCATGCAAACCCTGCAAAGTAAGTGCCCCCATCGCGACTCGCTTTCGTTCCACCGCCTCTTCCAAGTAGATCACCATCACAACGCCGGTCTGCACAGCGGTGCCGAACAGGGCGATGAAGCCCACCCAAACGGCGACGGAGAAGTTGTACCCTAGCAGCTTCAGCAGAAATACGCCGCCGCTCAGCGCAAAGGGTACGGCGAGGATCACGTGCGAGGCTTCTTTGAATGAGTTGTAGGTTTTGTAAAGCAACAGGAAGATGATCAGGAACACAATTGGGATGACGAGTTCGAGCCGCTTTTTTGCACTGATCTGATTTTCGTATTGTCCGCTCCACTCGATGTAATAGCCGGGCGGCATTTTCACTATGCGGGCCACGGTGCGCTGCGCTTCGTCCACGAACCGGCCAACGTCGCGCCCGCGCACGTTCATCAGCACGCTGCCCCGCAGTAGTCCGTTCTCGCTGCTGATCATGGAGGGCCCCATCACCACGCCCAGGTCGGCCACCTGTCCCAGCGGAATCTGGGCGCCGTTGCTAGCCGTGACCAGAACGTTGCTCCGCAGCTCTTCGGGGTCTTGGCGGAAATCAGGGGCGTAACGCACCCGCACGGGCAGACGTTGACGGCCGTCAATGGCAGTCGTGAGGTTCTTGCCGCCAATCGCGGTCTCGATCACGTCCTGCACGTTGCCAACGTTGATTCCGTAGCGAGCCGCGGCTTCGCGGTTTATTTTTATTTCAAGGTACGGTGCTCCCGTGATGCGCTCGGAATAGAGGTCAGCGACACCAGGAACCGGGCGCAAAGCCCGTTCAATTTCAGTTTCCTTCTGCTCGATGGTCGCAAGGTCGTTGCCGAAGACCTTGACTCCCACCTGGGTGCGGATTCCGGTCGAAAGCATGTCGATGCGGTTGCGGATCGGCTGGGTCCAGATGTTGGTCACGCCCGGCAGACGCAGCTTCTCGTCCAGCCTTTGCAGGATCGTTTCCTTGGTTGTCCCAGCGGGCCATTCGATCTTGGGTTTGAAGTTGATGACCGTTTCAGTCATATTCACTGGCGCGGGGTCAATGGCGCTTTCTGCGCGGCCGATCTTGCCCACAACGCTCGCCACGAGTGGGTCCTGAGCAATGATTTTGTCCTGCCAGCGAAGAATCTCGGTGGCCTTGGTGAGCGAAATACTGGGATCGGTAATGGGCATGAACAGGGCAGTCTCTTCATCGAGCGGCGGCATAAACTCGGAGCCGATCGTAGTCGCCAGCCAGAGCGCGGAGGCAAAGATTACGACTGCCGCACTCAGAGTCATGATCCTGTGCTTTAAGGCCCAGCGCAGTACCGGTTTGTAAATCATTCGCAGACCGTGCATCACGGGATTTGCGTCTTCGCGGTGCAGTTTTCCACGGATCAGGAAGGTGCAAAGCACGGGCACCAGAGTGACCGCGATTAGGGTGGAGCACACCATGGCAAAGGTTTTGGTGAAGGCCAGCGGATGAAACATCTTGCCTTCCATGCCGGTGAGTGCGAACACTGGGACGAAAGCCAGAATGATGATGGTCATCGCAAAGAAAATCGGCCGACCTACCAACTTGGCCGCTTCCAATGTGATCTGGCCGATCGCCGAACTGTACTCTCCATGTTCTTCGTAGTAGCGTTCCGCGTGCCGTAGCACGTTTTCAGTCATTACAATGCCGGCATCGACTAGCACCCCAATCGCAATCGCGATCCCGCCGAGTGACATGATGTTGGAGGAGATATCTGCATAGTGCATGAACAGGAATGATCCCAAGACCGCTAGAGGCAGTGGCACCGTCACAATGAGGATGCTGCGGAAGTGCCACAGGAAGATCACATGCGCGAGCGTGACCAACAGGATCTCTTCGAGCAGCGCCGACTTCAACGTATTCACCGCGTGAAGGATCAACGTGCTGCGGTCGTAAAAAGGAACGATGTGGACGCCTTTGGGTAACCCCGGCTCCAAAGCGGCTAGCTTCGCTTGGACCCCGCTGATTACCTCTTGGGCGTTGGCTCCGTTGCGGATCACCACGACCCCGCCCACGATATCCTTGCCGTCCTTGTCGAGGACGCCGCGGCGAAATTCCGGCCCCAAATGGACATTGGCGACATTGCGGATGAAGATGGGTGTGCCTGCCGTGGCGGTGAGGACGATATTCTCAAGATCCTCCGTCGATCGAATCAAGCCAATTCCCCGGACCGCCATCTCCTGGTCGCTGGCTTCAATGACCTTCGCGCCGACGTTGGTGTTGCTGCGCTGAACGCCTTCGATGACGGTGCGCAAGGGGATGTTGTAAGCGCGCAGTTTGATGGGATCAACGTCGATCTGATATTGGCGCACCCAACCGCCGATGCTCGCTACCTCGGCCACGCCTGACACCGAGTTCAACTGGTACTTGATGAACCAGTCCTGCAGGGAATGCAGGGCTCCGCCGTCGTAGGGTCCCTCGACGGTATACCAGAAAACCTGGCCTACGCCGGTTGCATCCGGACCCAAAACAGGTACAACTCCCTCCGGCAGGAAACCCGATGCCAAGTTCAGCCGTTCCAAGACCCGCGTGCGTGCAAAGTAGGGATCAATCTTGTCCTGGAAGATAATGTTGATCATCGAGAAGCCCAATGCCGACGAGGAACGCACGTCCCTCACTCCCGCCAATCCTTGCAGGTTGACGGTCAGAGGATAGGTGATCTGGTCTTCGACTTCTTGTGGGCTACGGCCCGCCCAATCGGTGTAAACGATCACCTGGTTTTCACTGAGATCAGGAATGGCGTCGATCGGCGTCCGTAGGAGTGCCCAGTAACCCCAGACAGCCAGCAGAGCGTAGGCCAGCAAAATGAGGCCGCGGTTCTTGAGAGAAAATTCAATGAGCCGGTTAATCATGGGTTCTCCTCTTCACTGCGCATTCAGCCGGGCGTGATAGCTACCCAGGAGTTGTCCGTTGCGGCTGGCGTCCACTTCGACATTCCAGGAACCAGCTGTCGGGACCTTGACCGTGCCCGCGTAGTCAGAACCCTTCCATGTGAGGTCACTTGCGGCGCGCGTCTCGCCCATGCCCATGGCTGGCATCGCCGGCATGATGAGCGTGACCCTTACCTGCACATCAGTCACGGGCTTTCCTGAAGCGTCGAGCACGGTTACGTGCAGCGTCGCATCGGAGTTGCCGCGAGCTGTTTCCGGATCAGAACGGAAGGTGAACTTAATCTGAGGAACGGCGGGCGCTTGTGCCTGACCTTGGTCGGCCTGACCATGATCGAATTCCTTCGATCCGCCAAACATCCCTGTCATACCACCTGTGATTCGGGTCTGGGAATCGATCAGGAAACTGCCTTGGCTGACGATGCGTTCGCCTTCTTTAAGGCCCGCGAGCACTGGGTAATAATCCGTGCCTGCTGGACCGATCTGCACTTGCCGTCCTTCGAATTCACCATTGCCCTTGGCCACGTAGACGAACTTGCGCATGCCCGTATCGAGAACGGCAGAGCGCGGTATGGCTAGAACGTCGTGGCCTGCAGGTGCGGCAAATTTAACTTGCACGAACATGCCGGGGCGCAATCGCATGCTAGGGTTCGGAACCTGGATGCGAGCGGAGGCGGTGCGGGTCTGAGGGTTAATGGAAGTATCGAGAAATCCGACTCGCCCGTGTAGCGTGGCGCCAGGCAGTGAGTCGGAAGTGATCTCAACGGACTGGCCGCTGTGCACGGCAGACAAATCAGGCTGGTACACATCTGCCTTTACCCAAATCGTGCTCAGGTCGGTGACGGTAAAGAGGACTTCTCCGGCGTTTACGTATTGCCCCTGCGTAACTTTGCGCTCCGTCACAATGCCGCTGACGGCCGAGTAAATGGGAAGTTCGATCTGAGGCTTCGCCGACGATGCGATCTCATCAAGCTGCTGTGTCGTGAGTCCCCAGAGTTCCAGCCGGCGGCGGCTTGCGTTTACGAGGTCTTCGGCGCCCGACACTGCTAAGGGCTCGGCACTCGTGCCAAGACGCTTTCGGTTCTCAAGTGCAAGTCTGTATTCCTCGGCAGTCGAAAAGACTTCTGGGCTGTAAAGGGAAGCAATAGTCTGACCACGACGCACTTGCTGGCCCGTGAAAGCCAGGTAGAGCTTGTCGATGCGGCCACCGATGCGCGCACTGATCGACGCCAGTTGCGTTTCCGGTTCGTCCACCTTGGCGACGGCGATGAGAGCGCGTTGAAGATTACGCCGCCTGACTTCGACCGTTTCGACACCAATGTCTGTTTCCTCCTTCTGGTTTAGCTGAATGCTGGAGACAGAGGCGGTCGCTTGCACTTGTTCTGTGCGCTGAGACGTGGCTTGTTCGGGCGCCGCTTCGTACTTGGGAATCGGCGCTTCCTGAGACTGGGCAGCGCTACGGTCGGGATACTGAAGGCGCATTGCCGCATAGGCGACCAAGGCCAACATCAGGCCGAGAGTGAGTCCTGTAACAAGGAACTTCTTTTCATGTTGCGTCATTAGTGCACCTCCGGAGGGATCTGAGGGAGAGAAGCTTGAGGGCCCCGTGTATTCGATTCCTGCTCGTCCCGCGTCAAGGGAGCTCCCACTGCGCGTTCGAGATCCGCAAGCCGCGATTCCAATTCAGACGCGGCGCGGTAGTAATCGAGTTCAACTTCGAGAGTTGTGTTCTGACTGTCGAGGAGGTTCAGGAAGTCCGTCCGGTCGGCCTGATATGCAGCGACGGTTGACTTCAGCGTCGCCTGTGCTTGAGGACGAAGCGTCTGGCTGTAAAGATCAACGAGGCGCTTGGCAGATTGCGCGCGAATCAGAGCTTCCTGAATTTCCTCGAACACGAGCGCACGCTGGTTGTCGTACTCGGCTTTGTCAACCGAGAGATCCGCCTGCGCCTCCGCGATCTCTGCGTCGCGGCGCCCGCGGTTCAGCCATGGTAGGGTGACGGCGAGCTCCGCCATGTACGTGTTGCGATACCGGGCGCCGTCCGGCATGAGCATGTAACCAGCGCTCAGGTTGTAGTCCGGCGTGTACGCCTTCTGTGCCAGCTTCGTGCGAGCCTCGCCCTGCTCCACACCGGAAGACGCTACCGCCAGCTCGGCCCGATTCTCTAAGGCGCTCTTTTCTAGGTCCAAGAGTGCGGAAAGCTTCTGCGGCGGAGAATACTCGCCCTGGACTTCGAGTGGAGATCCGGGGTCCCGTCCCAGCAGCGTATTCAGTCGGGCTCGCGCGAGACCGCCATCCTGTTCGAGCATCACGAGGTGCTCGACCAGCTTGGTGAGAGCGATCTGTGCTTTCAGCACGTCCTGCTGCGGAACGCGTCCGACAACATACTTGATTCGTGCCGACTCGGAGGACTGGCGAGCCAATGCCGCTTGCTCGTCATGCAGCAGGAGTTCGTCCTGTTTGCGGAGGAGGTCATAGAAGGTCTTCCGAACTTGAGCCGTGACGTCGCGTTTTTTGGCCTCCAGTTCCGCTTTGACCTGCTCCACTTCCTCCGAAGCAAGTTGTGTCCGTAGTGCCCGCTTGCCCGGACCGGGCAGTGACTGATTGAACATGAACATGTGCTGTGTCTGGTTCAGGTCCCACGGCTTGGCGAGTGGTATACCCCAGCCGCGATACATGAACTCGGGATCGCTCAACGAACCGGCACTGCGTACTCGTGTCTCGGCGATTGCGACACGACGCATAGCCACCCGGATTTCGGGATTGTTGGCCAAAGCCGCTGTTTCGAGCTCGGCAAGGCTCATCGGCGGCGTGGACGGCCGAGAGTGCTGATGCTCCTGCGCCAAAAGGCCAGTAACACCAGACAAAGGATCGGTATCAGCGCTTGGCTCGCTGGCAAAACCGCGCGCACCGCTGAAGGCGATCAGCAGACAAATGCATAAATGTAAAACTTTCATTACTCCTCCGTAAACAATTAATGAATAGAGGGATAGGAGGCGCGTGCGCACCAAGCGCACCAAGGCAGAGCACGGCCTCATCTGGGGCAATGAAAGTTGTCTAGATTCTCAAAACGGAATTACAGCCGGGAGACGGTTCCGGAGGTGGGGCATGGAGAAACGAAAGATGGGAGCGCGCTGTCACTGCGGGCAATGCCGCTAACGATGCGACCGGCGGTATCACAAAAATCGTGAGCGGACGAACCGGCCCGGCAGCCAGCACCTGGGGAAGAACGGTGTTTGTCGGTCCCTGGGCCTCACAGCAGGAATGACTTGCTGGCATCATGGAGCTTCCACACTGCTCCGCCACGTGATGGCAGCACTCCCGTTCCGTGGGAATCATTGTCGCACCCGGAAGAACACACGCCATGGCTGGCGTGATCGCCCACAAGAAGGCGATCGTCAGCAGCGCGAATGCTCGGGCTCTAGTCACCCTCATAAGTGTACTGCGTTTTCTGGCTGCGATGAACAAGTTCTCACTTCAAAGAACGATGCTAGTCTGACACGGACGACAACCGCTGTGACGACGATCACACCCCCAAACTTCTTGTCGTTCATACATAGTCGAATAGTGTCATGAAACCGAAATCCATGTGAAGTTGCTGGTGGCAGTGGAATAGCGTCAGTCCTGGGTTGTCAGCAATAAAGTCGATTTCGGACTCCTGGTAACCGCCCAGCATGATCACGTCTTTCAGGATTCCGGAGGTGGGCTTTCCCGACAAGCTCGCGAGTTCGAAGCTATGCCGATGAAGATGGATGGGGTGGATATCATCGCTGGCGTTGCGCATGCGGATTCGGTAATGCTTGCCTTGGTTCAAATGATATGCCGCGGGCACGATCTCGCCGGCCATCGGGTAGGACGCTCCGTTGATCGTCCATCGGTTGAAGCCCTCTTCGGCGGCATTATCCTTCACAAAGATCATCTCGAACGTCTTGTCCGGCGGCGCGGCAGTAGTACCGGGCTTGGCAAAGAGCCCGTAGTGCCAGCGATAGGGCGGCGGCGTAATCCATTGTCCCTTGCCTTTGGTCCCCGCGTATTCGACGATGATTCCCATTCCGTGATGACGATCATCATCGGCTAGATCGCCCATGATCCAGACCCCAGGCCGTTTCATTTCAACTATGGCAGAGACTCGCTCCGCTGTGCCCAGCCAGATTACTTGAACGTTTGCGGGATTTGGGACGGGATTACCGTCCAAGGCGACCACGTGAAAAGAATGGCCAGGCAGAGCAAGGCTGCGAATCTCGGTCGCGCTTCCGTTCAACACGTGGAACAGAACTCGTTCGCCCTGCTTCACTCGGATGGGTTCCCCGTGGTGCAGCATCCGGCCGTTGATCGCAAAAGAACCGTAGCCCACTTCGTATCCGTGCGGCATGCCCTTTGCGAGGGAAGCCTTCATGGCCGACTCGCCTTGCTCTTCGAGCGCTTTCACTTTAGTCGCGGGAGAAAGGAAATCCATCGCCATATCTCCGCCTCGGCTGAAAGTCGGCTCGAACTCCTTCAGCACGAGGAAGACCTCACGGTCATAGTTGCCCGGCTCATGCTTCGGCTCGATGTACACGGGCCCGACTTGGCCACTGTACTGTCCGGCGGCCAGATTTGCGCCCGCGCGGTTATGCGTGTGATAGAAGCGGAAGCCCGCTGGCCTTGGTGTGAATGCTATCCGCCGCTTGCCATGCGCAGGAATGAACGGAGTGCCTTCCTCGGACGCTCCGTCCACGTCAGGCGGTATCATCTGGCCGTGCCAGTGCAATTGCTCCGGTGTGTCCGTGTCGTTGTACACGTCTACTGTGACCTGCTGACCTTCCTTAAAGCGAAGCAGTGGCCCCGGAAATTGCCCGTTGTATGTGGTCGCCGAGATAATCCGGTTGGGCGCGATCTCGATAGGGGACGTCTTGATGTGCAACGTGTAGTCGGGAGAACCGGACTCCGAAGCTGCAGGCGAGTCGTTGCTTTGGGTTGAAAGATCGGATTCAGCGACGACAGTGCCGGAGGACAGGAAAACCGCTCCGGCTGATAGACCTGCTGCTTTTAGAAACCGGCGCCGGGATTCAGACGATTCGTTCATCGAGCCTCCCCATAATCCTCGCATCAGCATGCGGCACACATCAGCCACCATTTCGGTTGTGCTTGGCGAGCCTTGCATCAGGAGACAAGCTCCCGCCACCCACTGAAATGAGAAAGACTAAGCAGCAGAACACGGCAAAATCGGTTCGCGCGTCGCTGACCATGTACCAGAAACCCTGGTTTGCGCGAAACAATTCTGGAACTTTGTAGACGCAATCGCGGTCATGATCACGATCAATAGCGGAATGGACGCGAGTCAGGTCCCAATCCCCAGTAACAGTAGGAGACCGCACAGAATCTCGAAAGCGCCAACAAAATGAGCCGTGAAGTAGGGATGTGAAAACCCGATTCTTGTGAAGCGAGCCACTCCCATGCCGGGATCGATGTACTTCAAAATGCCCTGTGTAAAGAAGATCAGTCCCACCGCAATCCGAACGAGTAGTACGCTGCGTGGGGCTTCTGTGGGTTTCAAGGAGGAACTGCAGGATTGTGTTCAAAGGGTCACCTCAACACGCTCTGTCGTTGCGTACCTGCAAGCATTGTAGTCAAGGAAGTAGATCGATTCGTAGAGATGGGATCGGTTACCTCTTGACCGCCAAAACATCTTGACTCTCGAATGCATTCCAGGGTTCATACTTCTATGGTGCAAAGCAGCGGTTCCAAGACCCTTCATTCTGGGGCGCTGGCCAAGGCAACCGGCGTGAGTCCAGACACGATTCGATACTACGAGAAGATCGGCGTTCTCCCGCAAGCGTCGCGGACAAAGTCTGGCTACCGGGTCTATCTTGCGAGCGCGGGGGAGAGAGTGCTTGTGGTGCAGAGGGCGCTTCGGATCGGATTCACTCTGGCGGAACTGGCTGGGGTCCTGAAAGCTCGTGATGCCGGAGGCGCCCCCTGCCGCCGCGTTTATGAGCTTGCCCAAGAAAAACTCGAAGGTATCGAAGCAGACATTGAGGCCCTAAAAGGCATGCAACGATATATGAAGAAGGTATTGTCCGATTGGGAATTGCGTATTCAGAGTACGGGTCCCGGACAGAAATCGCACTTGCTGTATTCGCTCACCGATGCGGTAAAGAACTCTCGCGCGCTGGCAAATCAGTTTCGGAGGAAGAAAAGGCCATGAAAACAGCAATCGCATTTCTGATATTCGGCGGACTTCAATTGGCAGCACAAGACATTCAGTCTTGCCCCATGCACAAAGAGCATATGAAAGACGCTTCTCAGCATCAAGCTGCTGTGGAAAAGCACGGTGATGAGGCGATGGGATTTCCGCATGACAACACCGCTCATCATTTTCGTCTGTACTCAGATGGTGGCGCCATCGAAGTGACCGTGAACGATAATAAGGATTCCCGGAATTTGCAAGCAATCCGGTCCCATCTGACGCACATTGCCACGATGTTCTCCAATGGGGAATTCTCCATTCCGATGTTCGTCCATGACCAGGTGCCGCCCGGCGTGCCTATGATGAAAGAAAAACGAGCTGAGATTTCATATAGCTTCGAAGAACTGCCGGCAGGCGGCAGAGTGCGTATTAAGACCACGAATCCCGACGCCCTGAAAGCAATTCACGCCTTTCTTCGGTTTCAGATCGAAGATCACCATACTGGGGATACTAGCGAGATTGGGACTATATAACGGGGGCGCGCGCATATCAGCGCGAATCGGAATTATCCCTAATGCACGGGCAAGAGCAGTTTGACTGCGAGGCCAAGCACTGCCGCAATGAATATTTCGCCGCAGGCAGACCGTGCTCAAGAGCAGGACGACGCGGGCTCCCAGCAACGCACCCAGAAACATGGAAACGCCAATAATGATGCCCAGCTTCAGATCCACGACACCGCGCCATACAAATATCAGTGTCGCAACCCCTGAAGAAAATACGTTGATCACCTTCGTCGAAGCAACGGCGATCCCTGCAGGCGTTCAGTTAATAGCCGTTTCTCTGTTCTTTTCGTGCTGACGCTTCATCTAGAATTGCTTGAAGATTGATCCCGTGTTGACGGACTACCGGCTCCACCATTGCCGTAATTTCGCGGACAGCGCTGCTTAGCGAACGCCCCTGATCTCTACGCTGTTTGGCAAAATCCACTCGCTTCGACATGCTTTTCTGAGATATATCCTGCAAGGTTAGGTCAGCAATTCTGTACAAATGCTTCCTATCGTCGCCGTTCGTCCACGCCCTGGCGAGCCGGCGGTGATGTCCACCTGGCACCGCAACCCGAGTTCGTCACAGAGATCGTGCACTCACTCCGACCCTCCCCGAGTACAGGAGGGAAACAGACAGCGAGCGCAACGACGGGAGTGGCACTCCTATGACCGCACGATCATTCACTCTTGCTCGTCTCCGCCGGCGTCGGGAAACGTTCTTGAATCCACGCTTGCCAGAGCGGTGCCTCGCGGGCGACGGTCCCGGCCGCCTGATCGCCGTAGAGGTAGAAGTTTAGCGTGACCATGCTCTGGCCGCCGAAGTTGACGGCGCCAAGGGCGGCGGTGCCCGGCGCCGGCTTGTCGAGCCGCAGCAGCGCGTTGTACGGACTCTGGCTGACGTGCTCCACCACGCCGCTGAGTGCCGGGACGCCCGCGGGGGTGGTCCAACGCTTTCCGGCGCTCACGCCTTTCAGCCCCAATGCCGCGGTCAGCGTTTCCCAGGCCTCCGCTTCGGTTCCCGCGGCGGGGGCCATCCACTGCATCATCGCGGAGCGTTGGCCGCGGAAGTGCGTGAGATAGATCCGCAGGATGCGGAAGAAGCCAGGCCAGCCGGATTCGGTGCCTTCCAGCTGGTTGTCCCATTCGTCCGTGCTGGCGAAGAGGCTATGCACCACGCGGACGACGCAGATGCCTCCCCCGCGCGCTTCGACGCTCCACTCGTCCGCGATGGGCGGCGAGCCAGGAGCCCAGCCAGGAGCCTCGGCGGCAAACCTCCGCGGCGGATCCCAGGCCGTCACGACGGAACTGGATTCCATGCCCGGACCGAAGTTCAACTTCACCGCAACGGGCTTCCCGTCGCGCTCCTCGAACTCAGTCGGCACGAACCAGGACGAAATACCCGGCCCGGTGGCGATGGCCTGCCAGACTTCCTCCGGCGCGCCGGGAACCTCGACTTCGACCTGGACTGAACGGCGTCCGGAGGCTTCTTTCTTTACGCTCATGATGGCTCCTTGGGATGGGATTTCTGGGGCAGAGGGTGCGCCACGACCACCAGGCGATGCGCGCGGCCGCCGGGGGCGGATTCATCGTGGTACTTCGAAACCAGTTTCGTGATGGCCTCGGTGAGTTCGTTGCTGAAAGCCGCCCGGTCCGTCACCGACCGGAAGCGAACCTCAGTATCCACCGCCATGGTCGCCAGGCGTTTGCCCGTCTCTTTCGCACGACGAACAAGATCGCTCACCTCGCGGACGACCCGTGCGCCCAGGGCGATGAGATAGCTCGCGGACAGCCTATCGATTTCCCGATTCGGATCAGCGGCGACCGGACCCAGGGCGCTCGGCGATACGACGTAGGAAGCGGCCGTCGCCACGAGCAGCCGTTCCGTCAGCCCGCCCCACTTGCGTTCCTCGGCCAGCCGCACCAGCCCGTGCGCTTCCAGCGCGTGCAGGTGGTAGTTGACTTTCTGCCGAGCCAGGCCAAGCCGCGTGGCCAACGTCGCCGCCGAGGCGGGCACGACTAGCTCGGAGAGGAGTCGACTCCGCATAGGGTCCAAAGCCACGGTCGCCGCTGCCGGATCGTCGATAACTTGGAGGTCGAGCACGAAAAGACGGTACCATTGACAAGTTTTCTTGTCAATGAAGATTCAATGCTTTTTTTTACGAATTTGCAGAGTCAATGTCGTGCCGGTCGTGCAGGTAACAATATTTGGGAGTGGATGGCCACAAAAGGCAGTGACATAAGCCGAGAGTGTAATGCCTAAAGAGAAGGACAGTACCCGCGAAACCACACCTCAACGGTTTGCAGAGACCACGCCACCCGTGTATCGAGGCAGAGATTATGATTTCGTGCTGCAAGGTGTTTTCGATATTCAGAGGAGCATCGGGAAACTTGAGCAGGTGGTTCAGAACCTTACAGATCAGCAAAAGGAACAAGGCAAAAGCATTACCAGGCCCGGTTCTAGGATTGGTCATCGGCGCCCGTGCCGAGGTGACCTTCCGCTCCCAGGCTCGCTTGGTCCGTCGGGTTTGTACCGGCAAACGATAGATCCCTATCGGGACTGCCCCCGAAGCAGAAATGCGGGATGCCCAGGTTAGTGTGGTCGGGGCAGTTTCGATAGGGTCGTTTGAACTGAGCCGCTAGTGTTTGCGGCGGATGCGGTGAGATCTATGGGATTTCGATTGGGCTGTGCAGGTTACTAACCGTCTTTGCAGCAAAAAACCGGAACGAAGAGAGTCGTGGACCTGTTCTTGTAAGCGGCCGTGGAGTCTCGGACTGCAGAAGAAGAGTTCGTATCGGTGGGCAAAAGCGCGGGTTGAGCACACGAGGGCGTGGCGTGTTTGAACACGCCTGCGACCGACGATGATCGAAGCAAGTTGCGTCATCGATATCTCAGGAGGAATCAAGGCTGCGGCTTTGTGGATCAGGCAGGATCAGGCCTGAGCGGAAATGAAGCTGGCTACTGGTCATCCGTTCGACGACGAGCATGGGACCGCAGCAAACCGGACAGCGCAGCTGGGCGGTGATCTCGGGATCAGTTGCACAGTCGTCTGCGCCAAGCAGAGCACGGCAGCGTACGAGCATACTGCCACGCCTGCGGTTGGCGAAAAGGCCGAAGTGGCGGATGCGTACCAAGCCCTTGGGCAGAACATGGACCAGGAAGCGGGGCAGGAACTCATCGGCGGAGACCGTCATGATTTTCTGCTTGCCGCCGTGCGCATAGTCTTTCCAGCGAAACGAGACTCGATCATTCTGGAACGCCACCAGTCGATGGTTGGAGATGGCGACGCGGTGCGTATAGCGGGCGAGATAGTTCAGAACATGCTCGGGACCGCCGAAGGGTGGCTTGGCATAGACGACCCAGTCTTGGTGGAAGAGCTGTCGGAGAAAACTTCGAAAGCAACGCGGCTCGACAAGACTCTGGAGCGAGCCGTGAAACTGGAGCTTGTGCTGACGAAAGAGTTGTTCCAGTCCGGCTGTGAACTTGCCCCGGAAGACGCGACTCAGCGCGGCGACGGGCAGGAAGAATCGTCTCGAGGAGGGGATCCATCGGGAACCGTCGGGTGCAAGACCGCCAGCAGGAACCACGTAGTGTAAGTGCGGATGATGGTGAAGGTTCTGTCCCCAAGTGTGGAGCACGCCAAGAAACCCGATGTCCGCACCCAGATGTTTCGGGTCGCCGGCGAGTTCGAGCAGCGTCGCTGCACTAGCTCGGAACAGCAGATCGTAAAGCAGTCGCTTGTTCTGCAGGGCTAGAGCGGAGAGTTCGTGCGGCAGCGTGAAGACGATGTGAAAGTAAGAGACGGGCAACAGCTCAGTCCTGCGCTTGGCCAGCCAGCGGGAGCGGGCGTTCCCCTGACATCTGGGACAGTGCCGGTTACGGCATGAGTTGTAAGAGATAGCCTGATGTCCGCAGCGGGTACGCTGATCACGATGAGCGCCCAAGGCCGCGGTGCGGCAGCGGACGATGGCATCGAGCGCCTTGCGATGCTGCCACGCAAGGTGTGATCTGTAGTGCTCCCAAAATCTGTTGCCGGATGTTCGGACGATGTCGGCCACCTCAAGGGTGGACCGACTCATCGCTTGATCAGCCTCCTGGAACGCTTCACCTGGTCGGGACTAGACACCTCGATAGCTTCCAGCGGGCTGGGAACTGCTTGCAGATGACGCCGGGACAAGTGCAGATAGACAGTGGTGTCGGCGAGCTTGGCATGACCGACGCTGGAGCTCGTCCAGCATCAGCTTCCTGAGTCGGGTCACAGTAAACCTCCTTGTGACCCAAAACCTTACACGGGCAACAATGCTGGCGACGACCACGCGGTAGCGTCCGCCGCGCTAGCGGCTTAGTTCAAACGCCCTTGTATTGACCGAACCGATCAACTCCCGGATTGTCGCCAGGCTTGATCGGAAACGCCTCGGGCAGGACAGTTTCACAACGAAGTGGAACTTGATCCGAGGCGTTTTCGATAAGCAGACTAGGAGAAAGCCGCTGGTGATTGCGGCGGACGCGGTGCGCTATGGGATTTGAACGGCGGTTTGGGGCGCAACAGGTCTACGGGTAGCCACCGGAAAAGCCGATCAAGACCGTGTGCGGTGCTGCAGAGAACTGCAGGAGCGTTGGTGGAGGGAGGTGAGAGAGGCCGGAGACCTCGGGTGAGCACACGAATGCATCGGCGTGCCGGCGGCAACGGATGAGCATCACAAGGCGTTATGGGGGCGTAGAAGAAACACGCCCCCGAGGGTCAGAATCGCACCATAGTTCCTGTCGTAATCAGCGATTTCACCAACTAAGAATTTGCTGGCGAAACGGCGCTTACAACAACCGAAGCTCTGCCGTTAGTCGAAGTCAATCTTCTCGAATCCCAAACCTTGCAACAGACTGCTGATAGTCGAAGCCCCATTCTGCTGGGCGGTTCGCAAAATGCCATCGGCCAAGGCGGCCTCTTGCAGCTGACGTTCCGCCTCCTGGCGCACTTGCGTTTCCAGATTCGGGTCGGTGGGTACTAGCAGCCCAGTTTGCCTGGAATACACCCGGGTCTTCGCGCTGTCGATCCGAGTGCGGAACACCTGCGAAGCGGGAAGATGCAAGTGAATCTGCTTGTCATCCACTCTGACGTCGCCCAGCTTTAGATTCGAGAAATCAATCCCGGCGACAACTTCGCCGTGCACCATCATCAAGAGGCGATCTCCGGCCAGAAAATCCGGGAAGATGGGGTTTTCCTTCGCGCCGGTCACGAGCTTGTCCATGGTGTAAACCACGGTCTCCAGCCGCTGCAGCCGCTGAATGCGATCGACCACAGTCGGCTGGCTTACATCGATACTGAGGGTTCTGCCTGTCACCGCCGACCACACATGGCTCAACAGAGCTCGGCCGGAATTTTGCGACAGCATCAACCATCCAATCGAGCCGACAGACAGTACTCCGAGGAACAGCCCGATTATGAGAGCAAACACGACCGCCGCAGAGGATCGAGCAGGTTTAGGAAAGTTGGGGCCCGCATCAGGATCCTGAGGCATCTTGCAAGGTTATCACTAGGCGAGTGGCGAATCAGGTGAACGATTACCTCCTGCAAACAGGAGCGGAACCACTGATCTGGGAGCCGTCGTTGCTGCTTGGCTGTGCTCCAACGGGTACACGCAAGTGGCTGTCGTAATCAGGACGATAGCGCTCAAAACACCCGAGTCATGCGGCGTCCATCTCCGTCAGGAATTTGGCGAAGGCACTCACTGCACATATCTCCTTTCTGCACACAATAGCGTTCCGTCGTCTGCACGGATGCATGGCCCAGTAAGAACTGAATCTGCTCCAGCTCGCCACCACTCGTGTGGCATAACTTCGCACAAGTCCTGAGCAGGTCATGCGGCGCAATATGCTCCAAGCCCGCTCTTTCGCAGCAGGTTTTGACTACGTACCACACGACATTCTGCGAGATGCCGCTGCCCCACACCTTTCCCATTCTGGCGACTGCTCGGAAGATTTTGCCTTCTCCGACCCCGGCTGCCTCTGTCCCTGATCGAGAGCCGACTTTACCCAAGTTGGAATGGGTACCGTGCGGATGTGGGCCGATCAGGTCCACCACCGCCCAGTGCCCTTGACGCATCTGCAGCTCATCCAGGTCTAAGCCGACCAACTCGGATCTGCGAAAACCACAACCGAACAACATGGCTAACATGGCATAGTCTCGCTTAGCACGCATGCTATCGCCATAAGCATGTTTGAGCACTTCGGAACTTTGCTCTGCGCTCAGCCAGTTGACCGGCGCGAAGCCCAAGCTGCTTGACTCCTTTTCCCGGTACCGCGGATGAAATCGCGAAGGCCGTCTTGTTCTTGGCCTCCGACGACAGCAGCTACGTAACCGGCATCGAGTTGTTCGTCGATGGCGGCTTGGCTCAGATATAACCGGCGTATGCCCGGAGCCGAGAACGCGATTCAAAGTGTAGATGATCTCTCAAAAAGGAACCTGGAAGCATTCGGCAAGCGCGACGAGGAGAAGTGGCGCGCAGTCATATCGACGATATGGGAGACTTATATTGCATGAAGAAAATTAGCTTCCTCTCATTCGGTCATTGGATGCCTTCACCGCAGTCACGAACGCAGTCGGCGACCGACGCGCTCCTGCAGTCCATTGACCTCGCCATGGAGGCCGAGCGCCTGGGAATGGACGGAGTTTACTTCCGTGTTCATCACTTCGCGCAGCAACTGGCATCACCGTTTTCACTACTCGCGGCGGTTGGTGCTAAAACGCGAAAGATTGAAATTGGCACCGCAGTGATCGACATGCGGTATGAGAATCCTCACTACATGGCGGAGGACGCTGGGGCTGCGGATCTAATCTCTGGCGGTCGACTACAGTTGGGAATCAGCCGCGGTTCTCCCGAGCAGGTCATCGATGGTTGGCGCTATTTTGGCTACAGCCCCAGTAAAGGCGAGGACGATGCGGAGATGGGCCGGCGACATGCC
>Ga0187855_10000740_pt1 | contig 27766 bp, 24 predicted proteins | sample June2016WEW_8_10_2_FD_132969 | JGI IMG/M metagenome (GOLD analysis project Ga0187855, IMG submission 132969) | Peatland microbial communities from SPRUCE experiment site at the Marcell Experimental Forest, Minnesota, USA - June2016WEW_8_10 | ecosystem: Environmental > Terrestrial > Soil >...
CAATAGCCTATTTTAACGCCAGTACTTGGTGCGCGCGAGTCGCATTGCTCACAAAACACGAATCACGAATCTCACCGCCCCATCCCCCTGAAAACAGACCACCAACCCAAATTCCACCCCCGTTTCCGCCAACGCCCGCATGCTACGCTCTTCGCAGGATGTGGAACACACCACAGATCGCCCCTCCCTCTCCACGGTCCAGCAATGCGTCGTCAACGCTCTGGCTGGGGGATCCACCCTTACTGGCGCGGAAGCCTACGGCGCCCATCGCGTCACCGTCTACCGTTGGATGAAGACCCAAAAGGAATTCTCCACCGCCCTCCATCGCGCCCGCGCCGAATTCGTCCTCGCCCGCCGCGACGACCTCCACCATCTCAGCAACCGCGCCTTGGAAACCCTCCTCGCCGTCCTTGACAACCCCAGATCGTCGCCCGCCGTCCTGCTGCGTACTGCCATGTTTATTTTGCAGCGCCCCCAACTGCCCAAGACCGGTTGGACCATGCCCGAGCCCTCCCCCAATCCGGATGGCGAGAAGCTACTCAACTCGGCCATCATTGAGCAGGACTACAATAGCCTTCCCGGCCTCTATAACATTGAAAGGGACGATCCCGCCGAATCGCCCGTCGAAGCGGAAGCCCCTGTCGAATCGGCGGCCTCCGAACCCGAGCCGCCCGCCGAATCTCCGGCCCCTCCCTCCGCGGATGCATCCGAGTGCGACCAGATGCAATATGATTTCGATGATTGCGAGGATGTTGCATCCGCCGCCCGCCAGGCCCTCGATGTACGCCGCCACGTGCGGCGGCTTCACGTCCGCCAGGCCGGGCAGCCCCCGGCCGTCGCACCAGTCGGCAAACCGGCAGGCGGCTTTGTAGTACGCCCGCCGCGTGTTCGAAAACGAAGATCCCCTGCTGACAAAACGCCGACGCAAACGTTGACGCGAACGGAAAATGAACCCGAAGAAATCCCGACATAGCCCGCCAGCTTTGCTACAGTGTTGGACAGACGCATTCGTCTGTCAACCCGCGCTATACTGGAATTTCCCTTTATCGCAGGAGATTACGTTACATGTTTGATCTGTTTCGCAGCCGAGACAAAGCCGTGCGCATCCTGCTCGGTGGATTGCTTCTGCTGGTTGCCTTTTCCATGCTGACCTACCTGGTGCCCAGCTACAACACCGGAAGCGGCGCGTCGGATGTGGTGGTCGCCGAGATCGGCAAAGAAGTCATCACGCTGCCCGAAGTCCAGCAGATTGTCCAGATGAACCTGAAGCGCCGCCAGTTGCCTCCGGAGCTCATGCCCCACTACGTTCCGCAGTTCGTGAACTCCATGGTCACCGAGCGGGCGCTCGCCTATGAGGCCCAGCGGCTGGGCTTCAAGATTTCCGACACCGAATTGGCCGCCGCCATCCGCGCCACGCTTCCGCAGCTCTTCCAGAAAGGCAACTTCAGCAAGGAAGAGTATGCCGCCACGCTGGCACAGCAGAATTTCACCATCGAGCAATTTGAAGGGGACATGGCCCGGCAGTTACTCGTCACCAAAATGCGCGATGTCGCTCTGGAAGGCACGATCGTAACGCCGCAGGAAATCGAGCAGGAGTACAAGAAACGCCACGACAAGGTCAAAATCGAGTATGTCAAGATTTCGACGGACAAGCTGAAGCCGGAGGTCGAGGTCACCCCGGAAGAGTTGCGCGTAGCGTACGAGGGCACCAAGTCTCTCTACCAGGTCCCCGAGAAGCGCAGTCTCGGCATCTTGCTGATCGATCAGGCCAAGCTGGAGCAATCCATACAGCCTACCGATGCCGACTTGCAGCGTGTCTATAACGAGAATAGGGACAACTATCGCTCGCCGGAAACCGTAAACATCCGCCATATCCTGTTGACGACCACGGATAAGAACCCGCAAGAGGAAGCGGCGATCAAGGCCAAGGCCGAAGGACTGCTGAAGCAGGCCCGCGGCGGCGCGGATTTTGCCGAGCTGGCCAAGAAGAACTCCCAGGATCCGGGCTCCGCGGCGAAGGGCGGCGAGTACGATGGAGTCGTACGCGGCCAAATGGTTCCGGAATTCGAAAAGGCCGCTTTCGCGCTCAAGCCCGGCCAGATCAGCGATCTCGTGAAGACGCAGTACGGCTACCACATCATCCTGTTGCTGAAGCACGAGGAGCCTCGGCTTAAGCCGTTTGACGAAGTGAAGCCGCAACTGGCGGCCGAATACAAAAAGCAGCGCGTGAACGAACTGATGCAGCAGACCGCCGATAAGGCGCAAGCGGCGCTCACCAAGGATTCGCAGAATCCCGAGAAAGTGGCCGCAGACCTGGGCGTGCAGTACATAAAGGCCGACGAGGTGGGGTCTGGCACAGCGGTACCGGGAATTGGCGTCAGCCACGAGTTCGACGATGCGGTTTCCAGCTTGAAAAAAGGGGAGGTCTCACAACAGGTCGTGGTGACGGGCAATAAAGTCGCCATCGCTGTCTGCACCGCCGTGATTTCCGCTCACCCGGCCGCCTTCGAAGAGGTGCGCGACAAGGTCCGCGACGCTCTGGTGAAACAGCGCGTGAATACCTTGGCAGAAAAGAAAGCCAACGAACTGGCCGATAAGGCCCGCACGATGGGCGGGGATCTGGAGAAGGCCGCAAAGTCCATGGGGTTCGAAGTGAAGACTTCCGCAGAGGTCGATCGCAACGGCGCCATTGAGGGGCTCGGGTCGGCCGCCATGCTGCCGGATGCGTTCTCCAAGCCGGTTGGCACCATCTTCGGGCCCAACGGGATCTCCGATTCGAGAGTTGTGGGAAAGGTGGTGGAGCGGGTTCCCGCCGATATGAACAGCCTGGCGGCCGAGCGCATTGCCATTCGCGACCAGATCAAGAGCCAGAAGAGCCAGGCCCGCAATACCTTGTTTGAAGAAGGTGTGCGCCAGGCGCTGATCAAAGAAGGCAAAGTCAAAATCCACCAGGATGTCGTCGACCGCTTGATCGCCAGTTATCACGGCTGACCGGATGATCCATTCCTTTCTGGATTTCCTGCGCTCGCTGACGACTCCCGAACGGCTGATTCAACTGCTCAGCACGCTGCTTACAGGATGGCTGGGTTATGCCGTGTTGTTCGGGCTGGTGTTCGCCGAGACCGGTATGCTGGTGGGTTTCTTCCTGCCGGGCGACTCGCTGCTGTTCACGGTGGGCGTGGTTTGCGGGGCCGGGCGGCTCGATATCGCGCTGGTGAACGTGCTGCTGATCTGCGCCGCCCTGCTCGGCGATACGGCTGGTTACATGTTGGGGCGGAGCACCGGCCCGCACATCTTCAATCGGACCGATTCCCGCATCTTCCGCCGCGAGTACTTGATGCGCACGCACGAATTCTACGAGAAACACGGCGGCAGGACCATGATGTACGCCCACTTCATCCCGATCATCCGGACCTTCGCGGCGTTCGTCGCGGGGGTGGGCCGCATGAATCTGATGCGCTTCATTTCGTTCGACGTTTTCGGCGTGACGGGCTGGGTGTTCCTGATGACGATGCTGGGCTACGAGCTCGGCGGCGTCGGCTTCGTGCGGCATTACTTCGACAAAGTCATCTTAGGGATTATCGCGGTGTCGCTGTTGCCCGCCGGCCTGGAAGTGTTGAAGGCGCGGCGGCTGCGCGCTGTGGCTGCGCGCCAGTAAGTCCGGGGTGGGGCAGGCGCTTTCGCCTGCCAAACGCGACTCGGTGTAGGGTCGGCGGTTCCGCCTGCACCGCACAGGTTACTGGTGGTTCTCGTCGTAGCACCAGTGCACCAGGGCCTCGGGCACTTTCCCCTGGTTGGCGCGTAGCAGATCTTCCGCGCTGAGCTGCTGGAACGCAAACGAGATGGACGCGTCACTCGCAACCGTGCCGATCAGGTATCCGTACACGTTCGTCATGGCTTTTCGGCCGGTTCCGACACCGGCCGGCAGACGGTGGCGCACGGCCCCGGCGGTTCCAATGATCCAGCCGGGCAACACGCGCTCCTTCCAGTAATCGGTCCGGAAAACGTCCTCCATGTAGAAATGCGAATGGCTGGCGAGCACATAGATCCGCTTATGCCCCGATTCTTGCGCGTGCCAGAGCGCTTCGTAAACCTCGCGGCCGCTTTTTTCGCCCTTAGCCCAGTCGCTCATGCTGTGGCTGTAGCCGAAGCTGCCGGGCAGAGCCGCGTGCATCCCAACCACGATGGTCCGTATCTGGCCGGATGTCTGGTCGCGATCCAGCAGCGCATGAAACCATTTGAGCTGCGCGCTGGTGAACTGCTCCTCGGAGCCGTTGTCGAGCACGATGAAATCCACGTTGTGGCTGACCCAATGATAGTAGGTCCGCAGCGCGTGATCCCTCGGATCGTCAGCCAGACGTTGCGCGCGCAGCACCGGCGCCTCCAGCCAATCGGCGAATTGCGTGAGATAGCGATCGCGTGTAGCTGGGGGTATCGTCTCGTGATTGCCGACAGCGAGGAAGACCGGAAGACTCCCGAATGGATCGAGTTGATGCAAGATGAAATCCGGCCACGCGCGATCCTCGTAGTCGCTGATGTTCAGCGGCTTGGCAGGCAACCCCAGTTTGGCCGGGGGGACCAAGTCCTCGTCGAAGGTGTAGATCGCCCTGAAATCGCCGAGGTGTATATAAAACTCCGCGTGGCTTTCGAGGACTCCGGACGCGATCGCGGGCATGACAATATCGCCGCAGTTCCGCGAATCGCCGGACACCGCGAACTTCCAGGTTCCGTCCCCGGAGTCCTGGCCCGCCAGTGAATAGCAGGCCAGCGGAAGTAGCCACAAGAGCCTAGTCATTCAAGTGCGCTACTTTCGAGCCGGCTTTCCTTCCACGTCCAGGACCACCACATCGCCCAAATTCAGATCGCGTACGCCAGCCTCGATCTTCGACAGATCGCCGACCAGCAAGAGCGTGGCGTTGCCAGGTTGCGCGTACTTCTCGGCTACGGCGTTCACCGCGGCGCGCGTCGTCTTTTCGAGCTCGCCCGGCTCGCGCTCGATTTCCGCCATGGGCAGGTCGGCGCTCCACAGTTGCGCGATGTGGTCCGCAATCCTGCTGAGCGACTCGAACTCCTGCGCATAGCCGCGTATGCGGTTCGCTTTGGCGCCGGACAGCTCTTGCTCGCTGACCGGCTTCTCGCCGGCGAACTGCTTCAACTCCTTCACGAATTCGACCACGGATTCTTTCGTCTTGTTGGTCTGCACGCCGCCGGATGCGCGCCACATACCGGACTTCGCGTACTGCGCCGTAAACGAGAAGATTCCGTAAGAGTATCCCTTGTCCTCTCGCAAGTTGGAGCTGAGCCGTCCGGAGGCCGAGCCACCCCAAACGGAGTTAGCCAATTCCAGCGCGTGACGATCGTCCGACGCGCGCGGCGGCGCGGGCAGGATTTCGTTGATCACGGTCTGCGCCGCGTCCTGGCGGTCGACCAGGTAGACTTTGCCCGGCCCCATCGGATGCTTTTCCGGAATCGCGGGCGGCGCGGGCGCCGCACCGGCCCAGGTTCCGAAGTTCTTGCGCGCCAATTCGGTTGCCGCGCTAAGCGAAATGTCGCCCGTGAAAATCAGGATCGAGCCGCCTGGCTTCCAAAACGTCTCGTGAAAGCGCACGAAGTCTTCGCGGGTCAGCGGCTGGACGGTGGAGGGCAGACCTTGGACCGGCCGGCCATACGGATGATCGGGCCCGAACGCCAGCATCGCCGAGATTCGCGAGGCCACCGCGTTAGGCTCCTGCGCGTCTTGCGCCAGTGTATCCAGCCGTTTCTTCTTTTCGCGGCCCACTTCCTCGTCCGGGAACGATGGACTGCGCACCACATCCGCGAAGATATCGAGCGCCGGCGCCAGGTTCCTTTTGAGCACTTCAAAACGCAGCGACGCCCGTTCGCGCGTGGCAGACCCGTCGAGCGAAGCACCCAGGTCGCCCATGCCGTCTTCGATTTCGAGAGCCTTGCGCGCACGTGTGCCCCGCTTCATAATCTGCAGGCTCAGATCCGCCAAGCCGTCTTTTCCAGGCGGATCGTAAACGTTGCCGGCCCTGGTGGCCAGCATGACGGCGACCTTGGGGAGATCGGTACGCTCGACGACAAATACCTGCATCCCGTTATCGAGCTTGGTAGTCTGCACTTGCGGCGCTTCGAATGGCTTGTCAGGCGCGAGCGCGGGCTGCTTGGAGCGGTCGAGCTCCGCGACCTCGGTAGCGCGCGCCGAAGATTCGGAATGAAACCTTACGATCAATCGGTTGGGAGTATCCAGCCACTTGGCGACGGCCTGGCGCAGGGATTCCGCGGTGACGTTCCGGTGGCGCGCGACGTCGGCCGCGAACTTATCGGGATCGCCCAGAAACGTGTTGTATTGGTTCAGCAGGTCGGCCTTTCCACCAAAGCCGCCGATACGCTCCAGGCCCGTCACGAAGCCGTACTCCCACTTCGTTTTGGCGCGTTCCAATTCGGCCGGCGTGGGCCCATCCTTGGCCAGGCGCGCGATCTCGGCGGTCACCACCTGTTCGATCTGCGATAGCGGAACGCCCGGGCGAGCCGTCGCCCAAACCAGAAAAGCGCTGACCATTTCGTGCCCGAATTCAAAGGAGACCGTATCGGAGCAGAGTTGCTTGTCATACACCAGGACTTTGTTCAGACGCGCGGACAGGCCGTCGGTCAGGATCGTCGAGGCGAGCTCCAGATCGGCGTCCCCGGGTTCGAAGAAAGCGGGCGAGACCCACGCGAAATAAACCCGCTCTTGCGGCACGCGGTCGTTGGTTTCGATGATCTTTTCCCCCTCGAGGGCCGGCACCCAGCGCGGCGGCCGGTCCAGCGCCGGACCGGGAGGAATGCCGCCAAAATATTTCTCGACCAAGCGCTTCGCCTCCGCCGGATCGATGTCGCCGGCGATGGTCAACGAGAGATTGTTGGGTGTGTAATAGGTGCGGAAGAACTCCCGCACGTCGTCGGCGCTGGCAGCCGTCAGGTCCTCATGGCTGCCGATCACATCGTTGGCGTACGGGTGGCGGTATGGGTAGAGATTCTCGCAGATCAGCTTGATCCAGCGGCCATAGGGCTCGTTCTCGAGGCCCTGCCGCCGCTCGTTCTTGACCACGTCGCGCTGATTATCCAGCTTCTTCTGAGTCAGGGCGTCGGCCAGCGTGGAGAGCCGGTCCGATTCCAGCCAGAGCACCCGTTCCAGACTGCCGGAAGGCACCGTTTCGAAGTAATTTGTGCGGTCCCAATCGGTGGTGCCGTTCACGCCGCCTTCGAACAGGTTCGCGCCCAGTTTTTCGAAAATCTGAAGCGTCTTGCCGGGAGCGTTCAACGAGCCTTCGAACATCATATGCTCGAACAAGTGCGCGAAACCCGAGCGGCCTCTCCGCTCGTTCTTCGAGCCGACGTGATACCAAAGGTTCACGTGCACCATGGGCAGCTTGCGGTCGACGTGCAGAATTAACTGCAGGCCGTTTGGAAGCGTGTACTTCTGAAACGGTACCTTAGGAGCTTCATTCTGGCTGAATGCGGCGGTTGTCAGACCAGCGACAAGCAGGAGAGCGAGCAATATGGTCTTCCGTGACATGTCCTTCACCTCCACCTATTCCGCCGGCTTGGGCCGCGGCGTGGCGTCGCCATCGGTCATCCCCATCGCCCACTTCACGGCTTCGGTCCACATCTGCTGTATATCCGGCCGGTCCCAAACTTCCTCGCGATGGCCCAGCGAGGAATAGAAGACGCGGCCCTTACCGTATTGGTGGACCCAGGTGACGGCGAAATCCTTATCCGTGCGATGTACGCGCGGGTTGGTCAGGTCCACCGAGTTCGGATCCACGCTCATCAGCACGCGCAGTTTGTCGCGCGAGTAGGGCGCCTTGAACTGATAGATCTCGTCGTAGATGGGGAAGTTCGGCGGGAAGTGTTTGGTGGCGGGGAAGGCACGGTCCTCGACGTTGATCACGCAGTGCACCTGCATCCAGGGATGCTCGTTGAAGTAGGCGCCGATCAAGTCGCCATATTCCGGCCAATCGTAGAACGTATCGGTGGCGCTATGCGTGCCCAGGAAGCCTTTGCCATCTTCCTTGACGAACGCCAGCAGCGCGCTTTTCTGCTCGTCGTTCATCTTTAGCGAGCCGGTCGTGTAGAACATGACTGCGTCGAAGTAGTCCAGGTTCTTGGCGTTGTTCGTCAGCTTCTGCTTGGTCACCAGTTGCGTGTCGGTGCGCAGGAAGGTGTCCCACAGGCCGGATTGCTGGCCCAGTTTTTCGATGGTCGCCATAGCATGCGACACCGAATCGTGCTGGAAGCCCTGCACCTCGCCGATGAAGAGCAGCTTCTTTTTCTTGGGCTGCTGCGCGCGCGTCGCGCCGCCAACTCCGAAGGTCAGGAACAGGATTCCGAGTATTAGCCAGTTTTTCATAGAGTTTCTCGATGGGGGCATCATCTCACCCGGCGAGGCGGCGCGCAACCGATAGTTTGCCGATAGTTTGTGCCGGCAAGAGCGCCCACGAGAGGGTCCCCCGGCAGACAAGAGTGTGTCTCGCCGCGGCAGCAGCCGCCTTCCGGGATCGGGCTGCCATGCGGGCGGGTTCGCTGGGGCGGGCATGCTGGCGGGGCAGGCGTTCAGTTCCGGGCGTACAATGAGTCTCCAGGAGGGCATATGAGTGTTGCATGGAGCAAAGACGTAGATGGCGCGCTGGCTCAGGCCAAGGAAAGCGGCCGGCCGTTGCTGCTGGATTTCAGCGCCGCGCCGGCTTGAGGCGGATGTGCTCGGCTGGAGGCCGAGTCGTATGCGGAATCTGCCACCTCAGAGTACATCAATGAGAATTTCCTGCCGGTAGAAGCGCACATCAAGGAACACCCCGCCTGGTTCCACCGCTTCGATGTTTTATGGACTCCCACCGTGTTAATTTTCGATCCGGGAGGCGTGGAACGATTCCGCATCGAAGGCTATCTTCCGACCGCGGAATTCCGGGCCCAATTGGAACTCGGCCTGGCGCGAGCCGCCTTCATGAACAAGCGTTGGGCCGATGCCGAAGCCCGATACGGCTCAATTGTCGAGCGCTACCCGGAGACCGCCGCGGCGCCGGAGGGCCAATACTGGGCGGGCGTCGCGCATTACAAGGGAACGAACGACCACACGGCGCTGGGGCGGACGGCCGAGCAGTTCCAGCACCGGTATCGGGAAAGCATCTGGGCCAAGAAGGCGTCCATATGGTCGAAGTGAACAAGTTGCGCAGCATGGTTCGGGATGCGTATTCCGCGGCTGCGGAAGCCCCGGGGGGAACTCACGCGTTCCCCGTGGGACGGGAGTTCGCGGCCAGTCTGGGATACGCGGCGGAGACGCTCGCGGGCCTTCCAGCGGCCAGTTTGGAGGCCTTTTCCGGCGTTTCCAACGTGGCCATGATTGCCGGTATTCCAGCGGGCGCCACGGTGCTGGATCTGGGTTGCGGCGCCGGTCTCGATTCGCTGTTGGCCGCGCGACGCACAGGACCTCGTGGCAGAGTCGTGGGACTGGACTTCAGCGCGGCAATGGTCGGGAGGGCGCGTGCCGCCGCGGCCGAGGCTGGAGCTGTCAACGCGATGTTCTGCCAGGCGGACGCCGAGCGGCTTCCGTTGCGGGATCGCTCGATCGATGTGGCGTTGGTCAACGGCATCTTCAATCTGAACCCGGCGCGCGCGTCGATATTCTTTGAACTGGCACGTGTGCTTCGTGTGGGCGGTGAGGTCTATGCTGCGGAGTTGGTGCTACGGCAGCCGTTGCCGCCAGACACACACACTGCGGCCGATTGGTTCGCTTGAATCGCAGGCGCTAAGGAAGCGGGGGCCTTCCTCGATGAATTCCGCGCAGCCGGTTTCCGGGAGGTGCAGCTTCTGCGGACCATGCGCAACGCTCGTACGAAGAGTTTGGAAATACTGGCAGCGGAGGTTGTAGCTCGTGGCGCAGGCACTCCTGCCGGCACAGGCGAGCCTAGCTCGCCCCACGCGGCTTGCTAGTACAAGTCAGATTAGTTTGCGTCGGCAAGAGTGCCGACGCGGCAGACAGGAGTGTCTGCGCCACGGCAACAGTCGCCTTCGGGGATGGGGCTGCCGTGCGGGCAGGTTCGCGGATGGCCGAGGAAAGTGCAAATGCGGTCGGTCACTTCCGGGCTCAGGATGTGCTCAAACGTGCACGCGTTCTTCTCGATGGAGCCCTCGTCGCGTATGGCCAGCACATCCATGAACAGCCGCTCCGCCAGCCGGTGCCGGCGGATGACGCTGCGGGCGCGCTCCTCGCCACGCAGTGTAAATCCGACCTCGCCGCCGCGTATCTCGACCAGGCCGATGCGCGCCATCATGGCACATACCTTGCGATGCTGTGCGGCGGTGAAGTGCTCGGGCTCCTCGTGGAAGGTGCGTTCGCGCGCCGCCCATAGCTGTTCCAGCACTTCGTCGAAATCCTGGTTCACCTCCATGCTGAAGTGCGTGGTTTCGACGATGCGGCCGTGTTCCAGGTCGAGGCGGATGTCGGCGCAGCGGCCCACTTGCTCGTCGTGCGTGACCATCAGAATCGTGCGGCCCTGCTGGTGCAACTCGGCCAGCAGATCGAGGACGATGTGCTCGTTGGTCGCGTCCAGGTTGCCGGTGGGCTCGTCTGCCAGGATGATCTTGGGATCATTCACCAGCGCGCGCGCGATGGCTACGCGCTGCTGCTCGCCGCCGGAGAGCTGCGAAGGCAGATGGCGCGCGCGATCGGTCAGGCCTACACGCGCGAGCGCCTGGCGGGCTTCGCCTTCGTCGGTCATGCTGTGGAAATATTGCGCCAGCATCACGTTCTCGAGCGCAGTCAGGTGCGGGATCAGGTGGAATTGCTGGAACACGAAGCCCACGGTCTCGGCGCGAAAGCGGGCCAACTCGGCGCGGGTCAAGGTGGAGGTGTCTACGGAATCGATGCGCACGGCGCCGCTGGTGGCCTGGTCGAGGCAGCCCAGGATGTTCAGCAGCGTCGTCTTACCCGATCCGGACGGCCCCATGATCGCGATCCACTCCCCGGCTTCCGCGGTGAAGGTCACGCGGTCGAGCGCCTTCACCGGCGCGGCCCAGCCGCTGTCGTAAGCCTTCGTGACGTTCTCAAGTTCGACGAATGCCATGCCCATCTACTCTCCGCGCAGGATCACGGCGGGCTTGATCCGCCAGATGCGCGCCGCTGCCGCCAGCGTAGCGACCGTGGCCACCGCCAGCGTGACGCCGGCGACTGGCAGGAACACGCCATAGTTTACACCAACGCCGGCGGCTGTCGATTCGGGGAAGATCTGGCGGCCGATCCACCAGGCTACCAGTAATCCTAAGCCGTAGCCGGCGGCGGTGGATGCCAGTCCCAGGATAAGGGATTCCGACAGGAACAGAGCGGCGATCTTCTTTTCCGCGGCGCCGATGGCTTTCAGGATTCCGATCTCCTGACTGCGCTCCATCACCAGCGTGCTGAAGTTGCTGCTGACGCAAAGCGTGGTAATGGCCAGAACCAGGGCCGTGAGCAGAAACAGGGTGGAGCGAATCTTCAGGACCACGTTGGCTTCAGTCTCGGCCACGGCGTGCAGCAGGCGCACATCGGTGTCCGGGAGCGCCTTGGCCAGGGCCGCCTGCACGGCCGGCAGGCGCTCGCCATCGGCGCGCACTTCGACCAGGCTGGCGGCATCGTGCAAGCCGGCCATTTTCGCGGCCGTTTCGAAGGGCAGGATCACTTGCGCGTCTTCGGCGCCACCGCTTGAGACGATGCCCCGGACCACGCACGGCGCGCCGTCGAGCGACGCCTTCTGTCCGAGCTGCAAACGGAAATGGGCCGCCACCGTGCTGCCCACCAGACACTCACCGGCGGCGGGTGTGCGCGCGCCTTCCACGCGCCAGTAATCGGTGAGCGGTCCGGCGCGGCGTGCGTCGATCCCCGCCACTACAACAGGCTCGCTTTCCATGCGCCCCACCGTGTAGACGAACGGCGCGGCCACGGCGCCTTGGCGCTCGGCTTCCGCGACCGCGGCGAGCGGGACAGTCTGCGCGCCGCCGGATGGGGCGATCACGATGTTCGCGCCGTATCCGCGAAACTGCACGCGCATTTTGCGCTCGATATCGGAATAGACGCTGAAGAGGGCGGTAGCCAGGGTGGCCGCCACGGCCAGCGCGGAGAAGGCCAGCAGCAGGCGGCGCTTGCGGAACTGGACGGCGCGCAGGACGAAGTTCCAGAACATCAGGCGTCTCCGCGTGGCGCGAGCTTTAGCTTGCCGCCCACCGGGTTGACAGGCGAAAGCGCCTGTCCCACCTCGCTACCGGTATTGCAGGCATGTGGGGCAGGCGCTTTCGCCTGCCAACCGATTCCTCCACACGCCATCATTCCCCACCTCTCAACGTGACCGCCGGCTCGAGCAGCAGCGAGCGGCGCAGCGGTTGCGCGGCGCCGGCCACCGACGCGATCACGGCTGCCCCCACGACGACCGGACCCAGCATGGCCGGAATCTGGAGCGCGGTCTGGAACACGGAGCGGCCCACCCACTCCGCCAGCAGCAAGCCGATCCATGACCCGATCAGCCCGCCGGCCGCGCCTTCCATCGCGACCTCCGCCGAAAACAGCGCCGCTACCAGCCCGTTAGAAGCGCCGGTGGCCTGCATAATGGCGATCTCTCCGCGGCGTTCGAGCACAGTAGTCGCCATGACGCTCCAGACGGTGAGCCCCGCCGAAGCCAGCGCCGCCACGCAGATCAGCAGCATCAGGCCGCGGATCTTGCCGAGGACCTTGCCTTCGTTATCGGCTACGCGCCAGATCGGCCGGGCCACTGCCATGGGCAGCGCTTCCTCGATCTGATGCGCGATGGAAGTGATGTACGGTGTGCAATACCAGCGGTCGTATTCGACTGGCGTCATGCGGGCGGGGTCTTTGCGCGCGAATGCGTCTTCCGGCTTGGTGAGCGCGCCGACTTCGACCGCATCCACCTGGCCAGGCCGGTTCACGAGGTTCTGCAAAACTTCCAGCCGCACGAAGACGCGGTCTTCCTCCTCGCCGCCCGTAGAGACGATGCCGGCCACAGTGAATGGCTGCCCGAACAATTGCAGCGAATCTCCGGGGTGTAGGCCCAGCTTGCGCGCCACCGCGTCGCCCACCATGCAATCGTGCGCGGCGTCGTTGCGGGCGCCATCGTCGATCCAACGTCCGTCGACTTTCCACGCGCCATTCACGGTCCGCAGGCCGGCTTCGAGCGTCGCACCATCGGCCCCTCGAAAACGGCGCCGGAACCACACGCCTTCCACCGGCACGTTCTGGCCGCCAAGCGATGCTGCGGCCTTGAGCGAGGGCGCGAACCCGGTAATATTCGAGTGCCAGAAGGTGGACTTGATTTTGGGCACCTGATCTTCGGGGATGTAATCCTCGCGCGACACCGGACGGTAATTAATGCCGCCGATCTCGACCGGCAGCGAGCGCGCTTTCGGCGTAACCATCAGGTTGGCGCCGAGGCTGCGCAACTCGCGGCTGACGCGATCGCCGATATCCAGCATGACGCCGAGCATGGCGGTGGCGACGGCCGAGCCCATGGCCACTGCGGCGACTGTCATCGCCTTGCGGCGCGGCGAGCGGCGGATGGACTGGCTCACGAAACGGAGGAACATGGCGCTAGCTGGGGTTGCGAAAGAGCTTCGCTCCGGGAACGAGCTTCTCCGCGGGGATTACGAGTTGGTCGCCTTCCATGTGCGAGGCGATAGGGATGGGATTGCATCCGCCGCGCACTCCGATGCTCGGAATGAAGATGGCGGAGGCGCAATTCTTGCAAATCACGTTGGGGCCTTTTTGATAGTAGCCCTGGTTGCCGCAAATCTCGCATGCGTCGAAGGCCGCCACCAGCGACTGATCGGGACGGCGGATCACGATGAAGCGCACGTGGACGCCATCCTCCTCGACCGCAAAACGGTGCAGGTTGCCGTCGTTCACGCTAGCCGCGGGGATGCTCACGTTGCCGTTCACGATGGACACCGGCGTGGCGGCGGAGAGCTCCGTGGTGGACTTCGCGTAGAGGAATTCCGCGGTGATGCTGAGGATGAACAGGGCCGTGGCAGCGCAGGAGGCGGTCATCCACGTGCGCTCGCGGCGGACGCTCCAGCGGGCTTTGCGCAGGGCCGCGCCGGTGAGGCCGTCGAGCACAGGGGCACGGCGGCGGCGATACTCCATGAGCAGCATGGCACCGGCCAGAGCCAGGATGGCCACGAAGAAGAAGACTTCGTTGCTCACGATCGGGCCGATCAAAGCCATTTCCTGGCGGCTGCTGGGCAGCACCTGACTTTCGGAAAGCTCGTGCAGCCCGGTGATAGTGAGTTGCACCACGATGACCATTAGGATGAGGGTGGTCATGCGGAAGAAGCTGCGCAGATCGATGCGTAGGGTGCCGCGGACGAAGCTTACGCCAAACAGTACGGCGAGACCCAAACCGATCGCAACCCCTGCAATATCGAGCACTCCGGAGGTGTCGATCTTGACAGCCATGAGCATCAGGACGGTCTCGACGCCCTCGCGGAAGACCATCAGAAAGACGAAAAGGAAGATGCCCCAGCGGCTGGCGGCGCCGCTTCGTTGTTGCAACTGAGTTTCAATTTCACCCTTCAAGCCGCGCGCGTGGCGGTTCATCCAGAGCACCATGGTGAGCACGAAAACGGCGCTTACGAGGAGGGTCCAACCCTCGTAGGCATCCTCGCCGAGGTGCAGTCTGGAGAGCAGCCAAGCGAAGCCAAAGCTAGCAATGACAGCGGTTCCGAAGGCGCGGTGGACAGCGGGCAGGAGATCCCGGCGGCCGATCTTGCGCAGGTAGGCGATGGCGATGGCGACGACCAGCGCGGCCTCGACTCCCTCGCGGAGGGTGATGATCAGAGTCTGCAACATGGTTGCAAGTAGCTCCCGAGGATATTGTAGCCGATTTTCGGGCGCGGGTGAATGCCGGGCAGTCGTGCCATCGCGTTCAGCGCGCCGCTTGCAACTGGCGCCAGATGCGAGAAGGCCGCCTCCGCCAACGACACCCGGGAGATGCTGGATACAGCGAACTGTCGTCGCTCGAAACCGAACGATTCAATAGATTTATGTTGGCAAGAAATGGAGACCCTACGTCCGATTTCGTTGTCCGGTTTTGCCGCCCGTCCAACGGTAGAACTTGTCTTCACCCGGAACCCCGAGGATGCGCCGCATCCGGTCGTGCATCCTCTTGGTCCTCGGCGGTGCGATTACAATAAGACCCTGAGGATCTTCAGCATGTTTCGAACTCCCACGTTCAGAGCCATTTTTTGTGTCGCCTTCTCCCTTTTGCCGCTTGGCGCGCAGCAGGGGCGGGATGGAGCGCAGGCCGCGGGCGGCCGAACGCCCTCAATCGAGGAGCGCGTGGCTACCATGCAGAAACTGGACGGCTATTTTCCGCTCTACTGGGACGATCGCAGCGGCAATCTCTACCTCGAAATTTCGCGCCTTGACAATGAGTTTCTGTATACGACCGGACTCGCTGCCGGTTTGGGATCGAACGATGTCGGGCTGGATCGCGGCCAGGAAGGCAGCGGCCGGCTGGTTTCGTTCCAACGCATCGGGCCCAAGGTGCTTCTGGTACAGCACAACGAATCGTTCCGCTCGTCGAGTGGCAATCCGGAAGAGCGGCGATCGGTGGAAGACTCGTTCGCCAAATCGGTGCTGTGGGGCTTCACCGTGGCGGCCGAATCGAACGGCCGCGTACTGGTGGATGCCACCGATTTCGTGGTGCGCGACGGTCACGGCGCGGGCGGCGCGCTGGTCCCCGGAACCTATCGCGTGGATCGCGCGCGTAGCGCGGTCTACATGGCGCGCACGAAGGCATTTCCGAAGAACACCGAAATCGAAGTCACGCTGACGTTCGCCAATGAGACGGCCGGCGAGCGCGGCGGCGGTTTCGTAGGGCCCGTCCAAGGGCCGCCTCCGATGCAGTTTTCGACGCCAGGCGCGGCTCCGGCCGGCGGCAGGGGCGGACGCGGCGCATTCGGCGGCGGACTCTTTTCCGGCACCGTCTCGAGCGTTACCCCGGCGGCCGAGGCGGTGACTCTCCGCGAGCATTATTCGCTGGTCGAGCTTCCCGACAACAACTATAAGCCGCGGGAAGACGACCCGCGCGCCGGCTACGGCGGCCTGATGTTCGTGGATTACAGCACGCCCATCGGCGAGCCCATGGTGCATCGCTATCTGCACCGCCACCGATTGGAGAAGAAGGATCCGGACGCGGCTGTCAGCGAGCCGGTGAAGCCCATCCAATATTGGGTAGATCCAGGCGCGCCCGAAGATGTACGCAAGGCCCTGATCGAAGGCGCGAGCTGGTGGAACCAGGCGTTCGAAGCGGCCGGCTTTCGCAACGCGTTTAAAGTGGACGTGCTGCCCGCAGGCGCGGACCCAATGGACATCCGCTACAACATGATCAACTGGGTGCACCGCTCGACCCGCGGCTGGAGCTCCGGCGGCACAGTCGCCGATCCGCGCACCGGCGAGATCGTCAAGGCGACGGTCACGCTCGGCTCGCTGCGCGACCGCCAGGATTACCTGATCTTCGAGGGCCTCCTTTCGCCCTACACCAACGGCGACGAAAAGCCCGCCATCCTGTATGAGACCGCGCTGGCGCGCATCCGGCAACTGGCGGCGCACGAAGTAGGCCACACGCTCGGCCTCGGCCACAACTACTACGACAGCACGCAGGGATGGATTTCGGTGATGGATTATCCGCACCCTCAGGAGAAGCTTCGCGACGACGGCACGATCGACATCTCGCAGGCTTATCCGGCTCACATCGGCGAGTGGGACAAGGTGGCGATCGATTATGGCTATCGGGTATTGCTACCCGGCGACGAAAAGGCAGCGCTCTCCAAGATTCTCAATGACGCCTGGTCCAAAGATCTGCGCTACCTGACGAACCAGGATACGGACGCCCACCCGCGCGCGGACCAGTGGTCCAACGGTGTGAATCAAGCCGACGAGCTGAATCGGATGATGAAGGTGCGGCGCGCCGCGCTGAATCGCCTGGGCGAGCACACGATCCGAAACGGCGCGCCCATGGCGACGATCGAGGAGCCGCTGGCGCCAATCTTCATGTATCACCGCTACTCGGTGGAGTCGGCCGCGTCGATGGTGGCGGGCATCGACTATATCTACGCGATGCGCGGCGACGGGCGCACGCCGCTGAAGTGGGAGACGGCCGCCAACCAGCGCAAGGCGCTGGAGGCGCTCGCGAACACGCTGAACCCCTCGGAATTGACCGTGCCGAAGCAGGTGCTCGATGCGATTCCGCCGCGGCCGCCAGGGTACGGGCGGCATCGTGAGCTATTCCCGCGGACCACCGGCGACGGCTTCGATCCGCTCAGCCCGGCGACCGTAGCGTCGGACGTGACGGTTGGGTTCACGCTGCAGCTCGATCGTGCGGCGCGCATGGTCGCGCAGCATGCCTTAGATCCGTCGCTGCCTGGATTGGAAGAAGTGATCGATCGGCTGACGAAGGCGATCTTCGACGCTCCCCTGGCCAACGCATACGAGGCCGAAGTGCGGCGCGCCGAAGAGCGCGTGCTTGTGGATCGGGTGATGTGGCTTGCTACCGGCGCGCCGAACAGCCAGGTGCGCGCCATCGCTACGCTGAAGCTGTCGAAACTCGCAACGCGGCTGCGCAGCGAGGCAGTCGCCAGCGAACCCGAACAGGCTCAACGGATGTTGCTCGCGGCCGACATCAAGCGGTTTCTGGAACGCTCGGCCGACCCGGCGCGTCCCATGCCCGCGCCCGACGCGCCTCCCGGGGCGCCAATCGGCGACTACCCGCTTGACTGGCTCGCCCCAGCCCCGTGGAGATAGCGCCAGCACTTGCGCCACCCCAGCCGTATACCCGAGGTGCGGGAGGCCATCCGCGCGGGGTGTACCCGCCGAAGCGCTCGCGGAATCCGCCAACAATGGATTCGATTGCGTGCGGGCGCGTTTTTAGGCCCCCCACTGGGGTGCGGCATTTTGTGACATTGGCGGCAAGCGCCAACACCGTGCAGGATGACCGAACTCGGCAAGCCTATTTCCGAAAGGGAGAACCTCCGGGCCAGCACTTTTGTCCTCGGTTTTTCGGAGCTTGAGGTTTGGCGCATATCCCCCGACAACCCCTTTCGGCATCATCCTCGTAATGGATAATTCTGCAGCGATACGCGGTTCGCGCTACGATGTATAAAAGCGTTAGAGGGGTCCGCGAACTGCCAGATGCACGATAACCGTAATAATGGTGTCATCCGATTCGGCACCTTCGAGTTCCGGCCCGGCGCCGGCGAACTTCGGAAACACGGGATCAAAATCCGGTTGCAGGGCAAACCGCTGCAGTTGCTCCAGGCGCTCCTCGAGCGACCCGGAGAAGTGGTTGCGCGGGAAGAACTACGGGACCGGCTGTGGGCGGCCGACACCTTCGTGGACTTCGAGAGCGGCTTGAACACGGCGGTCAACCGGCTGCGTTTGGCCCTGGGCGACTCGGCCGAGCATCCCCGTTATATTGGAACGCTGGCCCGTAGCGGTTACCAGTTCCTGGCGCCGGTCAGTGAAGCCCCGCCGCCCGCGGAGGAAGCGGCGGTGGTGGCTCCCGTACCAAGCGAGGCTCGCCAGCGGCCGTCAGGCAGGTGGCTGATCGGAGTCGCCGCAGGTCTCCTCTTGGCTTTAGGGCTGGTGTTCTGGCTGCGCCCGAGACCGGTTCCGCAGCCCGCGTTTCATGAAGTCACGTTTCGCCGGCTTTTCATCCAGGCCGCGCGCTTCGCGCCGGACGGCGAGAGCGTGATCTACGCGGCAGGCGAACTGCCTGGCGAGCGCGCACTCTATGTGGCAAACACTCTAAGCCCGGAATCGCGGCTTTTGGGATTCCGCGGATCGGCGCTGGCTTCAGTTTCCCACTCCGGGGAACTGGCGTTGGTGACCTATAACGATCCGAAGGAGGATGGTCTGGTGCGCGTGCCACTAAACGGCGGCGCGCCCCTGCCTCTGGATCGCAACGTTTGCTGCGCCGACTGGTCGCCGGACGGCGCGACGATGGCCGTCATTCGGCCTAACATGTGGCCTGTCACGATCGAGTTTCCGCGTGGCCATCCGATCTTTCATACCTCCGGATGGCTTTCGGATGTTCGCATATCGGCTTCCGGCAAGGAGGTGGCATTCATCGAACATCTCATTCGTGGCGACGACGGAGGCAGCGTTATGGTGGTGGATGCCACTGGGGCCGTACGTACGCTATCGGGTGGCTGGGCCAGCGCCGATGGTCTGGCGTGGGCGCCGTCCGGACGGGAAGTTTGGTTTACCGCCGCCCGCACCGGCGCCATCCGGTCGCTTTACGCGGTCAGTCTCACGGGCAAGGTACGCCTGGCTGCATCCTTACTTAGTCCCCTGACGCTCCGTGACATCTCCCGTTCCGGCAGGGTTCTGATTTCACGCGAACAGTTGCGCGTGATGATGACAGGCACCTTCAACGGGGACACCAAAGAGAAAGACCTTTCCTGGTTCGATTTTTCGCACGTAACAGATATCTCCGAGGATGGCCGGGTGATCCTCTTTGACGAAACCGGAGAAGGCGGTGGCGCGCATCACGCGGTTTACATCTGGCGTGCGGCCTCCAGTGCCATGCGCGTAGGGGATGGCTATGCGATGGCCCTCTCGCCGGATGGAAGTGAGGCTGTCACCATGCCGGACGGCGATCAGACGCGCTTGAACCTCGTGCCGCTCACGCCGGGCCAGTCGCGCACCCTTTCCGGACACGGGCTCAGATATGACTGGGCGCGCTTTTTCCCCAGCGGCCAGCGGCTGTTGGTGGGCGGCAGCTTTTCGGGCGGCCCTCTGAGCCTCTTCATACAGGCGCTCGACGGCAGCAAACCGGCGCTTGTGAACAGTAGCGCCTACCTTGAGCATCCCGCGATTTCGCCGGATGGCACGCTCATTGCCGGTGTGGATGCGGAGGGGAGACTCGTGCTGTTGCCTGCCGCCGGGGGCGACCTAAAGGTGATCGCCACTGAATTCAGGGCGAGAGTGCTGCGTTGGAGCAAGTCGGGCAAATCGCTGCTGGCGCAGACAGGCGGCGTTCCAGCGAAGCTCCTCCGGGTGGATCTCGCGACCGGAAAAACGACGCCCTGGAAGGAGATCGCCCCGTCGGACTTGGCGGGCGTCAACACCATCTGGCCGGTGGTGCTCTCCGCGGACGAGCGGACCATGGTTTATTCTTTCCGCCGCAATCTTTCGGAGTTGTTTGTAGTGGAAGGATTGATGGCTGTGCCAGCGCGCCACTGAGATCGTCCATCGCCACTGATCTCTGCCGACAAATCCTCTGTTTGGAATCGGTTATCGATCTAGAAACAAGTTAGGCTCCATCCATTGAAGACTGGCTGCCGTGAATGCACGATCAAAGGATGTCTCACAAAACACTGCTTTCGATCTGGTTGCTGCTGGCGGCTCCACTGGGCGCTCAAATCCCCGAAAAGTTCAGGAACCTGCAAGTGCTGCCCAAGAACATCTCAAGAACGGATCTCACGCGCATCATGCGCGGCTTCGCATTCAGCCTGGGCGTGCGCTGCGAATACTGCCACTCCGTGAAGGACGGGAAGCCGGATGGCGCGAATTTCGCCGGGGACGAAAAGGAACCCAAGAGGTCCGCCCGTGTGATGCTCCGGATCGTGGCAGCCATCAACGCGGACTACATCGGCAAGCTGGGCGGGACGCCCTCGGTAGAAGTGGAATGCTTCACCTGCCATCGCGGGCTGAACCGGCCCCGAACGCTCCAGGCGGTGTTGGCCGAAACGCTGGAGAAAAAGGATATCTCGTCGGCTGTGGCACTCTATCGCGATCTGAAAAAGGAGTACTACGGCGGCGCCCAGTACGATTTCAGCGAGACATCTTTGAACTTACTGACGGAGTCCCTGCTCGCTAAGGACAAAGGCAAGGAAGCTGCAGCCATGATGGAGCTAAACATGGAAGCCAACAACCCGCTATCGGGTTGGGGAAGCAACCTGATAGCCATGGCGCATCGGGCCAGCGGCGACACATCGAAAGCGATCCAGGACTACAAGAAGATTCTGGAAGCCAATCCGGATAACTCATGGGCCAAGCAGCAGTTGGCGGAGCTTGAGAGCGGCAAGAAGTAGCTTGCGGCAATTGCTGACGCGCGGCAAACGGATCGCCGGCTGCGATACAGGATAGAGGCACGTACTTCCCTCCCAGATTGAAGGCGTGACCGAAAAGCGATCGCCACCGGTTTTGCGCCTATCATTAGTCCTGCGCTGGAGCCTCTCGAATCCCGCTGGCCCGGGCCGGCGCCAGGCATACTGTTTCGCATAGATCTGGAGCGGGAAGATACCAACCTTAGGAGATCGCCCGTTCGACTTGTTGGCGTCGGGTGCGAGCAGCCTCCCTGGTTCCGGGCATCCTGGATCTCTTGACTTAATTGGTAAGATCAAGCGCCAATAGACGTCTTAGAAGTCTCAATAACTTCTCTCTCTGCAATTATTTACCTGTATAGAAACAAGTTAGCCCCCATCCATTGCAAATTACTCGTCAGTAGACGCAAGATCGCTAGCATTGGTGGGTACGATTTCCCTCCAGCGCTTCTTTAGCATGAAATCGTACAGAGGAGAAAAAGCCATGAAGTTCATGAAGGTAAGGATGAGCCTGCTTGCGGGCGCTTTAGTGGTATTGCTGGGCCTCGCGTGCCCTTCGGGTTTCGCGCAGTTGGTTAGCGGTAACCTCGCAGGCACGGTTTACGATGCGAGCGGAGCGACTATACCCAACGCCACGGTGGTGGCGCACAACGATGCCACCGGCGCCGAGAACACGGCGAGTTCGACGTCCTCCGGCGAATATCGCATCGTGAACCTGCCGGCGGGGACGTACACGATCGCCGTGATGGCGCCGGGCTTTTCGAAGGCAGAGCTCAAGGGCGTGCAGATCGAACTGAACGTCACCGCCACTGCAAACGTTACCCTGCAGATTGGCAAGAGCGTGGAGACGGTGGAAGTGAGCGCCACAGCAGCATCGATCGATACGACCACGGCGCAATTGCAGAACACTTTCGAGACCCAGCAGATGATGGAGTTGCCAACCGCTTCCAGCGGTTCGGGAGTGATTAACCTGTCGCTGCTGGCGCCGGGTGTGGCAACCAGCGGCGGCATCGGCGTAGGCACCGGCCCGAGCGTCGGGGGCCAACGTCCGCGCAACAACAACTTCACCATCGAAGGCATCGACAACAATAGCGGCGGCGTCACGGGTCCCCTGGTTGAGGTTCCGAACGACGCGGTAGCGGAATTTACCTTCCTGCAGAATCAGTTCAGTTCGGATTTCGGCCACTCGTCGGGCGGTCAGTTCAACCAGGTGGTGAAGAGCGGCTCCAACCAGTTTCACGGTGCGGCCTACGACTATTTGCTTAACAGGAACCTGAACGCCGCGGATAACCTGAACTTCGTGGAGGGCATCCCGCTGCATCCGCGGTTCGACGACAACCGCTTCGGCGGTATTTTCGGCGGCCCAATCAAGAGAAACAAGTTATTCTTTTTTGTCAACTACGAGTACAACCCGATCGGCACGATTGGCGCGAGCGGAACGGTTTGCGCTCCAACGTCGAATGGGTACAACACCCTGAACGGCATATCCGGCATCAACCAGACCAACCTGAGCCAACTGCAGAAATATCTGGGCACGGCTCCGGCGGCGTCTACGCCCGGAGCATGCGGCGACAGCGCCTATCCTTCGGTAGGGCCCGGAAATGAATCCTTGGGGACTCAAACCGGCGGCGTACCCGTGGAAATCGGATTGGTCCCGGTTACGGCGCCCGCCTTCACCAACAACGAGTTCGCCGTTGCGTCCGTGGACTATAACATCTCGGACAAGGATTCCCTCCGGGGCCGCTTCGTTCTGAACCGCACAGGCACAATCGATTCGAGCGGCTTCCCTTCGGTTTTCTACCAGACCGTGCCTGCCAACGCCTACCTTGTGGCGTTTTCGGAGTATCACACCTTCACGCCGACCCTGGTCAACGAGTTCCGTCTAGGGTACAACCGCTTCTCCAGCAACACCCCAGCCGGTAACGTCACATTCCCGGGACTGGATGCATTTCCGAACATCGATATCTTCGAACTCGGCGGTGTGAATAATACATTCGGCCCCGATCCGAACGCGCCCCAAAGCACCGTACAGAACCAATACCAGGCATCCGACACCTTGAGCTGGACCAAAGGCGCGCATACCCTCAAGTTCGGCTTCGACGGGTGGAAGCAGATCTCGCCACAGACCTTTACGCAGCGGTCCCGCGGCGACTACGAATGGACCTATCTCTCGGACTACCTGTTCGATAACTATCCGGACTCCCTCGCGGAGCGCACCGTAGGTGGCTCGAAGTATTACGGCGACCGGGTTCTTACGGGCTTTTTCGCGAACGATAGTTGGAAGATAGCGCCGAACTTTACCTTGAACCTGGGCCTGCGCTACGAGTACCAGACAGTGCCCTACAGTGAACGGCTGCAGACGGAGAACTCGATCTCCAACGTTCCAGGCTTGATCGCCTTCGGGGAACCGCAGCCGCAGAAGAATGCGATCATGCCCCGCATCGGCATCGCGTACTCGCCCGGCACCAGCGGCAAGACCTCCATTCGCGCCGGTTTCGGCATGTTTTACGACGTGCTTTACGATAATCAGGGACTGCTTACACTTCCGCCACAGGCCAACAACACGATAGACGAAGCCGGGCAGAACAAGAGCGGCTTCCTGGCCAACGGAGGCATTCCGCCGAATGCCAACGCCGGGACGCTGACCGCGGCGCAGGCAATTGCCGAAACGAGTGGCTATGTCCCGAACGCGACCCGGCCGGAGACGATCTCCTGGAATGTTGGCGTCCAACATGTATTCCATAACAACTACACCTTTGAAAGCCGCTACGTGGGCACCCACAGCGTGCACCTGTCGGTCCAGGATCGCTTGGATGAGCAGCCAGTGGTCAACTCCTCCAACGCGCTACCGTTGTACCTGACCGCGCCGAGCCAGGCGACGCTGAACGGCCTTACCAGCACCCTAGAAGGCCTCGAGAGCGCTTTCAACAATTCTTGCGGCGCCAATGCCTGCGGCCTCGCTCCGGCCTACCTTAATGCCGGCTTCGGCAGCAATATCACCGCGTACATGCCCTGGGGTAATTCCATTTATCACGGCTGGCAGAACTCTTTGAGCCGGCGTTTCTCCAACGGGTTGCAGTTCAACGCAGCCTACACCTGGAGTCATGCGATCGACGATTCCACCGCCGACGTATTCAGCACCTACCTGACGCCTCGACGCCCGGAAGACTCGACCAACCTGGCGCTGGACCGCTCCAGCTCCGCGCTCGACCATCGACAACGCTTCACGTTCCAGACGCTTTACGATCTGCCGTTCTTCAAGCACTCTAGCTGGTTCATGAGGAATGTCGTGGGCAACTGGGAATTTGCTCCTATCTACACCTATCAAACCGGTACGTTGGTGGACGCCCAGAGCGGAGTGGACGCGAATCTGAACGGCGATTCCGCGGGCGACCGTACGTTTGTCAACCCGTCGGGACAGGCGAACGTAGGGTCCGGTGTGACGCCGTTGATGAACAGTGCCGGGCAGACTGTGGCTTACCTGGCCAGCAACCCGAACGCCCGCTACATCCAGGCCGGCTTAGGCACGCTACCCAACGGCGGCCGGAACACCGCACAGCTTCCGCCCATCAACGATGTGGATATGACCATCGCCAAGAGCTACAACTTCACGGAAGGCAAGAAGCTGCAGTTCTCGGCCCGCTTCATCAATCTATTCAACCATCCGCAGTACGTCGGGGGCTTTATAAGCGACGTAGCGCCGGTTCCGCAGACCAGCACCGCAGTGCATGATTTCCTGGAACCCCAGTCGGGAATCTTCCTGCAACCGTCGCAGGCGTTCTCAAGCAACCCGCGCCAACTGCAACTCGCGCTGAAGTTCATGTTCTGATGTGGCTGAACGCTTGGGTGCACAAGCTCAGGCAATTCGGATTACCGTATGCAGTTACTGCCCAAAAACGGTGTTGGCGGAGGCCGATCGCGGAAGACCACAACGCGGAAGAGCGTCTTTCAGGGGCACCTCCTCGACGGAGTTAGCGGCGCCATCCTGGTGCGCCGCTAACTCCGCATCGGCCCGCTGCGCAGTGTTAGCGGACGATTCGCCGCACCTGAATATCCGTGACCAGACCCGCTAATTTAGAACCGTTCCGAGTGCGTTATGGAATACCTGCCTGAACATGATCCGGCGAGCGCACTTCTGAAACCGACCCCTAAGCGTGCCATCCTTGAAACGGGTCGAATTGCCTCTTTATGGCGAGTACAGCTTTCAGTGTCTCCTCTTGGGATTCCCGGATTTGCTCCTGCAGCGCCGCTGCGAAATCGTCCATGCGTTTCGTCAGTTTCACTTCGTTCGCCCGGATTTCCTCCCGCAGGCGTTGTTCCATCCCACCAAGCTCCTCTCTGAGAAGCGCCAGCAGATCCTGCCGAAGCCCTTCGATCTCTCTCCTGGTAACCGGGCCGTCTTCCGCCATAAACCCTCCCTATTTCATGCCCTCCACCACATCCACCCGGTCGATGAATCCGATCACCGCCATATCGATGGGCGATTGCATGCGTCCCACGCTGCTCATCGCCGAATAGCCGTCGGTGGTCAGCAGCACCCGGTCGCCGACTCCTGCGCCGATGGCGTCCATCGCGATCACGGCGTCGCCGCGATCGGAGCCATCCAGGTTCAGAGGCTGAACCACCAGCAGATTGCGTCCCTCGTGGCTGGGATGCTTCTGGGTGGCCACGGTCTCACCGACGACGCGCGCGATCAGCATGCTCGTTATGCCTCATGGCCTCTTGAGATGGATGGTGTCCACGATGCCCGTGATGGTCGCATCGACCGGCACTTCCCGCGGATGAAATGCGTAGCTGGCTTCGCGGCTGCGCGTCCAGTAAACCAGTTCGCCCGCACCCGCCCCCGTACAATCCGCACAGACCAGCCGCTTGCCGGTGGCTTTGAGCTCGGGGGTCACCGGCTGCACCAGGAGCAAGCGCTGACCCTCCAACCGGGTGTCTTTCATGGTTGACCAGACACACCCCACGACGCGTCCCAGCAACATGTCAATCCAGCCGCACTTCGTCCACGATGCCGACGATGGCCGTGTCTACAGGAGTGTCTTTGCAGCCCTCCGCCATGCGCGCCGAACTGCCGGAAACCACGAGCACCCTCTCCTTGAATCCGGCGCTGACGGTGTCGACGGCCACCAGATAGCCGGCCTCGTCCTTTCCCTCCGGCGAAACCGGTTTGACGATGAGGAGCGTCTTGCCTTCCAGGCGGGGGTCCTTCCGTGTCGCCACCACGGTGCCCACTACGCGGGCCAAAATCATCGTGACCCTATCGGCGGCTACTTCGCCGCCGCGGCATTTTGCGTTTTGCCGATCGGCAGGATATCTTCCAGGCTCTGGTGCGGGCGCGGGATCACGTGCACGGCGATCAACTCGCCGACCCGGCGCGCCGCCGCCGCTCCCGCATCGGTGGCCGCCTTCACGGCCGCCACGTCACCGCGGACCATCGCCGTGACGTACCCCGACCCGATCTTCTCCCACCCGACCAGGGTCACTTTGGCGGCCTTGACCATGGCATCGCAAGCCTCGATCATGGCCACCAATCCACGCGTCTCGATCAATCCCAGCGCTTCACCCATCTATCTTCTCCCAAACCGCTCCCTCACGGTCGCGGCTCTGAAATGTTCTCGGCTCTGAAATGTAACGCGGTTCAACTCACGCCGCGCGCCCGTAGCGCCTCGTCCACCATGCCGATCAGTTCCTCGCGCGTCACGTAGAATCTTTCCTGCCCCGGCATTTGTTCGGCATACACCGGACAGCCCGGCTCCAGCGCCGCACGGGCCTTCACACCATATCGCGTTCTCGAATCGAACAGCTTTTCCACTTCCACTTTGGGCAGCACCGTCGGGCCGCCCAGCAACTCCGCCACCAGCGAAATCCGCGCGAAGTGCTCCACGGTTTCCATGCGGAAGAACGCCTTGTAGACGTCCTCGCCATAGCATACCGCTCCGTGATTCCCCATCATAATGGCGTCGTACTTCGGGATGTATGGCAGGAGCGGCTCGGTCAGCGCCGGCGTACCTGGCAGGCCGTAGTCGGCCAGCGGCACGCAGCCCAGCCCGATGATCACCTCGGGCAGCAGCGCCAGGTTCAGCGGACGGCCCGCCGCGGCGAATCCGGTGGCCACCGGCGGATGCGCGTGCAACACCGATTGAATGTCGGGCCGCATATCGTAAATCGTGCAGTGCATGGCGACCTCGGACGTGCATTCTTTCCGCCCCGAGATCTTCGTTCCCCGGTTGTCGACGATAATCAGGTCGTCCGGATGCATCATGCCCTTGCTGACTCCCGTGGGCGTCGCCAGGATGCGATCCGCGTCCAGCCGGATGGTGATGTTGCCGTCGTTGGCCGCCACCCATCCCTTCTGGTACACCAACCGGCCGATCTCGACGATATCCTGGCGGTATTCGCGTTCCGTCTTCGCCATTGCGGGATAAACGATTGTATCAGACTGTGCTGAGCCGGTCGTTCGTGCGCCCGGCGTGGTGTCAAGGCAAAGTAGAAACTTCCGCTTCCCAGCAAAGTAGAACGTTCCGGTTGTGAGTGGCCCCGCGGGAGGGGCATGGTAATCTGGGCGTGCCGGTGAAGCGGAGACGGGCTCTGGTGGCGACCAACCCGGTCAAGGAATAGCCGGCCGGAACTCATCTGC
>Ga0187855_10000742_pt1 | contig 27735 bp, 19 predicted proteins | sample June2016WEW_8_10_2_FD_132969 | JGI IMG/M metagenome (GOLD analysis project Ga0187855, IMG submission 132969) | Peatland microbial communities from SPRUCE experiment site at the Marcell Experimental Forest, Minnesota, USA - June2016WEW_8_10 | ecosystem: Environmental > Terrestrial > Soil >...
AACCAAAAGCACAAATGATCCCGCTGTAACGCTGGAGGATCGTTATTATCAGGGCGCGAGTTCCTTTAGAGCGTTCCTGCAAGAGAAACTTCGAAGATGACGGTCAAATTAGGACACTACCCAATGAAGAATCGACTTGACTCCGACCGACCTTCTCATGGAAGGCGATTACACTCAAGATCCCGCGCCCGTCTTGAATCAGTGTCTGTCAGCAGCGCTCAACTTTTGCTTTGCTCCACAGCCCTTCGTAGGTCGACACCATCGCCGCAAACGCGTCGGTGATTTGAGTCAGCGTCGTGGGCGCAGTCTTGGCGCCATCTTTGAAAGACGCGCCTGATTGGTAGCATGCGTTACGGTCGACGATCAGGTAACGGTCGTGGAAATTTGGAGCTGACCGCACCTCGACGCGAATCTTGTACTGCTGGACGAAGGCGTCGACTGCCGGAAGCAGAGTCGCTAGCTTTTCCCTCGCGAGGAGACGTGTTGTTACAGCAGGATCCACATGCGACAAATACCGCGAGATGAACTCAGAATCGAGGTATGGATCAATGAAGAACAGGTCCTGCTTGGCTCACAAAGGCCGCCGGCCTCGCCGGGCTGCGCTTCCATGACCTCCGACATCACGCTATTACTGAACTCGCCGAATCGCAGGTTTCCGATCAAACCATCATGGCGATTGCTGGCCACGTCAGCCAGAAGATGCTCGCCCGCTACTCGCACGTGCGTTCAGAAGCGCGGCGCCAGGCAGTGATGGCACTCTCGGCAAAACCGATGGGAAGCACGCTCAAGGGGAGCAAAGGCGAGGGTTACGACACAAGTCGCGACACAAAACAAAGTGTAGCGGGCGTACCGGCACCGGAAGTGATTGAAAATATGGTAGGCACGAGGAGACTCGAACTCCTGACCTCTACCGTGTCAATGCAAGCAGGCTAAGAATATCAAGGACTTAGAAGAATAGGAAGCCGCCCAAAGTCCTTGATTTTGGCTGAAAATATCAAAGTTGTGGATCGGTTGTGGATCGGAATTTTCGCTTCAACATGCCGAGCCCACTGCTTCGTCCAGTGCCGAAAAAATCGCTTTCTCGGCCTCGTCTATTCCAGCCTGAGTTTGATCGTTTGATCAGCCTTCCAATAGCTCTTCCTTACCCTGAAGCCCGCTTTGATGTCAGCATTCGCGGCGTTTTGTCTGAGGGACCTATGTGCCGACGCTATCGACTTTCGCGAGCAGAGGGGAAATGGCGCAAAGGTTGTGAGTAGGGATACAATTCCGGGCCGGGAGGGGAAGAATGAGCAGTCAGACAGGACGTAATGATCCATGCGGGTGTGGCTCGGGGAAGAAGTACAAAAACTGTTGTGGAACGCCGCAACTCGAAGTTGCGAGCGTGCGCGTGAAGGACGTTAAAGATGTCGAATTGACACCCGGACTGGCGGAGGCGTTCACCGCTTCTCTGGACGCCTCCTATCTTGAATACTTCGCCGCTGCCTTTTCAGGAATGAGCACGAAGGAAGCTGAAAGACAGATTGCAGCCATACCCGAGCGCGAGCGTTATCTGACGCGGGTGCTTGACTCGCTGGATAACGCTTTTGCGGACTTCGATACTGAGACCGCGAAGCTGGACCTGCCTAATATGCAGAACCGCAAACCTGAAGCCATCAAACTTTATCTTGAGTTCCGCCTTCAGCAATTCAAAATGCTACTCGATACGGTTGAGGACTACGTTGCAGAGAAGTATCCTGCAACAGAAGGACATTCTTAGCCCCTGCTGTCTTTCTAAACGTGTCAAGCGATCCCAACTTTGAGTGTGATAGGAACACCGAAAACCCGATCACGGCAAGGTCTACTGAGGAGCAAAGCCTCGAATGAAACACATAGCCCCGTATCGTCAACTCAAGCTCATTCTGCTTGCGGGTTACATCGCGACCATTTGTCTCTGCTTTTCATTTGCCGCTCCCGCACACGCGCAGGGAGCGGATTCGAAGAATCTCGAAATCTATAACGGCTGCGGTATGGAGGGAGATGCGCGGAGTTCCGGAGTTCGCGCATTGAATCGACTGAAGAACCGTTATGCCGCTCCCCAACAGATTGATCCAGCCGTCACGCTCGCCGCCATGCTGGCTCCCGGCAGTGACACGGGGCGTTGGAAGGTGAAGCAGGGAGCGGAGATCGTTGGCTACGTATTTGATGTGAAGGTAGGTGGCATCGAAAGCACCAACTGTCATGCCCGTACCGCCGAGCAACGTGATACGCACATCGAGCTTGTCCTCGATCCAATGACAGGCTCCCCAAGCCAGCGTGTCATTGTCGAGGTCACCCCTCGCTGGCGGGCGATCACGGCTGCTCAAGGGGTGGACTGCTCAACCCGAGCATTTCGCGACAGGCTGCTTGGACGATGGATCAAGGTCAGAGGCTGGATGCTGTTCGACGTGGAACACCAGAATCAATCCGAGAACACGGCTCCGGGTCGCGAGCGCAATTGGAGAGCGACTGCTTGGGAGATTCACCCGATCACGTCCATCGAGGTCGTCCAGCGACCAGCGAGATAGGGATTCTGTGATGATTTGCGAACCGGGACTTAGTTACGCGCTTTTTACACCTATGTGGATGCCAACCCGTTGGCGAACGGCAAACCAGCATGGAGCGTACTTCAAAGCGTTCTACGAACAAACGGTCTAGCCACCGTTGCGCCACAAGCCTCGAAGGCCGAGCCTCAATCGTCGGTGCTGACTGACGAGTGCAAACGCGGGGCAAACAATGTGATTAGTCAGTTCAATTCCGACAGCGACCTCAAAGCAATCGACACTCCAACTCTGGTGTCCGTCAGCGGCAAATTGCGTGAGTGCCTAGACACTAAGGGCCTCACCGATGCGGATTCTGTTCTGCTTCTGTTCGCTCAGAACCAAGCAAATCTAGTTGTGCTCGACAGGGCTGTAAACGTACTTGATCGTCATGCTCTGTTGCAGGAAGTGAGAGCGGAACGTTCCCCTTCGAGAAACACGACCGTTTCACACGTTCCGAGCGGGGCAGGATCAGAGCAATAGCAATCGTTGATTCTCTGTAGGGTGAAAAGCCGTGAGAAAGAATGGTGCTTTGAAATGTGGGAAAACTTCATCGGCCAGCAAATTCGAAGATGTAATCGGAACCTGCTCATAGCGAACATCGTATTGCTCTGCGCGGTCATCACATGCGCTGCCATGAGCGCGTATTATCTAGCGACCGAAGATGGGTGGTGGACGCTCGGGATTGGCTCGCCATTTCTCTTGCTGGCCGGATGGAACCTGTCGAAGTGGAAGAAGCGAGCGCGGGACTACACTTGTCATCCCATCTGTAAGCGCCTCGCATGTTTTGGCACGGTGGAGCAAGTCATCCAACAAATAGAAGCGGCAATACTGATGAACCCAGTAGAGAAGATTGCAGGCGTCAGGCTGTTTGGCCCTTGGCTCTTCAAGCCAAGCATCTTAAGTCTGACATGCTTTTATGTTCCAGATTTAGTGTGGGTCTATAGGAAAGTCACGACGCATAGCGTGAATTTTATCCCGGTCGGACAATCGTCTGAGGCGGTGCTATACGACCGCTATGGGTTCTCTTCAACGACGCAGGCCCGCAAGAGGAAAGTGGAATCGCTGATGACGCACATTATTCAGCAATGCCCGTGGATTGTCGCGGGATTCAGCAAGGACTTAGAGAACCTGTGGAAGTCGCAGAGGAGAGAATTCGTCGCTGCTGTTGATGAGCGGCGAAAGGAATTCTCGAAAGCGGCAGCAGCAAGCGCAGGGAAATGATGTTTGCGCACCGCCTCAGCCGACTCGGACAGGCGGAAGGAAAACTGAGCAATGAAACGAATTGCATTCATCGCTGTAACAGCGGCTATCCTGACAGCTTTCCCTGCACAGGCGCAGTCCTTGAACGAAACATTCGACTGGATGTCCAACACTCTCAAGCTAACCGAGGGAAACAACTATTATGTGCATCATCCTTTCCCTGAGCGTTCACAAAAAGACATAGAAGACGGCGTAGACCCGCGTGTAATGCAGCGAATCACGGAGTTTTCAAACGATAGTTGCAGTGTAAAGTTCGAGGTATATCTCGAATTTGATGACACCAATCTCAATGGCACGTATTCCGCCGAAAATGATGTGCTCACTTTCAATTTGAAGAACCTTGACCCCCAAACAATCAACGTTGAGGATTCTTGTAAACCAGTGACACCGGGAGGGGGAGCACCGTTTAACTGCGAAGACATGCAAGGCACGCAGGTAAACTTCAAAACTACAGATGCCAAGCCCAGAATCCATGTGGAGAGCATCGCATCTGGCGGAAAAACTCTGACTTGCAGCCGCAAGAACGCGGAAGATTTGGATGATCTGTGTAAGGCAATGCCCGGAAACACGGCTTACTGCGGCTTCTCTAACGCCAAGAGCACAAAGGATGAAACTCAGGACACACTCGGTTTCGCCACTCCGGAGTACGCCAAGAGGTTCGCCAAGGCCCTGCGTCACGCCGTCACCCTGTGCGGCGGGAACAAATCAACATTCTGAGGTGGGGACTGGAGGACTGGGTTGGTCAGCAGGGTAAACCTTAGGGAGCTGATTCACCAGTGGTCATAATGGCTCCTTCATGACGCTCTCGCTCGTCACTAGTCTATGAGACTTCCACCTAAGACTGAGGACGCTTCACACTATCGCCGTCTGCGGTATCGGCTGGATTGTGGCTGAGAAGTGGAAGTCGAAGGCTTCTACATCAGCCCCTCAACAATCGGATACCTTGAAGGCAGCAAAGAATATATTCGCGATCCGATCATTTAGAAGCTCCCCGAAAGAGCCCGCGAACAATTTCCGGGAATAAACGGTCTGTTCATCAAGCCTGTACGGGACGGAGAATTGCCTATTTATACGTTCATGGTCGATCTAATCTGCTATCGGCCTGTCTCTGACACCGACAAAGATATGTCGAGTCTGACGGTCTGCTGGCTTGGAGACGACATCGAAACGAGTTTGCCAGAGTTAATCAACCGCGAAATCAGTTCTGTTGAATGGGACGAGTACGCGGTGGATGGAAGCTTCTAGGAAAAGAATCAGGGATAAGCCATGGGCGAGCAATTTCACATACCGACTGACTGGCCAGTTCTCGTGGTTGAGGACACGGAAGATCGTATTTCATGGTTTCGGCAGCGTTTGCCCAAGGCAGTGTTTGCCAAAACCGTTGAGGCGGCATTTCGAGCGTCGGATCAGCAGCCATTCAAAGTCGTCTTCCTTGACCACGACCTGCATTGGATGCACGCCGACAACTCAATATTCAAGGGAACGGGGAAGGAAGTAGCTAGGTTTCTCGCCGCGAGTGAGTATCAAGGAATCGTGATTATCCACTCCCTCCACGAGGAGGGCGCAGAGGCGATGAAGAAGTACCTTTCGAAGGCTAGGCTCGCACCATTTGGGAGTTTTGACATTGTTACAAAGGTCAACCTGTGAACCTCGGCGGCTTCTCAATCTGGAGATTGATCGGAGTCTCTGCGTTCAAGTCGAGAATTTCCAGAGCAATCGGCATCCCGCTCACGAAGAGCGGACGACGACGCAAGTTGGGGGCGTTCATTTTCAGGCTGTTTGGGTTCAAATAACACCGCTGTGTTGGGGCGCGAAAGCAACGGGTGGCCTGACATTCAAAATCATCTATGGAACCATCGTATGGGGTGTCATTGGAGTCCTCGGAGTCCAAGGATTGCAAAGGTCGGCACAACCACAAACGAAGGTCGCAGATGCCCAACCCGTGACCGACGCGAAGTCCTACATCACAATTGACTCATCGTGGTCATCCCTAAAGACAAAGGGCAGAGTAATCGGGGGCTGGACGCGGGTTCACTGGTCAGGCGGAACGCCCCTAACAAGCCCGAACAACTTCGCGCTGCTATGTACGGACCGCGATGACTGCTTCAAACTGCCGAAGGGCGGGACTTTCGAGGCACGGTTGGTCGATAATCCTAACCTGAAATACACAGGCGATCTGACGCTTGAAGTAGACCTTAAGGACGGAAAGCTCGGACGGTATCAGGTGAGCAAACTGGACGACTCGGAACTTCAGGTCGATGAGGAAGTGATTTCGCCAGATCGTCATTACCTGCTTTTTAAGGTCCACTGGGCGGACGGAGCGGATGCAGGCCAGTCGTTTCACCTTTACTGCAATCGGTTTCTCCCTGATTGCAGATCGCTGAACGTCCACTCCTACTACATGGAGACGCTGGCGACGGATGACGAAACAACATACCAAGACCTCAGCTACAAAATCTACAATAGGCAGAGCCCGAAGGACTTCGGAGTATACGGCTCTGGGATGCTGGGTTCCGTCACGCGGACGCCGCAGGAAGACTGAGCGCCCGGCGTTCCCGTCGTAGAACTCTTCGTCTAGCACAGCGGAACAGAATGTGCAAACTCTTCGCCTGTGATGAGCCCCTGCCGATTTCTGCCTCACGAGTAGTCCGCAAGGTATACCCGCGTGACCACCCCGAACCAAAATTCCTCGATCAATCGAATCATCCACTTGCGGCTGCTGCGGAAGAACCCTTTTTGACCACCGGGGCTAAGAGCCTATTTCCGCTCGGGTTGTTGGGGATAACTTCCTGTTTGCCCGTCAGTCGGACGTATAAAGAGAGACTCCAACCGCTCCATGCCCAGCGGGCTCCTTACTCCAACCCTTCCACTACGTTCGATTCAATACTGATTTGCTTCAGCGTCCCAGCATCGGGGGTCCAGTGTGATTAGGCAACATTCGATGATAATAAGCTTTGCGATGGCTTTGACTGGGTTGTCGCCGCCCGCGCCCCAATCGTGATTGTGAATTAGAATGATTTCATTGAGCTTCAGTCGTGGTCTTATTCCAAGACGATGATCCGGACGACGGAGCTTGGCGAGGTGTTCGTTAGTCCGAGCTTCCGTTCGAGAATCTGTTGCGTTGCAGTGAGTGCGTTTTGATCTCAACCCTTATGCCATCCAGGTACTTTTGGATGTTCGTCCTCCCTTCGATGTTTTTTCTGCCGCTGGTGGGGGTGGGCAGTGGGCAAAATACGACACTGATCAGTCTTGATCAGGCCATTGATCTGGCGCTGGCGCACAACCATTCCATAAAAGCCACGCGAACTCTGATTTTTCAGAATCCAGCCCAAGATTCGCGCGACATCAGCGAATACGCCTATCGACGCGGTGCTGCTAGCCTGTTGGATTTTCTCGACGCTGAGCGCAGTTACCGGTCCCTTCAGCTGGCCTATCGCCAGGCGCTAACCTCTTATATGACTGCTCTGGAGCAACTGAAAGAAGCGGTGGGAACGAGGAACCTGCCATGAAGGTCCGGGAGACTCGTTGGCTCCGGCGGCCTGCACTCATAGCGGTATCGGCGAGCATGTTGGTGCTCGCTGGTTGCAGCGGAGCAGGGGAGCAGGCCAGCAAGATGACCTCGTTCTCAACGGCCGAGAGTCGCGAGTCCAAAGCCGAGCTGTTCACGCTGCCCGCCGACCAGATGTCACACATTCAGGTTGTGACGGTCGGGCAGGGACCGCTTGCGCGTATACTCCGCCTGACCGGAGCGGTCGAGTACAACGACTTCAAGACCACTCCGGTGATCACGCAGGTGGGTGGGCCGGTCAGCCGCGTCATGGTTGTGCAGGGTGAGCACGTGCGCGCCGGCCAGGCGCTGCTTTACGTCGCCAGCCCGGACTACTCCCTGCTGCGTTCGGCTTATATCAAGGCCCGCGACGCCTTCCAACTCGCGGACAAGTTCTACCGTCGCGCGCAAGACCTCTACGCACACGGCGCCATTGCCCAGGCCGACCTGGAGCAAGCTCAATCGAACCGCGCGCAGGCGCAGGCGGATTTCGAGTCCAGCGCCGACGCCATTCGCATCCTCGGCATAGCCGACCCCGAAACCATTGTCACCAAGCCTCCCTCACCGGAAATCCCGCTGTATTCGCCAGTGTCTGGAGAAGTGGTGGAACGCATGTGCTCCGCGGGGCAATTGCTGGCGGCTGGCGCCACACAGTGTTTCACGCTGTCGGACATGAGTTCGGTATGGATTCTCGTCAACATCTACCAGAACGACGTGGCCTACGTGCACCTAGGTGACCCGGTGGCGATCAGCAATGAATCCTATCCCGATGTGGTGCGCGGCAAGATCGAATACATTTCTCCTGCGCTTGACCCCAACACCCGCACTCTGCAAGCGCGCCTTGAAGCCCCGAATCCCGGCGAGCGTCTGAAGAAGGAAATGTACGTGACCGCGGAGGTCAAGGCTGGCGTCATTCCCAGCGCGCTGTTCGTCCCCAACGCCTCCGTGCTGCGCGACGATCAAAATATGCCCTACGTCTATCTGCAGACTGGAGAAAGACAGTTCGCCAGACGTGTAGTCACGCTCGGCGAAAGCCAGAACGGAAAAACACAAATCCTCACCGGCTTGCAAGCCAACGACCGCGTGGTCGGCGACGGCAGCCTTTTCCTGCAATTCCAGAATTCGCTGCAGCGCTAATGATTCATCGTATCGTTCAATTCGCTCTCGGGCAGCGCTTCCTGGTGCTGATGCTGGCGCTGCTAGTCCTCGTCGCCGGCACCTTCTCGTTTCAGCGCATGCCCGTGGATGCTTACCCCGATCTTTCACCTCCTCTGGTCGAAGTCATCACGCAGTGGCCTGGGCACGCGGCTGAGGAAATCGAGCGGTTGGTCACGCTGCCGATCGAATTGCAGATGAACGGCGTGCCGCACATGGTGTTCATGCGCTCGATTTCGCTGTATGGCTTGTCCGACGTCATCATGACGTTCGAGGACAGCACGGACGACTATTTCGCCCGACAAGTTGTGTTTGAACGGCTCTCGACTGCGAATCTGCCTCCGGGCGCAACGGGCAGCCTGGCGCCTCTGTCGAGCCCGTCAAACCTTGTCTATCGCTACGTAATCGAGAGCCCGGACCGCACCCCGCAAGAGCTGAAAACGTACGAAGACTGGGTAATTGAGCGCGCTTACAAATCTGTGCCCGGCGTGGCCGACGATTCCGGCTTTGGCGGCACGGTGATGCAATACCAAGTGCTGCTCGATCCCGCCAAGATTTACAGCTACCACATTCCTTTGCCTCAAGTACTCAATGCCTTGTCTGCAAACAACGCCAACGCCGGCGGCGGCTTTTACTCGCAGGGCTCGCAATTCTTCTACGTCCGCGGACTTGGACTGGTAACCAAAACCGAAGACATCGGCGACATCGTCGTGGGCAACAACAACGGTGTGCCCGTGCGCATCCGGGACATCGGCGAGGTGACCATCGGCCACGCGCCCCGCCTGGGAGAATTCGGTTTCCAGAACGATGACGACCGGGTCGAAGGCGTCATCCTCATGCTTACCGGCGAGCAGACCCAGAACGTCCTCAAACGAGTGGAAGAGAAGACCAAGGAGATCAACCGCGACCTCCTGCCGCATGACGTGAAAGTCCGGCCCTACTATGACCGCAGCGACCTGGTGCAGGTAACCATCGATACGGTGGAGCATAACCTGCTGCTCGGCATGGCCCTGGTCCTGGTTGTCCTGATCTTCTTCCTGGTCAGCGTGCGTGCGGCTATCATCGTTGCTCTGACCATTCCACTGAGTCTGCTCTTTTCTTTCATTTTTCTACACGCACGCGGCATTCCGGCCAACCTGCTTTCAATCGGCGCCATCGATTTCGGAATCATCATCGACGGCACGGTCGTTATGATGGAAAACATCCACCGCGAACTGGCCGCTCGCTACGGGCAGGAGTACAACCTCCACGAAGTCATCATCGCGGCGGCGCATGACGTGGACCGACCCATTTTTTATTCCATCGCCGTCATCCTCGCAGGCTACATTCCCATCTACGCGCTCAGCGGACCATCCGGCAAGCTCTTCCATCCCATGGCTGAAACCATGTCGTGGGCGTTGCTGGGCTCGCTCATCTTCACGCTTACTTTGGTTCCCGTCCTCGCCTCCTACTGGTTCACAAAGGGTGTGAAGGAAAAAACGAATCGCGCCTACGATTGGTTAAAGGATGAATACGCTGCAGAACTACGCTGGTGCCTCGATCGCCCGAATCTTACCATGGTGATCGCCAGCATCGTCTTCATCGCTTCGCTTTTTCTGATTCCCTTCATTGGCGGTGAGTTCATGCCTCATCTCGACGAAGGAGCCATGTGGGTCCGCGCCACCATGCCCTACACCATCTCCTTTGAAGAAGCGGCCAAATTCGCTCCGCAGATCCGCAAGATTCTGATGGCGTATCCAATGGTTACCGAGGTTGGCTCGGAGCTGGCCCGCCCCGACGACGGCACCGATCCCACCGGCTTCTTCAATTGTGAGTTTTATGTAGGGTTGAAACCCTACAAGGACGCAACGTGGGGACAAGGGTCGATCCACAACAAGGCCGAATTGACCAAGGATATTCAGAAGAAGGTCGAATCGTATCCCGGAGTGATTTTCAACTTCACGCAACCGGCTGAAGACGCCGTGGATGAAGCGCTCACCGGCTTGAAGAGCGCGCTAGCCGTGAAAATCTTTGGACCGGACCTGCAAGTGCTCGAAAATAAAGCTGTCGAGATCAAGCGCATGCTGCAGCACGTCCCCGGCTTCACCGAACTCACCGTGGTGCGCGAACTGGGGCAACCCAGCGTGCAGATCGACGTGAACCGCGAAAAAATCGCGCGCTACGGCATCAACGTTGCCGATGTCGAGGGCGTCATCCAGGCCGCGGTGGGCGGCCAGGCGGCCACTCAAGTAATCCAGGGCGAGCAACTATTTGACCTGGTCGTACGCATGAAGCCCGAATACCGCTCCAGCGAGCACGCCATCGCCAATTTGCTGGTGCCCACTCCTTCCGGGCAACAGGTTCCGATTTCCGAGCTGGCCACTATTCGTCAGGGCAACGGCGCGTCCTTTATCTATCGCGAAAATAACTCGCGCTATATCGGAGTGCAGTTCAGCATCGAGGGCCGCGACCTGGCCCGCGCCGTGAACGAGGCGCAGAAGGCGGTCGAGGCGTCTGTCCAACTGCCGCAGGGTTATCGGCTGGACTGGGGCGGCGAATACAGCGAATACGTCGCCTCGCGCGATCAGTTCGCCGTGATCGGTCCGCTCGCGGTTCTTCTGATCTTCATGATCCTGTTCGCGCTCTACGGCAATTTCAAGTTTCCGGTCACCGTGGTGATTGGCGTGGTCATGACCGAACCGGTCGGGGCGCTGCTGGCTCTCAAGCTCACTCACACCACCTTCAGCGTCTCCTCCGTTCTAGGCCTGCTCGTGCTCATGGGCGTGTCGGCGGAAACGGCGATCATCGACGTTTCCTATATCAACAAGCTCCGTCTCGAAGGCCAAGGCATCCGCCAAGCCACGCTCGATGGATCGCTGATCCGCCTCCGCCCCATCATGATGACTGCTCTCGTTGCCTGCCTTGGCCTTCTGCCCGCGGCGCTTTCCACCGGCGTCGGCTCGGACTCCCAGAAACCGTTTGCCATCGTCATTGTGGCGGGACTCATCTCCCGTCTGTTCCTTGGCCGTATCGTGAGCCCAGTGCTCTACCAGATGGTGGCGCGCGATGGCGACGTGCTGCAGGTCTAGACAAAGCTCGCCGTAACGCTAGAACACTCATCAAGCCCCATCGATGACTTGGAGCTAAACATCATGGCACGGAAGCGTGCTCGTCGCCGTCGTAACTGCCTTGGTTGGGGCACAGGAGAGTGTCTATGAGTAAGTATTCTTTCAAAGGCAGGAGAAAGTCCGTGGAGAAATTCACGACGCGGCAAGGACTCGGGATCCTGATGGGAATCAGCGGCATTCTGTCAGGCCTGCTATTGCTGTGGATGCTTGGATATCTGCATTTCGACGTACACTAGTTTTTGGTTTCTTAGTTTGTATGTGCGACGGATCGTCTTGCCGACTTACAACACTTCAGGGCGAAGCAGCAAGAAGACTTCGTAGATCAGATGTTTTGTTCACTTAATTAGGACTGCAGCCACTGACCTCGCTGGTCACCGGAGGCTATCCAGAAACGGGCTTGTAGGAGATCAATGGCGATGTCCCAGGGGCCGACTTCTGGCCCGGAATAACTTCCGGTTTGCCCGTTACCCGCCCAGAATCCCAAACCGCCCAGGTCGTGAGCTGCTATTTGGTCAGGCTGGCAGTCCAATCCATCACTACGGACATTGGCGTCAAGGCCGATTTCAGTTGCGTGTTGATCAAGAACCGCTGACCGTCTTTGCTTACATCGTAGGAGAACCGTTCGGACGTGGCGACCATTTCGCGGGGATTTGCCTGGAAGAGCACCACCGGGCTTCCCGCATCGAAGTTGGTACCGATGGTAACGGGTGTGGCCATGATCTTGCCGTCCGGCGCGAGGTAGAACAACTCTTTCCCGTCGCTTCGCCATTTGGGCTGTTCCCCGCCTGCGCTCGACACCTGCCACTTTCCATGCGCCGCAGGAAAGGAAGTTACGTAAATCTCCCATCGTCCGCTTTCATTCGAAGCATAGGCGAGCCATTTGCCATCGGGTGAAAAGCGGGCCACATTCGGGGCAGAGGCTGCCTTCAGAAAAAGAGTCGGTGCGAGTTCGGGAAAAGTCAGGTACCACAAGTCGGTGCCGCGTTGATAGATCACGTATTTCCCGTCGCGCGACCAATCGAGCGGATAGCGATCGGGACCTTCCTGCGGGATCAACTGCTCTTCTTGCGACCCGTCCGCATTTTTCACGTACAAGTTGAATCTCTTGGCGCGGTCCGAAGTAAACACCAGCCTGGTCTCGTCCGGACTCCAAAGAGGCGTGGAATCGATGGCGGGATCGAAGGTCAGCCGCTTGGCGCTCTGGTTTTCGAGATCGTAGGTCCAGAGATCGGTATTGGTAGTGGCAAGATCCATGGCGTCGGCGGCAACGAACTTCCCGTTCGGCGACAGAGAGATGTTGCCGTAAACGCCCGGCTTCGTTGCGACTCCAACTTGCTGCCCCTTGCGGTCGAACCAAAGCAGTTGCGACGCTCCTGTATCGCCGGATGATCTCTGAGTGACCAGAACGCCGCCCTCGGAACTGGCGAACACCGCCCTCTGAATTCGCGGCAAGTATTCAATTCCTGTGAGAAACGGAGTGGGTTCTCCGCTTAGTGCAAGTTTCTTCGCGTCGAACCGTTGCGCAAAAAGGGTTTGATCGCGGTAGAAAAGCAAATAACCAGGCGCGGCATAAGCGACGTTCGCTCTGGCTTGTGTAATCAGGCGCTTCTTGCTCGAATTCAGGGCACCCACATAAATGGAAGAGAGAGTGCTCCGGCCGGAAAGGTCCATAGCCAAATATAGAAAGTGGTTTCCGTCAGGCAGAAAAACGGGCCAGCGGTGACTGTCTTCCGCGTGCTCTCTGTCTGGAAATGTGATTTGTGTTGGCGTACCTCCGGAAGCGGCGATTCGATACAGGCCAAATCCCAACTGTCCGCTGGGAGTAAAGATGATGACTCCGTCTTTGTTCCATGCGCCGCCGCGGCCGGTCGGAGCGTCGCAGAGCGTTTGCACGGGCCCGCCTGATAAATCCAGCCTCTTTAATCTTCCGTCTGCAAAAAATCCAAGCGACTTGCCGTCGGGAGACCAGAACGGAAAATCAGCTCCCTCGGTGTTGGGAATTGCCGTCGCCTGCGCAGCGCCGGGTTCGTAGATCCACAAAAGGTTTTTTCGCTCCGAATCGCGGCCAACGACTGCGACAGTGTGGCCATTGGGAGACACAGCCACGTCTCGAGCCGAGAACGGAAGGGGTGCAGAAAAATACTCGGTTCGTTCAGCCGGGCGGCTGGCGCGCCACCAGATCACGGATGCGATCAGGAGCACGGCGAGTACGCATGCCACTGCTGCCAGAATGGCTTCCCGTTTCGTTCGTTTGTATTCCGCGGGCTTGGCAGTTGGGGTTTTGCCTTCCGCAATCCAATTCAACTGCAGCCTAAGGTCATGCGCGGTCTGGAAGCGGTCGTCAGGATTCTTGGCCAGGCAGGTTGCGACGACTTGCTCGAATACAGGTGGCGTGAGGGGATGAGTCGCGGTGATTGGCTCAGGCTCTTTCTCGAGGATGGCACTGGCAACGCTGATCTGGCTGCGGCCCGCGAACGGCCTGTTGCCAGTGGCCATCTCGTAGAGAATCGCGCCGAGCGCAAACAGATCCGACCGAGCGTCGGCCTCTTTGCCCTCGAGTTGCTCGGGGGCCATGTACTGGATGGTGCCGATGATTGCTCCAGCCGTCGTCAACGGAGACATTGGACTGGCCTCGGTCATCGTGCGGGCTGCGGACAAGAGAGGCGGGCTGGATCCTGAGACACCCAGGCTCGGGCTGGTGGCCTTGGCCAAACCAAAATCCATCAGCTTGGCGCCTCCCTGCGTGAGCATGATGTTGCCCGGTTTCAGATCGCGGTGCACAATGCCTTGCCGATGGGCCGCGGTGAGCGCCCCCGCAATGGCAATCGCAATTTTCAGAACTTCAGGGAGCGGCAATCCCCCTTTGCGCAGTCTTTGCGCCAGTGTTTCGCCTTCGAGAAGCTCCATCACCAGATAGTCGGTTCCGCCCTGTGAGCCGATATCGAAGAGATGGCAGATGTGGGGATGGTTCAACGCAGAAATTGCCCTGGCTTCGCGCTCCATGCGCTGTTTGAGTTCGGGCGACGAGGAAAGATGGGAAGCAAGAACTTTGATCGCTACGGTCCGACCCAGGCGGACATCGCGGGCGCGGTACACCTCGCCCATGCCGCCCTCACCTAACGGCGATTCGATTTCGTAAGGGCCGAGCTTCGTGCCAGGGGTCAGAGCCATGCGTGGGCGCAATTATAGCCTGTGCGGCACGTCGCAGAAGATGTGTACCACGTTCTGGACGGCTGGTCAGCAAGCCTTACATAATCGGGTTACGTCAGAGTTGCCCGTCCTCTATCCAGTAGAAATTTTCCAGGCAGGCAATCGGAAACTTCGACGAGTCGAGGAACGCCGGAAGTTACTTGTTCAACTCCGACGGCCAGTTCTGTACCAGCGTTAAGGGTTCGGTGCCTTCCTTGAGATTGCCGCTGTTGATGAGAAACTTTTTCCCATCCGCAGTGACGTCGTACGGACCAAAGTCACGCTGGATTCCCACCGCTTTAAACAAAATGTGAGGCGCGCCCAGCTTCACGGCGTTGCTGGACGCATTCACATCGACCGCAACTATATTGTCGAGCGCATCGAGAAAGAACAATTCCCTGCCATCGCGGCGCCATTTCGGCGTGATCCCGCCATTGCTCGAGACCTGCCACTTTGCACCGCCGGCGGGAAAGACAGTAATGTAAATCTCCGGCCGCCCTGACTCGTTGCTTTGGTACGCCAACCACTTTCCATCGGGAGAAACGGTTGGCGCCCTCTCGTCAAAAGCATCCTGCACGATAGGAAACGGCTTCCCGTCGCCAGACCGCCCGTCCCTTGATAAGGGCAGCGCCCAAATATGATCGCCGGTTTCATTCTGGTTCAGCCGCCTTTCGTAGATCAGATAGCGGCTGTCGGGTGAAACACTCCTGGGATATGCGGCGGCGTCAGCGCTTTCCAGGACGAGGCGCTCGGAACCGCTGCCGTCGGTGGGCTTGGCGTAGATTTGGAACACCCCTTTGGAGATGGAGGTGTAAAAGATATCCTTGCTGTCGGGCGTCCAGATCGCCCCGCCCAGGTTGGCATAGGCAGCGGCGCTGCTACTGAAGGTCAGACGGGTGCGGGTTGCGCGGGACAGATCGAAAGCCCAAACGTCAGCAATTCCCTGATTTCCAACAAAGATTGTGACTGCCAAGCGTGTGCCGTCGGGCGACAGTGATGGTCCGATGTAACGAGAGGCTTGCGCGGCCGTCTCCAATTGCTTTCCGTTTCTACCCCACCACACAAGGTCCCATCCGGTGGAAGCCTCGCCGGACTGGTAGACCAGCGTTCCCGTTTCTGAGGCCGAGAACATCGCACGGATGCTCGATCCATTCACCGCAATGTGCTCGGCAATTGGCTGAGGTTCGCCGCTGAGTTCCATCCGTCCCGGGTTAAAGGGCTGGGCCATCAAGGTCTGATCGCGCAGGAACAGAAGACGGCCGGAGGCATACTGGGCCATGGTTTGGCTTTTGGTTAGCAGCGTTGCCTTTAACGACCCGAGTTCGCCGATATACAGCAACGGAGACTCGCCTTGACGGGAGGTTCGCGACCAATAGAGAAAGTGTTTGCCATCGGGTAAAAACCAGGGCCAGCTATTCTCGCCTTCGTCCACATCGAGCTTCGAGGCAGGTTGGGGCGTTCCACCCGCGGCTGGTACGCTGAACAAATTCTGACTGGAAGATGGCGTAAATACGATGATGCCGTCTTTACTCCAGGTGCCTCCACGCCCGCTGACGCTGTCGCATATATCCTGCGGCGGCCCGCCATCGGCGTTAATCTTCCTCAACTTGCCGGCCGCGAAGAAAGCGATCTGCCGGCTGTCGGGCGACCAGAATGGATAGATGGCATCGTCAGTTTCTGGCAAAGGCCGTGCCCTCAGGGAGGTCAGCGGTCTCAAATACAACAAGACCTTGCCTTTCTCGTCGCGCGCCGTGAACGTCAGCAGGGTTCCATCGGGCGAGAGGACCGGCGGACCGGACCCCGCCACCATCGTTACGAACGAAGTATCTGTAGGCGGCAGAATGGAGGAACGCACGACCTGCACGGATTTCGGCGCTTGCAAGAAGTAAGCTGTCGCTACGGTTATTGCCAGCACGGCCGCGACTCCTCCGATCAGCCATGGCAGGAGCGAACTGGGCGATGCAGGCTTCAGCGGTGGCGCGTCAAGACTCGCGACTTTAGGTTCCTCTGCGAGCGACTCCAGCTGAATCCGCACGTCGTGCATACAGCCATAGCGCTGGTCGGGAATTTTCGCCAAACACCGCCAAACGGTTTCGTCTAGTCGTGGATGCGAATCGGGAAGGACGGTCGAGATGCGCTCGGGCTCTTTGTCCAGGATTGCGCCCAGAACGCTGAACTGGGACTTTCCCTCAAATGCGCGTCGACCGGTGAGCATTTCGTAGAGCACACAGCCAAAACTGAAAATGTCGGAGCGCGCATCAGCCTCGGCGCCCTGCAAAACTTCCGGCGCCATGTACTGAAATGTTCCCACCACCGTGCCCTTCTGCGTCAAGGGCGAAGCTGAAGCAGTCAACGCAGCGACGCTCATCGTTGGAGTGCTTGGCGTCAACGGGCTGGCCCCAGACCCTGAACTGACTCCCGGCGATGGCTTGGCTAAACCGAAATCCATCAGCTTCGGCCCATTCTTTGTGAGCATGATGTTTCCCGGTTTAAGATCGCGATGCACAATTCCACGCCTGTGCGCCTTATCGAGTGCCTCGGCGACCTCCCTTCCAATCTTCAACGCCTCTTCCACCGGAAGCGATCCCCTTTGCAAAAGGTCTGCGAGTGTTTCGCCCTCCAGATGCTCCATCACGAGAAAATCAATGCCGTCCTGCGAGCCGACATCGTGCAAGGTGCAAATATGCGGGTGATTCAGCGACGAAATCGCCTTCGCTTCGCGTTCCATGCGCTGTCTGAGATCGGGATCAGAGGAGAGATGCGCAGGCAGAACCTTGATTGCCACATCACGCTCCAGCCGCGTGTCGCGAGCGCGGTAGACTTCGCCCATACCGCCTGCGCCCAGCAAAGACTGGATTTCATACGGACCTAGCCGAGTGCCAGGGGTCAGTGTCATCGGTGAGCGCCATTATAACGTGCGTAGGTTGCGGCACTCGCGGCGCTTGTGGATGGATTGTCGCAAACTTTCCTTTCAGGATTGGGGAAGTGGTGCCCGTTCTTTGCTCCGGGGCGAATGGCGTCTCATTTGATGACTCTGAAGCGATGTGTTCCCCGTTCATTGACGTGTCGCGGTTTGAAGGCCTAACATCTCAGCCCTATGGTTGGCCAGACCATCTCACACTACAGAATTATCGAGAAACTGGGTGGCGGAGGCATGGGAGTTGTCTATAAAGCCCAAGACACTCGTCTTGATCGCTTCGTCGCGTTGAAATTTCTACCCGAAGACCTCGCCAAAGACCCACAGGCGCTGAGTCGTTTTCGGCGCGAAGCCAAAGCCGCTTCCGCTCTGAATCACCCCAACATCTGCACCATCCATGACATCGGCGAAGAGCACGGTCAGACCTTCATCGCGATGGAGTGTCTCGAAGGACAGACGTTGAAGCATTTGATTGCGGGCCGCCCGATGGAGACGGGGCGGCTGCTCGATCTGGCTATCGAAATTGCTGACGCAATGGATGTGGCGCACGCCGAAGGCATCGTCCACCGCGACATCAAGCCCGCCAATATCTTTGTGACCAAGCGCGGGCACGCGAAGATTCTCGATTTCGGCCTCGCGAAGGTGACAATCCGCCAAGCCTCCGCGCCGGATACACTGGCAACTTTAGACTTAGATTCCGAACATCTGACCAGTCCTGGCTCGACCGTGGGAACGATGGCCTACATGTCTCCCGAGCAGGTGCGAGGCCGGGAGTTGGATGCGCGCTCCGACCTGTTTTCGTTTGGGGCAGTTCTCTACGAGATGGCGACCGGCGCGCTGCCGTTTCGTGGAGAAACGTCGGGAGTGGTTCTCGAAGCGATCATGAACCGTCCGCCTCAGCAGCCAGCGCGGTTTAATCCAGATGTTCCTGCCGAACTCGAGCGCATCATCGGCAAGGCTCTGGAAAAAGATCGCGACCTGCGCTATCAGAATGCCAGCGAGTTGCGCACCGACCTGAAGCGCCTGCGGCGCGATCTTGAATCAGGGCAGATTGCGAGCGGTTCGAGGGCGGCGTTTGGTAGCGAGCATAGCCTATCATCCGCTGCGGTGGAGCAGAGTTCCTCAGCGCGATCATTGTCTGCAGCAAGCGCAGCACGGTCCGCGGTTTCCCCACACACCTCAAGCGCCATGTTTATCGATTTCGCGTCCCGTAACAGGGCCAAACTGTTTTCCTTCACGGCCGTGGCGCTGGCACTGTTCATTGCTGCCGGCTATGGGCTCCACCGCTTCGTTTCTAGCCGCCGTGTTCCTGCAGTTCCGGTCAACATTACGAAGATTAGCTCGTGGAATAAGACCATGGACAATTCTGCGCTCTCACCCGACGGACGCACGATGGCCTTCACCTCTCCGGTGGATGGTTACGATCAAGTGTTCGTCATGCTCACGTCTGGCGGCGAGCCTCTACAACTCACCAAGGATGAGAGTAATAAGGTAGTGCGCGGATTTTCGTCCGACGGCAGCGAGATCTACTTCGCACAGACGCTTGGTGAATACGAAATCTGGAGTATCCCGACGCTCGGCGGAAACGCGAAGCATCTGGCATCCGGATCATTTGTGGTTTCCTCCCCTGACGGCCAGACCCTGTTCGTGGAGAAGGAGGACGGGCGGATCGTTCGCACTCCAAGAGCAGGGGGAATGGAAGAACCCGTCTATACGCTGCCCTTGGCTGGAAGTCTGCGGATGTACCCAGACGGTCAGCATTTACTAGTGTGCACGCCGCCTTCGAACGGACTAACAATCGAACGGCTTGACATTCCCGGCAAGAAACTCGAGAAGATCGCCGACATCCCCGACGCGGTTTCTTACCCGAACTGGGCCAACGCGGGCCTCTCCGTCTACTTGAGCCGCCGCGTCAACGGGATCATCAATATCTGGGAATTCTCACTGACAGATCATGCCTTCAGGCAGATCACGAACGGAACTGGGCCTGACCTGAATGCGACCGCCGACCCAAACGGAAAGGGCGTTTACTTCGTCAGCGGCAGAAAAGCAGGAACCCTCACGCTGTATCGCTTCGCGTCAAAACAATTCTCTGACGTCGTAACCGAAAATGTATACCAGCCCGAGTTTTCCAATGACAGCCGTCTTGTTGCATATCTCACGTCCCCCGAGCCCGGCCAAACCGAAATGTGGGTCATTGATCTTGCCACCAACAAACGAGTCAGGCTGGCTTCGGGATCCAGTCATTTGGAGACACTGGGATTTTCGAACGACAACCAGAGATATGCATACGCGGACGGCTCGCGCCACGATGCTCCTAACCGTGAGGTACAGTTGTTTCTAATCGACACGGATGGTACGCACCAGCAGCAGTTGAAGTGGTCCGGCGAATGGGTCGGTTTCGTGATTTGGGAACCCGGCGATCAATCTATGATCATTGGCGGGCAAGATAAGGACGGTCACACGGCAAAGAATTGGAGAATATTTCTGAACGGGGCTCCGCCGGTTGTTTTGTCCGAGAACTGTGGCGTCGCAGTCGATATGTCTCCCGACCGCAAATTTTTAATCGGCACCGTGCTGTGGGGCGACAACCCGGGAATCTATCAGTACTCGCTGGCCGACAAGAAATGCACGAAACTTAAATCCGGCATCACAACCTATCTCACGATGTTTGCGAAAGATGGCAAGTCATTTCTCTATTCGCTCGCTTCGCATGGTGAAACCACGATCTGGCGCCAGCCCTGGCAAAATGGCGAGGCCATCAGAGCACCAATCCCCGCCTTCAAACTTCCTTTTGCCTTGCGCGAAGACTACGGCGGCAACGCGTATTCGCTGGCACCCGATCTTTCCTCAGTCGTCTTCGCCCGCCCCGGCGGTTACGACGACCTCTATTTCATCTCGCAGAAATGAATCCTCGCTTTCCCCGCGTTTCCCATATCCTCGACGTGTCGCCGGCTTCCAATCAAAGGTGCTTTCTATACGAGCTCCGTGCAAGAAAGTGGCATGTCAGTCATCGCCATTCAATTCCCCGATGGTCGGCCAACCTGACGTTACCGGATTAGGTGAGAGTTGCCCGTTATCCAGGATAGTTCCGCCGCAGGCCAAACGAAAGTTCTCTAAGTTTCCGGTGGCGCGTCAGCTTACTGACGCACTACCAAATTTCCGATTGCCTAGAGGGGCTCATTTCCTCAGTTCCGCGTCCCAGTTTGTGACCAGCACCAGCGGCGCCGTGCTCTCGGTGATCGAGTCCACCACGAGGAATCCGCCGTCGCGCGCGATGTCGTACGCTTCAGTGGAGATGGAGTGGCGAATGCCAGCGGTAAACAACGGTTTGGCCGCACCAATCTGCACCGCCTCCCCGGACGTCTGAATATCTACGGCCGTGAGTTTTCTGTAGGGATCGAGGTAGTAGAGTGTTTTGCCGTCCTTGCTCCATACCGGCTGCACACCGCCGTCTTTTGAGACCTGGTATTTGGCGCCGGGGTGCGGGAAGCGCGTGAGATAAACCTGGGCACGCCCGGATTGATTCGACTGGTAGGCGAGCCAGTCGTTGGAGCCGGGCTTGAGCCGGGCGTTGCTGCTGTCAGCCACCGGCTCCAACACGGTAAGGGGCTGCAGGCCAGACACAAGAGGAAACGCTTTGAGCTCGGCGTCGGTTGACGCGCCGACTTTGGCCTCCTCGTATAGAAGCCACTTTCCGTCGCTGGTGACGTCCACTGGCAAGAGGTTGCGGTCGGACTTGATCAAAATGCGCTCGGGCTGCGAGCCGTCCGCTGCCACCGTGCGCAGTTCGGTGCGCAAGTCCGGATTGAAAATGTCGAAGTAAAGAGTGCGACCATCCGCCGACCAAACCGTAGCATCCACATACTCGTTGGCTGCGGAGGCTAAGCTGCGCGTGCCGCCGGCCAAGTCCCAGATCCAAAGCGAGGAGTTGCCGAACTGGCCGATCACCGGCGTCGCGATCCGCGAGCCATCGGGAGAAATGCGGGTGGGGCCGTAGACGGTCGGTTCGGAGAGCTGGGAAAGTTCCTTGCCGGTAGCATCCATCCAAACGTGCCGATCGCCGTTCGAGCCCGCGCCCGACTGGTAGAGCAGCATGCCCTGGGCCGAAACAGAAACAACAGACAGCGCGGTTATCTCGTCGGACGCAACCTTATCCACGACAGGTACGGGATCGCCGGAAGCCTTTCCGCTGGAAGCGTCAAACTTCCAGGCGAGCAGCGAGCCGTCGCGCACCGCCAGCAACCGTCCGGCGGCATACTGCGCGCCGTAGAATTTCCCCCGTAACACCAACTGGTCGCCGCCGTCGAGTGAACCCAGGTGAACCTCATTCTGATCAGCCGCGTTGCCGTAAGGGCTGTGCAGAAACAAGAAATGCTTTCCATCAGGCAGGAAGGAAGGCCAGCGGTCCGAGATAGTGCTGGACACCACCGAAACGCCGGTGACCGCCTTGGGCTTTCCGCCGGCAGCGGAAACCTGGAAGAGCGGCCCTCCGAACGAGGGCGCGAACACGATCACGTTGCCGCCACCCCACGAGCCGCCGCGGGCTTCCGGCGCGTCGCAGATGGGGGCGGGCGAGCCGCCGTTCACGTCCGTTCGCCACAGCTTGCCCTGCATGAAAAATGCAACCCCAGTGCCGTCGGGTGACCAGAAGGGGAAGAAGGCGTCGTCGGTGCCGCGCACAGGCGTGGCGTCGAGCCGGTCGAACGAACGCAGCCACAGCGAGTTCCGGCCGTCTTTCTGCGCGATGAACGCGAGATGCGTGCCGTCGGGAGACAGCGCCGGGGCTCCGTTGCGGTAGAGCGTCTCGAAGCGGGTTCCTTCGGGCGGAAGAAGATTCACGCGCAGTACACGCCGCGCCGGCGCAGACCACATCAGCGCCACCGTCAGCGCGATCACCGCGAGGGCGAGAACTGCGATTGCAGCCAGCCACAACGTCGGGCGCGGCTTCGAAGAAGGCAGGGCCGGCGCTCCCGTCTGCGAACTGGAGGTCGCAACCCATGCCAGTTGCAGTTTGACGTCGTGCGCAGTCTGGATGCGCTCGTCGGGATTTTTCTCAAGACAGCTCCGCACTGTGTAGTCAAGGGCCGCCGGTGAAGTGGGCTGCACGGTCGCTATCGGCTCGGGATCTTTTTCCAGGATTGCGCTCATCACGCTTAGCTGGGTTTTGCCCTCGAAGGCGCGGCGTCCGGCGACCATTTCATAGAGAACGCAGCCCAGACTGAAGACGTCGCTGCGGGCGTCGGAATCTGCTCCCTGCAACACTTCCGGAGCCATGTATTGGAACGTCCCGACGATCGAACCTTTCTGGGTCAGCGGGGACGCAGCCGAGGTCAACGACGCGAGGTTCATCGTCGGCGTGGAGGGAGTGAACGTACCCAAAGCTTGAGAGGCATTCGGCAACTTCGGTTTTGCCAGCCCAAAATCCATTAGCTTGGCGCCAGCTTGTGTCAGCATGATGTTCGCCGGTTTCAGATCGCGATGGATAATGCCTCGTTGATGCGCCTTCTCAAGAGCCTGCGCGATTTCTGTCGCAATCTTCAGAAGTTGATCGATTGGCAGCGGACCTTTTTGCAGGCGGTCGGCCAGAGTCTGGCCCTCCAGATACTCCATGACCAGAAAATCCGTGTCGCCCTGAGTGCCGATGTCGTAGAGCGTGCAGATATTGACATGTTGCAGCGAGGAGATCGTCTTGGCTTCCCGCTCCAGGCGTTGTTTTAGTTCCGGATCAGAGGAAAGATGCGCCGGCAGAACCTTGATGGCGACCGTACGGTCAAGACGCGTGTCCACGGCTCGGTACACCTCACCCATGCCGCCGGCGCCCAGCGGTGACTGGATTTCATAGGGTCCGAGCTTCGTGCCAGAGGTAAGGGCCATCAGTTCGTGAAATTATAGCCCTGAGCAAGCCGTCGCAGTAAGGCCGACGATTCTGGGTGGGTTGGTCGGCAAACCTTCCGGAAGCGTCCTCCCCTCAGCTCAAGGATTAGGCTCGATGCCAATGCGATCATTGACGGCTGATCGAATCCGCTGCTTGCAGCCAAGGTAGCGTTCGGTCGTCTGCACCGAAACGTGCCCCAAGAGAAATTGGATCTGCTCCAACTCGCCTCCTGATGCATGGCAGAGCCGAGCACAGGTCCGTCGCAGATCATGCGGCGCCAACTTCGACACTCCGATGCTTCTGGCGGATTCCTTCACAATGTGCCAAACCGCCTTTACCGTCATCCCATCGCCCCATGCCCTGCCTACTTTGTTGACCCGGCGGAACAGTCTTCCTCGATCAATAGCCGCTGCGGCCACCCAATCGTTCAACTCGCTCCTCACCCAATCGGGAACCGGAACCGTTCGAACGTGGCCTCCCTTGCCGACCAGATCAACAATTGCCCAATGCTCTTCGCGCTGCTGGAGATGATCCAATGTCAAGGCCACAGCTTCATGCCTCCTCAAGCCACACGCGAGTAGCAATGCGAGCAAGGCCCGGTCACGTTTTCCTTTCAGTCGCTGGCGATCAGGGGCTTGCCAAAGTGCATTGCCTTGCTCTGCCGTTAACCAGTTTCCGAGGCGAATGCCCAGCTTCTTCACCCCTTTGACGCGACGAATACCGGCTGCCAAATCGGCGCTGAGAAGACCGCAATCGGCAGCTTCGTATGCCAGGCGACGCACGGCGCCAAGACGTAGGTTGATTGTGCCCGGGGCGAGTTGACGGGATTCGAGATGAGAGCGATACCGCAAGACCACGATTCTGTTGAACGCCAAGCGCGGTTCCGAGCAATACCAGTCAACGAACTCATCGATGGCGTGACGATAACCTCGCTTTGCGTCTGCTGAGTTGAGGCTGTTCAACACCGCGGCCTTGGCGTGTTCCAGATCGGGCAAACGTAGGATGGATTTGGTGCTACTGCGTCTCCTTCTGGAACTTGGTTTCTGCTTCATGACCGATGGCCTCCCTGCCACCGGTCAATGATCAGAGTAGTGCGGCGACTGTAAGGTCAGAGTCGCCCGTCATCAGGCCGCAATGCTGCTTCCGCCTTTGAGAATAGCGTGCACTCCTGGATTCATCCAATCTCTCGGCTACTTCGTCAACCCCTCGGCAAAGTGCGTCACCACCGTCACCGACTGGCTGCCCTGCTGCGAGATTCGGCCGACGAGAATCTTTTTTCCATCGGGAGAAACATTGAAGACGGGAAAGGTCCCCATTGTGCTGATCAAGGTTTGCGGCGCTCCGATTTGCAACCCTTCCCCTTGCTCTTTCACCGGCACGGAAAGCAGTGAATACTTCGTGCCTTCGATGCCCACGAAGAAAATTTCTTTTCCGTCGCGGCTCCATAGCGGTAGGATGCCTCCATTCGACGATACCTGCCATTTGCCTTTTCGATCGCCAAAGGGCACGACATACACTTCCCATCGTCTGGACTCTTGCGATTCGTAGACCACGTATCGCCCATCCGGTGAAAACACCGCATATTCGGGGGCGTTATCAATGAACATCGACGCTTTGCCCGATCCGGCTAAGGGCAAAACCCACAGGCTGGGCTTCGCGCCGCTATCGCGTTGGCTAAACAAAAGCGTTTTTCCATCCGGAGAGCAGTCGCTGGGAAAAAGATCATACCGATCGTTGCTCAAAACGCTTTCCTCGGCGCTGCTGCCATCGGCAGGTTTGCGGAAAATGCTATACCGGCCGTTGCGCAGACTGGAAAAGTAAATCCATTTCCCATCAGCCGACCATCTCGGACTAGCGTTGGAAACCGGCCCGAAGGTCAGCCGCGTTCGCACACCGCGGGCCAGGTCCAGTACATAAATGTCCGCCGTACCCGTCCCGGTATCCATCTGCAAGACTACCCGGTCGCCTTGCGGCGAAAGGCTGGAATATACGGAGGCCAGGTCGTCGGCCGCGATCCCAGCGTCTTTCCCGCTGCGGTCCACCCACACCAACTGCGAGCTGTCCACCGCCCCACTGCTGTATATCAGGAGCCCGCTCTCCGTAGCGGAGGCATCCATGTGCCACGTCGAGGGGTCATTGATGAGGCCGCTCGCCACCATCTCCGGTTCGCCTTTTAACTCTCCCTTTGCCGGATCGAAGCTCTGCGCCAGCAGTTTGTCGCCGCGTGCAAACAAAAGGAACCCGTTGCCGTAGACGGCATTCGATTGCGCGCGCATCAACAGCCGATTCTCGCGGCCATCGGTCGACGCGTAATAAATTGCGTCATTGCCCGCTTTCGACGGGTCGTGATTGATGGCGAGATAAAGAAAATGCTTGCCGTCGGGAAGAAAAGTCGGCCAGCGGTGCGAATCGATTTCCGGATCGAGCTTGGTCAGCGGCTCCGCCGTTCCTCCACTCGCACTGACTTTCGCTAATGCCGCATTCGGCCCGGGCGAAAAGATGATGGTTCCACCCGCTCCCCAGGCCCCCCCACGGCCCTGTTGTGCATCGGTCACGTCGACGACAGAACCGGCGTTCACATCCACCTTTTTCAACTTCCCCAGGATGAAAAATCCCAGCGAACGGCTGTCGGGCGACCAGAAAGGAAAAGTGCCGCCATATGTTCCGTCGATCCCGTGCGCTTCCAGAGAATCCGTGGGGCGGACCCAGATTTCAAACCTGCTCTCTGTGCCTGCCGCGCTGAAGGCGATGAGCTTGCCGTCGGGTGACACGACCGGCGGTCCGGCATAATCTCCGGCCAGATTGAAGACTCGATTGAGCGGGGGAGCGATGGATGCGCGAATGCTCGCCTCAGGTTTCGCCGGATGATAAAGAAGAAGCGCACCCAGCGCGCCTAACAAGAGCGCGCCGATAATCGCCGCAATCCAACCGCCGCGTCCACGCGTGTTCGATTCCTGTTGCGTTGGAGCGGCCGTTTGCGCAGGCTTCTCCTCGGCGATCGCCTGCAGATTCAGCTTGAGATCGTGCACCGTCTGAATGCGCTCGTCCGGATCTTTTTCCAGACACAGGCGAATCACGCGATCCAGCGACGGCGTCACTTCTCCTCGCACGCTCGATGCCGCAGGCGGATCGACCGCCAGAATCTGCCCCACGATGCTGGCCTGCGTTTTGCCTTCAAACGCCCGCTTGCCCGTCGCCATTTCGTAGAGCATCGCGCCGAAAGCGAAAACGTCGGAGCGCGCATCGGCCTCAATGCCCTGAATCTGCTCCGGCGACATGTACTGCACGGTCCCGATCACCGCTCCCGCGGTAGAAAGCGGCGTCGCCGTGGGATTGGTTTGCGTCAACGCGCCGGCAATCACAGAAGCCGAGCCGCTGCCTCGAGTTCCCGTAGCCGGAGTCGCGGCCGCAGGTTTCGCCAGCCCGAAGTCGAGCAACTTAGCGCCCATCTTCGTCAGCATCACGTTGCCCGGCTTCAAGTCGCGATGCACCACCCCGGCACGATGCGCTTTTTCGAGCGCGTCGGCAATCTGGATCGCAATCTTGAGCAGTTCCGCTTGGGGCAGCGGACCGCGCTTCAGCCGATTCGCCAGCGACTCGCCTTCGAGGTATTCCATCACCAGGAATTCGGTTGCGCCGTCGCTGCCTACGTCGTGCAGAACGCAGATGTGCGGATGCTGCAGGTGAGAGACGATTCGGCCTTCGCGTTCAAAGCGAGCGCGCAACTCGGCATTCGCTACCAGTTGCGAGTTCAGAACTTTGATCGCGACAGTTCGGTCCAGCCGCGTATCCCGTGCCCGGTACACTTCCCCCATTCCACCCGCCCCTAGCGGGGAGAGGATTTCGTAAGGGCCGAGTTTCGTGCCGGTGGTGAGCGCCATTGGTGAGCTGAATTATAACGTGCAGACCAAATTGTTAAGACGCCCCCTCTGGATGGGCAGTGGCAAGTCGGAACTTATGCACAAACGGTGTTCTGGAAACGAACGGGCTTCCGGGGGTGGATTGTCGGCCAACAGGAAGTAATCCAAAACTGAAGGCCGCCATCTCTGCCAAGCCCGGCTAATCACGTTGGAGAAACGCTGGTGTAAAATTGCGGCCTTCCTGCCAAATTCTCAATGGCGGAA
>Ga0187855_10000743_pt1 | contig 27729 bp, 25 predicted proteins | sample June2016WEW_8_10_2_FD_132969 | JGI IMG/M metagenome (GOLD analysis project Ga0187855, IMG submission 132969) | Peatland microbial communities from SPRUCE experiment site at the Marcell Experimental Forest, Minnesota, USA - June2016WEW_8_10 | ecosystem: Environmental > Terrestrial > Soil >...
ACCCGTTCTACGGTCTCCCGCCACGCGGGTGGCACGGTGGAAAAGTTGTAGGCGCGCACGAACGCCTCCACCCCGCCCTCGCGCAGCGCGTGGGCGAGGGCGTCGCGGTCGCCTTCGGGTGTGAGGAGACCTCCGTCGGGTGCCGCGCCCACGCCACCGGGGCCACCGGCATTCGCAGTGGGGTCGAAGGCCGGTGTCACGAGCCCAAGCGCTGCCACGCGCTCGGGATGGTCGAGCGCGAAGCGAAGAACGGTGTGAGCCCCCATCGAGGCGCCCGCGAGCGCGGCACGACCCAGCTCGAGCGTATCGAGCACCGCCCCCAGGTCGCGCGCCAACCTCGCATGGCCGTACTCGGCCTCGCTCGCCATCGCCCCGCCGGCCACGCGCGCCGTCTGTCCGCCGGACGTGGCCGCCGGAGTGGAGCGCCCGTGCCCGCGCGCGTCGTAGGCGATCACGCGGTAGCCGGAGCGCTCCAGCAGGCGGGAGCCCATCACCACGTAGCGCCGAGTGGCGGTGAGCCCGTGCAGCAGCACGATCGCAGGCGCCGACTCCTCGCCGGCATCCTCACCCGCGAGCAACACCCCGTCGTCGGTGAGGATGCTCAGCTCGCGCGCGGCCACCATGGCATTATCCGTCTGAAGCCCCCCATACCATCCACCAATGACAATTCTCCCGCGAACCGCCGCCCTAACCCTCGCCCTAACCTTCGCCCTGACGCTCGGTCTGGCCCTCACGCCTGCCGCCGGGGCCGCGTCGAGCGAAGCCCCGAAGCCGCCGGCCAACGACGAAGTCGCAAACGCACAGGCGATCCACGCGCTACCGGCGAGCATCGAAGGCACGACTGTGGGAGCGACGACCGTCCCGGGGGAAGTGCAGTCGAGCTGCATCCCCGGCACTGTCAGCTCGGTGTGGTACAGCCTGCACACCGGTGCGGCGGCACAGCGGGTCGCGGTCGAACTGGCCGCGGGAGGCAAGCTGGACGGCACGATCGACGTGTACAAGGCGGTGCGCTCGCAGCTGCTGCCCGTCGCCTGCCAGGGGACCGAAGAAGAAGGCAAGGCTTCGCTGACCTTCAAAGCGAAGAAGAACACCGAATACGAGATTCGCGTGGCGGCGCTGCCCACCTCTCAGCTGGCCGCCTTCACGCTCAACGTCTTCCAGCCCACCCCGGCGATCGCCCCGCCCGGGCCACGGCTGCCCGGCGCCGGCGCCAACGGCCAGGTTGATCGCATCCAGAACAGCAACGCCGCCTACTCGATCGTGATGCACGCCGGTGTGAGCTACCTGGTCAACCTCGTCAACGAGACCAAAGGGGGCTGTGTGCGCGGCGCGCTGTTCGGGCCGGGGACGCACTCCTTCGAAGGGGCCTCCGCGCGCTTTCGCGTGAACTGCGGCGGCTACCGGCTGTTCACCCCCGGGCAGGGCGAAGGCGGGATCTACAGCTACGAGGTGACACCGGACACCGAACGCAAGGGCGAGCAGCGCTTCCACCTGCAGGTGAGCGTGGCCAACGGCGCGCAGACGACCCCTGGTGAGGAACTCGGCAACTACGGACGCTCAAGCGGGCGCCTGGAGGGGAGCGGCGTGCAGGTGCTGCGCCTCTACCGGATGGACGTCACGAGCCATTCCAACCTGACGCTGCGGCTGAGCGCGCCGACGAGCGCCGAATTCAGCCTGCAGCTGCGCGACCAGAACGGTGGCCTGATCGCCTGCTCGTGCAACGGCAGCGGCTCGCAGAAGCTCCAGCAGCAGCTGCGCAAGGGCCACTACTACGCGGTTGTCTCCGAGCGCAACCACACCTCCGGCAACTTCACGCTGACGCGCGAGTCGCGCACGATCACTCGCGCGAAGGTGTCCTTCGGCGCCGAGCACGGCACCGCGGGGCAAGCCGTAGAAATCAAGGTTCGAGTCACTCCGGGAGCGGTTGGGCCGGTGAAGGTGGAAGTGCAGCGCTTCGACCCCGTATTTGGCTGGCAGTTCTATCGCACGCTCGAAGCGACTGTGAGCGCAGGCACGGCGTCGATCCCCTTCACGCCGCCCTCGCCCGGTAACTGGCGGGCGAACGCCACCTACGCCGGCTCAAGGGTGTTCAGCCCGAGCGCGGTGGGGTTCACCTACCTATTCGTGGACTGAGGGCCCACCGCGAGCCCTGAGTCTTGGCAGCCGTTGGGCGGCGACCTGGACCAGCGACCAAGCGTCTGCACTCAAACCTCCCTACACCGGCAGCGCGAGCTGGTCTTCCGCCGGCGCCCGAGAGCTGCCATCTCCCCCATCGCGCTCGTCGGTGTGCGGCCCCTGCTGCTTGCCCAGGCCGGCGACACGTACGCCCAGCAGCCGCACGGGCCGCGGCGGGGCGTACTCACGCAGCAGACGTTGCGCGACCGCATCGACCACCCGCGGGTCGGCGGTTGGCTCGGCGAGCGTGTGGGCGCGCGTAACGGTTGTGAAGTCGTCGAGGCGCACCTTGATCCCGATCGTGCGCCCGCTGCGCCCGTGGGCGGCGAGGCTGGCGCACAGCTCGGCGGACATCCGCTCGAGCAGCGCGCTCAGCTGCACGGGGTCGTGCAGATCGTGGTCGAAGGTGCGCTCGCGCGACTCCGAGACGACCTTGCGCGCGGCGCCGACCACGCCGTCGTGCTCGAAGCGCGCGCGGCGGCGCAGCTCACGGCCGAGGTTGGGGCCGAAGCGCTCGACCAGCACCGCCTCGGGGGCTGTGGCGAGAGCGGCGAGCGTGGTGAGGCCCAGCTGCGCCAGGCGCGCGGCGGTCTTGGGGCCGATCCCCGGCACGAGGCCCGGCGGCGAGCCACCGAAGCGCGCGCACGCCTGCTCGCGGCTCAGCACCACGAAGCCGGCAGGCTTCTCCGCGTCAGAGGCGACCTTCGCGACGAGCTTGTTGGGGCCGATCCCCACCGAGCACACGATCCCCGTCGCCTCGCGGATCTCCCGCACCAAACGGCGCATCGCCGCGCGCGGGGAAAGCAGCCCGCTGAGGTCGAGGTAGGCCTCGTCGAGCCCCACCACCTCCACCCGCTCGACCTGCGCGCGCACGATCCCCATCACCTGCCCCGACACCTCGCGGTAGGTGGCGAAGTCGGGCGGGAGGAACACCGCCTGCGGGCACAGCCGCCGCGCCCGCGCGGCGGGGATGGCAGAGCCGACGCCGAAGCGCCGCGCCTCGTAGCTCGCGGTCGTGACCACCGCGCGCGGGCCCGTCCCGGCAACGACCACCGGCAGCCCGCGCAGCTCGGGCCGGCGCTGCAGCTCGATCGAGACGTAGAAGGCGTCCATATCTATCACTGCGATGCTATAGTCCTCGGGTGGCATCGATCTCAAATCTAGATCGAGGAACGGACGTTGCCCGGGCGCCGTTCGATGGCTACATCCGCGTCTCGCGGGTCGGCGATCGCGCTGGCGAGAGCTACATCTCCCCCACCACGCAGGAGAAGGCGATTCGCGATTGGGCGCAGCGCCGCGGCGAGCGCCTGGAGCTCAACCCGCCCGAGGAGAACGTGTCCGGTGGCACGATGGACAGGCCGATTCTCAACGCGATCATGGAGCGCATCCGCAGCGGGGAAAGCAAGGGGATCGTCGTCTACCGGCTCGATCGCTTTGCCCGCACGCTCATCGGCGGTTATACGGCGCTCAGCGAACTGGTGGAGCACGGCGGCGAGTTCGCCAGCGCGAGCGAGCCGCAGTTCGACTTCACGATGCCGCAGGGGCGGTTGTTCCTGCAGCTGTCGCTGGGCATGGCCGAGTACTTCCGCGAGCTGAACAAGGAGAACTGGGAGACGGCGGCCAGGTCGGCCGTCGAGCGCGGCGTCCACGTCGCTCCCTACGGCGCCTTCGGATACGACCGCGGGGCCGACGGGCGCTTCACGCCAAACGCCGACGCCCCGTTCCTCGTCGAGGCGTTCCGCCTGCGAGGCGAGCAGAGACGAACGTGGGCCGCCATCGCGGAGTGGCTGCAAGAGGTCGCACCACAGCCTGAACGAATGTGGACCGCGACGGCGGTCCAGCGCCTCTGCGCTCGCCGCATCTATATCGGCGAGGCCTTCTGGTCGGTGAATCAGAACCAAGGCAGACGAGCCCCGGCGATCAACCCCAACGCCCACCCTGCGCTCGTCAGCCCGAAGCTGTGGGAGTCCGCGCAGATGGACCCCTCCAACGCCTTCGGCGGCCCTGGCAACGCCAAGCCCTCCACCCCCCTGCCGCTGCTCAGCGGCTTGATCCGGTGCTCGGGCTGCCGCTATCTCATGTCTCAGGGCTGGGCCAAAACCGGCGAGAAGACGCAGCGGGTCTATCGTTGCCGCCGCAAGCACGCGGCCGGACGCTGTCCCAGCCCGTCCGCGGTCATCGCGAACAACGCAGAGCGGTACGTCGAAGACGCTATCTGCGACGAACTCCAGCGCCTGCGCCCAGAGTTCGAGGGAACGTCGGTCGACGAGGAGATGGCCGCCGCGCTCGGAGCTCTCCAGGACGCTCAAGAGAACCTGAATGCCTTCCGTGAAAACACCGAAGCGATACGCCTGCTCGGAGATGACTGGAGCACATGGCTGGCGCAGTACGTCGATGCGGTCTCGCAGGCCGAGCAGCGGATTGACGCGCTCGGCGCTCGTGCGGCGGTCGGTGCGCATGGACTGACTGCCGAAGCGCTGCGGTCTCTGTCACGCGAGGAGAAGCAGCAGGTGGTCAGGGCGTTTGTGGACGTGGTCTTCCTACGACCGGCGCAGGGAGGTCGCGGTCGCCATGCCTCGCCGGTGAGCGACCGTGCGCTCATTCTCTGGAAGGGCACCGGGCCGTCGGATCTTCCGCGCCCTCGCCGGCGCGGCGGACCGATTCAATCGTTCATTTGGCCGGACGAACGTGAACTGCACGCCGGGGTTGACGCGGCGTAGCGACCGGGCGAGCTGAGCCAGCCCCAACCGCAGCGCCTGCTCGGACATGGGTCTATGTGCCATGTCGATACTGACCACGAGTAGGTCAGACCGGCCAACGAATCACAAACCCACCCATCGCCTGCCGCGTCACGCCGGCCTTGACAACCTAACCATCCCTCGGTAGAGTCCATATCTAGACCTAGTCATTACTAGGTTACATCTGGTAGCGATAACAAACTCAAGGGGCGCGCGCACTCGTGGACAATCGTCTCACCTACCGGCTCGGTGTTCAGCCCGAGCGAAGCTGTCAGACTCGGCACACCGCTCGCTGAGGGTGTTCTGGAGAGGAACGGTCTGGCGTTCGGGCTCGATGCCCCGCTGCATCCGGTGATGCGGACCATGCGCGCCATGCGCCGTCTCGATCCCGACCCGGTGCCGGTTGAGCTGCTCGACAAGCTCGTCGAGGCGGCATCATGGGCCCCTAGTGGCGGAAACGCTCAGGCCTATAGCTGGCTTGTCATCACGGACCGTGCGGCAATTGAGAGCTTGGCTCCGCTGTGGGCCAAGGTGTTCGGCCTCTACCGGGACACCTTCGCTCATCTCCCGTCGAGCACGATGCAACCCGACCAGTCTGAGCGCTTGAATCGAGCAGTTGAGTACCAAGCCGAGCATTTTGCCCAAACGCCGACCTTGATCGTTGCCTGCTACGACACGAGCTTCCAGAGGAAGAGCTTGCTCGCGGCATGGCGCACGATTTTGGGTGCTGTCGTAGCCCTTGGTTGGCGCAACGCACTGGGCTTCCTTCGCCACGCCAAACGGTTCGCCGACATGAACGAAGCGGCCAGCGTCTATCCGGGTGTGCAGAATCTCCTCCTGACGGCGCGGGCACTCGGGTTGGGGGCGACGATCACCACGATGCACCTGGCGCTCGAGGACCAGTTCAAGCAGGCGCTCGGCATCCCGCGTCACGTCAAGACCTTCGCGCTGGTGCCGGTCGGCTGGCCACGGGGCAAGTTCGGCCCCGTGCGACGTCGACCGATCGAAGAGGCCATCCACCGCGATCGCTGGTAGGGCTCTCGATGGCGCGGTCCGTGAAGATCGAGCAACGCGGGCGAGTGCTGCTGGCGCGCCTGCACAACCCGCCTCACAACTTCATGACCGCCTCGATGGTGGTCGAGCTCGAGCGTCTTGTGGAGCGCGCCGATGCTGACCCGGGAGTCGGCGCCGTGATCCTCACCGGTGAGCATCCGAGCGCCTTCATCACCCACTACGACGTGGCAGAGATCCTGTCGCGCTCCACGCGATTCGAACGCCCGCTGCCGCCTGTGCTCGCCGGCTGGGGCCTGCGGGCCGTCGCAGGCATCGAGCGAGTACCGGGCGTGCGCGCCGCCCTGCGGCACACGCCGGCATCCGGCGTACTCGAGATGCGAAGGGTCCACCATGTCTTTCGTCGTATGAACAGAGCCCGGGCGGCGTTCGTCGCCGCAATCAACGGCACTGCCACTGGAGGAGGGTGTGAGCTGACCCTGGCATGCGACGTGCGCATCATCTCTTCGCGGGGAGGACCGATTGGACAGCCGGAGATCCTCCTGGGACTCACCCCGGGCGGGGGTTCAACCCAGCGCCTGTCGCGGATGCTCGGCCAGGCCCGGGCCATTGAGCTCATCTTGGAGGGACGCCTGCTCGACCCCCGCGAGGCGGCCGATCTCGGGCTGGTTCACCGCGTGGTCCCCGCCGAGAAGCTCATGGAGGAGGCCTGGGCGACCGCCGAGCGCCTCGCCCGTCGCGCGCCAAACACAATTGCGCTGGCGAAGCGGGCGGTGTATGAGGGAGGGTCGAAGTCGATCCAGGCCGGGCTGCACTTCGAACAGAGCGCCTACCTCTCGACCACCGTCGCGCCACCAGCGATTCGCGCGATGCGGACCTATGTGGCTGCCATCGAGGAAGACAGCTCGCCGGCGTTGGCAGATGCAGCGCGGCGGAAGCCATGGTTCGAGGGAACCGCTGTCGACCTGCTCACTCGACAACCTAACAGGCACTAGGTAAACTTTTCGCAAAGGCTACCTAATGAACGCTAGGTTACACCAGATCGGAAGGTCCACATGATCGTCTCAGTCCATCTCGCCGATGTCGGCTTGCGTGCCGCGCCGGGTGTCCTCCGTCGCAGGCCGCGCCCCTCCGAGGTTTCCGGTCTGCTTTACGCGGAGACCACGATCACAGCACCGCTGAGCAAGGGCCTTCTCCCCTCCCCGCGGCCTGGCCGGGTCGGGCTGATCGCGGCCTGGGAGGACGACGGAGCCCTGGACGAGTTCTCGGCCAACAACCCGCTTGCCGAGCGACTCGCCGGAGGCTGGCATGTACGGTTGGAGCCGCTGCGGGTCTACGGCGCGTGGTCGGGTATGCCCGACCTTCCTACGCAAGAGCGCCCGGTCGCCGACGAGGAGTCGGTGGCGGTCTTGACGCTCGGTCAGCTGCGATATCGCCGCGCGGTCCCGTTCTTGCGCGCAAGCGCTCGCGCCGAGGGGGAGGCAGTAGCCGACCCTGTGCTGGTGGCCTCAACCGGCCTGGCGCGACCGCCTTTGTTTGCGACGTTCTCGCTCTGGCGAGGCGCCGCGGGCATGCGCGACTATGCCCGCCGCAGTGGCGGAGCGCACCTGGCAGCAACCAGGGCACATGCCGCGAAGCCGTTCCATCGAGAGTCCGCGTTCATACGCTTCCGCCCCTACGCGTCGCAGGGTAGCTGGGGTGGCCGCGACCTGCTCGCCGCCACGCCCACTGCGACTAACTGACCAACCGTGATGGCCGACGCCACCGCTTTGATCGAGGAGTCCAACCGCGGGAGTGTGGTGGGTCAGGCGCTGCTGTAGCACGCAGGGCAATAATCAAACCGAGGAGTCGTTGCGTTGCCAGGTCAGACTACGAACACCGAGACGCCGCGCACGCGGCTGACAGCCGAGGCCCGCCGAGCGCTCATCGAGAAGGCCGCCACCGAGGTCTTCGCCGAGCGAGGCTATCGAGGCGCCTCAATGGATGCAATCGCTGCACGATCGGGGATCTCGGTGCCGGTCCTCTACGACCACTTCAAGTCGAAGCAGGATCTGCACAGGCACCTGCTGGAGCGCCATTTCGCCGAGCTGCGGCAAGTCTGGCACGAGCAACTCGACGGAGAGGACCCGCCCGAGCAGCGCATCCCGCGGGCGTTTGACGCGTGGTTCGCCTACGTTCAGACCCACCCATACGCGTGGCGCATGCTGTTCCGCGACACCAGCGGCGACCCACGGGTCCAAGCCACCCACCTCGCTGTCGCAGAGCAGAGTCGCGCCTTGATCCTCCCGCTGCTCGCCGAGCAGGCCGGCGGCGAGGACTTCGCCGGCCTCGGCGAGCAGTACGCGCTCCAGATGGGCTGGGAGGTCATGCGCGGTGCTCTGCAGGGTCTTGCGATGTGGTGGTACGAGCACCCCCAGGTCCCCCGCGAGCAAGTGGTCGCGACCGCGATGAACACCCTCTGGATCGGTTTCGAGCGAGTACTGCGCGGCGAGCTGTGGCAGCCTTGAGCGAGGGCGTAGGCAGGTGACACGAAGCTGACACAGCGACAGCGCAACGTGTAACTGTTGGACTGACGGGAGTCTTTTTCGGATTGCTCCTCGAAATGGCGCCTTGCTCGTGGCTCACCACAGGGGCGCCCCCGCGCGCCGCGCCGTGGCTCATCGCGTTCGCTCTGGTGTTCGGTCGGGTTGGGCGATGCGATTGATGGCGCGGGCGATGCCCGGTATCCGGCTGCGGCGACTCGGCGCGATCGGGATTCGGAATCCCGATCCCCACTCTGGGTCGGGCAACTCGGGGTGCACGAGCGATGGGGTCTGCGCGCGGCTGTGGCACATCTGTTGGGCGAGCCGCGCGATGCGCTGGGAGTCTTGCCCTTCGTTGCCGAGGTCGTCGCGTGCGATGAACCAGTCGGTGCCTTTGCGCGCTCTGGTGGCCTCGACGTAGGCGGTCTCCTTGCTGGTCTGCCAGCCGCCGGTGAGCACGACGGAGCGCTCGACGGTCGCGCCCTGCTGACGGTAGACGTGCTGCGCGTAGGCGAGCCGAAGGGAGTCCAGGTTCTCGCCGGCGAGCTGGACCTTCCGCTGTGACCCGTCAAGCGTGACGGTCACGCCTCGCTCGTGGATGGCGCTCACCTGTCCGCGAGTGCCGTTCTCGACCCGTGGCTGTCCCGACGGTCGGTGCTGGACGGTGAACGCGATGAGGTCGCCTTCGCGCAGGTCGTAGTGGACGCCGGGCAGCGGGATCTCGCGGTGGCCGAGTTCGCCTCGCTCTGCTCGCAGGTGTTGTGCGCGGGCGTTGAGACGGTCGATCTCCGTGTTCGCCGCGTCGGCGATTAGCGCAACCTCACGGATGTCGTGTCCCTCCGTGAGCATGGCCCATGTTTGTACGGCGTGCTCTGCCGCCTGGTCGCGGGTGTCGGAGAGATGCAGCTGGCCGCGTGAGGCGTAGTGCGCCATCGCACGCTCGGGTTCTCCCGCGCGTAGTGCTTGCCACGCACGCCGCTCGGCGGGGTCCTTGGTGCGGTTGATGTCCGTGAACTCGGCGCTGGGGGCATGGTTGGCGAGCTGGTCGAACATGCCGCCGGGTCCGATCGAGGGGAGCTGATTGCCGTCACCGACCGCGATCAGCTTCGCCCCGGAGCGCTGCACCAGCTCGGTCAGGGCATCGAGGCGCTTGTGGTCGACCATCCCGGCCTCGTCCAGGTTGACCGTCGTGTCTCTGCCCACGTGGATGGTGCCCGTGTTTGCCCGGGCGACCAGGGCGTCCAAGGTGAGCGTGCGCCCGGCCAGTGCGGGGCTGTCCGTTCCCAGGCGCTCGGCTGTGGAGCCCGACACGGCGACGCCGATCGTCTCACATCCTGCGCGCTGCTCCGCGCGGGCGGCAGCGTCGATCACGACTCCCTTGCCGGTTCCGGCGGGGCCGACGAGCACCGCGGCGCGCTCAGGGCCTGTGAGGGCTTCGAGCGCGTGGTGTTGCTCGGGACTGAGTGGCCCGCCGATGCGCTCGGCGACCTCGCGGGCAGCGTGTTCGCGGGCGCTATCCCCGACGTCTCGGTCTGCGGACTGGGCGAGCTGTGCGGTGCGGCGTTCGATTGCCTGCTCATGGGCGCGCACGGCCAGGGTGGTCATCCGACCGCCCTCCAGGGTCAGTACGCGCCGGTCGCGGACCATCTCCCGCGCGATCCCGAGCGCCTGATCCGGTGCGAGCTTCCCGGCGGTCTGCTCCAGCGCGACCGTGCGCAGGTCACGCTCCTGGAAGACAGCGTGTTGCTCGGTCAGCTTCGCCTCGACACGATCCTCGATCGCGCGCCCGACCGTTGGGCGCTCGGATGCGCCGATCAACCGCACAGCCTCATACGGGCCGAAACCGTGATCGTGCCCGGTCTCTGTCCACACTCGTTGCAGGTCCGAGCGCGTGGTCAGCGTCTTCGCGCGGCGGTTCTCGAGCGCGAGGTTGCGCAGCTCACCGCGCTCGGGTGCGCGGCCGTAGCGGGCACGGAAGCGCTCCGCCGCACGGGCGACCTCACGCGAGCGGCCGGAGAACGCCTCGCACAGATCGCGGGGGACACCCGCGATCTCGAAGTACCGGCCATCCTTCCCCGTGCCCTGCTCGATCGCGTACCCCTCTCGCACGAGCTCGTCGGCGAGCGCAGAGCGGTAGAACGCGCCCAGCTCCCGCGCGCTGCGGAAGATCGGCCGCGACGCGACGGCCACGATCCGGTCGTCCTCACGGACAGCGCCAGTGATCACGACGTGGCTGTGCAGCTGCGGGTCTGGAGCCTGAGCACCCGCGACTCCGCGGGCGGTGGTGTGCCGGTACTCGGTGGCGATCACGTCCTTGGCGTGCTCTTCCACGACCTGGCCGCTGTAACGACGCCGCACAACGGGAACCCGCTCGCGCAGGTAGAGGATCGTCTGCTCGACCGCTCGCCCCTGGGCCCGCTCGATCTGCTCGCGCTGCCACGGGTCCCCGAGCGCCCACACCGTCGAGACAGACTTCGGGGCGCTGAACGTCACATCGATCCCACCGCCCCGGCCACCGCCGGCATCCTCCGGACGCAACCAGTGCCCCGTCCCAGGATGGCGGCCCTCCATCAGCGCGATGAAATCAGCACCATCCACCGGCTCGCCGGCAACGATCCCCAGCCGGTCCAGCGTCTCCGCGTCCGCCAGCCACCGGCCGGGGGGCCTGAGCCATCTCGCCATCGGGGGTCAGGTAGTAGTCCCCACGCTCGGGCATGACGGTCTTGCTCTCCAGGTAGCGCGCGTAATCGCCGCCCCGGGACGCACCTATGCTCGCCGCAGTCATCACGTAAGTGATGACCACGAGTACGCCGAAACGGCCATCGGATTGCACAGCGCTCGCTGGGCGTGCATCTGGTCTGTTTTGAGTGCTGGTGCTGTACGCCGGGCGCGCGAGCCGTGAGCGTCAGCGAGCGCCGAGCGAGCAGCCCGACGGAGCTGCTCAGATCGGCGTCGGTACGGTGCCAGGGGCGGCAGGAGAGCCGACGGCAGGGAGCTCGGTCACAGCGGGCGAAGCGCGGGCGCCAGCCAGTGCTGTTGAGGCTTCCGCAGCGCGCCCTACAGTCCCGTGCGATGACCCCGAGCCACGGTGCACCTTTCCGCGGATTCCACGACGACGAGGAGTCGCCGTTCTTCTGCGCGGCCGGACACACCCCGGAGGAGACCTGGGACATCAGCGTCGACCGGCTGGCCCAGCTGCTCGTAAAGCTCGGACTCGTCGCGAAGTCGGGAGCGATCGAGATGTCCCCCGAACTGCTGTGCTCGTGGCACCGCGAGATCTTCGGTGAGCTCTTCCCCGACCGCGCCGGACGTTTGCGTGGTTTCCGAGACGGCCAGGCCGAGCACGTGTACTTCGGCGTTCACGACCGGGGCTACCGTGGAACGACTCCGCGCGAACTTCGTCGGCGCGTGGGCAAGATCTGCACCGAGTTCAACACCGCCGCCATCGCCATCCGCGACTCTGCTCCCAACGACAGCATCGACGCCGTTCACGCCGCGACGCGGCTGTACGTCAAGGTGCTGCGTGCTCACCCGTTCGTCGACGGCAACCTCCGGGCGGGGTACGTCTCTCTCAACACGGGCCTGCTCACGCTCGGCCTCGACACGGTCGAGTTCACCGACCTCAAGCTCCATGACGAGCTGCTGGGCATCGCGTTCGTCGGCAAACACGACCCATACCGGCCGCTCGCCGAACACATCGCCGAGACCATCGGCGACACCAAATCCGGTTGACGGATGTCCTATCCTGGAACCATGAGCAAGCACACCAACACCAACGGTTCGCAGAGCAACGGTTCGCAGACCGCCTACGCCGTCATCGACGGAAAACGCGTCCCGCTCGACTACGCCGCCGCGCGCCGCTTGGCCCTGAACGCCCACCTGCTGGCTCTCGGCGACCCCAAGCGCGCGGCCCAGATGGTCGCCGAAGCCGAGCGCGCCGAGCGCGAGCGGGTCACGGCCTGAGCCGCACCGTCCAAGCCGCGCTCCTCAACGTCGGTTCCCCGGGCTCTATAGCAGCGCAGTTGCAAAAGCATCGCAGTCGATATGGGCGGTGCTCAGCTCGGAGGGCTCGGAGGACTCGGCAGACACGCTCGGGCGAATCTAGCGCCCCACCCGGCGGGGGTCTACCCGCGCTGCTCGACCAGTGCGTCAGGCCCAACCTCGTCGATCGAGGCATACCCGCTGAGCGCCATTGCGAGGTCGAGGTCGGCGAGAAACGAGCGCAGCACCTCGACCACCCCCGTCGCGCCGCCCAGCGCCATCCCCCAGATGTAGGGGCGCCCGAGCAGCACCGCGCGGGCACCGAGCGCGAGCGCCTTCAGCGCGTCCGAGCCGCTGCGGATGCCGCTGTCGAAGAGCACCTCACAGCGGCCATCCACCGCCGCGACCACTCCCGGCAGCGCGTCGAGCGCGCCGACGGCGCCATCCACCTGGCGCCCGCCGTGGTTTGAGACGAGCACACCCTGCACCCCGTGCTCGACCGCGAGGTGGGCGTCGTCGGGGTGCAGGATGCCCTTCAGCACGATCGGCAGCTCGGTGCACTCGCGCAGGAACGCTAGATCCTTCCAGGTGATCGTCGGGTTGGCGAACTGCCACGCCCAGTGGCCGATCGCGGCCTGCATGTTCTCCTCGGGCGGGGCCGGCAGCGCGGCGCGGAAGACTGGGTCCTCCAGGTAGTTGCGATTGCCCTCGCCCCAAAGGAACGGCAGGAAGCCGTTGGTGAGATCTGCCGGCCGCCAGCCCAGCATCCAGGTGTCGAGCGTGAGCACGATCGCGCTGTATCCGGCGCGCTCGGCGCGCTCCACGAAGCTGCGCGCCAGCTCGCGGTCGCGCGGCCAGTAGAGCTGGTACCAGCGTGGCAGCTCCCCGGCGGCCTGCGCGATCTGCTCAATCGTGTGCGAGGCGGCGGTGCTGGCAACGAAGGGCACCCCCACCTCCGCCGCGGCGCGAGCCATCGCGAGCTCGCCGTCGGCGTGGGCGAGCGTCTGCACGCCGATCGGCGCGAGCAGCACCGGGGCGGGCAGTTCCGTCCCCAGCAGCGTGCGCGCGAGCGTGCGCTCGGAGACGTCGCGCAGCATCCGCGGCGCGATCCGCCAGTGGTCGAACGCCTCGCGGTTGGCTCGTATCGTCTTGCCTCGGCCCGCGCCGCCGGCGATATACCCGCGCGGGCCTTCGGCCAGCAGCCGGTAGGCATCTCGCTCCAGCCGCCGCCAGTCCAGCGGCCGCGCGGGACGTTGCCCGCCCAGCCCGCGCAGGTAGATCTCGTACTGGTAGTTGGCGTAGGGAACTTGCTCGCTCATCGTGGGCGTAGGCACTCTATCGGTGCGGCGGGCCATCTCAGCTGGCCGCCCACACCTCCCCCACCCCTTCGAAGCCGAGCGCCCGCGCCGTCGCTTCGGTGAGGTCGTATTCGCGGCCGGCCACGTAAGGGCCGCGGTCGATCACCCGCACCCTGACGGTGCGCCCGTGGTAGCGCAGCGTCACGCGCGTGCCGCACGGCAGCGTCTTGTTGGCGACGCCCAACGTGGCGCTGGTCAACCAGCCGCCGCAGGCGAGGCTGCCGCCGCCGCCGTACCACGAGACCTCGACGAGACGGTAGCGCCGCAGGTGCCGGTGTCGGTCCCGGCGTCGGTGGCTCGCCGGCCGGCGCGCGCTCGGCGACGTGGTGGTACGCGCGGCGGACAGGGTGGGCAGGCGGGTTTCCCCCACCTCTGTCACGATCCCCACAGGAGCAAGGGACGACGCGGTCAACGCAGGCGTGGCGGGAACGAACATATGTGTCCTCCTTGGTCACCGCCTACGGGGTTAGCTGTCGGGCTCACGCGTCGCCCACGCACGATGGCGTGCGCCGGCGAAGGCGTTACAGCCGCATCAGCGGCCGATTCGCCCCATCCAGACCGTCCTCTCACGATCCGGCAGTGGGTCCCCCGCTCGCCTCCAACGACGGAGGCGACTCGGCCAAGTCAAGCGGGGCACGATAGAGCGGTCGCTGCCCGTTTTAGTGTGCGGTTGGTCACATATGCCGCCGCGCAAGGACGTCCGAGGTCAAGGATACGGGTTTTCTACGTACTCCCAGCGCGCCCCATAGGTCACCGGCGGCCGAACGCCGGCCCTTCCCAGCGTGCCGCGGGTCACTCTCAGGCATGGGCCAACTGCTCCCGGCACACCCCACCCGCAGCCCACCCATCGCTTCACGCGAGACGAATTTCCATTCCCGCGTTTGACGGGGGGCCGTCGAGCAGGGACAATCACCCCAGATGGCTAACCCCGACCGCCTCACCGGCCTCGACACCGCCTTCCTGCACCTGGAGGATCACTCCACCGCGCACATGCACGTGGCGTCGGTGATGATCTTCGAGGGTCGCGCGCCGACGCCGAAAGAGCTCGTGGAGCACGTGCAGAGCCGCCTGCACCTCGTGCCGCGCTACCGCCAGCGTCTGGCGTACGTGCCGCTCGAGCAGGGGCGCCCGGTGTGGACCGACGATCCCCACTTCAACCCCCACTACCACATCCGCCACACCGCGCTGCCGCGTCCGGGCGACGAGGCCGCGCTCAAGCGGCTCGCCGGGCGACTCTTCTCACAGCGACTCGACCGCTCCAAGCCGCTGTGGGAGATCTGGCTGGTCGAGCGGATGGCGGGCCGTCGCTTCGCGCTGATCGCCAAGACCCACCACGCGCTGGTGGATGGGATCTCCGGGGTGGACATCACCACCGTGCTGTTCGACGCCGCGCCGGAGCCCGTCCCGGGCTCGCATGCGCCGGCTCCCCGGGAACCATGGAGCCCACGGCCGCTGCCGGGCTCGGCGAAGCTGCTCGGCGAGGCGCTGCTGGAGCGCACGACCGTGCCCGGGGAGATGGCGCGCGGGGCGCGGCGCATCGTGCGCCGTCCGCTGCGCGCGCTGGCGCAGCTGCGCGACGGGCTCGCCAATGTCGGCGCCACCACGCTGGCGGGGATCAACGCGCCCGCTCCCCCCTCGCCATTGAACGTCGACATCGGGCCCCACCGGCGCTACACCTGGGTCGACGCCGATCTTGCGCGCTTCAAGGCGATCAAGGACTCGCTCGGAGGCACCCTCAACGACGTGGTGCTGGCCGCCGTCAGCCTCGCGCTTGGCCGCTGGCTGCGCGCGCACAACCAGCCAACCGAGGGCGTGGTGCTGAAGGCGATGGTGCCCGTCTCGGTGCGCGCCGACGTGGAGCGCGGCGCGCTCGGCAACCGCGTGGCCGCGATGTGGGCGCCGCTGCCGGTCGGCATCGAGGACCCCGCGGCCTGCTACGAGCAGATCCGCGTGGCGATGGACGACCTCAAGCACTCCGGCCAGGCGGTCGGCGCCCAGGTGCTCACCAACCTCGCGGGCTTCGCACCGCCGACGATCCTCAGCCAGGCAGCGCGCCTGCAGGCCCGCCAGCGCTACTTCAACCTGGTCGTCACCAACGTGCCCGGCCCCCAGTTCCCGCTGTATCTGCTCGGTCGTCGCCTGCGCTCGCTCTACCCGGTGGTGCCGCTCGCGCGACGCCAAGCGCTGGGGATCGCGGTGATGAGCTACAACGGCCACCTCGGCTTCGGCCTGCTCGGTGACTACGACGCGCTCCCCGACCTCGACCTGATCGCGCAGGAGCTGGAGCGTGCGATCCGCCGGCTCTCCCGCGCCGCCAATCCTCCGAAAGCCGCCCGGCGGCCCGCCAAGCGGCCTCCGGCAAAGCGCAGCGTGCCACGCGCCACACGCGGTGGCAGGGCGGCGGCGACGGCACCCGCGGACGGCGCCGGCGCCAACGGCCGTGCGGGCAAGAGGGGTGGCAGCACCCGCCCCGCCGGTCGGGCCGCCGCCAAGCCGCAATAGTGCGCCTGGCGCTCTGCCAGATGAACGCCACCGTCGGCGACATCGCCGGCAATGCGCAGCGCATCCGCGCCGGCATCGCCGCCGCGCGGGCGCAGGGCGCACAGCTCGTGCTGTTCGGAGAGCTCGCGCTCACGGGCTACCCGCCCGAGGATCTGCTGCTGCGCGAGCACTTCCTGCAGGACACCGCCACCGCGCTGCGAGAGCTGGCCGCGGATGTCGAAGGAATCGTCGCGGTGGTTGGGTACCCGGAGTGGACACGCGATGTACCCGGACGAGCGCACGTGGAGCGGGGCCAGAGTGAAGCCCGGGCTGAGGCGGCAACGGTCGAGCAGGACAACGAGGAGTTCGTGGGCACGCCCCAGACACCGCTCGTGCACAACGCGGCGGCGGTGCTCGCCGACGGCAGCGTGCGCTCGGTGTACCGCAAGGTGCACCTGCCCAACTACGGCGTCTTCGACGAGCAGCGCTACTTCGCGGCTGGGCACACCGGTGAGGTGATCGAGGTCGGTGGGCAGCACGTCGGGGTGACGGTGTGCGAGGACCTGTGGCGAGCGGGCGCTCCCGCGGCGCAAGAGGCCGATGCGGGCGCCCGATTGATCGTCAACATCTCCGCCTCCCCCTACCACGCCGGCAAGGGGATGGAGCGTGAGCATTTGTTTGCGCAGCGCGCCCGCGAGTGTCGTACCCACATCGCCTTCTGCGGGCTGGTGGGCGGCCAGGACGAGCTCGTATTCGACGGGCACTCCTTCGTGCTCGACCCGACCGGCGCGCCGATCGCACGTGCGGCGCAGTTCGAGGAGGATCTGCTGGTGTGCGAGCTGGATCTCGATCATGCCTCAGCGCAGGGAGACGAGGGAGTGGTCGGGGCGGCAGAGGGGCGCCACGTAGCGGCGGTCGATGAACCGCCGCGGCAGTCGCCAGCGCCCACACCGCCGAAGCGGCTGGCGGCGCCGATCGCACCGGCGGAGGCCGAGATCTACGCGGCGCTGTGCCTCGGCCTGCGCGACTATGTACAGAAGAACGGCTTCCAACACGTGGTGCTGGGCCTCTCCGGTGGGATCGACTCAGCGCTGGTTGGCTGTCTGGCGGTGGACGCGCTCGGCGCCGAGCGGGTGAGCGTGGCGATCATGCCCTCCCCCTACTCCTCCACGTCAACGCAGGATGACGCGCGCGCGCTGGCGAGAGCGCTCGGCGTGCGCATACACGAACTGCCGATCGCCGCACCGATGGATGCCTACACGGCCACGCTGCGTGGCGAGTTTGCGGGAAGAGAGGCCGACCTCACCGAGGAGAACCTGCAGGCGCGGATCCGCGGCAACCTGTTGATGGCGCTCTCCAACAAGTTTGGCTGGCTGGTGCTCACGACGGGCAACAAGTCGGAGATGTCGGTCGGTTACACCACTCTCTACGGCGACCTCGCCGGCGGCTTCGCAGTGATCAAGGACGTGCCCAAGACGCTTGTCTACCGGCTGTGCGAGTGGCGCAACTTGGATGCCGGCTCGCGACCGGGGCCGGCCGGCGGCACCGCCGGCGAGCAGGTGGCGGCGCCGATTCCCCGGTCGATCATCGACCGTGCTCCCTCCGCCGAGCTGCGCGAGAACCAGCGCGACGAGGACTCACTGCCGCCGTACGAGATGCTCGACCGGATTCTGCACGGCTACATCGAGCTCGACCATGGCCGCGAGCGGCTGATCGCCGACGGGCTTCCCGCCGGTGAGGTCGACCGCACGATTCGCCTCGTCGATCTCGCCGAGTACAAGCGCCGCCAGGCGCCCCCCGGGATCAAGATCACCACCCGCGCCTTCGGCCGCGACCGGCGCATGCCGATCACCAACTGGTATCGGGGGTAGGGGAGGTCGCTGGATCGGCCCTGCCGGCCGACCGGCGGGCGGCGTGCCGCTACGCTGCGCCCCGTGCGATCCCGACTCCCGATGCCGGCGCGGCCGACCGCGGCGCTCGCGCTGCTCGTGCTCGGCGCGCTCGGGCTGGGCGCCTGCGCCAACACCGTCCAAGACGAGCCGACCGCACCGAGTGCGCTGGAGTCGCTGGTGACGCAGGAAGGCTTCCCGGTGTACTGGCTGGGGGGCACCTTCCGGGGACTGTCGATCACCGACGTGGGACGCGACCCGAGCGGGGCCTACGCAATCCAGTACGGCAACTGCCTGGTGGGAGGCGAGACCGTATGCGTGACCCCTCTGCAGATCGTCACCTCGCCCGACAACAGCTTCCTGCCTGGTGGGGGCGCCGCGCAGAACACGGTGCTGATCAGGGGCGTACGGGGCCACTCGGCGCTTGGCGGCAAGGCGCTATCGCTGGCGACCGGCGGCGTGGTGGTCGACCTCTACGCCGACCGACCGGCGCTCGCTCGTGCCGCGGCCGAAGCGATGGTGACGATCAACGCGCCGGCTGGGATCGACGACGCGCCGACGGGCGGCGCGGCCGGCCGTGGGCAGGCTGGCCGCCCGACCCCGCTCTCTCAGTCGGACCTTCCCGGCGCGCCGCTTGCGCCACCGCTGCCCAATAGCGGCTACGGCGAACGGCCGCTGCCCTCCCAGCAGCCGGCAATCGCGCCGGCCGGGGTCGGGCCGTCGGGGCAGCTGCTCAAGAAATAGACGGCGAGGCGTCCGGCAGCGGGCGCACGGCGATCGTCATGCGCGTCACCGCGCACAGCTTGCCCGCGTCGTCGCTGAAGCGCACATCCCACACCCATGTGGTGCGGCCCCTGTGCAAACGCGTGCCGCGCGCGTGCACCGCACCGGCGGTGATCGGGCGCAGGAAGCTCGTGTTGTTGGAGAGGCCCATCGCCGCCGAGCCCTCCGGGAAAACCGCTATCGCGGTCGCCAGCGAGGTCATCGACTCTGCCAGCGAGGCATACACGCCCCCGTGCACCAAGCCGTACGGCTGCCTGAGTTCATCGCGCACACGCACACGCGCACGCACCTCCTCGCCGGACACCTCCAGCAACTCCAGGCCGTAGAGGCGATCGAATCCCTGCAGCACCTCATTGATCTGCTCGGCACTGGGGATCTCCATCGCGGCGCCACGATAGCCTACGACCAACCTATGAGTCGCGTCGAGGATCTTACGCCCGATCTGCGGGCAGTGCTGTCATTGCTCGTGGGCAGGCACCAGCGCTACGGCGAGATCGCCACGCTGCTGAGCATCGAGGAGCGTGCCGTGCACGACCGGGCACACGCCGCGCTCGCGCTGCTCGCCCCACGCCGGGCGCGCGAGCTGAGCGCCTCGCAGCGCGAGCAGGTCGGCGAGTACCTGCTCGGCCAGGCGCCGCCGGTCGAGCAGTCGGCAGCGGTCGCATATCTGGAGAGCTCCGCCGCCGCGCGTGCCTGGGCGCGAGCGCTCGCAATCGAGCTTGCTCCCCTATCCACCGACCTGCCTTCGATCCCGCAAGAGCCCCCTTTGACAGCCGCCAGCTCACGGCGCGGCGGCGCACTGCTGCTCGGTGGGCTGGCCGTCGTGGTGGTCGTCGCCGTGGCGTTGATCGTGAGCCTCGGCGGCGGGTCGTCCCCGAGCTCCGCCACCACCTCCTCGACGCCGAGCGAATCGGGTGGATCGACTTCCGCCGCGACGAGCACTGCGAGCACGACCTCGAGCACATCCACGACTTCAGGCAAATCCGGCTCGGACAAATCTGGCTCCGGCAAATCTGGCTCCGGCAAAGCCAGCGAACCACATCTCAGCGCGACGCTTGCGCTCACGCCGCCCAACAACACCAGCAAGGCGCTGGGGCTGGTGGAGGTGATCGCCGAGGGCAACGAACACGCGTTCATCCTCGCCGCCGAACACCTGCCGCCCACCAACGGCTTCCACTACGCGGCGTGGCTGTACAACACGCCAACCGACGCCTACTTCCTCGGCGGCGGCACCACGGTGAGCTCCAAGGGCACGCTCAAAGCGGCTCAAGCGCTGCCCACCAACGCGGCCCACTACGCCACGATCATCCTCACCGAAGAGCACGAGGAACGGCCCAAGCAGCCAGGCCCGATCGTGCTGAGCGGGAACTTCAAGCTCGGCTAGAGCCGCACGCCGGGCACGTGGGCATGGAGGCCCACGCTCCACCACGCTGGGACCAGAAGCGGGGCGCGCGGATGCGCCCCCACCATCGCCTCACGGCAACAGCTTCCCGGGGTTCATGATCCCCGCCGGGTCGAGCTGGCGCTTCAGCGCTCGCAGGGCCTCGACGCCCTGCGCACCCAGCTCGCGCTCGATCCACGGGAGGTGGTCGCGCCCGACGCCGTGGTGGTGGGTGATCGTGCCGCCGTGGCGCACAATCGCATCGCCCGCCGCGCGCTTGACTGCCTGCCACTGCTCGATCTCCGCGCCCTCGCGCTGTCTCGCCAGTAGCGTGAAGTACAGCGAGGCGCCCGTCTCGTAGAGGTGGGAGACGTGGCACATCGCCACGCCCTCGGTTCCCTGGGCGCGCAGTGCTCGCTCGATCGCGGCGCACGTCTCGCGGTGCAGCCGCCGCACGTTCGACCAGCTCGTGGCGGTCTCCAGCGTCTCGGCCATCACGCCGTGGGTGAGCAGCTCATCGCGCAGGTAGGGCGCCGCGAAGCGCTGCCGGCGCCACGCTTCTCCCGGCGAGCGCCCGACAGGCAGACCGCCGTGGCTGCGCACCAGCTCGTGCGCCCGTGCTCTGCCGCGCTCCACCTCCTGCAGTGTGCCCTCGAAGCCGAGGATCGCCAGACACCCTTCGCCGTAGCCCCGCGCGCGCAGGTAGGCCTTGCCGGCGCGGCTCTTCGCACGGGCCTGCAATGCGCCGCGGATGCTTTCCACGCCCTCCGCGCGCCCCGCCCCGGCGGCGGCCTGTGCCTGGGCGAGCGACATGCGCGTCTCCGCCTCGTCGGAGAGCCGCGTCACCGCCGGCGCCGCGTGCTCCTGCGCGAGCGCCCGCAGCGCGCTCACGCCCGACGGGAAGTCCGCAAAGAACGCGGCCTCGTAGCAGCGCTCCCGCGGCGCCGGGCGCAGGCGCAGATCGAGCTGGCTGATCACTCCCAGCGCGCCCTCCGCGCCGACCAGCAGCCTGCGCAGATCGGGGCCCGCCGCGCTGGCCGGCCGCGCCGGGAGTGCGATCTCCCCGGCGGGCGCGGTGAGGCGCACTCCCACCACCAGCTCCTCGAAGCGCCCATACCCGGTGGATGCCTGCCCGGCGCCGCCGCTCGCCGCGCAGCCCCCGAGCGAGACGTATTCGAAGGACTGGGGGAAGTGCCCGAGCGTCAGGCCCCGCGCCGTCAGGTGCCGCTCGAGCGCGGGCGCGCGCATTCCCGCCTGGACGCTCGCCACGCGCGACTCGCCATCCACCTCGATGAGCTGGGCGAGCTTGCTCATGTCGAGCGCCACCACCGCCGCGTGCTCGCCCCGCAGTGGCGCCACACCGCCCACCACGCTGGTGCCCCCACCGAATGGCACCACCGCGATCGAGCGCTTCGCGCACAGCGCCAGCAGCGCGCCGAGCTGCGCGGGGCTGCTGGGGTAGAGCACGGCGTCAGGCGCCTCCGCGAGCTCGCCGGCACGCAGACGCACGAGGTCGGGGTAGCCCCTGCCGGCGGCATGCCCGACGCGCTCGGCGTGATCGTCGCGCACGGCGTGGCCGCCAAGCAGCGTCTGCAGCTCCGCGCGGGCTCCCTCCGGCAGCTGCGCGGGTGGCAGCTGCACACGAGCTAGCGCCACCGGCGGGCGGGGGTTGGGCGAGGTCCCTACCGTCTCACGGAGCAGCCGCAGCATCGCCGGACCGACCGCCGGCGCGTGCGCCGGATCCCCCCAGCCCCACCAGCGCATCGTTGGGGTCTGGTGGGGGGCGAGGGGCCCGACCGAAGCCGGGAGACACGCGCCTCCGGCGCGCATCCCCGTTTCGGCCAGCCGGCCTCCCGCCGCCTGCGCCACCCTCTTGTCAGCCAAAGACCCGCTCCAAACCGTCGAGCGCCTCATCGAGCACGTTGCCGGCGGCGCGCCGTACGCGGCTGGCGCCGAGGTTGGTGAACAGCCCGCGCAGCTTCTGGCGCAGCTCGATCGTCACCTGCGTGCCACTCCCGGCAGGCTCCAGGCGCAGCTCGGTGCGGGCGGCCGACAGCACGCGCGCAAAGGGCGTGTCCCGCACCTGCTGCTCCCAGCGCAGCGTCAACGCCTGTTCGTCCGCTTCGACCAGGAAGTCCGCGCGCACCAGCCTGCCGTTGCGGCTGGCGAACACCTTCGTGAAGGCGTCGCGCTCCACGCCCTCAACGCGCGTCACCCGCGGCCACCACCGCGGCAGGTGGTTGGGGTCGGCGATCAGCTCCCACACCTCGCCGGCGGGGGCGTCCATCGTGCGGGTGCGTGCGGTGGTGGGCACCGCTATTTGGCGATCTTGCGCAGGTCGCGCACCAGCAGCAGATGACGCAGGTGCGAGGTGACCGCGGCGAGGTTCTCGAGCGCCTCCAGCGCCTCCTTGCGCCGCTGCGGATTGCGCGAGCGCAGGGCGGGGGCGAGGATCTGCTGCAGCAGGCCGGCCTCGCGGTCGGCGGAGGTGCGGAACACGCGCAGATTGCGCCCCCCCACGCCGTAGCGTGCCAACTCGGACACCGCGCCGATGATCTCGCGCTCGGTTTCGTCGTAGTAGCGCTGCCCGCCGCGCTGCTCGCCTTTGACGACCCCATACTCCTCCAGCTCGCGCACCAGCTTCGCGTCGGCCTGTGTCTCATCCAGCACTTCCTGGAGCGTGTACAGCGCGCCGCTCTCCTCGCGCACGCTCACGCTCGCGCGCCGCCGGCGCGCGGGGAACGAATTGCCGCCCGCCCGTGGCGCGGGCGCGGGGTTGGCCGGGTCACCATCGAATCCGGGCGCCGGCGTCTCATCGCTGCGCCCGGCGGCCAGCTCCTGGCGGATGACCCGCAGCGGCAGAAACTCGTCGCGCTGCATCCGCAAAATCGTGCGCAGCCGTGCCACGTCGCCCTGGCTGTAGAGGCGGTAGCCGCCCGGTGTGCGTCGCGGGTTGAGCAGCTTCTGGTCCTCCAGATAGCGGATCTTGGAGATCGAGATGTCGGGGAACTCCTGCGCCAGCGCCTTGCACACCGCACCGATCGTGTACGGCTTGGACGGGATGGTGGCTGCCGGGGTGGCCATCAGCGTGCGTGGTAGCTCAGCTTGTACTTGCCGATCTGCAGCTCATCGCCCTCTTCGAGGCGGTGGGACTCGATCCGCTCGCGGTTGACGTAAGTGCCGTTCAGCGAGCCGCAGTCGTCGAGGTGCCAGTCGTCGCCACGTCTGATCAGCAGCGCGTGGTCGCGCGAGACGGTGATGTCGTCGAGGAACACCGCGCTGTCGGGGCGGCGGCCGATGCTCATCCGCTCGCCCTCGATCGGGAAGCTCTCGCCCACGCGGCCTCCGCCGGCTCTCACAACCAGCGCCGGCCCGCGTGCGGTGACGTCGTCGAGCTCGACCGGCACCAGCTCGCCGCTCTCGTCGATGCGGTAGGTCGCGGTGACCGAGTCGCCCGCCACCTCACTGGCCTCCGCGCGCAGCGATGCGCCGCAGCGCTGGCAGAAGTTGGCCCCCTCGCCGTTGGCGGAGCCGCACTCGGGACAGATCGTCGCCATCCCGCTGTCGCCTCAGGCGTCGCTCGGCGGCTCGCCCTGAGGAGCGAGCCCGGATCTGCCGGCCAGAATCTCGCTGAGCTGCTCCACGTCCGCTCCGCTGATCAACTGGTCGCCGTTGTCGTGCTTGTGCTGCAGGCGGTTGACCAGCTCGGCGCGCAGAATGTCGATCTTGCCGTGCAGGATGCGCCGCCGGTAGGAGATGTCGGTCTCCTCGTCGGTCAGCTCGCGGATCAGGCTCTTCAGCTCGGCGTCCGTGAGGGCACCTAGGTCGGGAAACGTGTCCATGGCTGGTCGTGTGCTCCTCTCGCGGCTTAGTCGACAGTTCTTCGACCACTATACCGAAGCGTCAAGTTGAGGTTGAGGTCTTGCATCATCTGAGCTGCCTCGCGCCATCGCGCACGTACAGCGCGGTGGCGGTGAGCGACAGCAAGAGGCCGATGTACAGCAGGATCGCGCCCAGCCCTTCGAGTCCCACCATCGCGAAGAAGAAGCCGCCCATCAAAGGTGCGACCGAGAGGCGCCCGGGCCAGTTGATGCGCAGCTCCACGCCACGCGAGAGCCCGTAGCGCCCGAGCACGAGCATCGCCAGCTCGCGCGCCACCAGCACCGCCAGCGCCCAGCGGGGAAGCAGCGCGAAATGCCAGCACACGACCACCCCGGAGATCGCCAAAAGGCGGTCGGTGAGGGGATCCATCAGTGCACCCAGGCGGCTGTACTGCCTGGTCACGCGCGCGGCGATCCCGTCGGCGTAGTCCCCCCAGCCGATCACCGCGAACAGCGCCGCGGGCAGCGCGCCGGTGCCATCGGCGCTCGAGAGCGCCACCACCAGGAACACCGGGATCAGCGCCAGCCGCAGGAAGCCGATCGCGTTGGGCACGGTCCACGGCCGCAGCGGCTGCCCTGCGGCGGTTTGGGGCGGCGGCGGGCCGGAGCGGTCGAGGCCGACCAGGCGCCGGACGGTCAGATGTGCCCGTTCTTGATGTGCACGGCCCTGCCGGGACTCTATGGGATGCTCTGGCACAGGCCGTCCAGCACCCGGATCAGCTCGGAGGGCTCTTGGGAAAGCGAGAGGCCGGGGAGTTGGACGCGCCCACGGCGCATCTGGACCTCGGCCATCCCCGACTCCAGCGAGCGGCGGCCGATCGACAGGCGCAGCGGGCAGCCGAGCAACTCGGCGTCGGCGAACTTCTCCCCGACGGAGGCGTCGCGGTCGTCGTAAAGCACCTCCACCCCGCCGCCGCGCAGCGTCTCGTACACCCCGTCGGCGGCGTCGCGCTCGGGCGTGCCGGGCTTGCCGAGGGCCACGAGGTGAACGTCGAATGGCGCGAGCGCGCGGGGCCAGGAGATCCCGTGCTCGTCTGCGTACTGCTCTACGGCCGCGGCAACGATCCGCGCCGGGCCGATCCCGTAGCAGCCCATCCAGATCGCCTTCTCTTGGCCGTGCTCGTCCAGATAGCGCGCGCCGAGCGGCTCGGAGTAGCGGGTGCCGAGCTTGAAGATGTTGGCGATCTCGATCGCGGGCTCGATCCGCATCGGCTCGCCGTCGAGCTGCTCGCCCTCGTGCAGCTGCTGCTTGCCCAGCCGCGCGCGCACCACCTCGGCGTTGGCCGCGTACCCCGACTCGGTCAGCACCACCTCGTCCTCCCCCGCCGCGCATGGCGCCATGTACTCGTGCGCGCCGCTGCCGCCCATCATCCCCACGTCGCCCTCGACGCGGTAGAAGCGCAGGCCGGTGCGCTCCATGATGCGGTCGTAGGCGCCCACCTGCTTGTCGTAGCTGACCGCCAGCCCGGCGGCGTCGCGGTCGAAGGTGTAGGCGTCCTTCATCACGAACTCGCGCGTGCGCAGCACCCCGGCGCGGGGGCGGGGCTCGTCTCGCTCCTTCACCTGGAAGTGGTAGACGGCGAGCGGCAGGTCGCGGTAGGAGCGCACGGCCTGGGCGATATGCGTGGTGACGGCCTCCTCGTGGGTCATCGCGAGCACCAGCTCTGAGCCCTTGCGGTCGGTGAGCTTGAACAGCTCCTCGATCGCGATCCGCCCGGTCTTGCGCCACGGCTCGGCGGGCTGCAGCACCGGCATCAGCATCTCCTGAGTGCCGATCGCATCCATCTCCTCGCGGATGATTCCAACGACGCGCTGGTGTACCCGCCAGCCGGCCGGCAGCCACGTCCACATGCCCGCTCCCAGCTGGCGGATCAAGCCGGCGCGCACCATCAGCTTGTGCGAGATCGCCTCGGCGTCGGCCGGAGCCTCCTTCTCGGTGGGCAGCAGGTACTCGGAGAGGCGGGTCACAACGTGGAGCCTAAAGGGTGGCACCTTAGAGGCGCGGACCGGCTCGAAGGGGTGGGATGTACATGTATTTTTCAGGCCCCAACCCTTCATTCTGTGAAGTGGTAGGGCATTTGATTTACGTCTTCACCGCGCCCGGCCGAAATCCGTCCGGGCCTCTGATAGAACAGCGGGCGACCGACAGTCTTCAATCGCGCCAACCACGAGAACCACAAGGAGTCTCCCCGATGGCCTACACAGTTCCGCCGCTCCCCTACGCGTACGACGCGCTGGAGCCGCACATCGACAAGCTGACGATGGAAGTCCATCACGACAAGCACCACCAGGCGTACGTGGACAAGGCCAACGCCGCGCTCGAGGGCACCGAGTGGGCCGACAAGCCGGTTGAGGAGGTTCTGAAGAACCTCGACAGCCTCGGCGAGAAGAAGGGCCCGGTCAAAAACAACGGCGGCGGCCATTACAACCACACGCTGTTCTGGGAGAGCATGGCTCCGGACGGCGGCGGTGAGCCGAGCGGCGCGTTGGCCGACGCGATCGCCTCGACCTTCGGCTCGTTCGCGGATTTCCAGGCGAAGCTGAAGGAAACGGGCATCAACCAGTTTGGCTCCGGCTGGTCGTGGCTGGTGCACGACGGCTCGGGACTCGCGGTGCTCGGCAGCGCCAACCAGGACAACCCGATCTCAAACGGCAAGACCCCGCTACTGGGCGTGGACGTGTGGGAGCACGCCTACTATCTCAAGTACCAGAATCGCCGCCCCGACTATCTCGATGCGTGGTGGAACGTCGTGAACTGGGCGAAGGTCGCAGAGCGGTTCAGCGCCGCAAGCTGAGCGGATCTCCCGGGCCGGCGCTCAGTTGCGGCTGAAGCGCCGGCCGGCCACGGGCGAGACGGCCTCGTCTAGTGGAGCCGGCACAGCGGACCCGCCGTTGCCCACAGCCGGCGTGAGCATCGACTCGAGCACCGCGTCGGCCGCCTCGTCGTTCGCGGCCGCCGCCGCCTCCAGGGCGGCCAGTTTCTCCGGCGTCATCGCGGTGGCGTCCTCGTTGGCCGCCAGCCATGCGCGCGCGGCTGCGGCCTCGTGCTCGTCGCGCTGGACGTGCTTGCCGGCGGCGTAGTAGCGATCGATCTCCTTGAACAACTCATCCACCAGCTGCTCGGTGGGGACCTTCTTCAAAGGCTCGCCCTTGGAATAGATCATCCCCATGTCTTTGGCACCGGTGATCCCGAAGTCGGCGTGGCGGGCCTCGCCGATGCCGTTGACCGCGCAGCCCAGCACCGAGACCTCGATCGGGTCCTCGTAGGATTCCAGGCGGCGCTCGACCTCCGCGACGACGGAGTCCATGTCGAACTGCAGCCGCCCGCAGGTGGGACAAGCGATCAGGTCGGGCCCGCGCTCGCGCAGCTTCAGCGCCTTAAGTATCTCCCAGGCGACCTTGACCTCCTCCTCGGCGTGGAAGGTCGAGAGCGAGATGCGGATCGTGTCGCCGATGCCGTCGGCCAGCAGCGTGCCCAGCCCGACCGCCGACTTCAGCGAGCCCGACCACTTCGTCCCCGCCTCGGTTA
>Ga0187855_10000744_pt1 | contig 27687 bp, 27 predicted proteins | sample June2016WEW_8_10_2_FD_132969 | JGI IMG/M metagenome (GOLD analysis project Ga0187855, IMG submission 132969) | Peatland microbial communities from SPRUCE experiment site at the Marcell Experimental Forest, Minnesota, USA - June2016WEW_8_10 | ecosystem: Environmental > Terrestrial > Soil >...
CTTCGCCGCGATCCTGCTGATGGCCGCCGCGCCGACCCTGTTTGCCCAATCGTCCGCGGCTTTGCCTGGCTGCGAGCCGCCGCCCGCAGTTCGCCGGGTTCTGGATGAGCGGCTCTCCGAAAAGGCTCTCCAGGAGATGAAGTTCGCCGAGCGCGTAGCGTTCCGCCGGCAGGTGCTCGAAGACCTGATCGCGAAATACCCGCGCGAAGTGGAGCCATACCGGCGGCTGATCCAGGTCAGCAAACAGGAAGACATTGACAGTTTTCCGGCGCTGGTGGATCGCTACCGGAAACAGGCCGAGCAACATCCGGGCGATCCTCTGGCGCTCTATCTCGGCGGACTCGCGCTGTCCGGCAGAGACACACCGCTGAGCATCCGATTCCTGGAACGAGCCCGGTCGCAGGCCCCGGATTTCGTATGGCCGGCGCTGGAATTGGCGAATACTTACACGCCGGGCACCAAGCTGGTGGACAAGAAGAAGGCGGGCGAAGCGATCGCGGCCTTTTTTGCCGCCTGCCCATCGTCGGACGATGCGGGCGCGCAGCACCGGCTGGAGCGCGCGGGATCGAGCGAACTCCAGGCGCGCGTCGCCGCGGCCCTGCGGGTTCGCCTCGCCGCGGAGACGGATCTGAAGCGGCTGCGGGATTACAAGACGTTGTGGGGCCTGGAATTCCGCACGCGCCCGCCGCAAGAACACGATGCTCTGCGCAAGCAGGTGGCCGCCGATCTCCAGCGCCTCGAGTCGCTCAACCCCAGCCCCGATGCCGGGTGGCTGGTCTTCTTGATGGACGGCTACGAGCAAGGCGGCGCTGCGCCCGAAACCGTCGCGGCCATGGAAGATCGCGTCATCCAGAAGTTCCCGCATTCCGATGAGGCTTACCAGATCGTAAGAGCGCGGTGGGAGAAAGCGCACAAGGATCCAGAAGACCAGGCTGACGCCGCCGCCTGGGCCAAATACCACCGCGAGTACCGGGAGGCGCTCAAAGGATGGATCGCGCAGTTCACCGAATCCCGCGAGTTGCAGCACGAGGAATGGTTCGACGCAATCTGCTACGATCCCGGCATATCGCCGGAGGAAGGCTTGCGCGCGATGGACGATTACCTGGCCTATGCGGACGCGTACGAACAGCCCTCGTTCAGTTCCGCTCTCCGGACTGCCGGGTTTCTAATCGATCATAAATGGCAGCCGCGGCGGGTCCTGGACCTGTTGCGGGAATTCGACAAACTGATGGACCAATGGCACGCGCGCGTAATGGGCGACAATCAATCCGCCGAGGAAGAGGATATGTGGGCGGCTAACGAAACGATCCGGCGTCAGAGCGCGGATGGCTACGTGCTCATCGCCGCCAGGCTTGCGGAACAGCCGCAAGCCGCCGGGCGGCTGAAGGTCTTCGTCGAGCGTGATCTTCCGGAAAAGAGTTGGCCCATCGTCGCGACGTACTATTGGCAGAATCGGGCCCGCTTGGCCGCGCTCGAAGGAAGCAAGGCCGATGCGCTGACCTACTATCAGAAGGCGCTCCATCTCCGGACGAAGCCTCCCGAGGCGTTCCAAGGGCAGGTCCAGGATCCCTTGATGGAGGAGGCGCGCGCGCTGTGGCAACAATTGGGCGGCACTGAAACTGCGTGGAACATGTGGAGCAAGCCGCCCGCGGCCAAAATCCAGACGGTCGAAGAGAGCGGGTGGCAGAAGCCCACAAAGCCGATGCCCGCATTCGAGCTGGCCGATCTCTCCGGCAAGACCTGGCGCCTCAAGGATCTCGCCGGCCGGGCCGTCCTGATCAATGTCTGGGCCACCTGGTGCGGCCCGTGCCAGCGGGAATTACCTCACCTCGAAAAACTGTATGAGAAGGTGAAGGAGCGTTCCGATTTGCAAATCCTCACGCTCACCATCGACGAAGATCTCGGCGCAGTGGCTCCCTTCATGAAAGAGAAGGGCTACACTTTCCCGGTGCTGCCGGCGAGCAGTTTCGTCACGGGACTACTCGATATGGTAGCCATACCGCAGAACTGGATCGTGGACGCAAGAAGCGAATGGCGCTGGACCGGCGCGCCTCCCGTGCCGGACGCCGAGTGGGTAGAAGCCATGCTGAAACAGCTCGAATCCGCCAGGTAAACACCCCAGGGCTGAAAGCAATCTAACGCGAGCTTCGCTCGCGAAGGCCGATTGACAATCGGCCTGCAGGTTGCCAACCTGCCCCACAGCAAATGGCCAAACTCCAGTGCTGAAAGCTATAGCAGCCCGAAAGTCAGATCTCTCGGCCGCGGCAGCAACTGCTCCAACTGCGCGTCGAGCGCCATCACCGGGTCGGATGAACGCAGCAAGTCCCCTATGGTCGCCTGCATTCCAACCGGATCGGCAAACGCCTGGATGATCAGCCTGTTAACCGGATAGAACCATTCGGCGCGATGATCGCGCTGATAGCCGTTCTGCTGCAACCAGGCCAGCAGCGTGCGGAGCAACAGGTCGCGCTCCACGCCGTTGGGGGTCACTTCGAACAGGACGCCGTAGAACTGGCTCTTGGCTTGGAAGTACTCGACCGGGTCGTCGTCCTGCTTCCAATCGGCCAGCGCCGCCAGGTATTGCCGCAACCTGCCGCCCCATTCGCTGGTCGCCTTCTGCTCGGGGGTCAGGCCGAAACCATTCTTTCCCATGATCAGGCCTTCAAACTGCGCGGCAAGCTGCCGGCATTGTGGCGATTGGCATTCGCTCGCCGGCTGCGGTCCCCGCGCGGCCGCAGCCGCACACCGCGCACCGCCGAGTTGCCGCGCCTTGTACACGCCCCAGGCATTCTGCAGCGGCTGCGCATTGATCCGCCGGCGCACGCATTCCGCCGACAAGCTCGCCATGGCGGCATCCGCGTCGTCCGCAATGGTCGCGGAGAAGGAACGATCGTCGCCCGAGAGCTGAACGAGCGCGCCCGCGAAGGAATTCACCAAGGCTTCGAACTGCGCCGGTTTCAGCGATGCGCCAACCAGCATGCGCGCGATGGGCGCTGCCTGGGCGGGCGAAGTCGCATCGGCCGCGTAGCGCTGCAGTAGATGGAACGGCTCGCCCTGGGCCGCCTCCTTGGCGCCGAATCCCCGCGCGGCTACTTCGCCCACAGTGGCATAGAAGATGGAGACGTCGTAAACCAGCGCGTCATCGCAAGTCAGGCGCGGAATGCGCGGCGCCGGCATGTCTCCCAAGAGTTCGCGCGCCTTCTTGAAGTCTACGGCGAGCATCGCGTGCACGGCCTTGGATTGCAGGGTCAATGCGTCCAGGCCCTGTGCGTAGGCTTTGTCGAACAGGCTGGCAGGCCATCCCGTCACCTTGCGGCGGGCAAAGGGTTGCTGCGCCCCGGCCGCCAGTTGGAACGCATCTTGGAGGATCTCGCGTTTCCACGCCACATCGGTCAGATTGGGCGCATCGGCAATGCGCAGCAGCGCGTCGGCGGCAAATTCGGGCGGTTGCCCCCGCGCGAGATCGGCAAGATCCACCAGCGCGGGCGGGCGCGTCGCGTCGGACCCAGCGGCCGCCCCGGTCCCGGCCAGCCATGCGCATGCGAGGAAGCCCAGCCAGCTCATACGCGCCATGCTACGACTTCAAGGTCATGGTTTCGGGATCCCACGTGCAGACGCGCTGCTCGAAGTAGCTGACGTTCGACAGCAGCGCCGGACCCGCGGCGCGGAATCCGAACACGGGATCTTCCACTACCGGCTTGCGGCTGCGCACCGCGGCGATGAAGTTGCGGTGGTGATCCAGATGATCGCTGTACCCACGCGGCGCCTGGAACTTGTCTTCCACATTCGGGCGCATGCTGTCGGCGTTGGGTGTCTGCGCCGGATACTTCGCATGGTATTCCTTCAGGAATGCTTCCTGCACCGCTTTGGGGAAAGTATCGATGGTGTAGCCGGGCTCGGTTTCGCGCGGCGTCTTGGACACCGTGACGCCGTTGCCGATGGTCAGAATGCCTTCCGATCCCACGAAACGAAAGCCGGAATTATCGCCCGCGCCGGAAACGAAGTTCACGCGCAAGGCCAGGTTGAATGCGGCGTGCCGATCCGTGGCCGGGTAATCGTAGAGGCCCAGAAACACATCCGGCACGTCGCGGCCGTCTTTCCAGAAACGCAGCCCGCCGGTGGCGAACACGCGCGTGGGGCCGATTGCGCCGGTCACGAAATGCATGCCGCTAAACAAGTGTACGAAGAGGTCGCCGGCCACGCCGGTGCCGTAATCGCGATAGTTGCGCCAGCGGAACAGGCGCACTGGCTCGAACGGCACCTTGGGCGCGCGGCCCAGGAAGGTGTTCCAATCGATATTCTCGGGCGTGGCATCCGGCGGGATGGAATACTGCCACGCGCCGATAGCGTCGTTACGGTCCCACCACGCTTCCACCATGTTCAACTCGCCGATGGCGCCCGCCTGCAGCAGTTCCTGCGCCTTCTTGTAAACGATGGAACTCACGCGCTGGCTGCCCACCTGCATGATGCGGCCGGTTTTTTTCTGCGTCTCTACCACGGCGCGCCCGTCGCCCACCTGCTGCACCATGGGCTTTTCGCAGTAGACATCCTTGCCGGCGTTCATGGCGTCGATGGAGATCTTGGCATGCCAGTGGTCCGGCGTGCCGACGATCACCGCGTCGATGTCAGGCCGCGCCAGCACCTCGCGATAATCGCGCGTGGTGAAAAGCTGCTTGCCCCAACGCTCCTTGGCACGGGTGAGCCGCCCTTCGTAGATGTCGGAGACGGCCACCAACTCGACGCCCGGCACCTTTTGGGACGTCTCGGCGTCGCCGCTGCCCATGCCGCCCGCGCCGATCAGCGCTATGCGGATGCGGTCGTTGGCGGAGACCTTTTTCTCTCCTTCGTCTTGTGCGCGTAACGCGGACGCGGCCAGACCCGCGACTGTGGATGCTTGCAGAAAGTGACGTCTAGTTGGCATGTTCCAGATCCATTGTACCCGGTACCAGGTCCAGCGCCATCGCCAACTCCTTCAACTTGGCTTCGAGTGGGGCCAGTTCGTCCGGGCTCAGTCCGGAGAGCTTGGGGAATAACGTCCCGGCGCGCGCATATGTGGCCTCGGCCTGCGCTCGAAAAACGGAGTGCCTGGTGGCCGCCACGCCCGCCAAAGCGAGGCCCCGCTCCAGGTCCGCATGGAGAATGCGTACCAGGTCGCGGTCCGTTCGGGCGCGCAATTCCGCAAGTTTGGAGAAAGCCACAAGCGTACCCATGACGATACCAATTAGACGCGCGAGCCAGGCAAAATGTTTATCTCCAGTCCTGGAGGGCGGGATTTGTCCCGCGCGGGCCTTCAGCCCCGCAGTACTTGGGCTGCGCGCGATAATGATACAGGAGGAGGCAGGTATGAAGAAAGCGTTGGTTTTAGTTGCCGCTCTGGGCTGTTCGTCACTGGGGCTTCTGGCGGATACGGCGGCGGAGCGGCTGGAGGAATCGGCCAGGATTATGCAAGAGATCATGGGGACGCCCGACCAGGGAATTCCGCAAGACCTGTTGAACAAAGCATATTGCGTGGTGATCGTGCCGTCGCTGAAGAAAGGCGCGTTCGTGGTGGGCGGCCAGTACGGAAAAGGCTTCACGATTTGCCGGAGGGGCGCGGGTATGGGATGGGGAGCGCCGGGGGCGGTGAGAGTGGAAGGCGGCAGCTTCGGGTTTCAGATCGGCGGCTCGTCGACGGACGTGGTCATGCTGGTGATGAACGAGCATGGCATGAAGGATTTGGATAAAGACAAATTCACGCTGGGCGGGGATGCCAGCGTGGCGGCGGGCCCGGTGGGGCGCACGGCGACGGCCAATACGGATGCCTACATGAGCGCGGAAATTCTTTCGTGGTCGCGCACGAAGGGTCTTTTTGCGGGCGTCTCCTTGAGCGGCGCGACGCTGCGTCCGGACAGAGACGGCAACAAGGAACTGTACGGGGAGAAACTGGACAACCAGCAGATCCTGATGACCACGAAGGAGCCGCCGGCGGCAGCCCGGGCGCTGATCGCGGAACTGGACAAGTATTCGATGCGCAAGGACGGCAGGTAGTGCGAACTTGGCAGGCCACGAAAAACGATGGCCTGCCCCACAGCTAGCTGAGCGTCCGATAATTCACCAGCTCAACGCCGGCATCCACTAGCGCCGCGCGAACCCCTGAATCCAACAGCGCTTCCAACTCGCGCGCGCGGCTCTCCTTCAGCCGGGTGCGCGCTTGGCGCAGATCGTCGCCGCAATAGCCGGGATGGCACATGAACTCGGTCAGGCCCTCCGGCAACTCGCGAATCAATTGCGCCAGTTCGGGAGCGCGGAATTTTCCAGTCATCCGGAACCCGGCAAAGTGATCCGTGGTGCGGCAACCATGGATCGCCAGCACGCGGCGGAAGCGGCCGCGCAGCATCGGAATTTCGAACGGTCGCCGTACCCAGCGAATCTTAAATTCCGCGGCGATGCGCGCGACCGCGTCCAGCACCGGCGGCGCCAGGTGCGTGTGCTTGTGCGTATCCAGATGCGTAGGTTCTATGCCGGCCGCCAGGATTTTGCGCACCTGCGCGGCCAGTTCGTCATAGACGCGGATGCGGCGCACGGCCAGCGCCCGCAGCAACTCCGGCACCGAGGCGGGCAGCGGAGCGTACGGCGGCAGCAGCGAGCGCCCAGAGATCAGCACCAGGTGACAGCCTACGTCGAGCGATGGCGCGTCGCGCGCCAAGCGCACGGCATCGTCGAACGCCGCGCCATTGGCCATCAAGGTGGTCGCGGTCAGAATGCCGCCACGATGCGCGTCAAAGATGCCGCGGTTCACGTCCGGAGTGAATCCGAAATCGTCGGCGTTGACGATCAGTCGCTTGCGGGAGATCAAAAGATTGCCAGCTTGATGCGCAGGAATTTCTTGGGATTGGCGCGAATATCTTTGGCCAGCGACTGGAACTCGCGCATGGCGCCGTTCATGGCTTCGTACATCTGCGGATTCACCAGCAACTGCCCCACCGTGCCTTGTCCCGAGTTGATGCGGTCAATCGTCGTATCCAGCTTGGCGGCCAGTTCGGTGAACTGCTTGTAGAGTTGATCGTCCTTCAGCAGCTTGCCGGCGGTGCCCTTCCCGGCGTTGAGTTCCTGCGTCAACTTGCGCATTTCGGTGAGCGTCTGTTGCGCCTCGTCGTAGACTTGCGGGTCCTTCATCAATTTGCCCGCAGTGCCGCGGCCCTGCTGCAAATCGTCCAGCATGGCGTCGATCCGTTTGAGCGGCGCGCGCACTTCCTGGTACAGGCTGTCGTCGTAGATGAGCTTGCTCAGCGTGCCTTTGCCGGTGCGCACGTCGGCCAGCAGTTGCTGTCCTTCGGCGGCGATGGCGTTCAGACGCTTATAAAGCTCGTCGTCCCGCAGCAGCTTGCCCAGGTTGCCTTTGCCCGCATCGATATCCGCCAGCATGGCGTCGGTGCGCTTGGAGATATCCTGCAGCGTATTGATCAAATTCGCGCTCTGGGCCATCAGTTCGGGGATATCCTGCGTCTGCAGGCTGCGCAGCTCGCCTCCGGGCTTCACGGGCGTGGCGCTCGCCCCTTTGGTGATGTCGATGAATTTGCTGCCCAGAAGGTTTGCGGCGGTGACGGCGGCGGTGGAGTCTTGCGGAATGTCCCGCATATACTTTTCCTGGATGGCGAGCTCAAACTCCACGGCCCGGTTGGGGTCTTTGGACCCCGACAGCTTGATCCCCTGGACTGCGCCGACCAAAATGCCATTCAGCCGCACCGGGGTGCTCTCGGTCATGCCCGCGCCATCCGCCATGTAGGTGCGCACGCTCTCGTTGCGCTGGAAGATGCCGCGACTTCCGGTCAACAGGAAGATCAGCACCGCCAAGATCACCATGGCGACGAACGACACCACCCCAACCTTCAACTGCGACCAGCGGACTTTGCTGCGCTCCTGCATGCTCTATCCCCGATGCTTCACGAACTTCGAAATATACGGATCTGTGGACGCCTCCAGCTCGGTCTGCGGCCCTTCGAAGACCAGACGGCCTTCGCGCAGAACCATGAAGAGGGTACGTGGCGCGGCGGCGCCGTCGTGGTTGCCCGCGCGCTCCAAACCGCCATTCTCCGGATTGTAGCGGAAATTCGCCACCAGGTTGCCATCCTGATAGCGGTAAGTCACGATCAGCGTGGTGGTCTTGTTTAAATCCCGCTCCTTCACGATCAGCGCCACGATGGTGTTGGCCGTGATGGGGTCGAGGCCGGCCGTGGGCGAATCGTAGAGCAGCAACGGGGGCTTGGTGACGACGGCCCGCGCGATCGCGGCGCGCCGCCGCATGCCACCGGAAAGCTCGCTGGGAAACTTCTCGAGAGTGCCTTCCAGTTCCACGAATTTCAAAGCCTCTTCCACGCGCGGCAGAACATCACCGGGAGGGCAGTGAATGGACAACTGGTTGAGCAGCGGGTAGCTCACATTCTCCTCAATGTTCAGCGAGTCGAACAGCGCGCTCTCCTGGAACAGCATGCCGATCTTGCTGCGGATCTCAAACAATTCCCGCTCGCGCATGCGGCTGATGTCTTTGCCGAAGACGTAGACGGTGCCGGAATCCGGCCGTTGCAAGCCAAGAGCGGTCTTCAGCAGGACGGTTTTGCCGCTGCCGGTGGCGCCCATGATTACGCGCGATTCGCCTTCATATGCCTGGAACGACACGTCGGCCAACGCCGGCACAGCGTCGAACGAGACGCTCACGCGATCGAAGCGCAGCACCGGGCTTTGGGTATCCGCTGGCATCACGATACGATCTGGCTGACAAAAATCTTGCCCAGGAAAAAGTCGGCCACCAAGATCAGCACGGAGGCCGCCACCATGGACTGCGTGGTGGCGCGGCCCACGCCTTGCGTGCCTCCCGACGCGCGCAAGCCGTAATAGCAGCCCACCAGGGAAATGATGAACGCAAACACGAACGGCTTCAATAAGCCCTGGGTGAGGTCATTCCATTCCAGGGCGCGCCACACGGTGGACCAATACTGCTGGCTGGGCAGGTCCAGCAAAAACCGGGAGACGAACCAGCCGCCGACCATGCCGATGAAATCCGCCAGGATGGTGAGCAGCGGCAGCATCACGGCAGTGGCCACCATGCGCGGCGTAACCAGCTTCTGAATCGGATCGGTGCCCAGCGCGCGCATGGCGTCGATCTGCTCGGTCACTTTCATCGAGCCGAGCTCGCTGGCGATGCCAGAAGAATTGCGTCCCGCCATCATCAGGGCGGTCAACACAGGGCCCAGCTCGCGCACCAGCGAAATCGAAACCAGCGTCCCGGTCTGGTCCACCTGGCCGTATTGCTGTAGCGCGCGGGACATCTGCAGCGCCATCACCAAGCCGGCGAAGAGGCCCGTCAGGATCACGATGGGCAGGCTGCCGACTCCGATGAGATCCATCTGGGCGATGATGTCGTCGCTGTAATGGGGGCGGGCGGCCACGTTGCGGAGCGCGCGCCCGGTCAGCAGATAAAACTCCTGGATGGAGATGAACGGTTCCTTGAGGTAATCGAGCAAGCCGGTTGGTCCCCGAAATTCGATGCTACCATACACCTATAAAAATCGGCCATGCAGGGACTTACCGCTATCGTCGGAATTCGCGTGGGGCATGCTTCGAATTTCGACGCGCTGACCGGATGCACGGCGATCCTTTGCGAAGCGGGCGCGGTGGGTGGCGTGGATATTCGCGGCTCGGCCAGCGAGACGTCGTCCATCGACACGCTGCAGCCGGGCCACATCACCGGACAGGTACATGGCATCGCGTTGTCGGGCGGCAGCGCGTTCGGGCTCGAGGCGGCTTGCGGCGTGCGGCATTACCTGGAGCAACGCGGTGCCGGATTCCGGGTGGGCCGGGCGGTGGTGCCCATTGTCCCTGGCGCTGTGTTGTTCGATCTGGACATCGGGAAGGCGGGCATTCGCCCTACCCGCGAAATGGGCGAAAGCGCCGCGGCGGCGGCCACTGCCGATGCGGTGAAGGAAGGCGCCGTCGGCGCCGGCACGGGAGCTACGGTGGGCAAGGTCTTTGGCATGCGGCAGGCCATGAAGTCGGGGATCGGTTCAGGACTGGTGGAACTGAAGGGCGGCGTAGTGGTCGCCGCGCTGGTGGTGGTGAATGCTTTTGGCGACGTGCGGGATCCCGCCACGGGCAAGCTGATCGCTGGCGCGCGCCGCACTCCGGACCGCATGGAGTTGGCTGATACAGAGTCCGTCATGAAGGTGAGCGTCATGCGGGCAGCCCCGGAGCCGCACAATACTACGCTGGCCGTGATCGCGACGAATGCCCGCCTGACGAAGGTGGAAGTCGCCAAACTGGCAGAACTCGGCAGCCTCGGGATAGCCCGCACCATCTACCCGGTGTGGACGATGTTCGACGGAGACACGACCTTTGCCCTCTCGCTAGGCGATGCCCGCGCGGACGTGAACACGTTGGGCGTGGCGGCGGCCGAAGCCGTGGCCCAAGCCGTGGTGCGCGCCGTGAAGAACGCGCCAGCCATGGGCGGCGTGCCGGGCCTGGCGGGCCAGCCCCGCGGCTGATCGATGGCGGGCGTTGTTTTGTCCTGGGTCCGAGCCTAAAGCTAGTAGTACTTTTGTCTACGTAGAAATTAACCCGGGTTACGATTGACACGTGTTATCCTGTTGAAGACATTCAGCAAAGGCTGTCGAGAGAAAGGCGCTCTCGTCGCCACGTTGCGAGTTCTTCCGGTAGTAGCCGACAGCCGCCGCATGATCGTAACGGACAAAACAAATGGGACTTGAAAAAGTGGATACACCTGTCGAACGGCGGGCAAAAAAACGCTTCGTGATGGAGCGGGAGATCCGCTACCGGGTGTTGGAACAGGGCAAAATCGTCGCCGTCGGAAGCGGCAAGACCCTCAATTTGAGCAGCAACGGCGTGGCATTCGTCGCGGAGAACGACTTGCCTGAAGGGGCCTATATCGAGGTGTCGATCGCCTGGCCGGCGTTGCTCGAAAACCGGTGTCCCCTGCAACTGGTTGGCTTTGGCCGGGTGCTGAGAAGCTCTGAGCGCACCACCGCATCTACCCTGGAGCAGTACGAATTTCGCACCATGGCGCGGATTGTGCCGGAGAGCGCATGGTCGGCGCGAAGCGACCAGAAGCTGCGCCGTTGGGCGGAAGCCGTCGCGCGCACATAACCATAGTGCCAGCAGCCGGCTAACGCGAGCTTCGCTCGCGAAGGGCCGATTAACAATCGGCCTGCAGGTTACCAACCTGCCCCACAGCCGCTAGGCGGATTTCGTGGTAGTGGATGACTCTGGCGCCGGTGTGGCCGCCGGCTTGGATGTTTCCGTTTTTTCGCTTTTTTCGCTCTTCTTGCCGTCCGAGGACTCGGCCTTCGTCCTCTTTCTGCTATCCGAGCCGTTCCTGCCGTAATCGTTCACATACCACCCGGAACCTTTGAATTGCAGGGCCGAAACCGACACCAACTTCTCGACGGCGCCGCCGCACCCCGGGTGCTCGTGCAGAGGTTCGTCGGAGAACTTTTGGATCAATTCAAAAACATCACCGCACTTCGCGCATTTATACTCGTACAACGGCATAGGAGTCCGATTGCCCAGTTGCTAAATCTGAGTACCATTGTAGCAGATTTGAAGGCTGTAGGGCCACACGCTAACTATGGGGGCACTTCCAGCGTCTTACCAGTATGCGGACGCGAGCAATTTTCTTAGCGGTGCTGATGGCCACTGGGTTGGCGGTTTCCGAAAGCCGCCACTTCTGTGTCAGGGCGATAGGGCACTCGGCGCAAGCCTTCAACCAGTATTTTCAAGCACTACGGCAAGAGCCGTTGAATCCGGTGGAGCGCGTGGTCTTCAGCCTAGTGCTGGCGAACACCAAGGCCCACCGGGAATCGAAGCCGCCGCTGCATTCGTGAACCAGCGGCCTCCCGGCGGCTCTAGGATTTCTTTTTTGCCGTGTGATGCACCGGCGCTGCTACCTTCTCCTCTTTCAGGCCGGTAATCTTGGCCTTCTCGACGTCGAATGTGACCATGAAAGGTTCTTTGGTAAAGGTTTTTCCAGTAGCTTCGAACTCGATCTCGGTCCCCAGCTCAGGTTTCCCGGTTAGAGGAGTAGCAGTCGTGCCGTCGGCGCCACCGACCAGTCTCAGGGTGACGTTGGCCGCTTGATCTTTGCCGTCCATGCTGACCAGCAGTTCCTTGGACTTCACGGGCGGCTTGGCGGCCACCAGCCAGCCCTTCAGCTTGGGCACCGCCGCATCTTTCATCGAGGAGTCGAAATACGTCTGCCCGTCCGGCGAGAGCAGCTGCCCCTTCAGGTTTTTCCAAAGAGCCAATGAGGGGTTGGTCTTCTTTAACTCCTCCTCCTGCTCGGCGGCGATCTCGGCGGCGGTCTTGATCTTGAAGTCCGCGGGCGGCGTGGGATTGTCCTTGGCCAGCGCCTTCAACTCCGCCAAGCCGGAACTGTCGCCGTGCAGCGTGTTGTAGACTTTCGTCAAGTAGTCATCGACCTTCTTGCGTCCGTCGGGATTCAGCGCGCCGGGTCCGTCGTAAGATGCCGCTCGGGCGAAGTAATACAGCGCTTCGGACTGCACCGCCGGCTTCTTCTCGGCGATCGACCGGGCCAGCAGGGCCTGACCGAGCGAGTAGGCTACCTCCCCGCTCTTGGGATCGCTCTGTAGGCTCTTCTTGTAATTCTGCTCGGCTTCAGCGTAGTTCTTCGGCACCGCCGCGGCCCAGCCCAGGGTCTTGTAGGCGATGGCGTCGAAATTGGCTTTGGCGGTCTTCCAGTCCTCATCTTTGGTCGTAGCGGGTTTCTCCGCAGCAAGCAGGCCATTGGCCGCTTTGGTGGCGGTGGCCACCGCATCGGCGCTGTTGTTGCCTACCGACGGCGACAGGAATGTAATCCAATAGAGCGCGGTGATGTCCTTCGGATCGATCGCCAGGATTTCTTTGGCGGTGTCGACCATCTTGGCGCCCTGCCCGAGCGCCTGATACGTATTCAGGAAAAGTACCAGCCGTTCCTGTTTGAAGTCGGAATCCGGGTATTTGTCCTTCCACGTGTTTAGCGTGGCCAGCTTCTTGTTCGCGTCGGTCTCTTTGGTGGCGGAGTCGTAGAGCGTGTATTCCTGCTGATCCTTGTAATTCTTTTTCTTCTCCGCCGGCGCCGCCGCCGCGGCCTGGCCGGTTTGCGCGGGTTGGCTGGTCTGCGCCGAGCCAAGGACTACGCCTGCCAGCGCGATAACCGTGATGTCCGTTAGCCTTCGTAAGAAATGCTGCACTTGCTGCCTCCTGCCGATGTCCCTAAAAATAGTCTAATCCGTCGTTCCGCAACAATGGGTACTTGCGGAGTATAACCGAACGACATGCGCCGCGCAACATATTCGACGCCTTTCGTGGCCAGCTAGTTCCGAATCCAGAATCATAGCAGATCGTGCGGTCTTCGGCGCTGCGTGTTCGCGCTCGGAAGAGCGGGTCTGGAGACCCGCCGCAGGCGTGGACGCCCGCCCCACATTCGGCTGTGGTAGATTGGCCATTCCATGCGCTTCCTGGATCTGGCGGTCATTCTCGCCTATCTGATCGCCATAACCTGGTTCGGGGCGCGCTTCCGGAAGGGTCAGTCGAGCCTCGGCGACTATTTCCTGGGAGGACGCAATGCGCCCTGGTGGGCCATCGCCCTGTCAATTGTTTCCGCGGAAACCAGCACGCTTACAATAGTAGGCACACCAGGCCTTTCCTTCGCCGGAAACCTGGCTTTCCTGCAACTCGTCATGGGATACCTGCTGGCTCGCGTGGCCGTCTCGGTCCTGTTTCTTCCCCAATACTTTCGCGGCGAGATGTTCACGGCCTACGAATTGATGCGGCGCCGCTTTGGCCAGCGCATCCGTCGCCTGACCGCGGCGATTTTCCTGGTGACCCGCGCCCTGGCGGAAGGCGTGCGGGTGTTCGCTATTTCGCTGGTTATTTCCATCGTGCTGGGGACCGGCGAGACCGCCTCCATCGTCCTGATCGTCTGCCTGACGCTGTTTTACACATTCCAGGGCGGCATGACAGCCGTGATCTGGACCGACGTGGCCCAGATGGGTCTGTACGTCTTCGGGGCAGCCGTCAGCCTCTTCGTGATTCTGGCCAAGATCCCAGGCGGGTGGACGCACGTGCTGACCGTGGCCGGCGAGGCCGGCAAGCTGCAGGTTTTCGATTTCAGATTCTCGCCCACGATGCAGTTCTTCTCCCAGAAGTATTCTTTCTGGGCCGGCCTGGTGGGCGGCTGCTTTCTCACCACCGCCAGCCATGGCACGGATCAACTCATGGTGCAGCGCCTGTTGAGCGCCCGCAATGAGGCGCAAAGCCGGCGTGCGCTGTTCGCGAGCTGGCTGGTGATATTCTTCCAGTTCAGCCTGTTTCTGGCCATCGGCGTGTTGCTGTTCGTCTATTACCAGGATACGCACTTGGTAAAGCTGCGGACGTTGGATCGTATTTACCCGGAGTTCGTATGGCGGCATCTGCCGGTGGGTGTGGCCGGCCTGGTGACGGCGGCGATTCTGGCCGCCGCCATGGCTAACTTGAGCGCCGCGCTGAATTCGCTGGCGTCCACCACGGTGATCGATTTCGCGCGCTGGAAACCAGCGGGCGAGCGGCGCACCGAGGCCGGGTCCCTCAAACTCGCGCGCAGCATGACCGTGGTCTGGGGCATTGTACTGGCCGCCATCGGGATGCTCGCCCGCCATTGGGGATCGGTGCTGGAAGCGGGCCTCTCCATCGCATCGGTGACGCTGGGTCTATTGCTAGGCGTGTTTCTGCTGGGGGTGCTTACACGGCGGGTGCGCGAGTGGGCCGCCATGGCCGGAGTACTAGCGGGGCTCGCGACGGTTCTATACGTATGTTTTGCGACACCCATTGCCTGGACGTGGTGGGTGGCGATCGGCTCGACAGTCACTTTCGTCGCCGGTTATGGGGCGTCATTTTTGCAGTCCAGTACTGCCGAGGTTCCTAAATGAATGAACCAAAGGTAATAGAACTTCGGCGGGATCTGGGACTATGGGGCGCTGTCTCCATCGTGGTCGGGACCGTGATTGGGAGCGGAATATTCCTGGTGCCACGCGCCATGGTACTACGGGTGGGATCGCCGTCCATGGTCTTTGTGGTCTGGGTGTTTGGCGGGCTGTTGTCACTCTGCGGTGCGCTAAGTTACGCCGAACTGGCCGCCGCCATGCCGGAGGCGGGAGGGGAGTATGTCTACCTCCGGGAAGCCTATGGACCGTTGTGGGGCTTCCTGTATGGTTGGACCCAGATGTGGGTAGCTAAGAGCGGGTCTATCGCCACTCTGGCTACTGCCTTCTTTTACTATTTGACGACTTTCTTTCCCGTACTGGATGGCGTTTTCTACACTGTGCCGTTGCCGCTTGGAGCACACGGCGCGCCGCTCGATCTGCGCTACGGACAACTGCTGGCCATGGCTTTGATACTCTTCCTCGCTGGTGTCAACTATTTCGGAGTGAAGTTAGGGGGCGAGATACAGATTATAGTGACGGTTGTTAAGGTCCTGTTAATTGCCTTTATCGTCGTGGCCGGCCTGGGCTTCGGAAAGGCGCACGCTCCGGCGCCCGCGGCCAGCGGACATCCACTCACCATAGCTGGCTTCTTCGCCGCGCTGGTGGCGGCACTGTGGGCCTACGATGGCTGGAACAATGTCAGCATGGTGGCGTCGGAAATCCGTCAACCGCAGCGCAGCCTGCCCCTGGCGCTGATTGGCGGCACATTGGCAGTGATTGTCATCTATCTAGCCGCGAACGCCGCCTATTTTCACGTGCTATCCGCGCAGCAGGTGGGCGCGAGCGAACGCGTGGCGGCCGAGATGATGGGCCGGGTGGTGGGCGGTTGGGGCGCCAACGCGGTCGCCGTTGCCGCCATGATCAGCATTTTCGCGGCCCTCAATGGCTCCATTCTCTCTGGCGCGCGCGTGCCGTATGCCATGGCGCGGGACGGGCGCTTTTTCGCGCCGGTAGCCAGGGTCAATGCCGCATATCACACACCCGGAGTATCCATATTGGCGCTCAGTGCGTGGGCGGCGCTACTGGTCTTGTCCGGACGTTACGAGCAACTCTTTACCTACGTCATATTCGCCAGTTGGATACTATACGGCATGACTACCGCGGCGGTTATTGTACTACGGCGCAAGAGACCCGACCTGCCGCGGCCTTACAAAACACTAGCATATCCCGTACTTCCGGTACTGTTTGTGCTGGTGGCCGTCTTGCTGGTGCTCTCGACTCTCATCGACTCTCCGCGCGAATCCCTACTTGGATTAGGTTTGATTATCCTAGGATTGCCGTTCTATTTCTACTGGAAACGGCGAACTTAAGTGCATCCGAAAGTCCTATTGGTTCTAAAACTATGTTGCAGGTCTATAAATCTCAAATAGCCCAATGGATGCTTGATATTCTTCGCGCATTACGTTAAAAGAATAGATGCAGACGGATTCGTGGGGAGAACAGAATGGATGTCGCGAAGATTCTCGTGGAATTACGCCAAGAACGAGAGCAGATCGAAGAAGCAATCTTAAGCCTGGAACGCCTGGCCAGGGGCCGCGGCCGGAGACGCGGCCGGCCACCATCCTGGATGGCCGAGATTACCGCCAAAAGGCGGGGCAGGCCGCCGGGCAGCAAGAACAAATCGACTCCAAAGTCCGCCGGCACCACTAGCATCGCGTAGGGCCAAGGACGCGGTCGAATACTCACCGTCAGTTATTAACGAGTGCCGCCGATGTGGGGCAGGTTGGCAACCTTGCAGGCCGATTGTCAATCGGCCCTTCCGTCGGCCGTATGCGCAGCAAGCCGCAACGGGCCGGTCCTGTTGGTCTAAAGCGTCTGCGGGGCCTCGCCTACCTTCACCCGTACACGCTGGGTGCGGCCGTTCCGATAGATGGTGAGGTCCAACGTGTCCCCAACCCGTTTGCGGTTCAGGGCGCGCTGCAGAGCATCGTTGCTTTCCACGGGCTGGCCCTCCGCCGCGATCACAAAATCGCCGCCGATACCGATCTGGTAGACGCCCGCTCTGGCGATACGCGTGGGACCGTGCAAACCAGCTTCGGCGGCTGGCGATCCGGCTTCCACGCGCTGGATCAGCAGACCGCCCTCGTTGGGCAATCCCAGTTCGTCGGCCGCGTCGCCCGAGATGTATATGGTCTCAATTCCCAAGTACGGCCGGGTCACGCGTCCCTTCGCTTGAAACTCGTCGAGCATCGCTTTGGCGCGGTTGATGGGCAGCGCGAAGCCGATCCCAATGTTTCCCTGCGGCCCGTAAATCGCAGTGTTGATGCCGATGACTGCGCCGTGCGAATCCAACAAGGGCCCGCCGCTGTTGCCTGGATTGATGGCCGCATCGGTCTGAATCATGTCCTCCAGACGGCGCCCCTCTTGCGGTTGCAGCGTACGCCCCAGGGAACTGACCACCCCGGTGGTCAGCGTGCCTCCAAATCCAAATGGATTGCCGATGGCCAGCACCTTCTGTCCCACCTGCAGGCTGTCGGAATCGCCCAGCTTCAGAAACGGCAAGGGGCGGTCGGCTTGGATTCTGACTAGCGCCAGGTCGTTGCGCGGGTCCGTCCCGAGCACCCGGGCCTTATATTGTTTCTTGTCGCCGGCCAGCGTCACGGTCAACTGCTGGCTGCCTGTGACCACGTGATTGTTGGTCAGAATCAACCCGTCCGGCTTGACCACAAAGCCCGAACCGGTGCCTTCCTGCGGATAGACCTGGAAGAAGAAATCCTCGCGGTACACGATGCTGGTGATGTTGGCGGTGGCCGGGCGAGCCAGTTTGTAGATTTCGATATTGTTGTTCTCGTCGGTGCTGAAGCCCGCCGACTGCGCCGCGGCCGGCGCGGTCCACAGCCGCTCGGTTTGGCGGATGGGCTGCCACACCCGGCCGGGATTCCAGTGCGCCACTGAAGTCAGATACCAGAAGCCGCCCACCAGCGCGGCGGCCCAGATCAAAGGTCGCATTCTCATTGTTGCTCCATTCTCCGCAACGATTCATAGACCTCGCGCGTCTGGCGCAGGGTCTCGTCTTTTGTGCCTGAAGTATCGATGGTGAAATCCGCGAATTTGCGCTTTTCCGCGAGCGGCATCTGGTGGTTGAGGCGCGCCAGTACCTCCTCGCGCGAGGCGCCGTCGCGCTTGATGGACCGCTGCACTTGCAGCTCTTCGTCGCAGGCCACTACGATCAGCTTGTCGAACCCCCGGTAGCTGCCCGTCTCAATCAGGATGGCCGCCTCCACTATAGCGATGCCGCGCGGATCCTCGGCCGCCACCCGCGCCAGCCACTCCTCTTCCCGCCGCTGGACCGGCGGATGGACAAAGCTGTTCAGCAACGCCAGCCGCTCGGGCTTTTCGAAGACCTGCGCAGCCAAAGCGCGCCGGTCGATCTCCCCATCCGCGCCCAGCACGCCGGAGCCGAATTCACGCACCACCGGAGCGTAGGCTTCGCCGCCCGCCAGCAGGACTTCGTGCCCTAATCGATCAGCCTGCAGCAGATGGCAGCCCATCTGCTCCAACGCCTCGCCCACGAAGGTCTTGCCGCATGCCAGCCCGCCCGTGAGCCCCACTCTCAACACAATCCTAATAATACCGTGTAGGGCGGGCGTCCACGCCTGCGGCGGGTCTCCAGACCCGCCAAAGCGGGGCTAAAGCCCCGCGCGGGCTAAAGCCCGCCCTCCATCCTGTGAGCGCCTCCGTACAGTGGCGCTCCACCTGCTGCCCAACTGCCGGACATGCGGCGTCGCTCCATTGCGGCAGAACAGGAAAGGCGTCACCAGGTGCGCTTCCCGATCCCGCTACCCGTCCGCTACCGCCTCGCAAAACGCTCCGGCTGGGGCCGCATCCTGAACATCGGCAGCCGTGGCGCGCTCTTCACCATCGATCAACCTGTCAGGCTGGGACAACGGATTGAATTAGACATCGGCTGGCCCGTCCTGCTGCACGACAACGTGTACTTGAGTCTGGTCGCGGCCGGAGTAATCGTGCGCGTGGAAGAGGGCCGCGCCGCTGTCAGGTTTGGGAAGTACTGCTTCCGGACAGCCAGTTCCATCTTTCGCCGGCAAGCCCTGTTGCCGGAACTGTGCGGCGACGCGCAGCCTTACGCCTGAGTTGCCGCCACAAACCGGTACCCTACCCCGCGCACCGTCAGCAGGTGCCGCGGATGCGTGGGATCGTCTTCGATATAGCGCCGCAGCCGCACGATGAAATTGTCGATGGCTCGTGTATCGGTATCTTCGTGCAGGCCCCACACCTCTTCCAGCATGGCCTTCCGCGACACCGGCTTGCCCTCGTGCCGGATGAGGTAGCGCAGGACGTTGGCCTCCATCAACGTCAGTGGAAACACCTGTTCGCGCACGTGCAGCTCCAGCCGGTCGAAGTACATGGACTTGTCGCCGAAGGTGAAGGTCTCGTCCGGCTCGGCTGGCGGCCCGGCCAGCGGCTCCGTCACGGGATTCATCGACGCGCGCAACCACTCGCGGCGCCGCAGCAGTCCGCTGATGCGGGCGATCAGAATCGCCAGTTCGAACGGTTTGGCCAGGTAGTCGTCCGCGCCCGCCGCGAAGCCCCGCAGCACATCGTCCGGATGGCCGCGCGCCGTCAGCATCAGGGTAGGCACGAACTGCCCGCGATGGCGCATATCGGCCATCACGTCGAAGCCGTCTACGCCGGGCAGCATCACGTCCAGAATCACCACATCGAAGGGCGGCGATTCGGGCCGCAACACCTCGAGCGCTGCTTCGCCGGTGTCCACCACCTGCACCTGATAGCCTTCCGCCTCCAGGTTGAAGCGCAGCCCTTCGGCCAGGTGCTGCTCGTCCTCCACTACCAGAATCCGGCTCATTTCACTATCGGAAGTTGCAGAACGAAGGTGGCCCCGCGCCCCGGCCCCTCGCTTTCGGCCCAGACGCGGCCGCCGTGCCGCTTGGCCACCGAGCGCACGATGTACAGGCCCAAGCCCGTCCCCTTGACGCGGGTGGCCACCGCTCCCGGCACCCGGTAAAAGCGCTTGAAGATACGCTTCAGCTCGGTTTTCTCGATGCCCGGCCCGTGGTCGGTCACGCGCAACGCCACGTACTTCCCATCCACCTTGGCGGTCTCCACGGTAACCCGCACATCGCTTCCCGAATACTTCACCGCGTTATCGATGAGGTTCGAAACCGCCGCCTGGACTTCGTCCGCATCGCCCACGATAGTGACCGGTGGGCCGGGACGGTAGGCCAGCGCTTCCGCGGAAACTTTGTGCAGCGTCCGCACCCGCTCGATGCACCGCTCGATCACCGCGCCTAACTCGATGCGCGAGACATTCAGCCGCCGGCTCGATAGGCCAATCCGCCCCGTACGCAGCACCTGCTCGATGGTCCCCAGCAACCGCTCGCAGTCGTCCACCATGATGCGGTAGAACTCCAGGCGCCTGGCATCGTCCACTGCGCGGGTTTGCAGCGTTTCCAGGTACAGCCGGATGGAAGCGATGGGGGTCTTCAGTTCGTGCGTGACCGCGTTGATAAAGGCGTCGTGCTGCGCGTTGCGCCGGATTTCGCGCACCAGGAAGATCGTATTGAGCACCACGCCGCTCACGATCGCCGCCATTAGCAGCGCCCCCAAGAGCAGCAGGATGCCGTGCCGCCAGTTCAACAGCACCCAGCCGACATACAGCAGGATGATGACACAGATCAGGCCGGCGCCCAGCGCGATGAAGAAAGCGATCGACTTCTGCCGTCCGGCGACTACCACAACTCCAGCTTAATGCAAGTGGGGCAGGTTCTCGAATCGTGACGCTGCGGTCTCTCAGGCCACGCACGCGCAGCGGGGCTGAATCCCTCCAGGTTTCTGCCGGATATCAGGACGCTCATGTCTGGAAATCCGGCACGACACGCGCGCCTGGTCGCGCCACGCGTCAGTGTTTTCAATCGCATACACCTTAGGCCGCCCACATGCATTCTCCTTCGCGGAGGCTTAATCGTGTCCCTCTTGAATTGGAGCGATCCGGAAACTACTTGGCTCAACATCACCAACATCGTCCTCGGCGTGGTTGTCGTCTTCTGCGTGGTCATCATGCTGGGCGGCGTGGCGCACGAGTTCATCTCGCGCAAGCTCCAGCGCAGCCGCGTCCACGCGGAACTGGACCGCGACATGCGCCTGCTCGCTGACGATCACGCGTTCCATTCTCCCAGTCTTGGCATCACCATGGCCGATGGCGGCGAACAACACAAGCCATGAATTGCCCATTCCTCAAGGAAGCGCGGGTCAAGTATTGCGACAAATCCGCGTTCCGGAAGATGATCCGCATCGCTGGCAATGTCGCGCAAGAAACCTGCGCGTCGCCGCGCTATAAGCAGTGCGCCGTCTATGAGCGCCATGCGGAAGATTCCCAAGACCCGCAATGCCCCTATCTGCGCGAATCTCTCGCACAGTATTGCGCCGCATCCGCCGTCTCGCGATTCATTCCGTATAGCGAGCCGTTGCTGAGCCGTTGCGGCGGCGACTCCTACCGCTACTGCGACGTGTATCTGGGCACAGCCAACCCGCCTGCCCAGGCTGCCGGCGCGAAGCGCGATTGTTCGGTGGGCGGCATTCGCGTCCCCAACTGGCTGCACTACTCCGCCAACCACATGTGGCTCGACGCCGCCAAAGGCGGATCGTGTCACTTTGGACTGGACGCCTTCCTCACCCGCGTACTCGGCACCGTCGAGCGCATCACTTTTCTGAAGCAGACCGGCGTCCACCGCCCCAGCGCGGTACTTACGGTGCGCGGCGTGGACCTGGAAGTTGTTTTCCCCAACCCGATCCTGCTGACCGCATCCAACTTGTATCTGCGGGCGAACCCAGCCAAGCTCACGGCCGACCCCTACGGCATGGGCTGGCTGTTTCAAGGCGTGCACCTGCCCGGCCAGCCGCCCGTGACTTCAGGCCTGATTCGCGGCGATGCCATTGTGCCTTGGATCGACCGCGAAATCGGCCGCATGTCGGCTTTTCTCGCCGAATGCTGGAATTCCCGCCACGGCGCGACCCTGATGAACGATGGCGGGGTCTTCAGCCCGGACGTGCTCCAGCACCTCAACCGCGAGGAAACGCTGCGCTTGTTCCACGAATTCTTCTGGGGTTTAAGGGTATGACTGTGTTTCAAAAGCATCGCGGACAGATCCTCTTTGTGGCGGGCGTGCTGGTGGCCCTGGCGGCGGGTTGGCGCGCCTTTCCGGTACTGCGGTTCCAGCGCGTGCCGCAGCCGGTCGCATTCAGCCACAAGATCCATACCGATAAGGCCGGCGCCAAGTGCGAGGATTGCCACTTCCTGCGCGACGACGGCGCCTGGGCGGGCATCCCGGCGATGGACAAGTGCTCCGGTTGCCACGCGCAGCCCATGGGGACGTCCGCCGAAGAGAAGCGCTTCATCGACGGCTATGTGACGCCCGGCCGCGAGGTACCCTGGCAGGTCTATTCGCGTCAGCCCGAAAATGTCTACTTCTCGCACGCCGCCCACATCAAGCTGGCGCACCTGGATTGCCGGCAATGCCATGGCGCGCAGGGCGAGAGCGAAACGCTCGGCCCCGCTCGTGTAGACCGCATCAGCGGCTACAGCGGGTCGCCCCATTTTCAGGATATGAATGCCTGCGAGGACTGTCATCGCCAGCGCGGCGCGGCCAACAGTTGCCTGGCCTGCCACAAATGAGCGGCAAGTGAGGATGTCATGGGATTCACGCGACGAGATCTTCTAACATTCACCGGCGGATCGGCGGCCGGGCTGATGTTCACGCCGGTGCCCTGGAGCCTGCTGCGCGATACGGCGGTGTTGTCGGAAAACTGGCCGGGAGTTCCGCAGCCGCTGCACGGCGAAATCCGGACCCGCTACAGCACCTGCACGCTCTGCCCGGCGGGATGCGGCGTGCGCGCCCGCTGCGTCGGCGACCGGCCGGTCAGCCTCGCAGGCGTCTCCGGACACCCGGCCAGCCGAGGTGTCCTGTGCCCGACAGGCTTGGTCGGACATCATCTGGCATTCTGCCGCGACCGCGCGGCCGAACCTTTGGCCAACGGCAGGCCTGTTGCGATCGAACGCGCCCTGGCGGGTGTTTCCGCAGCCATTGCCGCCTGCGGAGCGCGTGAATCCGTGGCCATTCTGGATCCCCGGCCCGGCCGCGCCGCCTCGCTGGTCTATCGGCGCTTTCTGGCAGGATTGCCGAGCGGCGTCCACTGCGCGCCGCCCAACGCCGAGCCTTATGGCGCGTTCGGCATCGATCTGGAAAACACTCGCGCCATCCTCAGCTTCGGCGCGCCGGTCCTGGACGGCTGGCTCAGCCCGGGCCGCGTGCTGGCCAATCGCAGCCACTTCCAGTTGATTCAAGTCGAGCCGGCTTACTCCCGCACCGCATCGCTGGCCGACTTGTGGGTGCCGGTCCTGCCCGGCAGCGAAGACGGCTTCGCCGCGGCCGTAGCCCGCGCGTTAGAGGGCGAAACCAGCGATACGCACGCCACTGAGGTCGCCCGCATCCTGCTTCGGAACAAGCCGGCCATCGCGGTCGGCGGCGGTGCGGCCGTCGCCACGCTCAACGCGAAGCTCGGCAGCGTCGGACGGCCCGGCGGATTTCTCCCGCGCCGTGACTTCACTCCCGTCACCGGCATCGCCAGCGTGCCCGACCGTTCCATTGGCGTCCTGCTGATCGAAGAAACCGCCGGCGGCGAGCCGCTTCCGTGGGACCTTTTACGGCGCAAACTGATCCCGCAAGATTCCGTAGTCGTGGCGCTCACTCCCTGGCTGGATGGTTGCGCGCGGCATGCCGATTACGTGATCCCAGCGCCCATGTACCTGGAGTCGCTCGATGAGGCGCCCACACCGGCGGGCTCGACGGTAGCGGGCTTCAGCTTATCGCCGGCCCTGCTCACCGCCCCGCCCAAGCTCACCCCGCCCGCGGAATTCGTTCTTCGCCTGGCGCACGATTCCGCAACCTATCCCGATATCCTGAAGCAACGCGTCGCAGCGATCAAGAAGGATGGCCGTGGAACCGTCTTCACTTACCCGGATGCAAAATCCGCCCGTGTCCGCGATATTCCCGACCTCTGGAAAGCGATGTTAGGCGGCGCCGTCTGGCTCGATGAACCCTTACACAGTGGGACAGTTCGTGGGGCGGACCTCCAGGTCTGCGCGGGTCCTCCAGGACCAGCTCTTCCCCCGACACCCGAATACCCGCTTCTCCTGATCGCCGCCGACAACCCGCCGCCGCACGGCTCGCCGCTAATGAGCAAACTCTATCGCGAATCCGGTCTGCGGCGGCCGGCGAACGCGGCCACGGTGCATCCGAAGACGGGGCGCGATCAAGGCCTGGAGGACGGCGCCCGCGCAATCGTTACCAGCCCCTCCGGCAAATTCCCGGTGCAGGTGATCTTCGATGCGGCTGTCATGCCCGGAGCGATCGAGGTAGTAGGGCAAGCGATTTCGCCTGCCAGCATCAGGAGAGCATAACCATGACCGCAATCACACCCAAACCAGCCCGCTACGGCATGGCGATCGATCTGGACCGCTGCACGGGATGCGGCGCGTGCATGATCGCCTGCGCGGTCGAGAACAACGTCCCTCCTGCGCGGCCCGAGGCCACTCCCCGCACAGGCATCACCTGGATGCGCGTCTACCAGATCTCCAACGGCGCGTCATTTCCCGATACCCGCGCCGCCTTCATCCCCATCCTTTGCCAACAATGCGGAAAGGATACGCCCTGCGCCGCGGTCTGCCCCCAGGAAGCTGTCGAGACCGATCCAGCCACCGGCATCGTGGATCAGATGCCGCAGCGCTGCTTGGGCTGCCGCTACTGCATGGCAGCCTGCCCGTATCACGCCCGTTACTTCAACTGGTGGGATCCGCAATGGCCGGCCGGTATGGAAAAGACCCTCAATCCGGATGTGGCGACGCGCATGCGTGGCGTCGTCGAGAAGTGCAACTTCTGCCACGGCCGTCTGCACACGGCGCGCGCGCGCGCCGCCGCTGGAGGCCGCCGCGAATTGCATCCCGGCGAATATGTGCCCGCTTGCGTGGAGGCCTGTCCGGCGGCCGCCATCGTCTTCGGCGACCTCGACGATCCCGCGAGCGAGGTTGCCCGCCTGGCGCGCGACGGCCAGTCGTTCCGCCTCCTCGAAAAGTTGGGCACCGAGCCGAAGATTTACTACCGCACCGCGAGGCCATGGGTGCGCCAGGCCGCCGCGCAACAGCGACCCGCTTCCGAGCCGCCTGAAAGGCGGCTGCGGGCAGGATTGCCCGCCCCACAAGGGAGCGGTCAAAAGGAGCCCGCCCATGCCTAAGGTTGATAGTCAACTCATGCCCCGCGGCGTCCGCCGCTCTACGCCGCGCCAATTCCTGCTCTGGATTCTTCCCTGGTGCGCGCTGCTGGCGTTCGGCCTCTATGGCGCAGGCCTCTGCCTGGTCAAGGGGCTCAACCAGACCAACATGGATAACCGCTTCGCCTTCGGACTCTGGATCTTCGTCGATCTCACCGTGATCGCCCTGGGCGCGGGCGCATTTTTCACCGGCTTCCTGCTTTACATTCTGAAGAAACGCGAACTCAAGGCCGTCATCAACAGCGCGGTGGTCATCGGCTTCATCTGTTATAGCGGGGCCGTTGCGGCGCTGCTGGTAGACGTGGGCCAGCCGGCGCGCTTCTGGTTCACTTTCTGGCATCCCAACGTCCACTCCATGCTGACTGAGGTGACTTTCTGCATCAGTTGCTATCTCACGGTCTTATTCATCGAATACATACCCATCGTCCTGAAGAATCGCAAGCTGCGGCAGGTCCCGTCGTTCCTGGTCTTCGAGTTCGAATTGCACAAGCTGATGCCCGTGCTGGCGGGCGTGGCTACTTTCCTCTCGTTCTTCCACCAGGGATCGCTGGGCGGATTATATGGCGTGCTGCGCGGCCGGCCCTTCGCCTTTCGGGAAGGGTTCGCCATCTGGCCGTCCACGTTTTTCCTGTTCATCCTCTCGGCCGCGGCGGCCGGGCCGGCCTTCATTCTGCTCACCACCTGGCTGGTCTCGAAGATCTCCGGCAAGCCGCTGGTCCGGCCGGAAGTGCTGCCCCTGCTGGGCCGCATCTCCGGCATCCTGCTGGTCCCATATATTCTGCTGAAGTCCATCGACACGCTGGTCTGGATCGACAGCACCTCGCCGGCGCGGGGCTTTGCGGCGTACCAATACTACGCCTGGAAACCGTTTGGCCCCTGGATCCTCTTCGCCGAAATCGTGGCGTTCGGATTGTTGCCGGCGTTGATCCTGCTGCGCCGCCGCCTGCGCGAAAGCCCCGCCTGGCTGCTCTCGGCGGCCACCCTGGTCTGCCTGGGAATCGCGCTGAACCGCTTCGTGTTCACCATTCAGACGCTGGCGCTGCCCACGCTGCCCTTCGATCCATTCATGTCCTACCTGCCAAGCTGGCAGGAGACCGCCACCTTCCTGGCGGTGGTGGCCTACGGCGTTCTGCTCTACTCGTTCTCATTCCGCTACCTGACGCTCTTCCCGCAGGAAAAGGATCTGTCATGTTAAGCCACATTATTTTTCTAGGCCTCTTTTACACAGTCCTGGCGGTGCTGTCCGCCACCGTCGCGTTGTCTCTGTTTCGTGCCGCGCAGGATTTTCGCGCCCGCCGCGCGGAGGCCATTTGCTGGCAGGCCACCTTCCCGGACCTGCCCGCGCGCGAACGCGTCTGCCGCCACGAGTTCACCGGCGAGTTCGCGCACCGCACCTGCGACAGAGCCTTCGATTGCCGCGAGTGCCAGACGCATGCCGCGCTGGTAGCCGAGCGGCCGCCCGACGCCGCGCCGCTGCCGCGCGAGGCAGACGTGTTCGGCCTGGAATTCCCGCTCGACCGCTTCTACCATCGCGGCCACGCCTGGGCGCATCCCCAGCCGGATGGCACGGTCACCGTGGGGCTCGATGCGCTGGGCGCGCGTCTGGTCGCCGAGCCAGACGCCATCGAACTGCCCGCCGTCGGCAGCCACATCCAAAGTAACGGCGCGGCCTGGCACGTGCGCAAGCGCGGCGCGGATGTGCGCATTCTCTCGCCGCTGGATGGCGAGGTAGTCGCCACGAGTGACTCGCAGAACGGCTGGTATCTGACAGTGAAACCGGACGGCGGCCAGTTGGATGCGCGCCATCTGCTGCGCGGCGCCGAGATCCGCCCCTGGATCGCGCGCGAGATGGAGCGGCTGCAATCCGCTCTGGCCCCCGCTGGCCAAGCCCCGACCATGGCCGACGGCGGCGTGCCCGTGGACGACATCGCCGCAGGTTACCCTGACGCCGACTGGGACGCGGTGTGCTCGGAGATCTTCCTGCAGCCTTAAGAGGAAGCAACCACGGATGGACACAACTGCACGTCAGAAAACAAAGGCTTGCACGACCCGGCCATTTGCCGTACAATAATATGGAAGGGGCCTCGGGAGAGCATATGGCTCTACAAACGACAGTACGGCAGCGGGATCAACGTCTCGAAGCACGGGTTACCCCAGATCAAAAAGAACTGATCGAGCGCGCCGCATGCGTTCAAGGCCGGACCGTAACCGATTTTGTGGTCAGCGCCTTGCAGGAGGCGGCCAGGCAAGCCATTACGGATCACACCGTCTGGAAGCTCACTCAAGAGCAGCAGAAGGCCTTCATCGGCGCGCTGATGGATCCGCCGGCGCCGAACCAAGAACTGCGAGAAGCCTACAAGCGGTTCCGGAAATACAA